>FJWA01003902.1_pt1 | contig 32083 bp, 38 predicted proteins | sample 1011891 | NCBI WGS metagenome assembly FJWA01 (sample SAMEA3912450, study PRJEB9761) | metagenome | biome: forest; material: soil | place: USA | collected 2011-06-22 | depth 0.1 m
TTCGAGGGCCAGCGAGTCCAGCCCACAGATACCCCGGACACGGTGAGTCCAATTTTTTCTAATTCTCCTTCTTCATTTTGTTCTGCTTCTGGAGATGCCGTTCTACTTTGGTTGAGGTCGGGGTTGCTGACGCGCGTTTGTGCTGCAGCTCGAAATGCAAGACGGCGATACCCTCGAGGTCCACCAGGAGCAGGTCGGTGGTTGCTAAGCGCTGGATTGAAGGGGAGACGGGAAGGGGGCGGGGTGATCACGCCAGCGCCATGTAGCGACTCGGATTTCGGGATGACGAATGGGATATCGGTGTTTGCAACATTAAACCCAGTCTGTGGGGAGAAGATACCAAATGGGAGGAGGATGCGACGTTATGGTGCACAAAGATCTTAACCCTGGGTTTCTTGCCTCTTGGAAGGATTGATCCATCTTTTCGGCGCAGGAGTCTGGCATACTGGGAGGCAGACTTCGCCCTTCCGCACGGATACGCGTTGTTTTCACGGCTATGTTCTCTCGCGACTCGCCCTGCTTCTCCTCGCCTTCCAGATTGTTTTAGGTCTTCTTCCTCGGCGTTGAATTCATCTCGCGTAAACATCGGTGGTCTCTCCCTCAACACAAAACGGCATACATCGAGGAAGGCGATCTAGTGTCGGACAAATGATCGGTATATTGCATTTACAAAACCACATTACACAGATCCATGAACAACTCAGACCATCGCACTCCAGATCCTCTAGCCAACGCCTATGCCTTGTAGATCATGAACCCTTCATGCCTTGAGCTCCCTCTCCATGCACATCGTACACAGCACCACCGTCTCGCCCGGCGACCCACGATCCTCCATGGGGAAAATCTGCCCGTCGTCAAACCCGCCGTTGCAGGTGGCGCAGCGGAAGCACTCGTCATGCCACTCGCCGCCCAGGGCACGAATGTACTGCCCGATGACGGCCGTCTTGCACTTGCGGCACTTGGGCGCCCGGCGCTCGGTGCGCTTCGTCTGGCAGGACACGCACCACGCATAGCCGTCCTTTTCGATATGCGTCATGCCCTTCTGAAACGGGTCGCCGCACTCGGCGCAGAAGAAGTGCCCAAAGTGCCANTGGGAGCCCAACGCCACCACGTGCTCGCCCATAATGGGCGTCTTGCAGTGCTTGCAGCGTGGGGCGTACAGCTCGTGCCAGTCGAGGTGGCAGAAGAAGCGCATCCGTTCGTCGCCGTCCTCGGCCATCGTCTGGCCGGGTTGGTCGGGAAGAACCTCCCCCGCGGCGCGGCGGGCGATGCGGTCGAGGCGTGCCGCGCGGTGGTCATCGGGCTCGGGGGAAATCTCGAGTGCCTCGAGGGAGGTGCCGCAGGCGTAACAGGCGAAGCAATGTGGGTGGAACCGCTCTGACGTGCCGGCAAGCGACACGAAGCGGCCCTCGATGAAGTCTCCGCACTCGTGGCAGCGAGCGGTAGCTCGGCTGCCAACCGGCCTCGAGGCGGGCGACCAGTGTCCACGGGGCCGTGCTGCCTGCCGGATGCGAGAAGCGCCAGCCTGGGGAGTGGGGAGCGGGCGACGAGAGCCACCGCTCGTGCCGCTGGAGCTATCGTCGGGTGTCACAATTACGGGTATGCTAAATCCCTGGTCTGCTCCATCAGGCTCGATTACGATGGAAGGGGGGGACGCTGAGGAAGAGTCCGACACCGCGATCACGGGCACGGGGGGCCCATCTACTTGAATAGTGGGCGGGGTTGGTTGGGGGCGGCGGGACGGCGATTGCGACGGTGACGGCGGGGCCGTAAAATCATCCGTAACAGAGATAGAAGGGATCGCTTGGGCCTGCTGCCGCGGCTGCTGCTGGCGGAGTCCGCCCGGGATAAGGCAGGCTGGGTGGTTGATCCGCCCTCGGCCGGATCTCGACTCTTCTGACTTGTCATCAGTAGCCTCCTCTTGGGGCTTCCACTCTTTATTAAAGCTTACGATAGGTCGGCCAGGGCTATCGCTGACCGCCGACGGCGTGGGGAGCTTGGCGCTGCGGTCTTTCATCTTCATGCTCGTCGCCTGTCTGATGTCGTCGCCGCGGACCTCCATCCCGTGCTTGCGGGGCACGTCTTCGCGCGGCTCAGGAGGAGCGGTGCCGCGAAGGTTGGTTGTGTATTGGGGGTTTCGGGATTGGCTTGGGGGGTTCCGGTGTATCTCGGACGTGGACACCGGCTTCTGAGGCGAGGGAGGGGAAGCGCTTGTCTTGGATCCAGCCGCCACCCTGGGGGCGAATTGAGGTCGGTTCAGGGGCTCCTTGGGCCTTGCCCGCAGCGGGTTGACGGCATCGTCCAGCGCTGAAGTCTGAGGTTGGCCAGATGTTTCACTGTCCGGCTCCTCCCAGATCTGATCGCCCGTGAAGGGCCTTTGGGCCTCGTTGCTCATGTTTCTCTTCTGCCTGCTCCTCGAACGCCCTCCTAGTGCTGAGCGGGGCCCCGCGGGAATGTCGCCATACGGCTTGAAATGTCGGGACGGGGCCGACGGAGTTTGAGCCACTCCCGCCTGCTGTTCCGTGCTAGACGCTTGTCGAGAGGAGGCAAACGACGGGCGGCCAGACATTTGCCCAGGGCTGTCGCCCTCGCTAGAACTGCCAGATACCGAGCGCGAAAGGGGATCCCTGGCAAGCCCAGTAGGCGCGACGTCGCTTCCATACATCCCGACGCTGGCTGTGCGGGCATGGGCGTAGCTGTCCTTGCGAAGGTGCGGTCTGTATCGGTAGGGCGCTCCAGGCTGCGGCACCTTGCCTGGATTCTGGTGCTTCCAGACCAGTTCGGCGGCCTCGTCGAGAGCCGCATTGTACAAGCGTTTATCGTCATCGCTCTCATCCCCACCCTCCTTTCCCTGGATGGGCTGGTCTTTGAGATCCATATCGTCCATGGCCTGACGCAACGAGAAGGCTTCCTCTTTCTCCATCCATCTCTGGCCACGTTCAATGTAAGTTGAGCTGGGAACCACCTCGGACGGCTTCAAAGGCTGCACCGGGTGGTCTGGGTAGTAATCTTTTCCACGGGTCGCGGTTGAGTGCCGGGACGAGACACTGGGGGCGATCGATGGGCGACTGGCATTCAGGGGCCCAGTGACGGTGTCTGAGTGTGTTCGATGGTGGTGGTGATGTTGAGGCATGGGCGGCGCTGAGGGTGATGGAGCTCGAATGGACGACCGGCCGCTGACAGACAGGCCCAGAGCATCATGCATGGACACGGGAGGAGGACGAGCGCCTGCGGGCCGGCTGGTGCGGTTGGTGCGCAGGTCTGCAAGATAGGCGGCTGCGGGATATATCTGGTCAGCAAACTGTCCCAACCTTTGGCTCTTCCGCTCTGACTTTGGGGAACGCGAGGCCGAGCATACCGAATTGTTCATTCGACATGTAGGAAGGCGACGGCGGCGTCACTTTCCGGGTGGAGCTTCGCTCCTTTGAGCTACCGCGGGCGAACATGACGGCTCGTTGCGGGCAGCGGCAGGTTCTGTCTTGTTTGTCTGTATTCCGCCTCTGAGGTTGCTTGATCTGCGCGTGCGTTGGGCGGAGTTGGGGCCAAAGGTTGAATGGTGCGAGGACGGACTGCTGGGCCAAACAGCCAGGCTCGACCGAAGGGTCAATATATGCGACCCGTGGGAATGTTTACTGTACACAGTAGCATCCGCCAGGGTTTCAGCGGCAATGACGTTGCTACACAACAAGAGGAGAAGGCAGTGTGAGTCAGGCTGCTACCTACGTTGTGTTCGTCCGATGAGGTCGGGTGGGCTGCGATTGGGCCACGGAGGCGAAGAACACAACGGCAGGGTTCCTACGGCGACCAAAGCGCAGGGGCCAGCCGGCAGCGGAAGTGCCTGCAGTGGCGGCACCCTTCAGCTTGGTGCCGTTCCGTCCATGTGGCGCGTGCGGAGACAGGGGTGCACACAGCAGCCGCTCTCCATCTTCCTCCATCAATTCACCCATCTCTCCATCTCTCGGAGTATTTTCCATACTATTATGAACACAGTACACGTGTAAGTACTGTGTTTTGGGTACCTAGCGCTAACTCTTCAACAGTCCGATCCGACGCTCGATCCCGCAATTGGCGCCAGATTGCTGCGGGTGCAGCATCCTACATAGCCTCGGGGATTTCTCAGAAATCGTGTTGGTTCGCTGCATGGGGCATCCATCCCAGTGCGTCCCGCCCAAACCGCCACCGAATGCCGGTTTTCGTTCCCCGCACTCGGCCACTGGGTGCTGGCCCACTTTGCAGCCTTGCGCCGACCATATCCATCCAAAAATCCATCCAAGGGCGTGTGCTGCTTCCAAGTCCGTCAGTTATTTCCGAGCCCGGGCCGGTCCCGGCTCTGGACCTAACCTCCTCTCAGAAGGCAGCCATGTTAGTTGCCCGAGCGGCTCTGGGCATCGGGTTGGGGATTATTGCGAGGGCACTCTTCTGGAACTATTCAGGGGCCCTCGACTGTCTTCTCGTCCCGATCCGTTCTCACAAGCAGCAGCGAGGGATGGCCCGAGAGCCTTACCCAGTCGGTTTCGACGCCGGAGCAATTGAACCAAAGTCGATCTTCGAGAACACTCATGGATGATGCTCCGAGGATGGACCCCCAGTCTTACTTAGCGGCGGTGGGTGTGGATGCCGATGCATCGGCGGCTCCCGCTAAACCCAACTGGAGGGAAGTTGGAAGTCTGGTGGTGGGGAGCGGCAGGGTGTTCACTGCTTCGGAACCGCGAGCCCCATGTAAAATATCTCCCGGATCGTGTCATCCGCTGTGTAGGATGAGAATGCTTTATTAACCCAGATTCTGCAGCTCTTTTGCGTAGCGTTGCTCGGTTTGTGTCGTTTTGCCTCATCAATTTGCCACTGTCTGGCTTGGTCACTGCTCCGTCTTCTGCCCCCCATCCGTCTCTCCAGAAACGGAGATATCAATGTTGCCTTGCTGAAGCAGGCTCGGTCCCTGCTCCTTTCTCCTGGAACGTTTCCCGGCTCGGTCCATCCAACACAGCGGGCTTCAATGGCTTCACACACAACCGCCCGAGACGGGCCGAGCCTCTCGACCCCTGAGCCGACGTTGCCCGTTCTCCCACGCTCCAAAGAAGATGCCCCCGAGCCTCTCTCGGGAGAGAAGAGCACCGCTTCAGACGAGAGCCCACTTGAAACCGACTCGCCTGGGGATGCTGAGCCCGAGTTCAAGGAAGGAGGTTATGGCTGGTGAGTCCCTGGGTGAACGATAGTCACTTCTCGGACTCGTCCTTCAATCTTCAACCCTTTCTCATTGCCGCTGCTGACTCGAGTCCATAGGGTGGTGGTCTTTTCGGTCCTCCTAGTCAATGCCCATACTTGGGGTTTGAACTCGTCGTATGCCGTCTTCTTGGCCTATTACCTGCGGTCTGGCACTATCGAGGGAGCCTCTCCGCTTGGCTTTGCCTTTGTTGGCGGTTTATCCATATCAATATGTGAGCCACCGCCTCCCCGGAGCCAGGAGACGACACCAGTCATCCTTACTAACAGTGTCTGGGAAGCCCTGCTGGTGTCTCCTATTGCTACTTGGTTCATTGGCCGGTTTGGAACAGCCTTCACTTTGCGGATCGGTGTTGTACTCGAAGCGTGAGTGTCGACTCCTAGCAACACCTCTCCTGACTCGGCTTCTTGACTTACTTACCCATATCTCTCTAGTGTATCCTTCATCGGGGCTTCGTTTTCCACCCACATTTGGCATTTGCTCCTCAGCCAGGGTCTGTGCTTCGGGCTCGGGCTGGGCTTCTGCTTTACATCCACTGTCGGTGTGGTCCCGCAGTGGTTCACCAAACGACGCTCGTTTGCGAATTCCGTTGCCACCTGCGGGTCCGGCTTTGGCGGTCTTACCTACTCGCTGGCTACCAATGCCATGATCACCAATCTTGGCTTGGCTTGGGCCTTTCGGATTCTGGCCATCTTGGCCTTTGTGGTGAACGGAGCGTGCAGCTTAATTGTGCGTGACCGGAACAAGGCCGTCGGTGCTATCCATAATCCGTTCCACAAGGCTCTCTTCAAACGTTTCGAATTTTGGCTGTTTATCGGCTGGGGCTTTTTCAGCCTCTTGGGCTACGTTATTGTCGTTTTTTCCATCACCGACTACGCGCAGTCGGTAGGCTTCACGGCGAGCCAAGGGTCCCTCGCAGCGGCCATATTCAACTGTACGTCCATCGCACCATTGTCTTGCCTTGCTATATTGATGTCTTCTTCCGCTGACTCTCTACTTGCAACTTCCTAGTATCACAAGGCCTCCTCAGACCCGTCATTGGGTTAGCAAGTGACAGGCTTGGGAGGATCAATGTTGCCGGCGTCGGCACGCTGCTTGCCGGCCTGTCTGCCTTCTTTCTTTGGATATTTGCAGCAAGTCATTTCCCGGGCCTCATCATATACGCACTATTTGGTGGATTTGCCGGTGTCATTTGGCCATGTGTTGCCCCTGTCGGGGCTGAAGTGGTTGGTCTGCAACTGCTGCCTTCTGGTACGGACGTTTCCCATCCCCCCTTCGAAAGAGCGAGATAAGTGCTAACTCTACATCTCAGCCTTGTCGATTTACTGGCTCGTTTTGGTGTTGCCGGCCACCTTGTGCGTCATCCAAACCCCCCCTTTCTTGTTCCCGATGCTGACTCTGAACCCTAGTGCCGAAGTGATTGCTCTCAGTCTTCGAACCTCCGGAGTCAGGGCATATCTCAATGTCCAAGGTTTCACGGGGACGATGTATATCGTCTCGTTTTTGTTCAGTATGGGCTTTCTCCTTCCTTGCTCTGGATGTCCCGTCTCTAACAACAATGCTAGTATGGCTCTTGAGAAGTTGGAAACTGCAGCAGCTAGAATTGTTGGGCTTGGACGAGAAGGGAGAGACAGCACAGCACCAAGGCTCCAGCGCAGTCGAGCAAGCCCCGGCTGCCCCACGACGCCTCGGACGATTGCTTGCTTATGTGGACAGTATGGCGGTGGTCAAAAGGGTTTAGATTGTATAGCAGCGTTAATGCACCGCACGAGGGGCCGCCACACCCGATCAAACCTCCGTATCCTTGGACAGCTCAATTGCCTTGGCCGCTGCCTCCTCGAAATCGTCGAACGCGTAAAGGGGCAAGCCGCTCTCCGTAATCAACTCCTGTCCTTCCTTCTCATTTGTCCCTCTGATGCGCACTACAACCGGGACACTGGGCGACAGCTCTTTGAATGCCAATATGACGCCTCTTGCAATCATATCCCCAAGAGTGAGCCCGCCGAAAATATTGACAAAGATCACCCGGACCCTTGGATCCCGCAGAATGATCTCAAAGCTCTGCTTGACCGTCTCGGACGTCGCCTTGCCCCCGGTGTCCAGGAAGTTGGCCGCGTGGCCCGAGAGCGCGTCGACAGTGTTCATGGCGAGCCCTGCCCCGTTGACAAGAGTGCCTATGGTCCCGGCCCCTGCGAGCTTGATGTATACGATGCCCTTCTTCTCCGCCTCGAGCTCGGATGGATCTTCCGCAGCAACATCCCGCAGTTCCTGCAATCCGGCCTGGCGACCGCAGCTGCGGTAGGCGGCATCGTCAAAGCCAAAGCGTGCCCCGACGACCTTGATCTCGCCCAAACGTTCCACGACGGATGTGGACAGATAGAATGCCTCCTTCTCGTAGAAGATAGCCACTAAGGTCCTGACGAGGCGGCGAAACGAGTCAACCACGCTGCCCCTGTGACCCAGCTGCAAATGGCTTGCTATGCGTTCTACTAGAAGCTCATCGACGCCGCGCTCGTAATCAAAAGGATAGCGTTTGACGGAGGCATTTGACTGGCCTTCGGGGATTTCTGGCGCGACGATAATGCATGGCGACCGTGCAGCGCGATCGATGCCGATGGCCAGCAATTTCCGAACACCAGATCCCGAATAGGGGCCGCAGTTGATCCCGTCTGCCTCTCGCAGGAGGTCCATGCAGTTATCCTCGGAGACGTAGAGGTGCCGTCGTTGCTGTCGATTCGAAATTGGAGATGATTGCTTCCGCTGCCCAAGTCGGCGAGGCGCTGTGTGAAGCTGACGGCGTTGTCCTCCGCCTGGGCCTTGGCCTATGGAGCCGTCCTTTGGTTTCAGTGCGGTTCTGCCTTCCAGCCTTGCCTTCAGGGCATCGCCAAACTTTGCGGGATGGTGAATTATGGTCGCCCCTGCAGCCTCGAGTGATGCTATCTTTGCCCTCGCGCTCGGTTCCCCAGAAATGGTGAACGCTCCCGCGTGCCCCATGATCCGGCCGGGCGCCTCGGCGACACCGGCGATCAGAGCAACGACAGGTCTGCAACCGAGAAGTCAGCCCTACCCCGAATCACACGACGAGGCCACTTGGACTTACTTAGGTGAGTCTGTCCGAGAATAGTACTCACGAATCCTGTCCCGTTTTGAGTAAGTATGTCCTTAGCTATGAACAACCCGTGGGGGAGAGACATACCAATCGGCAGCCTCTAGTTCTCCAGAGCCCCCGATCTCACCGATCAAAGCGATGGCATCCGTGTCCGGGTCTTGCTCAAGCACAGCCAGGGAGTCCCGAAGATCAGTGCCGGGGACGATATCACCGCCCACCCCTATGCACAGACTTTGTCCAAGGCCCGCTCGTGTAGTCGAGGCCACAGCTTCGTAGCTGAGAGTGCCGGACTTGGCGGCAATACCTATTCTTCCGGGAGTAAAGCACGGAAGTGGCTGGAAGCCTAGCGCAGCGTCAGCATACCGCTGGTCGCTCCCCGGCCGAGGAGTGGCAGACCTATCCGGCATCTCCCCACAGCAGAGATGATGCCAGGCGAGTTGGGGCCGACGAGGCGGGATTTAGATTGCGATTTAAGCATGGATTGGATCTTGAGCGGTCAGAATGAGGTGGGAAACCAATATATCCTAGATCGGCCACAATGGCCGTGCTTACTCGCAGCATGTCATGCAGAGGGATGTGCTCGGCCACTGCCACGATCAGAGGGATTTCGGCTTCAATAGCCTCCTCAATTGCAGCTGTGGCCTGGTGAGCCGCTACATAGACGGCAGTGGCATCCGGCTTTAGGTGCTCTGCTGCCTGTGCATGTGTTGATATGTTAGCCCCCCGGCGAGGTCCGGAGAGAAAGGAGCGGGCAGCGCAGACCGAGCGGACCGTGGGGAACACGGGAAGGCCCAGATGCTCGCCGGTACGGCCAGGCGTCACGCCGCCGACAATATTGGTGCCCCATGCGATGGAATCTTTGGCGTTCGCTGTCGCCTTGAGCCCAGAGTCAGCAGCTGGTTTGGATCATGCGGACGGAGCTGGTGGGTTCCCGACCTGTTTTCCGGTGAACCCTTGGAAGATCACGCGGGTATGGCTCCCGATTCGAAGATTCGGGAGCGTCTCTGAGTAGGTCTGAAGACTCGAGGTCATGCACAGGGGCCGATGACGACCCGGGTGCGGGCCCAACACCTCATGCCGGACCCCGGAGCGAGACTGGCGGAGCACTCGATGCATTCCGGACGAATTGGCACTCCAGCTGTCGGTTGAACGGTTGCAAAAGAAGAGAGTTTGAATGTGGGTGAGCGTTCCTGTTGAGGTCCGACAGAAGCCGAGGCATTGGCATTGGGAATCAAGCCAGTGTGGTTGTATCCGTGTGGGAGATGGGTCGGCCCCTCCAGACATGTGCTGCCCAAGTCCCCACATCCCCGGGAGTGCTGCTGCAAGGAACAAGCCGAATGTGGTGGGGCACAGGTTATTCCAATCACCACCGGAGCTCTCCTTTGACCCCTGCCTCGACGCTCCCGCCTTGCGTTGCTGGTGTTTGCTTTTCCTTGAATCCCAAATTTTTGAACTCGTCCCTTGCCATGAGGTTTCTGTCCGCTCCCTTGTTAGTGTGCACTTCCGTGACAGCGAACGACGACAGGACTACAGGAAGTCCATAAATCACCCACCGGTCCATCCGGCAAGTCAGGTAAGACTTGGCCAGCATCCTGCACTCGTCCTCGTTCACCCCCTTGACCTTCTTGATACAGCTCAAGTAGGACATCATGACATTCTTGCACTCTCCTAGAACCTGGGCATAAGCAATCAGTCGTCTCGTGGAGGAGTGACACACTTGCCATCGTGGTCCAGGGGAAAGCTGCCCCTTTGTGGTCTTCAACAACAGGAGGGCACGGTTAGCGGGGTGCTGCGGCGAATATCAGTCGACCACGGCGACTTACGGGACGGGCTTCGTCATTGGCAACGGCCCGGGACTTCCAAATGTGCTCATCCTCGACACGTGTAGAGAAGACAAGTCAACGGAAAGGGATCAGAGCACCCGGCACGGTTGGTGTTGGTGGTGTAAATCGGGCTCGGGTCGAACTGCGGGGGTCGTCATGAGACCAAAGTTGCTCTGTCAGTGCTGTCGAGGTGCCTAGGAGGGAGTGGCAGTTATCTCCTTTCCCGGATATTCTCTGTCCGGCCTGTTGCTGAGCTGCTGCCCTTTCAGGGCCGAAAAAGCTAATTGAATTGATGAGTGCTCCTGATGCCGGCAGCCTGAGGCATCAGAAAGAAAAAACGTCCGATTCGCTCAAAACGCGGCGGTGGGTCGGCAGGCCGCCTCTGACGCGCTCTTTGCGGCGCATGAAGCCCCCGGAAATTGATCGATTCAAGCATGGATGCGCAGGGCAGCTTGCCGGCTCTGCCCGTGCGACTGCCACTGCAGCCCCGGTTCCACGACGACCGGGACTCCACTGCATAACGTTCACGCTAGCGGCCAAGACGCCCCAATTTAATCCATCGATTCAAGTTTTGTCCAGCTTCCATCGCCAAAACGCCAAAGACAGACCCAGCGGTTGTCAGTCTTTTCGTCACGAGCCACGACCAGGCGCCGGCTGCCCCTTATCGCCTCCGTCGACCCGCCCTCCTCTCCCTCGCGCCGGATTGCCTGCCCCAGTGCTCGAGCCCGAAAGCCCTCCCGCCTCGCGCTCGTTGTTGTCCTTGCTCAGGATCATCGCCCCCCATTCGCGGCACATCTTTCGACCCCGGTATCGACACTGTTGGGGCCATTGCCTATTGCACCGCACCGTACCGCCGCTATTATGGCCGCACTCGGCGACGACTTGCTGGGGATTGTCAACAAGTTGCAGGATCTTGTTTTCAACACCATCGGCAATGACTCCCTAGATCTCCCTCAGATTGTACGCACCGGCCCGCAACCACCGCGCCGCCTATTCTTGGCTTGCCCACGACGCTTTCTGACAATGGTTGTGCTTTCTCTAGGTTGTTGTTGGGTCTCAGTCCGCGGGCAAGTCGTCGGTGCTTGAGAACATCGTGGGCCGAGATTTCCTTCCCCGAGGCAGCGGCATCGTTACCCGGAGACCCCTCATCCTGCAGCTCATCAACGTACCCGGCGAGGAGGCCGAAGACGCCGCGAGCGCGGCCTACCGGAACCCTACTCAGGCGGCCCCGGACGAGTGGGCCGAGTTCCACCACATCCCCAACCGGCGGTTCAACGACTTTGGCGATGTCAAGCGGGAAATCGAGAATGAGACTGCAAGAGTGGCGGGGAGCAACAAGGGCATTAATCGCCAACCCATCAACCTCAAAATCTTTTCTCCACATGTCCTGAATCTTACCCTTGTCGACTTGCCAGGACTTACAAAGGTTAGCAGCCCCTGAGGATTTTCTGGCACTCGGGGGTACTTCTCCGATCTAACTCGTGTGCTGCAGGTGCCCATCGGGGACCAACCGACAGACATCGAAAAGCAGACGCGGAATTTAATATCCGAGTATATCGCCAAGCCCAACAGCATTGTCCTGGCCGTGTCGCCTGCAAACGTCGACATCGTCAACTCGGAAGCCCTGAAGCTCGCCCGTCATGTCGATCCTCTGGGGCGGAGGACGATTGGCGTGCTCAGCAAAGTCGACCTGATGGACCACGGCACCAACGCGCTCGATATCCTATCAGGGCGCGTCTACCCCCTGAAGCTGGGCTGGATTGGGGTGGTGAACCGGTCGCAGCAGGATATTCAAGGGAACAAGCCCATGGAAGAAGCTTTGAAATCCGAGTCCGATTTCTTCCGGCATCACCCGGCCTACAGGAACATTGCCTCGCGCTGCGGCACGCAGTTTCTGGCCAGGACTCTCAACACCACTCTGATGGCTCACATTCGGGACCGTCTCCCCGACATCAAGGCCCGGCTAAATACCCTCATGGGGCAAACCCAACAGGAGCTCGCCAGTTACGGAGACATGCATTTCCACGGCAAGGAGCACCGTGGGTCACTCATCTTACAGCTCATGACCCGCTTTGCGACGTCCTTCATCTCGTCCATCGACGGCACCTCGACCGAAATCTCGACAAAAGAACTCTGCGGCGGCGCTCGCATCTACTACATCTTCAACTCGGTCTTCGGGAGTTCGCTCGAATCTATTGACCCGACTTCAAACCTATCCGCACTTGATATCAGGACGGCGATTCGCAACTCGACAGGTCCCCGGCCAAGCCTGTTTGTGCCCGAGATGGCTTTCGACCTTCTCGTGAAGCCCCAGATCAAGCTGCTCGAGATCCCCAGTCAACGTTGCGTCGAGCTGGTCTACGAGGAGCTTATCAAGATCTGTCATACCTGCGGCAACACCGAGCTCTCGCGATTCCCCAGGTTGCAAGCCAAGCTCATCGAGGTCGTCTCGGACCTTCTCCGAGAGCGGCTTGGTCCCGCGTCCGGCTATGTCGAGTCGCTCATCTCGATCCAAAGGGCGTACATCAACACCAACCATCCCAACTTTCTCGGTGCTGCTGCTGCCATGAGCCACGTTGTCAGCAATAAGCAGGACCGGGAAAGGAAGCGTCTGGTCCAGGAGGAGCGGGAACGGCGAGAGAGGAGACGGCTCAAGGAGCTCGGCGCCAATGGTGTCGACACCCCGGCCGATGAGGAGGAGGACAGTGCCGCTGTGGACAAGATCGAGACTCTTGCGGCACGAAAGGCCGCCGGGAAGGGCTCGCGCAGCCTTTCGCCGGCAGTTCGCGACCCCGGTTCCGTGGGCCTCGCCGCCGCCCTTAACGGAGTCGGCCGGTCCGGGTCCCCATCCCGACCCAACGGGCAATCCATGGGCAACGCCAAGGACTCGTTTCTGAACTACTTCTTTGGCAAGGATGGTGCCATCGTGCCGGGGCCCGCGTTGCCCAATGCAAACATTGGTCGCCATGTCAGCCAGTCCGTCGAGCCGACATTTAGCCAGAGCATCCGGCGACCGGAAGAGAAAGCCCTGCGGTCTCCAGTCCAGCCCATCCGGGTTGACGACACCCTAGATTTCTCTGGGGGTTCCAAGGGCACAGATATGGTAAGCTGACGACCCTGGACCCCATTTCCTGTCAAGTTGGGGCCGTGAGCTAACTGCTTGACACTAGGCCCACAGCGGCGAGCCCGCCATGACTGACCGCGAGGCCATGGAGACGGAGCTGATCCGAGCCTTGATCAGCTCGTACTTCAACATTGTCCGCGAGAGCATCGCGGACCAAGTGCCCAAGGCAGTCATGCACCTTCTGGTCAACCACTGCAAGGATGTCGTGCAGAACCGACTCGTGAGCGAGCTGTACAAGGAAACACTCTTTGAGGAGCTCCTGTACGAGGATGACGCTGTGAAGAAGGAGCGCGAGAAGTGCGAAAAGCTGCTCCAGACATACCGCGAGGCGGCCAAGATCATAGGCGAGGTGGTATAGACGGCCATGCCCGATGAGCCGAGGTCCGGGCCTCGGCGGAGTTGGCTCAGGTGTACGCTGACGGTGTTTGATTTGCTGGGTTTCACGGATCGATCAGTCTTTGAGACGGAGCGGGGCAGGCTTCCGATAGCTCTGGGGGTTTGAGCTTGTATAGTATCGGAAAGCATGCGTGACAGGTGTGGCGGAATAACTGCGTCTAGAGGCTGCGTTGTCCTGGGCTGGACAGGAATGGTCTCGTCTCTGAAATCTGAACCCTCTTCCCCTCTATCTGCCGTGAACCTTGTTTTTATGTGCGTACATAGCAGCCCGGCCAGAATGCCCCTCGCTAGTCGCCATGTTGGGAGCAGAATCGTACATTATATGCACCTAGCTACGGAGTACCTCAGGTAGGTAGGTAGGCCTGCACCGTGTATCCGTGGCGCGTGAAGTGGATTTTCCAGCCCCTGGCGGCGGGAAGAGGCAGAGAGACTTCTTGAAGGGGCCGCTGCGATGCCTGTGTCAAAGGCGCATCACAGAGGCCGCGTAAAACTGGGGGGCGGACACATCTCGCAACTCGCAGTGGGCTGCACCAGACATAAGATACTCATATGTTTTCGCTTCCTTCCACTGGCGTCAGAAATGAACTTGCCTCTAGATGGGACCGTTTATATGTACAGATTACAACCTTTCTCACCGTTATGACGCGACTCCTGTCCTAGCCAATCATGACGCGTTGCTAATTATGCGGGGTTCCGGTGGCGACGGCGTCTTCCATCCGGCAACCAAAAATTATCGGGGAGATACTCACTTCAGAACACACCTCCAATTCCTCCTCTCCAGCTGCCCGCCGAACCGCTTTACCACAACTCCAGCGCGCTTTTTGCAGACGAATCCCTTTCTCCGACTGGATCCGAGCTTATCATCTCGGCTGCACCCGACCAAACTCTCGCCATGTCCGACGTCAAGGAAATCCCCAGCGTGGAGGGCTGGGAGGAACATGTCGCATCGTTGCCCCCATCCACACTCCTGATCGTCTCATTCCACGCTCCGTGGGCGGCGCCGTGCACGCAGATGGCGACGGTGCTCTCGACTCTGGCCAGCGAATACCCCGTCACCGAGCCGCCGTCGACCTCGTGGGTGAAGATCAATGCGGAGGAGCTGTCAGACATCAGCGAGGCCTACGACGTCACGGCCGTCCCGTTCCTGGTCCTCATCCGGAACGGGGAGGTGCTGGAGACGGTCAGCGGGAGCAGCGCGGTCAAGGTGCGCACCGCGATCGAGAACCACGCCAGCAACACGGGCCCCGCGGCCACCGCCCACAACGGTCCCACGGCCGCGCCAGCGGCTGGCGGCGGCGAGGACGAGGTTGCGACCGAGGAAGACCCGGAGAAGAAAAAGGCAGAACTCTTCAGGCGCCTGGGCGACCTCGTCAAGGCGGCGCCTGTGATGCTGTTCATGAAGGGGACGCCCGGCGAGCCCAAGTGCGGCTTCTCGCGGCAGCTGGTCGGGGTCTTGCGCGACAATGCCGTCAAGTACGGCTTCTTCAATATCTTGGCCGACGACGAGGTGCGGCAGGGGCTGAAGGAGTTTGCCGACTGGCCGACATTCCCCCAGCTCTGGGTTGATGGCGAGCTGGTTGGGGGGCTTGATATCGTGGGTTTTACCCCACCTGGTTGGCCGTGTGGCTTGCGTGTGCTGACAAATTGGGCAGGTCAAGGAGGAGCTGGACAGCAACGCCGATTTCTTGAAACCGTACAGCGTCAAGGCGAACGGCGACGCCCCAGCCGCGGCACCTTGAAGCGTCCAACTCGGTCAACTGCCAGGCCGCGCAACTATACGAGCCGTCTTGGAGTGGGATTTGGCGGTATATTATGCTACTGGTCGACGCTGCCACATAAACATGTAGCGATTGATCGACGCTTTCGCGCAAGCCCTCTCGGGATCTCGACGGAGCCTATCAGGTCGCTCAATCGGCCTGCGGACGGAGGAGAAGGAGGGGTTGCAAGGTAACACCGGTACGGAGTAGCTCTTTGCATCCGCGACATGAACCACCCGGCGCTGTCGGGCCAGCATACCAGGTAGCTGCAAAAGGCACACCGTATGACTCATATCTGCCCTGCACCAACGCCCGCACTGGATCGAGTGCATTCGGCGGATTTTGGTTTCTGGGTCCTTTGACGGGTGTCCAAGTGTTTAGACCAATGGGAACGATCTGGGGCTGGGACAAGATGTCGAGATGGAGGACAGGATCCTTGGGGGATGTCCCCAGTAACAGCTGCGTTGAGGGTCTCCGCTGGAAGGCCACGAGTCCCGCCGTTCATCCTGTCAGCTTTCATCATAGGTAGCTTCGAATAATGTTTCGATCCTTCAGCATTGGAAGTGCGAGGTGGGGGAAAACGGAGCCGGGTCCGTTTTTCGGCGACCCCACCAACCCTGCTGCCATGGCGCGCACCGTCCCTGGCGGCATGCACCGCAGGCTCCCATGCCGACGCCAGCTTCGACAGCCCTGCAATTGACCCCCCCATCTTCGACATCCTCAACCATTCTCCATCACATCACGATTGAAATCCCATCTTGTCCATCTTGCTATTCCATAGGTAGCTGGGTCCGCGCCCCCCTCGATCGTTTTCTCCGACGACTCGCCTCGTCTCTTGTCTCTCTCTGCCTGGTTTCGCCTGTCGACAACCCGTTGGGCCCTGGGCAATCCAAAGGCGGCAATTGCAACGTGCAAGTGAGCGACCGATCTGCCAGCTCGTGCGAGGCAAGCCGACTTGTGGTTGTGCTGCACGGTGGCCAGGTCGATCGATTGATCCTCTCTGCTCTCTTCGCCTCACCCGCGATCAAAGATGACGCCCACACCTCCTTCAGCCACGGATCTGTCGAGCGGCCGGTCCCCCGAAGCTCAGTATCGGGTCGTCCGTAAGAGGAATAGAGTGCCTCTGAGCTGTTACCCTTGCCGGACGAGAAAGTGAGCTATCTCCATGCATGTTCCCGCATCAGTCTTGTGTCGTACAGTCAGCTAATGATTCGACCCAGGTTGTGAGTAACCGTCTCGGAGCGCCAGCCGGGGGCCCTCCCTCACCCCTCTCCCCCATTGTACTGACCCTGGCTCTTAGGAAGTGCGATAGGACTCACCCATGTACCAACTGCACAAAGCGCGAGGGGACGGACACCCTCTCCTGCTCATACGCCACTCCCGTGTCCCGGAGGAAGAACCAGGGCCAAGGGGAGCCCAGCCCGGATGACATGCAAAACCGCATCGACAGGCTAGAGGGCCTGGTCTTGTCGTTGATGCACGGGGGAGCCAACATTGAAGCTCCCTCGCTTCCCGGCGCTTCCTCTGTCTCCTCTGGCGGCGGCCCCGCCTCCAACATCTCGCCATCGGCTGCGGACACCGGCTCCTTGCCTGCCAAGTTCGAAGGGCACGACGACGGCGCGATGCAGGATGACGACGAGAGCGATATCGACGAGGGACTCGCCAACTCCCTTGGCGTACTGAAGGTGGTGGATTCGGCCCGGTCAAAGCATGTGTATCTGGGCGAGGAGCATTGGCACACCATCTTGGGTGACATCGCCGAGGTCAAGAACTACTTCGCGAGCCATAAAAAGGACCTGGAGAACCGCTACGAGACCATCAAGTTGGCCAAGCCCTCGAACGCCCAGCAACCACCAACCTTGCTGATGGGCGCGACTCCTGCCACCGAGATCGAGCTCCGGGCAGAGCTGCCACCCAAGTCGACCGTCATGGCATTGTGCGCCAGATACTTCAACTCGCTCGACAATGTCACCACCGTCCTCCACGGCCCGACGTTCCAGCAGCAGCTTCGCAACCACTGGCAAGACCCGTCCAAAACGCCAATCATGTGGCTGGCCGTCCTCTATTCGGTCCTGTGCCTTGCAGTGCTGAGCTACCACAAGGTCGGGGACGAGCCGCCCGAGTTGAAGGGCCGGGCGCTCGAGCTGGCGACCGAGTACCGGTTGAGGACGGTTCAGTGTTTGATTGCGGGAGACTATACGAAACCGGGAGAGTTCACCGTCGAGGCCATGCTTCTGTACTCCTTTTGCGAGTATTCGTCTCGCTGGGATGCCGATTTGAGCCTCTGGGTCATTGTATCCATGGCCGTGCGGATTGCGTTCCGGATGGGCTACCATCGTGACGGAAAGTGGTTTCCCGCGCTCACCCCTTATCAGGCGGTAAGTTTGCCCCTCTGATGGCCATCATCCCTCCCCCCTTCTTCAGAAAGCCCTCTCGTCAGGACCATCTTCTCACTGCGGCCGCCATTTGGATTCTAGGAAATGAGACGCAGAACCTGGGGCCTCGTTCGGATGCTGGACATCTTCTTCTCGCATCAAATATCGCTGCCCAGCATGATTTTGGAGCACGACTGCGACACAGAGCTGCCTCACAACCTGTATGATGAGGAGTACGGTCCAGACACGAAGGTGCTGCCGCCCTCCAGGCCCAACACGGAGCCAACACCCATCAGCTACACGATTGTCAAGGTCAAGCTCTGTCAACAACTTGGCATAATTCTGCAAGCTACGGGCCGGGTAAAGAATCCAGTGCACTACGACGAGATTCTCCGATTCGACGCCAAGTTGCGCGACATTAGGGCCGAGCTGCCTCCTCATCTGAGGATGCAGCCGCTCGAGGGGTCCCAGGCCCCCCTGGGCTTGGTCATGGCTCGCTTCAATACTGATGTCCTCTATCTCAAGACCGTGTGCTTGCTCCACAGGAAATACATACCACGAGCGAGGCACAGCCCCAGATATGCGCATTCGCGGCGCAGCGCCATCGGGGCGTCGCTGGAGACTCTGCGACATCTGGCGACCCTGCACCGAGAGTCGCAGCCCGGCGGGCGCCTCAGTCCGATCAAATGGTTCGTGACCTCGGTGGCGACCAAGGATTTCCTCCTCCCTGCCATGCTCATCGCGCTGGATCTGCATTTCGACAATGTCAGCCAGCAATCGGCAGGGCAGCAGGACGTGGAGAGCTTGCATTTCTGGACCCGAAAACAACGCGAGGAGATGATCAGCTGTCTTGAGGTGACAAAGGACATCTGGAACGGACTTGGCGACATCTTGATCGAGGCTTTCAAGGCCTCGAGAATCCTCGAGGTCATGTTGGCCAAGATCAGGAGTTCCGGGGCCGCAGACGGGCCAGCGAGTTTGGCCGAGACGTCAGCGGCCCCGGAGGCGTTTGGGGCCAGAGACTCAGTCGACCTGCAGCCGGAGCACTCGGCAGCTTTGACGCTGGGCATGCTTTCCGGCGGGGCGATGCCGGGGCCCTCGACGGCATTCACCGGCGCCCACAACTCCATGAGCCCAATGTATGGGATACTCAACACGGGTTTGGACACGGCCAGCACAGGTCCGAGCCCGAGTACGGGACCAAGCCCAGGCATCGCAAGTGCCGCAGCCTCGGAATTCCCGAACCCCTTGCTCGGATTCGACATCGCCCCGTCTCCACTGTCCATGTTCGATAACATGGCGAGCAGCAACATGGATTTCTCGAGCAACTTCGATTGGGTAAGGATACCCCCGCATCCTCCGGGTTCCTGCTCATTCCTGCCAGACGTTCCTCGCTAACTCGTTGTCTCCAGGATACTTTCGAAAACTACACGCAAACTGCAAACTGGGGCGGAGAGCCGTTGCAGTTCTTCGCTGGCAACCTGGAACAGGCGCAGCAACGACAACAGGCGCGGGATGGCTCCCTTTTTCCCTATGGCCATATGACGGGGTCAACTTGAAGTCGCAGCATGTGATAAACGAATGCAGGCGCCTTGCGCTCGGATACTGGAGGCACTTGACGGGTTTTTAAGGGAGGGTCATAGAGGATACGGAAGCGATGGAGGTAGTTCTGGGATTTGATGTGGGCGGTCTGGTATGTTTGGTTCGTTTTGCTGTGTACAACACAATACGCAATACCCCCTTCTCACCCTCGCCACGGTGTCGATCGAGCCTGTGTGCGGTGTGCTCGGTTCTTATTGCCCTTCTGCCACAGACCCCCACATACGGTCCGGTTCCATGTTCCAAAAGGCGCGTCGGAGGCTGCCGCTGTGCTGCCCAGGAGCGCTCGCTAGCGCATTCGGCCCTTCTGTACCACCAAGTGCGGCTCTCTGGGGCCCCGGAACGGCACTTGAGCACCGACTGGTGCATCCCAGGATTGCGGGGTCCGGGGTGACCGCCGGCATAGCTGGCGGAGTTACCTTGCCTGTTTTGGAATATCCCCCGTCTTCATGCCCGCGGCAACGGGCTCACTTCACTGACTTCTGGCATATGAAGAAGCACCGATGTCAAAGCCCGCCGGCCCGATTCGAGCAGAAGGTTGCATGATGCCAGCTTCCCGTGGTCGCCCACCATCGATGCTCACCTTCTTGGTCTGCGCGATGACGACGCCTTGATCCTTCTCCCCGCCCTCACCCCTGGGCTTGCGGGCGCCTCGCCGTGATGCTTGATACATAAAGGGCATGGTTCTCGAGGGTTTGTTCTTTTATTGCCCACCACTGATGTGGCTATACCCCTTCAACGCCTGAGTGGAGTCTCCAGCAGCCACGATGCGTGTCCTCGGCCAAGCTCTCCTTCTCCTGACCGGAGCTCTCTTGGGGGGACATGGAGTTTCCGCGCTTACGGCTGCTGAGTGGCGGAAGCAGTCCATCTACCAGGTTGTCACTGACAGGTATTTTTGTTTTAAACTTATTTTCTGTTTTCCTTATGTCTAATGTTTTAGGTTCGCCCGGACGGATCTCTCGACCACGGCGCAGTGCAACCCAACGGACCAGATCTATTGCGGCGGGACGTGGCAAGGACTGATCTCCAAGCTTGACTACATCAAGGGCATGGGATTCACCGCCGTGTGGATCTCGCCGGTTGTCAAACAGATCGATGGATATGGGCAAGATGGGTGAGCAGAGCCGGCGGTGTCGAACGACCATAATCTTTGCTGATCAGCATGTTGCAGGTCTGCCTACCATGGATACTGGGCTCAGAACATTTGGGCAGTGAATCCAGCTTTCGGGACCGAGGCCGATCTGGCCCAGCTCTCGGCGGCGCTGCATGCCCGGGGCATGGTAAGCGTCTCCGTCTGGGGCTGTTCATTCTTGAGCTACTAATTTGACTCTCTTCTCTGCCAGTATCTCATGGTCGATATCGTTACCAACCACATGGCATACATGGGCTGCGGTACTTGCGTTGATTATGGCCAACTCAACCCCTTTTCGTCTGTATGTTCTGCTTCTCCCACGGCTCGGTGTGTTGAGGAGGACGGCTAACTCGCCAATGTCCGCAGTCTTCATATTTCCACTCATACTGTACCATCGATTATAACAGTCAGACATCGATCCAGGTGTACGTACACGCTTCTTGGTCTTCGGATTGGCTGATGAGGACGGCTGACATACCCACCACAGGTGCTGGCAGGGGAGCAACACTGTCAGGTAGGCCAGACGGGGTTCATTTCTTGGTTTGCCTCACCAGTAACGGGCACGCTAACTCAATCTCAGTCTACCGGATTTGCGTACCGAGGAGTAAGTATCTCTTACCTGCCTCGCCTCTTGAGCCACCGTCTTGCTGATCACTCGGGATCAATGTAGCGATTCCGTGCGTGGCATTTGGAATGACTGGGTTCGTCAAATGGTATCCAAGTACTCCATGTGAGTTGAACGCATCCCGAGGCGCTGATCCTCCCGACATGTGCCAACGTCTTCCACGTGCAGTGATGGCCTGCGAGTCGACAGCGCAAAGCATGTCGAGCAATCTTTCTGGCCCGGCTTCTCGGCCGCAGCAGGTGTGTATCTAGTGGGAGAAGTCTTTAACGGCGATCCCCTGTACGTGACACCATACCAGCAGTACATGGACGGCTTGCTAGACTACCCAGGGTGAGGAACTGCTTCACTTTCCCACTGCTCTCCGAGTTACTGACTCGTGGGCACAGCTACTACTGGATACTTCGGGCATTCCAGTCATCGAGCGGCAGTATTAGTGACCTTGTTTCTGGCCTAAACACCATGCGCGGCGCTGCTCGGGACCTCAACTTGTATGGTTCCTTTCTGGAGAACCACGACGTCGCGCGGTTCCCGTCTTTTACCCAGGACACCGTAAGTCTCCCTCCCCCGAAACCACCTTCGCGGTTGCATCCCGTGCTAACTTGGCTGTTTCCGGGCAGGCACTGGCAAAGAATGTGAGCACCATCGCATCATGTCAGACTTGGGCTTTCCAGAGGGCTGACGGAAACAAATTCTCCCACGTAGGCGATCGCGTTCACGATGCTGAAAGACGGTAAGCCCTCTTCCCTGCACGCCTACGAATTTGGCCCAGACAGGCACGGCTGACTGGACTTGGTAGGCATCCCAATTATCTACCAAGGCCAAGAACAGCATTACGCCGGCGGAGCCACACCCAAAAACCGTGAGGCCCTTTGGACATCAGGGTACTCGACCAGCTCCGAGTTCTACACGTGGATCACCAAGCTCAATCAAATCCGGACCCGAGCCATTGCCCAAGATGACGGCTACGTCTCATCCAATAGCTATCCTATTTACTCCGACAGCCACACCATCGCCATGCGCAAGGGGAGTTCTGGGTCACAGGTCGTGGGCGTATTCACGAACGTCGGGGCCTCGTCGTCGGCCAGCGCCAGTCTCCCGTCGTCTGCGACCGGCTTCGAGGCAAACCAAGCGTTGGTTGACGTGATGAGCTGCACGGCGTACACGACGGATTCTGCCGGCAGCCTCACTGTGACCCTCGCCAACGGGCTCCCGAGGGTGTTGTATCCCAGGGCCCGTCTCTCTAATAGCGGTATCTGCCCGGCCCTGACAAACATGGCCACTACGACGGCTCCCACAGCGCCCAGTTCGGCCACCACGCTCAGCTCGGCCACGGCGACATGCACAGCCATTACGATGACATTGACCACGACCACGACCACGATACCCGGCTCGACCGCGACCACGACCACGAGACTAAGTTCGACCACAACGACAAGCATGACCACAACAACAAGCTCGGCCGCCGTGTCAACCTCTACTGGTGAGACTTTACAGTAGCAGCACAGGGCCTTGATGCTCACGACGGCTGACAACCGGGCCACTTGCTAGGAACCTCTAATACCTGCACACTGGCTACCGTGGGCATCACTTTCAACGAGCTGGTGACCACCACTTGGGGAGACGTAATCAAGATGTGAGTACCGACATGGTGGTCTCTCGCTCTTGTTGGGGCTGGGCGCAAGGCTAATGAATACTCTTTTGCGTCACAGAACCGGGAGCGTCGCCGCTCTCGGCAGTTGGAGTTCGAGCAACGGAGTCAGCCTCAGCGCATCGCAGTATACCCAGAGCAACCCGCTCTGGTCCGGCACAGTTCAGCTTGCCCCCGGCACCGTGATCCAGTACAAGTTCGTCAAGGTCAGCGGGTCCGGGACGGTGAGTTGGGAGGCGGACCCTAACCGCGCGTACACCGTCCCTTGCGCGGCGGCGACGGTGAGCAGCTCGTGGAGATGACGGGTTGGATGATGGGTGTCAAAGGGCGGCCTCCGTGCGGCCCATCATGAGCGTATCAGGTGCAGTGTGATGGATAGGGTATCTGATTGATCCGACCGCCCTGCCCCCAATCCCCGGACCTCTATCTTCTATGTAGATACTTGAAAAGAAATGCAGCGCATCGCACATATCGTCCTCGACTGACACGCCAGGGGTCCCAGCCCCCTCCGTGTCAAACTTAGACGCCGAGCGCCGTCTTGGCCCTGGTCCAGTACTCGGTCCGGGCAGCGAATGTGTCCGCGCCGCCACCAATGCACCCGGCATAGGCCGCCCACCCAGCATCGCTGCCGGTCTTAAGCGAGTTCTGCACATCGGCGGTGCAATGGGCAGTCAGGAACCAGGCGGCCGAGCCAAAGTTGTGCTCGTCGGGCGTGACCAGGGCGAGGACCTCGACGGGTGACTTGCCCGCCACCGCGGATGCGCCAAGGAGACTTGTGGCGTACTCGGAAACAAACTGCGAGGGGGTTGCGGTTAGCCATGCGCCGCCGCCCATAACTCATGCTGAGAGCGACCCAGGAAACAGTGTGCGTGGCAACCGCAAAGGACTTACACCAGGCTGCATCATGTTCGAGGTGCCTTGACCCGGGACGCCAGGGGTGACGTTGTGCTTGAACTTCAGGTCGCCACTCTCGAACCCCATCAGGGCGATGGTGGCGGCACACTCAGCCTTGTTCAAGTTGGCGCAGGCCTTGGTGATGAAAGGCGCTGCCTGCTCGGCAGTACGGCACTCGTCGGGGAACTGAGCGCCAGAGCACGAGCCGGACGAGGTCAGGATGGCTTGGAGTGCCGCAGCGCTAACGTTGGGCCCCGACCCGGTCCCGGACCCGGTCCCAGTCCCGGTTGCGGTAGCAGCGGGGGCTGCCGCCGTTGATGTAGAGCTCTGCCTGGGAACCAGAGGGCAGGCGGCGGCAAGACCGCCGATGAGGAGGACCGAGAAATGTTGGAGATGCATGCTGTCTTGTGTGTGGGGAGTGGGAAGATGGTAGTGGTGTCTAAGGCGATCGATCTCTGGAAAGGAGCGGAAGGACTGGGTCAACCAGTTATGTATATAAAGAATACAAGGAAGAAGAAGATAATGAATGAATGAAAAGGCGTGGCACGGGGACAGCGGCAACACAGGCCGTCCAAAGACCACGTCCGCATGATATTATATACACACAACTAACGAGCCCCTGACAAAGACTCGGTGGCTCTCGGCCTCTCTCCCGACATCAAAACCCACTCGGCCGGTTTTGACCCAAGGTGATGCCAAGCTGCGGATTGGCCATCGGGCAAGGGGCAATGGGGTGCCCTTTGCCCGCGCGCTGGCCGGCGGGTGGGGAAACCCCTTGCAGCCGTTGCGTGCCACTCGAAACGCCGCACCTGACTGGCCGCCCCCTTTTCGGTCGTGTTTGGCCGTCTCGCGCTGGCCACTCAGTGGGCGAGAACGGCGGCCCACCACCTCACTCTGCGGCACAAGCCTGCTTGCCCAACAACGCTAAACCCTGCCGTGAGGATCGGACGAACGCTGGACCAGCAGATCGGACCAACTGTCGCACTCCTGTGAGAAACCCACACTCGCAGCCAACCAAATCAGCCGCCACCCCCTTAACCCGGCCGACCCTCCCTCAAGGACGGGGAAGATATCGTAAACCCGAGCCCCAGGCCGCGCAAACAAGGCTGCCAAGCTTCCGGGGAACCGCGGCAGCGGCACGGCGGCAACAGCCAAGAGTGCTTGATTGAGCCGCTGTTGACCTTGAGTGGACAAGCATCCCGCGTTGAAACGAAACATCAAGAAACATTGCCCGCCCCACGGCAACCTTGTGGAAATTGTCTGGTTATGCTTCTAACCTCAAAGTTGAGCGAGATAAATACAGGCAGAGAGAGGATGGCCCTTCAGGCCGCCGGAAATCGGGGGTCATACTCCTCAAAGTAGGTCGAGTCAGCCCGTCGGTCGCCTGGCCGGGCCTCTGGCGCCACACCACTGCGGCCGCCCTCTCGTACCAGACTTGCTCGGGGAACAGGGGCGTAGACGGGCTCGAAGGCGGGATAAGGACCGCCTTCGTGGCGAACCCTCCGCTCCTCATAGATGTACCGTGGATCCGGCTCGCGTCGCACCGGCCGGCGGATGTAGTATTCTCCTTGCTCATCGATGACGTGCACGATCTCGTATGTTTCGACAGGCGGCCTTGATTGCAGGCGCCCGTCGTGGTCATGCGGGCGGTAGTCTGCTTCCGGCTGCGATGTGTTGTGGCCTCGGGCCGGGAGGCCGAAACGATCGGCTTCTGCACGTCGCCGCAACGGTTCGACGAAGCCGGCTTGGGGCCGTTGGGTGCCACCATAGACATCCTCCCGCCTTTCAGCCGCCATAGGTCTTGAGTAAGACGCCGTGTCGACTTGCCGCCCAGCGGGGCTCCTCACTCTGGTTGACGGCAGAGAAGACCGCGCCGAGTCTTCCCCATCACCATACCGAGCGTATGTCGCAGGACTAGGCTGGAAGCCCCCGAGCGTTCCAGAATCCCCTTGGTTCGAGTGCGATGGAGGATTTGCTGCTTCTTGCTGGCCTTGGGGCGGGGGCGCCTGCCTGTGATCAAGATACGACTCCAACGCTGCCATGATGTTGTGCTCTTGTTCTACATCAGTCAAGGGGCGCATGTGCTTCCTCCTCGGCTGCTGCGGCGTCTGAGCGCTCATTTGTGTGAATTCCCTGGCCTGTGCGGCAACCCTTGCAGCAGGCCGCGCTGGCATCGTCGAGGACAGGTGCATCGGCGGGGCGTCGGCCTGGTTGGTAGCACGCCTATCACGCATATCTACCACCTCTTCGCGCTTTCTTTTCGCCTCGCCTGTCTTGAACCTTTTGCCAAACGGCCGGTCACCGGAGCCGCCCTCGCCTTGCCGTGGGGCACGTTTGTTTTTGCCGTTCGCTTTTTGCCCCCGGTTTGGTTCGAGGCCTTGGGGCGGGCGACGGGCCCTCTCGCTCTGGGCTGAACGGTCACCTTCCGAAAGTGTCCCTGGCGTCGTACTCTGGGGTGACTGATTCGGAATACGGCGATCGACGAGAAACCCGACCCCTACCGGCTCCGCGGCATCGTGGCGCCCTGTGTGGCCATTGTTGGTCTGAAACCCATCCTGCGCATTCGCTGTAATGGTTTGTTGCCCCTTGAGGGGAAGTTGTTCATGCCGAGGCTGTTGCTGCTGTGAATAGGATTGGCCAGCGGCCGGAACGGGCTGTGGCGTAGCCGTAGCCAGAAGCGCGGCCGAGAGTAGGACTCTCTGGGGCTCGCTGACTGGCAAGGCGAGACTCGCAGAAACCGCGAGATCCGAGACAAAAACCATATCGAGTACCCAGTCCAAGGGCGCAGACGCGGGCTGCATCCCCTGTGTCGGCTCGATGTGTTTGGACTGGAAGTGATTGGCCAGCTGCGGGAGCGAGAAGTCCTTCCTATCATGCTCCACGGAAGCTGAATTGCAGAGTCCCAGATGGCATGCCCTACAAACCAATCCGTTGACGTTCCGGACCGGGCGCATCTCCTTGTTGTTGGACAGACCGTCGATGAACATGGATAGGGGCGGTGTCTCGTAGAACCTAGACTGGAATCTCTTGACCAGATGGTGCATCGTCACGGAAACCTTTACGCTACCGGGAAGATCTCGGATGTCGCCCAACAGCCGCCAAACCTCACGGGAGTTCCGGGCAATGTCCTCGACCTTGGCCTGATAGAGATCCGGATAATTTGAGGGTTGGGGTGGAACGTATGGAGAATTGGTTGCCTGATACGCCCCATACTGCTGATAGTCATACTGGACGCCTTGGGGGGGTATGTGAATTTGCCCGCTCTGGGCAGCCGGTATGCCATACGGCGTGGCGGGAGGTTGATAAGAGGGATACAGAGCGGGCGGGGCAGCATAGGACGGTTGCTGCTCGTAGCCAGGCTGGGGTAGAAAAGGAGGAGGGGCTGCTGGCTGCTGCTGATAGGGTATCGAAAGCAGAGGCTGCTGCTGATTGTAGTCATTGTATGTTGGCGGGGCGTATCCATATCCCATGGGAGGCGGATAGCCTGGGGGAGGCGGCGCGGAGACGGTTCCCGGTGGCGGGTAGTTGTAGCTGGCGGCGAGAGGCGGACCTCCGTGGTTGAAAGCCAAACCAGTCATATCATGGCCGTGCAGATGGGACGGGGCCGTGGCGATCCGGGCTGTCGCGCTGAAGGGCGGATGTTCAGGCCATTCGGCCCTCCAATGCACCACAATGCTCCCCAGGCTGAGGACACTCGTGTGCTTTGCTGCGTAATGCTGGATGACGCCCTCGAAACCGAAGGGCTTGAAGTTGCCCTCGCAGCCATTGCAATAGAAGAGCTCCTTACGCAACGGCTCCGTGTGAGGCTTGATCTTGGTGTCAAAGATCCACTTCATGTTCTCCAGAGTGAGTTTCTGGGTGAAAGGTCCCGCTGGAGGATCAACAGGAGGCATTCGCCCGGCAGCCCTTGCAGCGGTGGCATCCTTGGCAACTCCGTCGTAGAATCTTTTCCGAACATAGAGGAGCGAATCGACTGCAAAGCGTGAGCAGTTGTCTCTCGTCATCTTCCTGCCTGTGCCCCAATGTTCCTGGACGGCTTCGTCTGCATAACCGGCGATTTTGGCGCGAAGTGGGCCTTGAACGTCTTCCCAGACCTTGTCAACGCGGTCCCGGGCTTCCTTCTCCGCTACCAACGTCGTCAGGAGTTGTTGTTGTTCCTGGCGTTCTTTGCGCTCGGTATTCCAGAGAGCTTCCGCCTCTGCCCGTTGCGCCAACAGGCGCGGTTTGAGGCGCTCCCAGGCGTTGGCATCCAGCCGGGCAACGATGTGTATGGCGGCTTGGAATGAAGGGGTATGGCGAAGGACGTCGGCGGTCAAGGGCGGATCCAAGAGCAAAGCCCGTCGCTCGATCTCGGCCTTTCTGGCTTCCTTCAACTCGGTAGCCCGCTCGGCAGACCGTTCATGCCGCCCCTGGTCGAACGGCGGGGCGAGGGCCCCATCAATCGATGGCTTCCGGGGCAGCGCGGGTGGGGGCTTGCTCTCATATCCCGGATACAGGAGTGAGCACATTTTCGCGATGCCGCCAGAAGATTCCCACTTCTCCCATTTTAATGCATCGTGCTGGAGGCTACTCCCTCGGCCGGGAAGGCCCTTCAGCCACTCGCCCATTGTTCCTTGACCCATGTCTCTGACTTGGAGAAATTCCTCCTGGAGGGCTTCGACATCAGACTTTGAAAACAGCTTAGTGACCTGCAGATCAGCAGGCGGTTGGTCCAAAAAGACATCACGATCCCGCGTGAGAAAGACAAACGGCAGCGCGTGGATGATGGCGGAGGGGATAGACGGGGATATTTGCAAATCGAGCTCCTACTTCGGGGTTAGACAATCTTATCGCACCTTCGTCGTTGCTGCAGCCACACACCTTGTCGGAATTCTTCAACAGGCAAGCGGCGCACATGCGGCTGCCGAAGGCCCAGATGGCCGCCACGCCCTCCGTCCCCGGGCCGGGGTGGCGAGGATCGGGAGAGGTAGGCAGGCTTCCACCGTGGAGCCGACCGCATTCTTGACACCTGGGGGAGCAGGCAAGTCGCCACATCTCGAGCTCAGTCTTTGACCGAAGCGGCGTAGGCACCTGCGGCCAAAAGAGCCGACGGGAAGCTTGCCAGATGGCATTGGGCTCCAATGAACCAAGAACGCCCGCAGTCGCAGAGGATGAGATTGCTTCTCTGTGAACTCGGGAGGCGGGGTCAAGGTACAGGTTGAACAACTTGCTCGCGGCCAACAGACAGCCCAGCGATTTGGGAGGACAGAAAGCGAAGACGTGGTGCCAGATTTCGGCAGGCAGGAGAGACCTATCCGGGCTCAAGGGACTCCCCGTCACTGTTGACGGCATCGGCGCGCCCTGCTCTGCGCGTCCTCGTCCCTCGGCCAACTTGATCTTCTTGACGCCATGAATGAGTCGGGAATCTGTCGCCTCGGGTCTGCCGGGGGGCTCTGCGCCGTCACCCAGGCCCTTTCGTTTTCTCCCGAAACTCGTCGCGCCATTTGTTGCTGCAGAGTCTTGAGAATGGGGATCGGTTGTTGCATCCTGGTTGTCGACGGCCACATGCGATACCTCCAGGCCGCCGCCGCCGCCTTTGGCTCCTCCCACGGATGCGCGACGGCCCGCCAAAGCCACGGCGGTCGGCATGTCTGCGCCGCTGATGGCCGCCGCGTCTGAGGCCATTACGCAGAGAGGTAAGGGCGCAACGAAGAAAACAACAGGAGGAAACAGCAACAAGGCTGCTGCTGCACTAAGCGACTGGTTAGGGCAGCAGCTGGTGCCACAGGAAGGAGAAGGAGTTGAATAACACTTGTCAGGCAAGCAAGGGAAAGAAAGTGTGAGGGTGCAAGGACAACGACCTGCGATGAAATTGCTGTCCGCAAGGAGCTCCTATCCGTGGGTATAGAAGCCGGTAATGGCCTGGTTGGTGCCCCGCGCCCAATGCCAACACGGAAAGGAAGTTCTGCCAGCTTGCTGTGTGATGTTGCGGACGCAGCATCTCCAGAGCATCGCTGGACCAAACCCGGAATCGCAGCCTGGAACTTGAAGCTTTGCAAGCTGCAGGCGGAGAGGGTGATTAGGAGCCAAGACAGAAACGAGTCGGCAAGAGGCACTCCGGGCAATCGGGTTATCAATCAAGCGCGCATTGAACAACGTGAGATTGCGTGGAAACGGATGGCGAGAAAAGGGGCGAGGAGGCGTGAGCGTCGTCGGGTGGATGCCGTCGAGAGGGAGGGGATGAATGGATTTCAGGAACTTGGAACTTCGAAGTTTTCCCCAAGCCGCCTTGGAAATCGGAATCGGCACCCAGGCTGCAGGGATGCGGCGGCGGGGTGGAGAGCTCGATTCCGACGTACCTAACGCAAGAGCGCTTGTGGGGCTCTCCCATCAAGCCAAGCGCAAGCGTAAGCGTCCAGAATACAGTTGTACTAATTACAGTACAGGTGTAACAATTGAACAATACAGTACCTCTTTGTTTGTATCTAGGAGACTTGCCCCACATACTAAGCCTAATATAGTTAAGGAAGCTACCAAGACGCGGTGGATGAGCGCCAGCCGAGCCAGTCTCGTTTCTGTTGCGGTTAGCCCGTTCGGCGCCACACCAAGTTGCTAGGCCTTGGCAGTGTCAGTTTCTTGACGTTGATTGGCTTCATTACGCCGGCTTAGCTTCACCAGAAGTCACTGGCTTTCAATTAAACAGGGATGGCATTGAATGTCCGTGGCCCCTTGCATCGTGCCGCGCTGGCCGTTTTCATGGATGCTCAAGTTCGTTCTCGGCACCCAGCCACGAAAATCAAGTCTACTTCAAGTAGCGCGAGCCAGAGGGCTGGACTCTAACCCATGTGGGCTGTTTCAAAACAAGAATGGTGATATTCTGAAAAGGGGTTAAATGTCGGTATCAGGATCGACGCGAACAACGAAGACGACACAGCCACCACGTGCCATGGTCTGCCGCACCAGGCATGTTCAGAAGCGCGTCGTGGTTGGTCATTCGGCGTCCTCAGCTGAGCGGAACCCATGTGCCCCGATTTTCTGTCGGCTCGTCCCACAAAAAGGCTGAGCTCCCCCAGAGGCCGAGATCCTTGGCATCCCAACTCCATTCGATCCCATATCCGCCCATCGGCCACCAGCCACCGCACCATCGTCCATCCTTGAGAGAGAATCGCCTGGCAATGTCGGCCCAGCAGTATTACCAGCAACAAGGGCAGGGTTATGGCGGCCCGGGTTACCCCGCCCCTTACCCGCAGTATCCTCAACCCGTAAGTGAGGACGGCGAGTTGATGAACCGCTTCTCGGCCGGCCACAAACAGACGTGCTAACGGCGACACCGCTGACAGGCGCACCCGGGCCCAGCGCCCCAGGGCTACTATCCGCCTCAAAACCAGATGCACTATGGCCAGGCCCCGGCCCAGCCGCGCAAGAGCGGCGGCGGCGGCGGGGGCTGCTTCAAGGGCTGTCTGGCGGCCCTCTGCTTCTGTTTTGTATGCGAGGAGTGTTGTGAGTGCGGCGCTGATTGCTGCGAGTGCTGTATGGATTGTTGTTGAGCTGGTGTTGAGCTGGGCAATGAGGGGGACTGTCGGAAGGGGGTTGGCGAAAGGTGGCCACGAACATTTGTTATTCTTGACGCTTACGCTTGCGCTTGGCTTGATGGGCTGGACTGGAAGGTTTCCTGATCTGTTGTGGTACGTGCTACAGGACGCGGTTCGGAGCAATCTCATATGTCCAAGGACAGGTGCAGCTCATCCGTCTGAGTTGGTGCTTGGTGGTTTTGAAGCGGTGTCTATTATTGCGATAGCCAAGCATTGCCTCGACCGTTGCTATGTATTGTGTGACGAGTTATCTAGTCGGTTGACCTCCTGTCGCAAGCAACTCTCACTGTCGCGCTTCCACCCACCAAATCATCCGCTGTGTCAACCCCGTCCCAAGCCGGACCCCTACGCACCCGCCAGGCCAGCCGGAAGAATACTCGCGCGCCGCCCAGGAGGACGCGCATGAGCCTGCACACGAGAGGGTTTGCGAGAAAGCTCTTGAAACGAGCCACCATGTCAGCTGCCAGACCAACCGCCAGACCCCCGGACCGCCCAGACCGTCAGACTGGCCAGCTCCCCCTGCCCGCCCGCTCGCCAACCAGCTAAACAGACCGCTGTATCGCCAAGCTCTCCGTTTGCCAATCGAGCTGGCCGCCCGCCCGCCCGACCGGTACACCGACTGGCTCACATCCCGCGGAGGGCTACCGTGAGGCAGCTTTCTGCATCCCTCGGAGGGTTTACCGGCAATGAAAAGTAAGCCACACTCCACGGTGGGGCCAACGGTATGTATCACGCATGAGCTGGCATATACTGAGGAGCATTTCTTGGCAGCCCAACAAACTTCATTATAAACTATAAAAACGAAGAAG
>FJWA01003422.1_pt1 | contig 31859 bp, 42 predicted proteins | sample 1011891 | NCBI WGS metagenome assembly FJWA01 (sample SAMEA3912450, study PRJEB9761) | metagenome | biome: forest; material: soil | place: USA | collected 2011-06-22 | depth 0.1 m
AGCAGCAGCAGCAGCAATCGGCTTCCTGGTTCCCCATCACGCAAGGCTGCAGCCCGCGTCAGGCCGTCTGGCAAAGAAATGTGGAGCGCCACACCATCTCAAGGCGCCGTCCACGCAGATCACACAGTATCAATAACTTTGCCGGCAGCTCTGGACCCTGGCGAGAGTTGCCCTGGCACGTTCGGAACAGTCGAGTGTGCAAGAACTGGCGAGTTTCGGTTCTCCTTACAAACCCATGGCGATTAATGCCACTCCTATCGCTGATGCGCAGATTTGCCATGCCCTTTTTTACGTAGTACCCAGTCGTGTACCCTGTCTCCTGTGGTGCGCCTCGGGCGAAGGAAACGAGCTTCCAGGATCAGCAAATTTCGCCGAGGGCAAAGCTCCCATGAGACGGTGGACGGTCGACTTGGGCCCAGCTGAGTACCGTGCATAGAGTGGAAGCCTGCACTGGCCTGTGACCAGATGTGTGGCGGCTAGACAGAGTTGGATGTCGGCTCCACGCTGTCGGGTCTCTCGAGTGAACACCCCTCAAGTCACACCCAATCAGAGCGGAAAGAGGAGAAACCCCATGGCATTAGAGCGACACCAAAGCGGAAGTTCGTGGTGCCTTTGGAAATTAAATGGCACATCCTGCTGACAGGCCTCGCGTATTGTACTCACCGCTGCTTGCGGTGGACTGCCCTTTGTTGGGCCTCGTCTCGTCCGTTTCCTCGACTATCAGCAGTTGTCCCGACCTGAAGAAGACGCGAAGATGTCAACGTGATCCGATGATAAGCCGAAGTTGTTCGCCGAAGTGGGTCTACCCAGCCAACCCCTTCTGAGCCCTTCTGCTCTGAGGACGCCACGGCCCTTGTGTCCGCGAAAAAGCAAGAATCAGAGAAAGGCGTGGGCTACATGCACTAGCGCGCCATGTGACGGTCCATCACCAACGACTTCTCTGGTCTCGTTCGCTCGTCCCCCGCTCGCATCCATTGCCTGCGGCTCCAGGAATCAAAACAAGCTGACGTCTCTATCTCACCACTCCACATACTACGAGCACAGTCCGTAGATAGACTGGCAGTAATTAACTGGCAGAAATCCACACCAGCGAGCGGGTCTAATATGTACATAGTAAACGCCGACACAAAGGTGCGAGAACACCAAGCGCCTCGACAACGCGAAGCCCACCTGCACCAACAAAGTTGCAAAACAACCCCTGGGCCCCGGAAGGCCCTTGACGAGGCCCCTCTCCGCACGCAACAGGAGTTTCTTGTCCGCAAACGAGGCGAGGTGCCGTGTCAGGAACCAATCATGCAACCGACCGCGTCCGGGCCCCTCTCCGTTTCTCCTTGCTCCCACAGCGGCGGACTTTTGGTGTTGGCTGGCCCAAGGATCCGGACCCCTGCCCTAGCGTCGCCAGTGCCTCCACTTGACCAGCCCCTCACAACGCCAAGCTGTCCATCCCTGAGCCCCCGGCCTGGTGCCATTCGTCAGAGGCTCGGGCGTGTCCCGACACTTCGGTTCGCCCCGCTTTTCAGTCTTGCTGGCGCCAACATGCGACACACCAGACTTTGCCCTGTTGGGCGACATGACGGAACAACACCGTCTGCGATTCGGTAGATCGTCCCCGCCCCCATGTGAGCCACTGCGAGTGTTGTGAGATTGCGGATGTATGTGCCTCATGTCAGCCTGCGAATAATACTACTGGACTCCATCCATACCTCAGTAGGGGTGTATCCTCGGTGAGTCTGACCGCTTTTTTGTGCTACGGCAGCCAATGTTGCCGGCAGGATGGCGCTTGATGGCCCTGCCGGCTAGCCAGTTGGTTATTCATGCTCGGTCCTACTGTAGGAGCCCTCGCCGCGTCTGTTGCCCCGCCTGTACCACGACGCCACCCCGGAAGAGAAGGGGGGGTTGGCCAAATTGCACCAAGACAGATACAGAAAGCCGGGCGAATGCAGGACGTCTGCCATCCGAGTCCAGCTGACTAGCTCTCTTTGTCCGCCAACTCGCCGGTCCCCCTTCTCCCTCGGCATTTGCTCGCTGTGCAGCCTCGCCGGTCCACGACGGGGGCTTCGGCGACACTGGCATCTAAGATTCCTCTCCTCGAGGATATTCCCAGTCGACAGCCGTTGGCAGCCATTCCCCGTGCATGCCGGAGCATGGCTGCAGAGAGCCTCGTTCGAAGGGAAATGCAGGCGAAATTGCCTGGTGTCAGACAGTGCGCTCACACGTAACCCACAACGCGGGATGGGATGTCAGGCGGTGTGCCTCATGTTTTCGACCAACCGACCCTCCACTGGTGCACGTACCTCGACCGGCAGGCTGGGACGGAATAGCCATGTGTGTTTGCGCCCACCCACACCCCTCCAACCACCTTTCCCATGCAGGGGTTTACCGGCCTGCTGGGTCCCCTGCTGCATTTGTTGCCAACTCAGCCAACAAAGCTTGTCCCGAGCTCGGAGCATTCGGACACACAGACTGGATACCAGTATTCCGTATTGCCACCCAAGACCAGCAGCTAAATTATTTACATGGATGGTATCCTGACCTCCAAAGGGCCGATGCCCGAGTCATGTCACAGAGAGGGGGCCAAGGCTGCCGCAGGAGCTCCCACGGAATGAAGAGATGGCCTGCCGGATTCGGGGCATGAAGATGACATGCTGTGCGACGTTGGGTGGGGAAAAGGCTATTTTGACGATGGTCTGTTGGTCCTGTTGGTGTGGGGGCTTGCAGCTTNANCAGCCANCTTGTCAATAACCAGGGAGGACCGGAGGATCCACGTCATTACTATGCGCGGCCTACGTGTTCTTCGTACTCGTGTCAGCTAGGAGTGCTGGTCGAAATATACATGCCATGTCTCGACGAGGAGGGCACCTTGCAACGGTCTGTCGAAGGGCCTGCCGATGCGGATACTTTTGAGGGTGGGCAAGGGCACCGGGTCTTCGTTTGTGACGGGATGAAGCGCTTCAAAAAAAGAAGGAGAAGGCAGGAGAAAGAAACGAGAGAGAAGGAGGGTGGGGAAAATGCTATTGGCTTGTTGGAGGATGTATCTAAGGTTGGTCACGGGAAGATATCGGGGCATGCTATGTTTGTGTGATGTGCAAGTCAAAAATAGTTCAGCGTACAGCCAATTCTACTATGTAGGCAATCGTCTAGAAGGGCACCGGTTAGGGACCATGCCTCCTCTCGACCCCCGTTGAAGCAAGGAGCAGTTGTTACAAACCAAAGCTGATTTTGAGCTACCAGAGAGCTTTACGTAGCCCAACAGAAAGAAAACATTTCTAGCCAAGCGCCCGCGAAGAACGGATAGAGACCCGAGCTAGCAAAACGAGAATATACATACGTACCTAGAGTATTTGGAAAGTAGACTGTGTACACTCATATCTTTTAGGAACCGGGATACCAAAAGCTCGCTGACCAACCCTGCTCACCGGTCGAGTAGAGGTGATCGGACACGACGACGTCTTTTATCTTCTACGAATTTTACTTCACGAGCGGGCGGGGGTTGAGCCCACGCCTCTTTCAATTGGCGTTCCACCCGTTGACCCCCCTCCCAGAGCCGCTTAACCACTCGGGCGGCCGGTAGATTGGGAGGAGGCGGTTACAATGTGAGCGCGGGACTGGTATACATGGCACTGGCTGCTCTGGTGAACTGCGAGAAGGTGGCCGGCCGGGACCACAAACCAAAAACCGTCTTTCATACCCCCTTTTGAACTCGCCTACTTCTCCGCCTCCTTCCCGCTCGTCTCGGCACCGTCCTCTCCATTCAACATCCGCCTGACCGAGCCGCGAGATCGATTCCAGATTCCCTGTTATCGAAGACAATTCCTGCGTGGTAAAGAAAAAGAACAGGTACCAAAACTGGGAGATGTTTTCCTGCCATTGTGTGTTGGTTTAACCCGTGGATGGAATAGCTGACGTCAACAAGGCTTGGAGGGGGATGGGGCGAACGGCACACCCGAGGCAGCGAAAAGGAGTCGACTCCGGTCTGTATAGGTTTCTAAACTCTACTGACGCACGCCGTTCTGTACAAACCCCAGGACAATAACACCCTTCCACACGCACATGGACAGCCCATATGCCACCCAATAGCCAGATATCACCGCAGACCCAGTCCAATATGGCAACCGAAGTTGAGCCAGATGTTCCCAGAGCCAACACTACAGGATGCGCAGGTAAATGGCCGGCATCTCCCAGCAGGCTGGCTGCGGACACGCGTGCCCTTGACCAGCGGGCACACCTCCTTTGTGGGTATTACGACTTGACGGCATCCTCCTCACGGCCCCATCTCGCCGTCTCATCGCCACCCTCCCATGCCTTCTCGACATAACCCAGCTCGTGCTTGACCTTTTCAACCGTCGCCTTATCCCCAGTGTTCTTCCCGATATTGTCGCTATGGTAGGTAGGAGAATTAGTAACATCCCAGGTCGTGACCGGATGATCCTGGGGAACTCACCTGATCTTGATGGCCGGATTCCCGTCCGCGGAGCTGATCTTGATGACGATGTTCAGCGGCGTCGACTTCTTGCCCGTTTTCGTGCTGATGAAGTCGTTGGTGAGGAACGTTCCGACACCAAAAGTGGGCTGGAAGCCTGCTTCTTCCGAAACCTGCTTGTATTCCAAGCACCTGTCGATGTTCAGAGAGTCGGAGAAGACAATGACCTTCTTGTCGTGGATCCCCTGCTCGTCGTAGAATTTGCGCATGATCTTGACAAAGGTCTTCGGGTCTCCCGAGTCTTGTCTGACCCCGGTGAACACTTCGGCGTATGTCTCGTTCGCCTTCTGCCTTGCTTGCGCCAGCGGCGCGGTTGAGGTGAAAGAGTCGGCAACGCTGGGCTTCCGCGCGCTCATGGGCGAGGGCTCTTCCAGATATTTCACTGGCTTGCTGAATGCGTTCAGAAACTCGGGTGTCCCAAACGTGTCGGTCAGCGCAATTCCGAGCACGCCCTCTCCGAAGCAGCCAACCCAGCGGGACAGCGCTTCCTCAGTTGCCCTTTGGTAATCCCCGACAATGGCGGCGGTACCCATGAACCACTCGTGGGCGACGGTGCCAACGGGAGGGATGTTGAAGCGCATGGCCAGGTGAACGTTGCTGGTCCCCGAAAGCTTCCCAGCCTGGCCGCGCCTCTGTGCCTCCTTGTCGGCCTTGGTCAGACCACGAAAGACCAAGGCCTGGGTATGGTAGTCTCGACGGCGGCGCGTGCCGAATTCCGAGAAGACGCACCCGGCCTCCAGCAGGCGCATGCCCTTCTCAAACGCCAACTCTTCCTGGCCCTCGTACGTCCAGTCCGGATCCATAAACTTGAAGTAAGCCTCCGAGGTCAAGGCGAGGAGCGGGATTTCGTAGAGAATGGTCTCGACCCAGGTGCCGCTGATCTTGATATCCAAATCTCCGATGTCAGTCTCGGCATCTGTGTCGTCTCCCGTTGGCAGAAAGCTGAGCACGACCTGGTCTCTCGGCCGGAGGCGGAACTCGGAGAGGAAGTCCAGATAGGTGGGAGACAGATAGGGGCAGTGCTCCTTCAGATAGTGCAGTTCATCGATGGACAGGGAAATATTGCCAAGCTTCCTGACTTGGTCCTCCAGCCAGTGGAAAGCCTTTCGAGAGAGCTTCTTTTCCGGAGTGCGGTTGGTAAATGCGTATGTGACCGGGACATCCGGGTAGTACTTCAAGACAGCGCATTGCATTGTCAATTTGTACAGGTCCGTGTCAAGGAAGGAGATGACACCCTCCGGGTAGGGCGAAGAGCTGTTGAAATCCATGGTGAGAGGGTAGAGAGGCAGCCGGGATTTGCTTGGTAACTTGTTGACAACAGGCGAGAGACCCGACGGGACAGCTGTGAGTGAGGGGAACTCGAAGCTGAAGGGGTCGGATGATTCTTCCTGCTTTGTTGAGGGTCGCCTTGACTTCTCACTCAGAAATGCCAAGAGAATACCAGATGGTAGTCACAGGCAGGGGTGTCTCTCGGTCCCTCGCTCCCGCGATCCGGAATGCGATTGACGATCCGCGACTTGTGTAACGGCTTGTGGTTACGTCGGAAGAGCGAGAGGGCGGTTTTGAGTCCGTGACTCAACAAACTCAAGCTCAGTCCTGTCTGATGGCGCTGCCAAGGCTGTCGGAACTGGTCGGAAAGAGAGCTTGTGCGCGCGACTTCGACCGTCCAGAGTTGGTGGACAGTTATCGGTATGAAACTTGAGAAAACCCTGGAACTGAAGGCTCGTTGAACCTGTAATTGTAAGTCTGCCAGTTACCGGATCGCATTGGTGACGGCAGAGCCCAACCAACAGCAATCCTTTGTGTCGGTTGGAGCGCAGCGGCGGGGTGAATTGCCGGGGCAGGCAGCGACAAGAAACTCCGTGCCAGCGCCCTGAAACGATCCCTGAATTTTGTTGGCTGGCGCTGGTTTGCCAGGCGGTTTGAACCCGCCGCTCGTGTGTGCACAGACCACACCTTATCTCACTGACCGACTTCCTCCCAAAAACTTTTGGAGCCGGCAGAAAAGAAAAAAAAAAAGTCGACAATCGCTTCGCAGACAGCAGGAACGCGGATCCAACGCCCTCGGCCACGACACAGGGCTGACAACACCGGAACCATGGATATCCACCGGTGCCGCTTCATCCGCTATCCTGGCTCGGCCATCAACGCGATCGCATTCACACACTCGTCGCTCCCTTCGGTCTCGGCGCAGAAGCAACGCCAGCAGAAACACAAACAGGTCCGCCTGGCGATCGGCAGGGCCAATGGTGACATTGAGATATGGAATCCGCTTCAGGGGGCCTGGCACCAGGAGCTCGTCATCCCCGGCGGCAAGGACCGAAGTGTCGACGGCCTAGTCTGGGTCACGGATCCCGACGAGGAGATCGCTGAGAACAAGACCATCTGCGGCAAGTCGCGCCTCTTCAGCATCGGCTACACGACCACCATCACCGAGTGGGACTTGGAGAAGGCCAGGGCGAAGAAGCACGCAAGCGGCCAGCACGGAGAAATATGGTGTCTTGGTGTTCAGCCTCCCCCCGGCAAAGGATCGGCCTCGGCAGGAAGTCGGAAACTCGTTGCGGGTACTGTCGATGGCAACCTGGTGCTCTACTCGATCGAGGACGGCGACTTGAAGTTCCAGAAAACCCTTTTCAGGACCCCGTCGAAGAAGACAAAGTTTGTCAGCATCGCCTTCCAGTCCCACAACGTCGTCGTCGTCGGCTGCTCGAATAGCACCATCTGCGCCTACGACATCAGAAACGGCACGTTGCTGAGGCAGATGACTTTGGGAACCGATCTCTCTGGAGGCTCCAAGAACATCATTGTCTGGGCTGTCAAATGTCTGCCGAACGGCGACATTGTGTCTGGCGACTCGACCGGTCAGGTGTGCATCTGGGATGGCAAGACATACACCCAGGCGCAACGGATTCAGAGCCATTCACAGGATGTTTTGTGTCTATCAATCAGCGCAGATGGCTCCAAGATCGTTTCGGGAGGGATGGATAGAAGGACTGCTATCTACGAGCCGATTGCTGGGCAAACCGGCCGCTGGTCCAAGGTGTTCCATCGTCGCTACCACCAGCACGATGTCAAGGCAATGGCCTCCTTCGAGGGAAAGGGGATGAGTGTCGTGGTTTCTGGCGGTACGTCTATCCAATCTTATGGCTGCCATGCAAAGCTAACATGGTCAACAGGCTCGGACGCGAACCCGGTGGTCTTGCCCCTGCGCGCCGCGGGCAAAGAGAACCACAGAGCGCTGCCGCATCTCCCACAAAATGCGCCCCTACAAAGCGCCCCCAAAGCCCGATTTATCATCAGCTGGTGGGAGAACGAGATCCGGATTTGGCATCTGCTCAGCCCAGCCCACCAACTCCTGGACGACCCACAAGCCGCCGTCAGCTTGCGCAAGAACCGAAAGTTCGTCGCTCAAGTCCTCGTACAAGGCGACTCCCACATATCATCGGCCGTTATCAGCGAGGACGGAACGCTTCTCGTCGCGTCAACTGCCACGGATATCAAGGTGTTTCAGCTCGACTTTGCAAAGAGCGAGCATGCCGAGCAACCTCAGATCAAAAAGGTGGAGATGGCCGCCGCGGGCTTGGGGGCTACCAAGGTCCAGATCTCGCCAGATAACAAGTGGATATCTTGGGTTGAGGAAGGGAACAAGATCATGGTTGTCAGGGTGCATACCACAGAGTCTGCTGCCGGCATCTGGTACACAACTTCTCCGCCTTCCAAATTGCACCGAGTCCGACGTCAGACTCCCAAACACATCCTTCTCGGCGGCTTGGGCACCTACGACCGGAACATTACCCAGATGGCCTTCTCTCCGGACAGCAGACTTCTCAGCGTTGCCGACTTGGCAGGGTACATCGACACCTGGGTCTTACGTGGCCCTGGTGAGGGGGCGAATGGCGCGAGTGGCGAAGATGACGAGGAAGCAGCTAGCGAGTCCTCGGGCGATTCGTCAGACGAGGAATCCGAGGATGTTGCGAGCGAACGCTGGGTCCGTAACCCGAAGGCCGCCCTTCTCCCCAAGCTTTCCGCCGCGCCCGTGGTACTCTCGTTCTCGAAGACGCAGCGGGACGATGCTGACTATGACCTCTTGGCCGTCACAACGATCAAGCAGTTCTTCGTCTTCAACCCCCTGCGCGGGGTACTTTCCGAATGGTCGCGCCGGAACACATTCCCCAAGCTCCCCGCGCAATTTCGGGACACGCGGGATCAAGTCAAGGGAGTCGTATGGCAAGGCCACAGGGCCTGGGTTTATGGAGTTTCCTCCCTGTTCATGCTGGACCTCTCGCAGGACTTCGATCCGGAGAAGGACGTGCTGGAAGGCAGAAACGGGCAAAAACAAGGGGCCAAACGGAAGCGCGATGGGCAAGAGGGTGGTGCCGGCGGGAAGATGGACAAGCACTCTCTCGTGCCCCAGCGGGTCAGGACAGCTGCGGGCCCCGACGGAACGAAGTGGGAGGACGTGGAGATGGCTGATGCTGACGACCAGAAGAGCATTGGCGCAAGCAGTGGGGTCGACGATGATGACGAGGACGTCGATGGCGGTGAGCTTCAACGGTTGAGAGACGACCAAGGAGTCAACGGCCATGCGGAGGATGCCGAGAAAGAGGTGGGAGCAAGAGCAAAGTGGTGGCATACCTACCAGTTCCGGTCGATACTGGGGATCGTGCCCGTTGAGGGCGTGCGGGACCAGGCCAATGGCCTCACGAACGGGGATGTCTCTGAGGGGCTGCCACCTCTCGAGGTCGCTCTTGTCGAGCGGCCGTTGGCTGGCGACGACCTGCCGGAACGTTACTTCGCAAAGGGCGAGCGGGAGAGGTAGATTAGGCTTGGGAGGGTGGGGTTTGGCCAGCGTGAAGCTTGCTGGCGTGGAGCAGTGCGGCATGCTGGCGATAATACATCTGGCTTGCGCCCGCGAGCATTCAGAATTTTGGGAACAGGTCGCGTATGAACTGAATGTGTCTACGGCGAATCTTGGACCCGAAAGGGCATGGGATCAGAATCGTACCGCGAATGGCAACTCTAAGTTTGCCCTACATCCTCGCGGTCCATGAAGACAGCTTCCGGGAGGGGAAGGGCAAGGAGAATTCCTGAACTACCGATATCGTGGACGACGCCCCACCGCCGCCATTTATACAGCACGCTATTGATAGAATGATAACACTCCTCCGCCAACCCCAAACCGTCACCCGGACATGTCACCAGGCGAGTTGTCCTGGCCCACTGACGTTCCCACGTTCCTGCTGCCGGATCCGAAAGCGGGCTTGCACGCGTTGGGGATAATGGGTCCAGCCGCAAACCTATCCAGCCGAGGACGAATGCAAGCACACGCTATTCGCCGTCATCTGATGACGTGGTCCGGCCTTGGTGTTGTCCCGCTGGCAACACCGGGAGAGAGAAGGAGGGAGAAGAGCCATGAACCGGGCCGGCGGGATATTCCCTCTCCCCTTCCACCCCCCTCCCTCCCCTCTCCCTGTCTTCATGTGCCCCNGAGGCNGTGGGTGAGGGACTGGTTCAGGCATCCTTCTTGGTTTTGGGTTTAAATATCTCTGGGGCAGTTCCTGAGGAATCGAAGCCCTGAAGTGGCACGGGAACTCGAAGCCGGTGAGACTGGTGTGGTGTGTGTGGGTTTTGTCTTGCCCACAGCCTCANCCATGCAGCGGCGGTCGGCCATGTCGAGCAACTTTCATCCCACATACATTCTGTCTACTGTAGTATACCACATACCAGCTCACGTTTGCAGGCCAGGTGCTGTTGATCCGCCAGGGGACGCATGGGATTGGTCACCCGAGGGAGCGGTCTGCGCGTGGGTTGCCTCGAACGCAGCTCCCGTGCTGTCCGCAAGGTTGGCGGCAAGATTCGGACCCGGAGCTTTTCTTTCTTTTTCTCGGGTGGAGCAGAGCAATGAGACGCGCGTCGTGGTCTTGTCCCCCTCCCCTCCTTCCACTCATAGCACCCAGGCCCCCATCTGTCAGACGGGATAGCCGTGTAGCTTGGCCTTGGGGAGAATTGTCGGGGGAAGTTTACGCGGAAACATGTGGAACTGCTGCTTGCGGTACAGTACGTGACCTACCTGACCCTGGCGGAGTGGGAGGAGACAAACGCGAGGCATCTTATGAAGACAAGGCGCAGCGGCGGCCAGATGACACCGCACCGAATCTGGGACCACCTGGATCCGGGTGGCATCAGGATCCAGTGCTGGGTTGGCTGTGAGGTGAGGGCCTGGATGTAGAAGTAAGAGCCAAGGCGGAAATCCCAGAAAGGGATTTGGCTACCCAGGTCGGGTCGCCGACTTGAGGGCTTTGATCTTGACGTCAAGAGCACCACATGAGGTCGACCACCGTCTGTCTCGAGTGTCATCCAGCTCCCGCGTGAAGCCAGATTTTGGCAGGTCGCAACCCGTTATCATGTCTCTGGCCAGCCCGTTGGTTGTTGACATGGTGTGGATGAAGCCGCAGGAGCCAGCCATGGGCTCATCTGCCGGCATTCGTATCTGTGTCTCATCACAGGCTCTTTATACAGCTAGAGATGCCAAGACGGAATCAATCAACATGAACCCCGAGTTGAGTCGAGGTCCAGACGGAGGTAACGTGAGCACGCAATATCGGGGCAGTGGAGCCTGCCTCGAAACATAACGTTATCCTCATGACGACGGGCCCCGGCTGGCAGAGTGTGAGACCAGTAATTATCGGAGGTTTGCGCGAAGAATCTGGCGGCTCCGAGAGTCTGGGTGGATGAGGTGGGAAAGGGGAGGATTGCCAAGACATAATGAAGGACCAGATGCCGCGTAATCGCGCCGGGTTGGAACGCCACCGAGCATCTGCACCAGCCGCACAGTGCTCCCGCTGGTGAAGCAGCACGGTGACCGTGCCTGACCAGGACATGAGTTGCTCTGAGCTGACTGAGCTGACCCTCGGAGTCCTGAACCTCAGTGACTGGACTGAGCGAGATCCAGTCCAGGGGAACCCGCTCCAGGCGTCCCATCGCTGCCGTCAGAGTCAAGGTGCTGCCGCACGTACAATGACGAATATCCCGTGCCTGAACGAGGCAGTTTGGTCAGTCGGTGGCGAAGAGCAAGGCGCCGGATAAAACGCGTCAGCAGCAGTTTGATGCCCGGGCCGAACGCGCCCAGCGCGAGACACGGGGGGGACGATTGCGCCCTGAGACTCTGGGGGGCGCTGGGTATGCCGCCTCCCGTGGTAACAGGGAAATTCCGTCGTCATCGGCCGCCGAATGCCAGCAGACGAGGATCGTGGGCGGGCCGGGAGGCCGTGGTTTCGACAATCCGACTGAATTCTCGATTCTCGACTTTCTTACATGAGCGAGTGCAAGGGGCGGCCTTCCCCCACACAGTCCGACAAATGCCAACTGGTGCCGGTTCAGCCTCAGCCACACACATGGCTCGGCAATGGGCGCAAACTCATTGGACAGACAAGCATCAGCCACGCCTCGTCATCCTGGACCCACCCGGGCCACCCCATTACCCAGATCCCAGAGTCGGTACCTGCACTTCCGGATGCATCCATCCAGTTTCATGCGCTGCACCGCTGCCAATCGAACAATGGCATCCAGGATGCTCCCCGAAATCATTTCTGCTCCTCACCTGGAAGACGGCGAGAGCGAGGGAGGAAGAAAGAGACCCTTGACCCTCCAAGGTGTCGAGATTTGCTACGGTATTGCTAGAGTCCCGTCTTCTTTTGTGCATGCAGAAGTACCTCATCCCTGGGCACCTGTGGTCGCTGGAATGAGGCGGAGACCGATCCGTGGAGACTGCGTTTGGGGCGGAGGGACCCGAGGCCGGCCCTCATTGGCCACAACTGAACTGGACGCGCGTTCTCTGTCCAAGACGCCTCCCGCTGTGCTCCCCTCCCCCCTCCTCGCGGGCTCTGGGCCTGCTTCCGAGCAGAGATTCGTCCGCTCGCTGCCTGCACCCCTCCCTCCAGAAATCCAGCCTGCAAATTCTGATTACGTCGGCTCTGGCGGGTGACGAGTGCTGGCTCAGGAGGGAGTCGTAAGGAAGGCAAAGATCTGACAGTCGACGACGGGCGATCGACCGAGCCCAGCTTGGACGACTCGACGGCTTCAAGGTTGCAGGCTCGAGGGTGTGAACTGGGTGAACTGGGCTGGGTACACCTGGGTGACTGGGTGGACTGCTAGGTGGACTGCTGGGTGGACTGCAATAAAGGGACGTATTCTGTACTTAGTAACTGCCACGCAACCCTCGCCTCGGTCGAGTGAGGTTGCGTGGTTAGGGGACGCCGGGACTGGGCTGGTCCACGCCCCATTACACCTGGTCGGCTCCCTGAAACCTTGCACTGCACACTGGCCCGCAGCTTTATCCCGTTGCCCCCCCTGCCTCTCCTGGCCCACCTGCTGCCTGTCTTCTCGCATCTCTCCGCCGCCCATCCCATTTCATTTGGACTCTGCGAGGGCTCGACTCCCCCAGTTGTCAATCATCCCGAATCGCGTCCGCTACACCGGGCAGCCGAGGCGCCTGCCTATCCCCCAGCGAGGTTTCGCCGACGGTCATTCAGCGGGCAGGAAGAAAGAGGACCGACCACAAGAGCGCACACGTTGGACGCTCGTCATTCCGTTGCGCGGCCAGGCAGTTGGCAACTTGGCGCGCCACCTGACGACAACCCCCAAAGGCAGCCGACGAAGACGACGAGGGCGACGAACACATTACGACGCACCCCAAGCTCACGCCCCCCGGACTCTGGCGGCTAACACCTCGACGACCTCGTCGATAACGCCGTCGAAATCAATCAACATTTGCGCACTACCACCGACAGCGACCCTCAACGAATAACACCACCATCGGCCCGTCGCACAGCCAAACACAATATGGATCCTCCAGGCGGGAGTCAGTACGGAGACGAGTGGGCACACGACTTGAGGGTGCAATTCGAGCAACTACTCCGAACAAAACGGTTAACCGACCTTCAAACACGCTCTCGCCAGGGATCGCCTGCGCCCAGGCACAGCGCATCGTCGGGCAACCTGCGAGTTCCTTCTACTTCCGCATCCGCCTCGGACCGTCCAGGGTCGTCGCATGACCCGCAAACACCGCCTCCGTACTCGACCGTCCGGAACCTGCCCAAGGCTCCGACCCCACCATCACCCGACGATCGCGAGTCTACCAAGTTTCGGAACCTGCTCATCTCATTATCGGCAACACCAACCAAGTATGAGAACCCCGGCCTGTTAGACGAGGCGCTGCAGGCGCTCCCGCTAGAGAGGATATACGGCGAGGCCGAGGAGGAGCGGCAGGTTCTCCAGGCGCAGGCCGAGAGCATGGGAGACGGGCGCAAAGCGGAATGGGGCTACCAGGACTGCATTCTTCGCGCCCTGCTCAGGTACGTTTCTATCCTCCGGGCTGGCTGTGCGGATTTTGAACTCGGGCTTACCCTCGTCCTCTCCACAGGTGGTTCAAGAACGACTTCTTCTCATGGGTCAACAACCCCCAGTGTCCGGTGTGCTTCTCGCCGACAATCGCGCAGGGCATGACACAGCCGACGCCCGAGGAGAAGGCCTGCGGCGCGCTGCGTGTAGAGCTCTACCGTTGCTCGAGCGCCGCCTGCAAGGCGTACGAGCGGTTTCCCCGGTACAGTGATGTCTGGCGCCTCATGCAGACGCGACGCGGGCGGTGCGGCGAGTGGGCAAACTGCTTCAGCATGCTCTGCCGGGCCCTCGGCGCGCGCGTCCGATGGGTATGGAATGCCGAAGACCACGTATGGACCGAGGTCTACTCGGAACACCAGGAGCGATGGATTCACGTGGACGCCTGCGAGGAGGCGTGGGACAACCCCAGGCTGTACACCGAGGGCTGGGGCAAGAAGATGTCCTACTGCATCGCCTTCTCGTACGACGGCGCGACCGATGTGACCAGGCGGTACGTCCGCAAGACCGAGTACTACAACGAACGCAGCCGCTGCCCCGAGGAGGTCCTTCTGTATATCATGCAGGAGATCAAGCACCTACGCCGGTCCAACATGGATAAGCAGGCCCGCTACCAGCTCGAGAAGGAAGACTCGAGAGAGGATCGGGAACTCCGCGGTCATGTCGTCGCCTCCATCACGCAAGCTGTAACTCAGCTGGTACCAACACCCGACGCCGGCCCGAGCGGAGTCAGCGGCGCCCGACGGACACCCTCGTCCGGCGATGACACCAAAGTCCCTGTATCCGACGATCTGCCTGCCCGGCAGAGCGGAAATGCCGAATGGGTCACCGCCCGCGGAGAGAACGGCATGCGAAACCAAGGGTTCCCGCCTCACAATCAAGGGCCACCATTCCCATAAGCACCCGCCCGCCCGCCCTCGACCTTGTCTGAAGGCGCCGGGCCACCGGGCGACGGATTCGCTGTTTGTGGCAGCAAGATACCCTCCGTTGTCGGTCGGCTCGTGTTCCTGACGCCGTTTCTGGCCCGCACACGACGAACCGCCAGTTCAACCACGTCATCAACATTTCGGCGGTTAATTGCCTTTTGTTTAATGCTACATACGCCATCATCTTACACGACATATATATCACACCTACTCGCCTGTGTCCACTCAGCGCATTTCCTTTGTACATATCGTCATCATCGTCATTATCATTGTTTAGTGGGGGCAAACCGGCGTCGGTTGGATCATGGGTGTAGCTTTGAGAGAGAGAGAGGCGTTGTTGCGGTTATTATTTTACCGGGAAATGGTGCGGGAAGCCGTACACCGGCTCCCCGCGTCGTTGGCGGCGTTTGGAGTGGAAATGGAGACTCGAGAGACGATGTTGGATGATACGGATGAAAGTAGCATCTTATTCGGCGAGATGACAATCAAAGCTGATTGAGGGACTTGAGCTTGTTTCATGCCATGCACTTTGATAGTGTCTGTGTGCTCGAAGAGTGTATGCAAAGTGAGACCGTCCCTCGTGTGCGGAGCTGTTGTTCATCAGTGAGTGGACAATGATAAAGTACCGAATCTATCGAGGGCGGACATGGAAGGGAAGAGGAGCCTATCCCCACGAGTACCTCGGAAACCCCTGGCTTTATAGAGGCCGAAGTGCTTGCGGGACGCTTTCAAGTAGGAGGGACGGAGGGGTGATAGGGTCAGTAGGGTCAATTGGCATTCCTTTTATATCACAATTGGGCAGGTTCATGCCCGTGTCCATACTCTACCCTCGAATATTCCTACCAACATCGAGAAGCATTCAGCACCGGCCTGACATCAGAGCAGAAGGTATTGGCAGAAGTCCATTGAGCTATTTTCGCCCCAAAGTTCGTAGCCAGCCGCGAAGTAACCCTCGACTCTTCCCTTCCGCGAAAGCTGTCCGACGGCAGTCTCGCCAACAGAGGTGTGTAACGCGATCGAGGACTCGAACAAAAGCCCCAGCGTTGTGTAAAACAGCATCGGGGATCATGGTGATGGTGTTACACGTGAGACAATCTCACCCCGCAGGACCTACACCAGATGTTACCCCCCAAGTGTCTTCTCCTGGCTAGCGGTTTAGTTCATGGCTCACCTCCCTTTCTACTTGAGGGTTAAGGGCCATGATCAACCTACAGAGGGCCTCGCCGACTCGAACGCTGGTGGTTCAGACACCACGGGCCATGCCATAGGATAAGAGTTGGAAGTACGGATTCTTTCTGGCGCTGATGGGCGGGTGCGGCCTCTGTGGCATGCATGCTGTATGTCTCGCCAGAACGAGGCAGGACAGGCTTTGGGTTTTATATCCTCCATCACCTCCATACCGGTCAATCCGGCGAGGACAAACGGCTCACGCTTTGTGCCGCTACCGCTACTATACCTCTCTCGAGTTGGGTTTCCAGCTCGGATTTATATTCCATTGGATTGAAGCCTCCGAGACAAAGATATATCTGTTCCGTAGACTGTTCTCGACTGGTTCATGCCACACTATTTTGAGCTGGAGGACCATGTCCAGAATTGTGGTCTCTCTCATTCCTCTGAGATGACTTGGTTGTATGTTAGCATCTTGCAGAAGCCTGGCCAGCTTGCCCACTCGCTTCTCAGCTGCGAATACAGAAGGCCCACGGGGTATACTCGCTCGCACCCGAGGGAGGAATAACGAGCCGATCATTTTTCCGAGCCGCTCATTCTAACGAGCCGCTCATGCTCCTGAGCGGTTCATTCTTTTGAACGGGTCTTACTCTCTAACGGGTCTTTCTTTAAGCCATAAAACGACGGCTCTTGAAGGCAGGAGCGGTCATGCTCTGGCTCAGAGGGAAGAGCCGCCCGGGTTTTGAACCGCTCTCGGGGCCTCAGGCGGAAAGCAACCCGTTATTCTGGGGCTCAAGGCTTTTCGGCCACTTATTTCACCTAAACAAGCCGGGATAAACTGGCTCAAATGTTGAGCCGTTCTGGGGNTTTGAAGCTCGGGGTGGACGGATAAGGTCTCAGCATGCCGGGTNTGTGGGTTGTTGCCCCGCCAATCGCCCGTTGATGTTTACTTCCCCCTTTTGACCACCCATGATTCCCTCCGACATGACGCCGCACTAATTGAGTAATTTTCGCGGACTGAAACAATATGGCATTCCAACATCGGCTTATCCGTGACAGTTCGGTACTGGTAGTTGAGACGGCTGGGGCTTGTGACAGGACGTTTTCCTCGCCGAAAGCGAAGAACGCTGCTCAACACGGCACACCGAGCATATCATAAGCCGATTGGCCTCTTGTCTCTCAATTCCGCATCACTATAGAATTATTTATTCTATGATGGCCCTTCCTATTCCATGCAGAAAGTATGTGATCTTTCGTCACGGGCACACAAACAAAAGACTTGGGTTAGGGGCGCTTGTCCAGTAGAGGAGCCCGACGTCGTCCAAGCTGTACGGTCGTATGACAGGGCAGCGGCATTGTCTGCACTGTTTTACGGAAGCGCAATGTTTCGGGGTAGCCAATGTATATAAACCCAGCGTCAAGCATCAGGGGACGCATGTGCTGTGATTAAACCGAGCGGCCGAGTAGCGATCGTCCGAGATTTCATGGGAGAGACATTCGCCACTCACTCATCGAATATTTGCCCGTTTGCAGAGATTCTGTCTGTAAAGTAACTGGCCAATACAGATCAATGTCAGGCACCACTATCCCATTTCGTTTCGTGCGTTTTTGATGTCTGTGGAGGGCCAGATACTGCGGGCTGCTTGGCCAGTTGAGAATTTCGATATCAACTTCAAGCTTCTACGAACTCATGCCTGATTGTGACGCTGTCCTGTTTTCAAACTTCAATTCTCAGCGTCTCTAAATATAGCTTCGCTAGACCCAGGGCAGGTTTTCGAGTTCCGATCGTTTCCAAATCTGAGCTGGGGCGTGCTGGGAGGCGAGAAGCAGTCCGGGACTCCGTTTTGCAGCTCAAGAGGACTCAAAGTCTAGCAATCATCACCATATAACATAGAATCCCGCAACATAAAGATCTCGCTGAAAACGGGATGTCTTGCGGCAAAGCAAGATNTCCGCTGTACGCCCCTTGAAGAAGCGAAATAGACTTACGAACTCGGTCAGGTCAGGAGCGGTTTCGGAACCCGAGTCCACCAGCACTACTGACGATCATCGTGGCAACTGACTGTCAGCGCTTACCGAGTTCCTTGTCCAGCTATCAGCAGTCCCTTTTCTCGAAGAGGTGACTATGGTTTTGGGCGTCGTGTCAGGAGGGCAAAACCTCCTTCGTTGGAGAAAAGAGTGACGCCTCGAGGGGCCTCGAGACACCCGTCGCCGGTTTGTCATATTCTCCATTATTGTTGATGCTTGGGGGTTTAGAAAATGCAGAGTAGACACACCAATCGCGGATACCTTCACTTCGAGTAGTATTGCAGCCTCGGTCTCAAGAGCACCTGAGATGTTGCGCCCACGAGAGACAAGATCCCTATGTCCACTTCTTGACCGATATCATCCACCTCCCATCTCCTGACCTACCCGCTCAATGTAAACACAACGAAAGCATCAACACTCTATGATGCCACAGCAAGCTAAATCTTTTTTGTCTACCTCCAGTTTTTCGTCCATCTTTTCGTCTCTGATCGTTTTGCCATCTNTTTGCTGGCTGAGGATTGGCCACCTCAGGGGCTCATGCACATGACAGTTGCCAATGGCACTTTAGGAAGAAGTTCTTCCAGTTTGCAACCAACTCGCATCCTCACGTGGGCAGCCATCATCCGAGTTAAGCTCACTGCTCGTTCAAGTTCTCGCCATGCCAACTCAAAACGACAAAGTCCCGATGCTCCTCCCTGTCGTCGCCGTTTCTCAAAGGCCAAGCCAGGGATACGGACGCTAACGCCAATGAAGTCGCCAACTGCAGATCGCGCAATCCTATCGAGATTTGGGCTGCAGCTACCCTCAGCTGGATTCCGCGAAGCGCCACACACACAGGCACAGACAAGCAAGGTTTTTCTTCTTCTTTGAGAGTGTCACGGCAGCAGCCAGATACCACGGGATGCACGTTTGGACTCCTCCAGGCCGGGGAGACTGTGTGAATTCTTGGTACATGGTAGTACCGCGGACTGTGCATGTTGCTCGAGGAGGGTTCCATGCAGCAAGTGGCTGTCTTCCGTTTGACGCCTGTCAGAAGACTATGGGTTTTTTGGGGGGCGCGGAACCAAGGGCGCTGTCCAGCCGAGATTGCTGGCGGAACCCTCCCCCTCATGGGCTTTCCCCGGACCAGCCAAAGGGCGGGGGCCGGCGTGGGATTGCAATCAAAAAAAAGCCCAGGTTGTTGGTGAGCGCAACACGGAGGGAAGGCCGTGCAGGCGGCGGCGCCAAAGGCCCGACCAGTCGGAGAATTGAGCGTGTGCAAAGGCAAGGAACCGGAGATGACTTTCGCCCGGGGCCTCCGGGAGGGGGAGGGGGCCTTGGAAGGGGCTCGTGGGCAGACCAGAAACGGGTGCCTGTCTTGCGAGCTGCGTCCCTCCCCGCCCGGAAATCATACCCGTAACATTGCTGGTCGCAGCAGCGATCATGAAGGAGCGAAAACAACACCCCCGAAATAGTGTTCCGAATGTTGCAGCGACTGGGAGGGCCCAGGGGGCTGATAGGACAGCCTGCGCCTCACCGATGCAGCACAGCGCGATCCGCAAGGCCGGGCACCACGCGTATAGTGCGCGCAGGGACGCGCCATTGGCTGGCTGCATGCGAGCTTGCGAGGTGGAAAAGGGCCTGTTGGCCGAGTTGATTTGGAGTTGCATGCTCAGTTGGAGACGCAGCGCAGCAGCGTGCAGCAGTCTTTTTGTTCCCGACAGACTGGGTTGGGCGGTTGCAGAACTGGAGGCCTGCAGCCCATTGAAGCTGATTGGAAAAGATGCGACTTTCATGCGCTGACCGACTCCATGTGCTGACTCCCTCCGCCGACTCCATGCAGCCTTGAATTTTGACGAGCATGCACGAGAGCGAGGCCTTCGAGACCCAATGTTTGCTCCTGAAACTGCGCCATCTCGGCACACGCTCGCGGATCGTGGCTTGCTCTTGAGGTCAGTGGGTCAATATCACGGGCCTCAAGCCGTGGGGCCGGTCATATGCACGGAATATTCAGACAAAACGTTCAAGCTGAGCCAACTTGTTTCTGACAGCAGCCAGAGCAGGGTATGCCGCTGCATTGCGTGCCCACTCTTAACCTCTTCCAGTAATTGAAACGAACTTCACTGCCCATCCGGAACCCCGTGATGGCGTTGCCTCAATCCTTCGAGACGCAACGGTGCGGCCCATGTTCACGGGGGATAAGCCGAGGCTGTGTTGGTGATGAAGTCATGGAGCATGAGCTCGTTTTCGAGCCTCCCTTCTCTTGAAACCAATGCCATTCGCGATTCGATTTGTGTTGCCACCGGATTCGTCGTTTCCCAGCGCGTCCTTGTCCCAATCAAGCCTGGTTCCAGTTTGATGTTGGGTGTTCTCCAAGCTGGAAGCCCCTTGCCAGCTGCAACCCCAACCTCCCCGAATGCGCTAAAACGCGGCGAAGACGTTTCCAAGAACATCATCCAGGTCTGGCTTGCAGCGCAGCCGCGTCATAAATGCGCATGCCGCTCCCAAACACACCCCGCATCGCGTCGTCGCGTCGCCTCCTTGCCTGAGTCGCGCCTCGATTGGCCAATTGGTCCCTGGACCTTGGTTGTGCGGGCTCCTGGCATTCTTGACGGATCGAGATAGCGTTGCCGACCGCAGCGCCAAACGAAAAGAAAAGCTGATCGACATGGCAAAACCCAGAGCCGAGCTCAAACCTGTGCGGCTGAGTCCTTGGTGCCCGATCAGAGGATGACCGGCAGATCGAGACGGCGACGTCTGAGGTCGGACTTTCCAAGTCTCAGCCTTGGCCTGTCGGCCCGCTTCGGGCACCCGAGATGGACGGGGACGGAGAAGAAACGTGCCGAAGAACGCCGCAGGGTCCGGAGTTGCTTAGACTCAGAAGAAGTGTTGTTGAAGAACCGAGTTGGCGCGAGTTTGCAACTGCCTATCGCGCCCCATTCATTTCCTCGAAACACTGGGACAAAAATGGCCAGATTGACGAAGCATATTCCGGAGCACTGGGCGCTTTCTCCACCCCGGCCGAAAACGACTCTCAAAGATGTTTCCCGACTAAGCAGGTGGACATGGGGTGTCGAACGCTGGCGCAGGGAGGGGTTCTGCCCACAGACCATGTGCAAGTAAGCCTTGTCAAGGGGAGAGCGCCATTGGCGGTTCAGACACGGCAAGTCGAGAATCGGCCAGATTTTTCCATGGTATCCCGCGCTGAGGTCCAGCGCTTTGGGCTCGTCGTGCCGCCCCCATCTCTCGGGAGATGCAACGGCGGCAGGGACCACGACCTGGGCGATGGAGAAGACGGCTGCGTTAGCTGCACACGTCCGGGAGTATTCCGTGCGATACGGACGAGGACCCTTCCTGCTTCATCCCGTAACCTGAACGAGACCGGTCTTTGACATCGCCGGCCCTGGCCATGTCTTGTGTCTCAGGATACTTCCGATGCTGTTCCTTTATTGAGACCCCTTTCCCCCGAAGAGTTCAAGAACTGTGCCGCGTCTGCCGCAGCCAACCCATGCAGCGGCTGGATAGGGACTTCGGCCGCCGGTTCCATGTTGATGCGGCCCCCTTATTACCAATTCTTGCAGATGGGTTGTCCAGGTAAGCCTCTGGGCCTGAGAGCCGGGAAACGCTCCAGGCGGTACTTCGGCGGGTGAGACAGGGCTGCCAAACCGGTAAATGGTCATGGACGGCTGGTGACGGTTCTGGGCTTTTCGGCTCCTCGCTGCGGTCCGGTACATACAGAGTCGCGGTCTCCAAGTCTATTGAAGACGGGCAAATTGGCCCGGTTCCAGAACGGCTCGACGGGAGTCGTCCGGTGAACCTACAAAGTAATCGACCGAGCGCTGAGCGAGCCGCACCAAAGAGAAAATGGTCGAGAAAACGGGGCACAGAAGGCCAGCGAGCGCATGACGAGTGCCGGATCAAGAGATGTGGTTGCATCGTTGGATGGATGGTTTGTCCGGGGAAGGGTAGCTTCTGCTCGAGCCGCATCTGGCAAGAAGTCGGTTGCCAGTCCAGATTGAGCCAGGTTGATTGGCTCGTGCCTAAACCTAAATCGGGAATGGCAGCCGTGGGTGATGTTCCTGGAGGGGATCCACCCTGTTTCCATTCTCTGTGCTGTGCTTGGCGGGCCCTGTAGCCTCATGTGGCAGCACGCTAGCTCAGCCTTACCACTGCTGAGCAGCTGCAGCCCAGATGCTTGCCAGATGTTCTGGAAGCAACATCGGGTTCTTGCCCCGCAGCCCTTGCCGGACCCTCCACATTTGCATTTTGGAGCCGGATTTTGGGGTTTGACTGCTTCCGTCCTCGGGTCTGTATGATTTACCCTGCCCAGGCCCAGGGAGATGAGGCATTATTTCTTTTTTCTGCGCATGCCTGATGGAGAGGGGATGTATTTGTACAAGCCCGTTCCCAGCAACTCGACTGAATGCTCGTACCCCTGCCGTGGTTGAGTCTTTGCAGGAGCAAGCGGAGGCACGAGACCCCGAAGGGATGGAGCAAGCAGCTCAGAGGATAGATACCCCCCCTCCAATCACAGGCTTGGGAACGGAAAGAATATTGACGACACTGGCTCGGAAGCGGACGAGCAGTGCGAGTCCCGGACCATGCGCAAAGGCCCTGGTTCTTTTTTTTTTGTGCTGCTGGGGTGCAATTGGCGCCGTTGCGGAGTGTCGTGGAGAGGAGATGGAGCAATGCGGGCAGAGGAAACGGGCTCGTCAAGAGCCAGCAGGGACCGGCTTTATGGCAGTTCGCTTGCCGCGTCAGAATGAAACAATAACGCAAACCTTCGGCATCCGGCATCCATCGTCCGCAGAGCAGAAGACCGAGAAGCAGGACACCGGCTCCGCAGCCACCGGAGCCATGGTGGCTTGACCGCGCCGGGGGGGGGCTTGAACGGGCGGCTTGGCGGTCCGCTTCTCGGGAATGCCGGGACCGTTCTGGGACACACACCCTCGCTCGTGGCTGGGGAAAATTTGACGTTGACCATCAATGGTTAGCGAAATGGACTCACGGAGGCGAGAGTGTTCCGCGACCGAGTGCTGCCTGCGGAGGCCGCGAGACAAAGTTCTTTGCAGCGGCTTCGAGGTCAACAGCCGGCTCGCAATTGGCTGTGGGCACTGCGCTCTGAGCTTCGTTCAGCTGGTGACTTGCCTTCAGGGTTTCATTGCCCCTCACACGACCAGGATGCCTCCTTTGCCCGCAGTCAGCCACCATGCAGCTGTTGAAGCTGACTCTCGCAATGCCGCGGGGCGGAATACTCGACTATTGGTCCCGGATAGAGAGATGGCTGCCCTCCTTGGTGTGCTGGCAAAGGCGGTTTCATATAAGCTATCTCTGGGGCAGGCCATTGGCCCAGAGCCAACACCAAAGAGGGAAACAATTCTCACACAGCCTGGCCTGCTCAATGAGGGGTATGGACCGCGGGACGCCCGCGGGCAATCTTCGGCAGCCTTTTTACCTCCGTGGCCCTATCATTGATTTCCTGTTGAAGGCTGAGGGCTGAACTTGCACGAGGGGAGCGTCGATCTTTCACCTTGAAATCCGAGGCGGGTAATAAACAAGAACGTCCACGCTGGGTATGTGTTCTGTACACCCGACGAAGAAGCGCCGATGCTGCTGCTTTCCGTCCGGCGCTGCCACTATCAGCACCCTTGTCGTGTCACGGCTTCTTATTTGCCGCCCATAATCTTCAGCCAGCCCGAGGATCTGCGATTTGTGCGAGCACTTACCTGTCCGTCACTGAGATGGCGTGTCCTGCCGAGACGCTGATTGCCAGGCAAAGCCGAGCTTCTGTCGTACGTACTGTGTGCTCGATAGACCCCGACAGGCACTTGGAGTTTGGTGCCGGGGGCGGCCGTGTGGCAAAGCACCGAGCTGGTGTATCATAGGGATGTCTCGAACGTGCGTGGACACCACCGTCGGGTCATCCGCAGATAGCTCCATGACCCAACTGCTGAGAGCCGACAGCTTCCCGTCTGCACGGCAGAGAGCCGAGCTGCGGATTCACTCTACCCGTGCGTGGATACAACAGCATCTGTAGACTGTGACTATTCGGCGAAGAACTTTGTTCACCTTTCCCCGCTCTGATGGAGGGGGGGCGGGGTCAAGTGGCTGGTAGGAAAAGTCGTGATGGTATTCTGTTGCGGTTGGGGACGAGGCGAGGCGGGCGGATAAAGGCATGCCGGATGCCGCCAGAAGGCCCCGGTCTGCTCTAGCTTGATGAGGAGAGAGGTATTGACGGTGGCACAACGCCCAGGCACAGCACTCTGCACTCAGTGACTATTAAAACGCTGTGCCACGGGAGGCGGCGGCAAGCAATCAATCTCGAAAAGCCGGAGACGGAGCCGCATACGCAGCCGGCCAGCCGGACAGCCCTGGGGATACCTGGACATGGCCAGCCTGGTGGAGTGGAATGAGGTGGGGGGCGCGCCAGTTGGCAGAGTTGCAGGAGAGGAAACACTCGGGAATCTGCTGCCCGAGTATGAACAGCGGCGCTGTGTTTGAAACGAGAGAGTATGGACAATCGCGGGTTGTAATGGCGATATCGAGCCATCAGCAGCCAAAGGAGGTGCCAAGAATTGAGGGGACCCCGGGGCTTGAGACTGACCGGCGGGTGGTCACCGGGATTGGCATTGGCGGCCCGTTCTCTCAGCCCGGAGAGGGAAACGGAGAGCCATGGATAGCCATCTCACGCGTTGGCGTTGCAGCGACCGGTTCGAGTTTATGCGAGTGTTGGATTGTTGGTTTGGTTGTTACTCCCGTTTGTCGCGCGATCCCTGCCGGGCCTGTTTTGGGAGCCCGCGGTGGACACCGGCAACCAGTCCGCTGGATTGGACGAGCCTGTCGTTGACACGCATGGTTAAATTGAAGTCGTACAGCAACGCGTCGGGAGTGCTGATTGGCTGCCCGACCGGCAGAGACTGCCCGAGATGCATCGGTGAAAGCAAGGCACCGCAGCCGTGGTGTTTGGTCATTTGTGTCTGGAAAGACCTCGCATTGTCAAACCCCGCTGGCCAGCGAAAGGCCGAGTTGTGCTGGTGGCCCGGATACCCGGCCCTCCTCATCTCAGTGAGGTGGAACAATGGATGTCTGTCGACGATGTGGGCAAGCTTGCGAGTCTTTGAATTCGAAGCGGCTGCCGAGGAGGCCCTGGCCCGTCCTGCAGCTGCCAGCCAGCCTTCTGAAAAAGCGGGCCGTGTCTCTCTCACCTCACTGGCTCCCCGAGCCAGGCCATTAAACGCGAACACGCCAAGCACGGATGACACGCGAAGCCAGACAAACCTTGGAACCTGGACGGACAGCCTTGGTGGAAGGGTGCAAGGATTCAAAAGAGGAGTCAAGATGCAACGCGTTAACGTTAGCGGCTGATAAAGAAAGAAGCTGACCAAACCGCAACTGGCCAAACGCCTCACTCAGACATTTGCAGCACCCAAGCCCGCCGTCTTCTCACGCAGAAACGTCAACGTTTAAAACGCCAGCCCGGACCCCTTCCAACGTCAACTTTAATGGGACGTATGGCTGGGCTGAAGGATCCCGATCGAGGTCTCCAACCGGATTTCGCCATCTGCCGGGTGCTTCAGATGCTTCCCTGTACGTTGCAGTGCGGAGGGCATCGACGAGTCGGCTCGACTGGCTCGTCGATCCTGACGTAACCTCGGGGAAGGAAGGTGAACCCCGTTGAAGCTTTCGTGGACTGGCTGGCTGGATGGATGGGCACATTGGTGTATCTTCGGATTCTCAAAAACTGACAGGGGGGGAAACCCAATTCATTCCGGATTACCTGCAGTTGGCCTGACCACAGGAGGGCCCCTCCACTTCTTGTGGCTCACGACACGCAGTCCTTGTCTTTGGGATGCGATTCAAGCAAGTGCTCCAGCAAGTGCCGTCCCTGTCCGCCGGGGGTTGGTGGCCCGGCTGTCTCGGTTGGTTGAGCGTCCAAGCAACAAGCCATGACGAGAGGCTTGTGGCATGGCGTTTTCACTGGCTCTCTGAGGCAGGCGGCCAGAAGATGAGGCCTGACGATCCCATGGAACCGCATTGATGCAACAAACAAACAAGGAGTCAAGCACACAACAAATGTGTAAATCAACTGCGAGGGACCACCTAATGTGAACCCACCCCCAGCGTTCCGGCCCCGCCGTTTGCTCGCTTGAGTCAGTGAAATCTCACTAGGAAATGGACGGGCTCGTACTGGGACTATTAGGGGTTTAGAGGCTTCGTAAAACACATTTGCAATCCCGCCGACTCCCACCTGGCTGCATTCATTGTGCATCATGCTCGACACTATCTGCCAGACTCCATGAGTCTTGCTGCCGGGCTGCCGGGCTGCCGGCTTGCCTTGTCGACACCACCTTAACAAGGCGATTATGTCGCAGACACGAGCCGGGGGCAGCTGAACACGACAATCGACAAATCGGCAATCGTGAGCATGATCTGAGAGCATCGCGCCTCGTCCTAAATGTCAGACGCCAGACACCACCATACCGCGACACGCATCCGCGGAGCAGGGAAACACCAACAGGCCCCTCTGAAGTGCGACGCTTGGATCTGGGGCGCGTGCTATGGTACCGTGTCTCTGAATTGAATTTTCCCTGCGGGCCGCCTCCTGGTGCATCTGGGGCCTCCTCACCGTCGGGGGCTCTGAGTGGCTGACCACGGGGGAAGGAGTTGCCAGAGGGGCCTGCACGCCGTGCCCGAGCAGCCGTAGATCCCTGCCGTCCTCCACCTGGCCTGAATTTCCCAGCCGAGCGACGAGTCCACTCAATTCCACCGTCGCCCACCACCAGCCCCGGCGCGCCAGCCAGCAGCGAGCCTCCTCCTGGCCGTGCCTGAACGAGTGCGACCTCCGCAACCCCACCGGCACCACTCAGAGGAGGGCAGCCAAGGAACCTGGAGGCCAGGGAATGGAAGGATTGCAAGTGACGTGCGATGCAATGGATGCCGCACCTTTGCCTCACGCGAGGCGGGCCATGCAACCAGGCCGTCGGCTCCTCGCGACGCGTATTGATTGTCGAACCTACAGAAGTCAGGGACATCCAGCACCGCACAGAATCCATCCCGACACATGTACTGGACCTGCCTGACTCCCCAGGCTGGCCGGGGAAAATGGCCGCATGACAACCTCTGTCGAGTGTTTGGGAGGCATAATGATGATACAGAATACACAGGAAACGCTGGCTCGCAGCCCCACGAGTTGCGTCTCGCGAGGGACGGGGCACCACGATTGGGCGTCGGCCTTCGTCCTTGGCCGGTTTTGGGGACGGCCGCGTCCTGCCTGGGGCTTCGCCCTTTTTGCACAACGGAGGTGGGGACCAGCAGGAGAGGATTACGGAGCCCAAGACCTTGCACAGGCGGCCGAGGCGGGCTCTTGGCAAGCGTCCCGGACTGCTGAGCTGCCTGGGTGGCCTGGTTTTCCCTGCAAGCCCGCGGTGGTGCACCAGGCCCAGGGCTGGTACGAAGTACCTCAGCCCGCAGCCTGTGCTGCATGCTGCTTGGTGCTCAGCGCTCCTCCGGTCGCGAGCTGGGGGCTCCTGTCTTAAACCGGCCGTTAACCAATCTCTGCGCTCCTTTCCACTCCCTTTTCCTCTCCCCATCCTCCTCCTACCTGGGACAAATATCTACCTCCCCTCCTCTCCTTCCCCTTCCCTTCTCCTCCATCCGCAACCAGTCGTTCCCTCTCCCGCACCGTCCCTTCCAACATCCCCCCGTGGACTCCCTTTCTCGGTCTGAGAAAAGGAGGGAAGGCGGAGATTTAGATCCTGGGCCCTCCGACAAGCTTCCTCCCCCCCAGCCCATTTAAGGACACGGCCGGCCTGGTGCGTGCAGAGAGAGCTGGAACATCTGGCAAAGAAAGGCTGGAATTGGGAATCTCACCACGTTCCTGATTTCGACTTTTTTCCACGCTCTCGAGTTCCACCCTGCGTCCTGGTTTGACTCGCCCTCCCCCAACCGCCCAGGCATTCTTCGGTTCGACGGCGAGGAATCCTGCCCGCTCTCCCGGCTGCTCCCTTCGTTCCGGGACGCCGACTTCCATCTCGACTCCCATTCCTCCAACCCGCCAGCTCCGGACCTCGACGTCGGCCTCGACCTCGAGCGAAGCACGGCAGCGTTTTCCACCGGGAAACCAGGGTCATTTCGACAATTATCTGCCGCCGACCGACGAGCCAAGAGCGACTCGCCGTCATCTACATGATCTCGATCGGTGCATAAGCCCTTTTTCCCTGGCCCTGCCGAGGCTTTGAGAGTGGTATGTGTGAGCCTCTCTTACCATGGTCCCAACGTCCCAATTTCTCTTCTTGTCGCAGCCCCCCCTCCTGATGCCAGCTGCCTGTCAGCCATCAGTCCGGGCAGACTGAAGCTTTTCTGGGTGTGAACAGCTGCTGAACAATGGCCATTTTTTGCTCCCTCTGCAGATACATGCCGACTCGGGTTCTCCCTGCAATCCGCGGCATCTTTCACCCTCAGGCCTAATCGCCCGGCGATCCGTTGACTGCCTGCCGTGGGACACGTTAACTCGTTGCTCCCACCCAAGCGTCAGGAATTGTGTTATTTTGCGTCGGTCCTTTTCGACGACCCGCAACCGTGGCAGTAAGGGATCCCATCCGTTCTTGACCCTCCTTGCACGCCTCGCGCCTCGCCAGAATCTCGTTCGTGTCGGTCCGAGTCTCCACTGGTCCGATCGGCCGAATCACGGCCAGCAATTCTGCTTCTGCCCCTTGATGGAGTGGATCTCGGAGAGCGGGCCGCTCTGCAATTGTGCATCAGAATACCACCGAACTCAAGAATGCGTTGTGCTGACTTTGATGGTTTAGACATCCTCGGTCGACACAGTTCATTACCGCCCGGCCACCAGAGACGACTCGTCTCTCTCTTTCTTTTTTCCAGCATCAAAATCAGCGGATTTTCCAGCCACAGTCACTCCTTTCGGTACTTCTAATTCACCACACTCTTTAATACTCTAATACTAGTCATCGTACTCGGTCGACGTCTCACTCCCTTGGCTCGACCAACTTTTTTATCTTAATACTGCCATTGGATTCCTGGAGAACTCGGAACAAACCGTCCCTCATTTCGACGTCTCGACCGACACACGACTCAAGATGGCGTACTCGAGTTATCCCTCCGACGACACCTTCTTTGTCGAATCCGACGAGTCCAGCCAGCGCATGACAGTGCGCGATGCTGCCAAGATGCTTGCGCGGAACAAGCAGGAGATGATTGCGAACGAGCTCTCAAGGCTGGCCTGTGACGAGTATCTGGAGGACATCATGCAGCACATGCGTCATATGGAGGTACGGAAAATCGCCGGTTGGGTCGGGGGGCCAAGGGCGCCAACGGGTTGTTCTTTTTGCTGCACAGGGTCACTAACTCGCTTGCTTCTCTCTCCCTCCAGGACGAAACATTACCCGATGCGAACCTGATCGACATGCAACGCGAGATCCAATGGTTTATGCGGCCATATCTCATCGACTTCCTGGTGGAGGCCCACTCCGCGTTTTCTCTCCTTCCCGAGACCCTGTTCCTCACGGTCAACCTCCTGGACCGGTACTGCTCGAAGCGGGTGGTGTACAAGCAGCACTATCAGCTGGTTGGCTGCGCCGCCCTTCTCATCGCTGCCAAGTACGGAGACAAGAAGGACAGGGTGCCTCAAATCAACGAGCTGAACAACATGTGCTGCGGCCTCTACGACGCGGGCATGTTCACACAGATGGAGATGCACGTTCTGAATACGTTGGACTGGAACATTGGTCATCCGACCGTCGATTTCTTCACTCAGCTGGTCGTGGCCGAGGAGCGGGATAGCCTCGAGGTGGAGCACATGGCGGCCTACATCTGCGAGGTTGCCCTCTACCACCGGGACTTTGTGTCAACAAAGCCTTCGGTCATGGCAAGGGCCTCGCTCGCGCTCGCCCGCGCCATCCTGGGCAAGCCCGAGATCAATGACGGCGAGTGGGATCACTCGGACAACGTGACGCTGCTCACTCTGTCGCAACACCTGCACCAGCCGTCGGTCACGCTGGCTCGGAAATATTCCAGCCAGCACTACCTGAAGGTCTCGAGCAAGCTTGCCGACTTCCTCGCCCAGCAAGCCGCGATCGCACGGAGAGGGGCACCGCCCTCGCCGCCCTCGGAACCCACCCTCTCGAACAAGGCGGTCGACGTCTACAGCACGCCTCACAAGGGTCTCGGTGCTGTTCACGGTGTCGCCGACGGCTACATGACGCCTCCTATCACACCCGACGGCACGTGCTTTGGCCATGGCAATGCCATGATCAAAGACTACCAGGTGCCGCCTCGGTGCCCGGTGACGCCAACACCTCAATCAAGCCATGCGACGTCGTACCCGCAGCCGCAGCTTCCGCAACAACAACACCAACATATGGCCGGCTCCCACTACTTCGGTGGCACCGCATCTCATATGTCGTACTGAGGTCCCGCTTACAGGGACCCTCGGGTTGTTGTTCCTTTGCGGCTCTGTCCCCCCCCCAAAGGACAACCGGCGTCGTTTTTCCTCTCCTCGTTTTCACTTTCTTCAGGGCATCTTGAAATATACCACCTTGGAAGACAAAAAGATTGCATGCATCTGGCTCTTTCTTTGCACAGGATCATTTAGCGTCATGGCATAAGCGTTGAATTTTTGCGGATTTCTTTTTCGACTTCACTTCTTTCTGGGACATCTCTGGCGCAGCTGCATCATGGCTGCAGCGCGCTGTGGTGGACGTGGGACCTGACGATGTCCTTGGGCCATACCGCCGATTCTCGACAAACCACGTTAATTCTTGACCATAAACGAAACTCAACAAAAAAAGGAGGGTGCACACCATCGATCCATTTTGGGGTGGAGCAGTGCACCACACGTCTCGGCAACATCGGACATGAGACTTCTCCCCCCCCTGGCGGAGAATTTGATCAGAGGACGACGGGGTAAAAAGGGAGGACAGCCGTGGTGATTGGAAGGCAAATAACAAGATTGGCACAGTTGTGAAGTTGCGGGATACCCAGACGGGTTTTTTCAAGGGACAAGGGAAGGACAGTCGGATGGGATGGGAATGGACCAAGGGAACAACCCCTTCGGTCCTCTTCGCCTGGAGCTGCGATTGCCAGCAGCACCCTCATCGGGGTGACAACCCACTTGCGGTCTGTGCAACACATTGCTGGCGAGCGACGAGATGGTGTGCAAAGGTTGTGCACCATCGGACATCGGACGGGATGTGGCCGCACAGGGACAAGGCCACTGTGGATGGGATGGAATCTGGTCGGGCATTTGATCTGCCGTGAGGCAACATGATCTTTGCTCAGCGCTAATCAGTCATCTCGAGGCACCGCAAGCAGGTAGCTGCTCAAAGAAATAAACCAAAAAAAAGTACAGTCTCTGATGTACATGTTTGTCCCATCTCCTTTCGCGCCATATGGTCTCTGTTAGTTCCTCAAACCCCTGTGCTCAACTTCAAGCTTTCTCGTCAGCCCGTTCACTTTTGGTTCTTTTCCTCGTGGGTGTCTTAGCCTCGCTTCCTCGTCGCTTCGCTGGCCGAGATGCTGGTGCCACCGCTAGCTTTGGCGGTGCTGCCGGTGGCTTTGCTGGTGCTGCCGGTGGCTTTGCTGGTACCTTTGTTGGTGCTGCTGGTTGTTTCTTGCGTTTGATGCGCAGCACCTCAACCTCCCTAATCGTGGCACCATCACCACCACCTAGACGGTCAAAGTCGATTGCACTTGGTCCGCTTATGACAATCTTCCCACCATCGGTGTCCTCCTCATCCCTCACCATGCGCCCGGTGCTGTCCGTCAGTTTGTGCTCGAAAACCACCCGCTCCGGCGTCCCCAGATCCCGACCCGGCGGCCACCGCCCGGGCTTCTTCGGCGTCCCCCGCGGCACCACCTGCGCTTTC
>FJWA01003403.1_pt1 | contig 30486 bp, 34 predicted proteins | sample 1011891 | NCBI WGS metagenome assembly FJWA01 (sample SAMEA3912450, study PRJEB9761) | metagenome | biome: forest; material: soil | place: USA | collected 2011-06-22 | depth 0.1 m
GGTGGCGGCGGCGATGGCGGGGCCGTCGTGGCGGTGGTGGACGATGTGGAGGGAGATGGGTCTTGGAACGATGATGGTGTTGTCAGGTCCCGGTACATCTGACGGTTCTGTGACAGGAAGAAGCTTTGCGGGGGCCGTGGGCGTAGGCGAGTCGGAGTGCGAGCACGCCATGATGACGCCGTTGACGGCCGGGTCGTCGTCGTCGTCGTCGTCGTCGTCGTCGTCGTCGTCGTCGTCGAGGGCGGTGGCACAGCGAGGCTGGAATGCGCGAGTGCAGCAGCAGAAGCAGCAGCTGTCAACGCGGGTCGCCGCAACCTTGTATGTGCATCTGAAGCTGGGCCTAGCAATCCCGCAGCTAGTCTTCTCATTCCAGCGGCGCGCGCGCGACCTGATGAGCCGTGGCGCTGGCGGACAACATTCGAGAGATCGGATGGGATAACGTTACAAGGAACACTTAGGAACGCTTTGCTGCAGCTGTGCAAATCATCGGCGAGATGACGAGCAGCAAGCACCGCTGCAAGCTGCCCCGTGAGAAGCGCCGGAACTGGGACGGCCTGCCCGTGCTTGGTGCTGTATCTTATCACGGAACCCTTGTAATTCGCCACAGACCCCTGTCAAGGCCGGTGCTAGCGGACCGCCATTCCGCAAACTAGATCCGGGTCCAAACATCTCTCGCAAGAGAGGCAGGCAAAGTCAAAAACCTCATCCAATATATACCTAATGATAATGACTCATAACAACTCCGACAACCCACCAGCGCCGGGATTGCTATGCTATGCTGGAGGCCAGACCAACTATGCAACCGACATAAAATAAACAAAACACGACCAAAAGAAACCGCCTGTCTGTCTGGCTTGTGACTGGCATCGCGGGCCCACCCATCACCGATCATCGATCATGGATGGCATCAACCAAGGCGACTCCAAAAAGAAAACAACATCCAAGATGTCCGAGGCGTATCCAGCCTCGCCAAAGCGTCCAATGCACCCAACAGAAAAAAAACAAGGAAAAAGGGAAAAATGCTGCTGTGGCAGTGGTGCTACTGTATAAACCAAATCCGGCACTCCAGGCCGTCGTCTATCCTATGCAGGCCTCCTCCTCTCTTTTCCAAGACGAAAAACGAACGAACTCTGGCGAGCGCCACAGTTTACTTCACTCCCAGGAACCGCTGCGCTCAGACCGTTCCCTCACTTCCTTCATAATCTTGGCCTTGGCCGCCTCCTAAAAAGCCTGGCCCTGGTTTTGGTACTGCATGCGACCCGGCGTGCCCGGCGTGCCCGGCCTGGGACCGCCGGGTGTCACAGGGGGGGCAAACTGGCCCTGGGGAGGAGCCATCTGGTATGCGGGTGACTGCGGATGCATGCCCTGCTGCATTCCGTAACCCATGTTCGGGGGCGGCATCATGGGTTCCTGACGCTGCTGCACGTTGCCCGTGTTCCACCCGGGTCCCGGAGGGCCCATCTGAGNCCGCGGCTGTGGCGGGCCCTGGCCGTACTGCCCTGGGCTCATCATGCCGGGGCCGGGACTCATCATGCGGGGACCCGGGGGACTCATCATGCCGGGGCCGGGGTTCATGAGAGGACCAGGGCTCATCATGCCGGAGCTGGGACTCATCATGTGAGGACCGGGGCCCATCATGCCGGGGCCAGGGCTCCTGCTGCGTACATTCATACCGGCCATACTAGGGGCGTATGCCGAAGGCGCGCCGCCGCCCATCATGCCCATTTGCCCCGGAGTCTGCGGCCGAGCCTGAGTGGGCGGGCCGTATGNTGACGGAGCACCNCCTCTCATCATGCCCATCTGCCCAGGAGTCTGCGGGTGGGCCTGGACGGGCGGGCCGTACGGCGACGGAGCACCGCCATCCATCAAGATTCCCATGGATCCCGGCGTTTGAGGGCGGGCTTGCTGGGGGGCAAACTGGGCCTGCTGTTGCGCGTATGCAGCCTGTGCGGCTCGCTGGGCCTGCCGGTTCTGCTCGCGATGTCGCTGGTCGATAGCTTGTGCGACCGCCTGCCCACCGATTCCCTGTCTCATCTGGGCCCTCTCACGCTCCCTGGCATCGATCGCACCGACGAGCCCGCTCTGTGTTTGCGACGGGCCCTTGCCCGGGCCGAATGCAATCAACGGGCCGCCCGTAACCCGTGCGACGTGCTCCTGCTCGCGGGCCGACAGATACGAAGACGCCTCACCCGCCGACAAGACGGGTCCCATTCCCTGGCTGNCTGGNCGGCNAGAAGCCAGAAGATCACCCGAACTGTTTCGCGAGTGCAGAAGACCGCGGCTGCCCGGCCGCTTATACGGATCGCCCCCGGCTAGAGCGGCCACTGTTCCCTGGCTACCAGGCCGTCCGGAGGCGAGCAGCTCGGCCGAACTCTGTCGGAAATGCGGCTGACCAGGACGTCCAGAGGAAAGGAGATCGGCCGAGCTGTGCCGCGAGTGCGAAGGTCTGACGTCGGTCAGAGTGGCGCTTGACGGAACGCGTTGGTGCGCGTGCTGAGGGGTGGCGGGTGTGCGTGGCTGCAGCGACTGCTGGAGCAACGCAAGATTGTCCGTCGACGATCCGGCGGAAGGGCCCGGCCAGACAACGCTTCGGCGGACGGTGTCGTCTGATTGTTGCCGCAAGTGGGAGAATGCCGGTGCAAGTCCGGGCGATTTCCGACCGGAGGCCGGAGGGGCTGGGCGCTGGGCCTCTTTGGAGGATCCCTTGTCCCTTGGAAGAATAGGTGCGCTGTAATTGAGGGTTCGCCCAAAATTGATTTCGGGAATTTCGTAGTCCCGATCTACAGTCGCGCTCGGCGGGCCAGCGCTGCCTTCCCCGACAACCTTGAGCACACCGGCACGTGGCCGGTCTGCTGGCCGAGCTGCGGGTTCTTGAGCCTCGGAAGAGTGAGTGCTTGCATAATCCGGGCTCGCCGTGGAAGATGCGTCGTCGTTACCGCCTTCTGCGTTTCTCTGGCCGTACTGGCGATACTGGGTCGGTGCTGGGGCTGGCGGCGATGAAAACCCATCGAGCGGCCGAAAGCGGGGTCCGGACCCAGGAGACGGGAAGGTTCTTGGAGGCGACGACGGAGAATCCGAAGAGACTGCGTGGTCTTGGTCGCGCGACAGACTAGTCGACCTCGCAGGCAGAGGCTTCCTGTGCACAGGAGGCGAACCCCCTGAGGACGGCGAAAACGGCTGCGGATCGTTCGGGCCAGGGGAAGGGGTGCGGCGGCCGGCGGGAGGAGGCCCGCCATGAGGTCCAGGCCGGAAAGAAGGGGGAGCGTTACCAGCAGAGCCCGTTGGGGGGGCTCTGAACGGAGAGTTGGACCGGTTCCGTGCGAGATCCCGGAGCGGGGGCGGGGGCGCCTCGCGGTCGCGGGCCGAGTGGGCAGTAGTGGGCGATGTCAGAACTTCACGAGATCCAATCAGATTAGCATTCATCCCCATGGCGTTGGCGCTGGCTTGTGGCTGTACCGCTAGACCTCGCGGGTCGGTTTGTCTTGGGCCCGGACCTGCGTTCCCGCTTCCAGGGTGGAATCCACGAGAATCATCCAAGAAGTTGTCCGGGGCATGACCTCCTCCGGCCGTGGCGATTTGAGACAGGGTCGTGTTTGACAGCCGGTTGGTCGCCCTACGCATCTCTGGGGAGGGATAAGGCTTCTGTTGTGGGCGGGAACCTGCGCCGTGCGCAAACGCCGGGGGCGCGTTGACTGGTTCGGGGGTCTCCAGGCGCCGCATACCATCCAGATTACCGATCATGGGGCCTCTGGCCGGGCTGTCGTCTTCCGAGCTAACTCTCTCCGGGGTGGAGGCCAAATCGGTCGCATACGCCTTGACGCGTTCGGGGCCATTGCGCAGCGCGGGCTGCCCCGGAGGGGGGTGGTCCAAACCAAATCCGGGGGGCATGTCGCCTATCTGTGTATCAGAGATGTGGCGGGAGTGCCGAGAGTGTCCTGCCATCGCCGATGGCGCGCGTTCTCGATTCGGGTCGGGAGGGGCGGAATCGGTGCGCGGGCCCGGCCGCGATACCGTCAGGGACCGCGAGGATCGGACGGAGCCACCGTCGTCGGCAAAACCAACCCTGGGTCGAGATGACGTGTTCTGGGCTCCGAAGCTCGCTCGCTTGCTGTTGCGGCTTGTACTCCGAGTTTGGCTCCCGTCTCCGTCGTCCATAGCCGTCAGTCGCTGGCCCGTGAGTTCCTTGAGACGTTTCCGCCAGTCCCGCTCCGACCACGAATTGTTCCCATCGCTGACAATTATGCCGGTCACATCCATAACCTCGAGATACCCGTATCTCCTCTGCTTCGGCATCGCAAACATCAGGGAGCGGTTGTCGAGGGTACTTGCCACGAGGCGGCCGGGGCGGCCGTACAGGGCAAACGTGTCCCAGGTCGGGAAGAGAGTCCGGAGGAGCATCTCAAAGCCGGACACGGCAGGGTGCGTCTCGGGCATGACGAAGACGAAGCCTTCGGTGGATGACGGCGGGTCAGAGTGTATGGTGATGTCGCCTTCGATCTTCAACAGCGTCGACGTGTCGATCAGTTCCTTGGCCTGCGGGTAGATGGCGTAGGCGGAGTAGGCATCGGTGATAGCGGCGATGGGGCGCTGGTGCTTCTTCTTCTTATCGGCTTCCTTCTTCGTATCAAAGAACCTGATTTCGCCCTTGAGCACGGGGCCGTGGGTCCGGTCGTACGGAGATCGCTTCTTAAACTCCTTCTGGGCCTTCTGGTATTCCTTCTCGTTTGGCGGCTCGATGACGCAGTAGCATCGCCTCCAAGGAACGCCGGCGCCAAATCTCACGCGCACCCATTGCTGAACCGGTTGCCTAGCCCGCTCCATGATGATGTTGATGTTGTTCAGGGATTTCCCCTTGCCCGCGACCAAGGCGCCGGTGTAAGCCTCCTGGAGAGTCGAGTGCTCAAACATAGCAAGGCGGATGGCGGAGGTCCATTGAATCAGCGAGTGGTGCGAATTAAAGTGAAGCAGGTACCGGTTCCGACCGGCGGTGCTGAGGCTCAGAATATTTTGGAGCGGTGACTCGTCGTTGGTTTTCGTCGGAAGGGAATTGATCTGTACCAAGGTCAGACGACCGAACCAAGGACCCCTCGATTTGGAGGTGACAACAACACGGGCCCTCGTACCATTTTAATCGACGCGTCAGTTAGGTTGATGAACTTGGGAAGAACTTCTCCATCCTCCCCCGCAGCATCCAGCTCGGCGGCATCCCAGAGGGACAGCACAGTGCCGACCAACTGAGCAAAGCATTCCGTCCACGTCCGATCCGGATTCGGCTTCCCCCCTGTGTGCACATCCGAGTTAGCAAGGGCCAGCGAAGGCTCAATCACTACCGAGGTAGCTCCGGATCAAGGCGACCTACGGCTGTCCTGGTCGTCCAGCTTCAAGAAATACCCCTCCTGGTACAGCTTGTTCGAGTGGCTGTTCAGCAGGGTGAAGATGGGCTGCAGCTCGGGCGGGGTCTGCTCGTTGACGGCCATGACGGGCGGCTGGTAGGTCTGCACCATAGACAGCGGCCGCGAACTCCGTCTCGAGCGTCTCGTGGGACTCGGCGACGGCGAATTGTCTAGCGAAGTGGGCGACGTGGCATGCTCCGGGTCTGACGTCGGGGTTGTCGCGGTAGACGAAGATGCTGACGGCGGGTCGCTGGCGAGATGCCGCGTTGCCGATGCCGAGGGCGAAGGCGAGTTTGTGTCGATCGAGGTGTCGGGGCTTGGAGCCTGTTTTGGGAGGAGAGGGTTGTTGCGGAAGGTGTCACGTTCCGGGGACGAGGTGGGAGTTGGGGTCCTCGGATCCCTGTGAGGGGCCGAGAACTGCGCAATAAACGAGAGGACTGTAATACGGTACGCGTACCAGTTGTCAGCAGATGGGCTGGGGTTCTTCAGCCGATTGCAGGCACGTCATTCGACGAATAAAAATGTTATTTTTATCCGTCTGTTGACGTCGGCGCAGCCCTGTCCTGTCCTTTTGCAAAGACACGGAGCAGCAGACGCACTGGGGCGATGATTGCCCGGCCAGCGAGACTGGATGCCAGTGAGGGGCCAGTCGGGCCCTGGAATTTGGGACCCGACAAAACGGAAATGCACCTACCCCGATTCCTCCCCATGGCTGGGGTGCTTCCTCTGTCGCTGACTTGGCACGCGTTAACGACACTAGCGCCGAGAGCGTGGTTTTCTCGCACAACCAAAAAAAAAGACAGGAGTGAGCAGAGTAGGCGTCCACACACCGCTTGTCCACCAGGTATCGTTGACGTTATCGAGGGAAATGCGCGATGAGGCCAGGCGGGTTTAACGTTCGGCGACACGGCCTCTTCGACGGAGAGAGGATGCCCGAGGTGAGAAGGAAGCACGGTCTTGCGGCAACTATCCGGTCGTCACAGTTGCGCTGGCTGCCGCTCCATCCGGACTAGTGATGTCGTCTGAGGGGGCGCGAGATTCGGGACAAAGGCCGCAAGTTGAGTTCTGTGGTGTTGGACTGGATCCGTCGAGTCGAATAGGGCGGGGCCTCGAAGACCAAGACCAAGACGGGTTGGGTCGACACAAACGAGTGACGGCGGTACCGGAAGCCTACGTCAGTCGCAAGTCAGGTCAGCGCTCGACAAGCCAGACTCATCGGTAGGAGGCGGCAGCGTTGTTGCGGAGAGGCCAAAGACTGAAGAAGGAGTCCCACTCGGGAGTGCAAAATCGGCCGTCGACCCTCGTCTTCGTCGTCATTAAGCTGCCCGACAGTCCGGTCCTTGGGCCACGAAGCGGAAGGGGAGGATTCAAGGCCGCCGAGGAGTTAGAAGCAGAAGAGTGAGTGTTTGACACCTTCTCAGTCTGTCCAGTCCCGTCCGCTCGGCCGTCTGGATAATATGCGTTTTTTGCTCTGCGTCGGCCGTGTCGACCGACTTCCGCTTCTGGCAGCCCGGGTCTTCCGGGGGGGCGCTGGGACAGGTCTAAGTCAAGAGGTACAGACAGTACGTACCGCTGATATGAGGAAACGCGGCCAACTGAGAGAGTCAGCACCGGAAAACGAACTTTGATGCAGTCCTGGTGCAGAAGACGAACAGACGGACGCACGATCCAATATTCAAAACGCAAGACGGGAGGGTCCAGAGGAATCCAGGGACAACCGCGGGAAGACGCCTCTCGTATTTGACTGCTCCGGGGCTGCTTTGAGCCAGGCCAAGCTATAAACTCCGGGCTATCTATTATCAGGGCCTGCCGGGGGCGATGAGATGTCCCTGCGGTGATTGTGTGATTACGCTGGTCTGCTCGTCCTCCACTTAGCTTGGCCCGGACGAAGGCGTGCCATTCGTAACTTTCCCGATCCGCTGGGGTTTTCCAGGGTCCAAGTCAGATTATTCGTCCTAGTCCACATGCTGCCAACCACCCCCCATCTTCCACGTCTCTTCGCTGCTTCGCTGAAGAGGGTCATTCCCCATGGGAAAATGGGAACCCGCCACACAACCACAACCCGCCGATCAGCCGGGTGCGTGTGTCCGGGTCTGGTGTCTGACATCTGCCCTGGTGTCATGCCCGCACGAATACATCATCGTTGGTCCCAAACTGCCAAGCAGCGCTCATCGGACACGTCCATTCGCCCACGGGCGGCGGTCACCCAACTTGGCGCGTGCGCTTCACATCATTCCCCAACTCCCAAGACACCCGCCCTCCCGGCCAGCACGGTGGGTTGGCGGCCGCCCAAAAGCAAGGATCGTCCTGACGTTACCCGCCATCTTGCCCTTCTCGTCATCAGCTTCCCAAATCTCCGGCCGTCTGTCGTGTTGGAAGAGAATGAAAGCTAAGCATTTTGATGAGATCCACCAATGTCCGTCAGCGACCCCTTGGCGTTGCGCCAATGGAATCATTGGCCATTCACAGCGCTCAGAGGGCTCGGGATGACGGAAGACACGGCGAAGGCCTGTTGTCCGTCGCCCGTTTAAACCCTGGTAAAACACGTCAGGGACCGCCAGGCCTCCCGATCCGCCACTGCTTCCCGCATGGCACCCCCGTGGGCCGTTGAAGAAGGGCAGCGGCCGGCGGCTGTGAGGTTTCGTATTTCTTGAGCAGACTGCCCTCTGTTTGGCGACAGCCATTGTGACCTGAAACCTGCCGGCTGACCTGAGAGCTCGCGCACACACACAGCCACACCGCCCCAACCTCCTCGTGTGACCTGACCTGACGGCCGGCGGTATTGTGACCCTCCCAAGCGCCTAGCGGAACAAAGGTCCACAGCGCGCACTCGGGAAGAGCGGGCAATACGAGCCTGATGAGACAGGTGTGTGGCGGGCCCAGCCTGTCCGCGTACCCTGACGGTGGAGCCAGAGTCTGGGCTCGGCGTCGCGAAGGCCCGACGCAACGCCAACCGGGGGAAAACCTACCAGGTACATACTTAGTAGTAAGGTTGTTCCTTAGCAGTAATCTGTATTTGTGTCCAGAACACAGAATACAGTCCTTGGGACGCCCAGACGGAGCACTTCTGTGCAGTATCCTGTCCCGATAGTTAGGTACATAGTACTCCTTGATTAGACACAACGCGTCTGACTTGCTGACAGCCCGACGAACCTGGTTGCTGGAACACCCTCCCAGCCATCTGGAATTGATGAGCGTGCAGGCTCAGCGAAAACATCGAGTGACGCAGGATCTAGCGCGAGGATTGGTTACGTCACCGCCCGACCTTCCTTTCCAGAACGGCAGCTGTGCTTGATTCAGTCAAAAGTCTGCCAGCCTCACCAGCGAGCCAGGGCAGTCAGCGCAGGGCAGCCAGGGTGGGGGTCCAACTGGTGGCATGGGTGCTGGTGGCAGGGCTCGGCTAGCAACCCAAACGGGACACGGGAGGGCGATTGTCTCTCCAGCAATTATTTGGGCCCTGCATTCGTCCGGCGGATGGGATGGCTGTTCTGCTTCTCGGGATGCCCGTGGATGTTGTGCAGGCACAAATGGTAGTGTGGTATATCGCTTCCCTCGCGTGCGTTACTCGCGGTTGGCATTAAGGAGGACATCAACAAGCAAACGTGAATTGTGAGGCGACATAACTCCCTTCCAGATATCAATGCATGCTTGGCGGGCGTTATGTAGTTGGTCGTTGCTGCTGGTTGGCCCAGGGAGATCGCGACAGCAGGACGCCGCTCCGCCTGGGGATACACGACATGGACTTGGGCGATCCCGGGATGGCCAGCCCTATGGGGATTGCTCTCTGCTCCCGGCGGTGTCCCTTTCGGAAGCAGTGCTGCGGGCCCAAGTCCTGTTTGGAGAGGAGGGGAAAGACGCCTCAGCGTCTACGGCCTCGCGCCGCCTACTGCATCACCGCCGTCGGCGACACCCTCTTTGGCGTCGAGTATAGCGGCGAATGCTACTGCGGCAACAAGCTCGAGACCGGGTCGGTCGCCGCGCCGGCCGGGGACTGCAACATGCCGTGTCCGGGAGATGCGAACAAGATTTGTGGCGCGGGGAATCGGTTCAGTCTTTATCAAAAGAGTACGTAGGCTGGTTGGCTGGTTGGCTGTTGGGCAATTCCTGAGTTTGGGGGGTTGTATGTAGGTACCCCTGAATCCCGGAACCCCTGACTGCAACTCTTCACCCCTCAACCCCATCATCCCATTAGTTCGACTCATCGATCCCCAGCCCGACGAGCTTGGAAAAGAGCCATCCCATTCAACCAGGCTTTTTTCTCCCCTACCTACGGATAGAAGGTCTTCCCCTCCTTATACGCAGCCTCAGCAGCGGCAAGAGCCGCAGCGGCTCTCGCCCAGTATCCCGCTCGGACAACTGAGTTCGCCTCGGCGGCCTTTACCTCGTACTCGTTCCTCTGGGCGTCGGTTAAGGCATCCCATCTCCTCTTCACCTCGAGAAAGATGCTGCTCGCTGTCGATATCTTCGCCCTCGGGTCTGCTAGCAGCTGATTCCCAAACAGCTTAAGCCCTGTAGTAACGTACGACCTATCCGAGACCATGTGATCGCACCACCCGCTGTCCATAGGCTGTCCCGGGTCGTCCAGCGGCGCGCCCATCTCCTCTGGCGTGAAAAGGCGACCAGGCCGTCTCCCCTCGGCCAGGGCGGTCTCGAATCTGATCCAGGCCTCAATGCGGAACTTCTCCCACCTGGTGCGGTAGCCCTCTTTTCAAGTCTTCGGGGAGGGCATCCAATTCCGGGAACACGTCCCTGCCCGAAATGTGTGCATCCTGCCCATAGAAGACATGTGGCTAGCGCAGCGCGACGGCGGGCGGCCAGATAACGGGGTCGGCCTGAAGGTACCACCCTAACCGGAGCACTACGAGCGTTATCGCCAGCTCGACACCTGGCGCATAACCAGCACTCCATTTTCCCCCTCTCAGAGCTCGGTATTCCTCGCTCGTATGAAAGTCGAACGCCAGCAGCTCAGCCTCGTCGTTGCTAAGCCCCGCCCCATATTGGCCCTCGGTAGGCGGATGCATCTTGGCCTTAGCATAGAGCTCGTCAACGGTGCTCAGCTTCCCGCCGGTTGCGCGTTGAATCTTGGCGCGCACCAGGTCGGGGGGTGGCATGCCGACGATCTCGTGTGCCTCGGCGGCGGTGAGAGCATCGGGCTGGGCGAGCGCCTTGCCCACGGGGTCGCCGCGGCTGAGCAGGAGAGCGCGTTCCTCCGGCGTGAGCTGGTCATGGCGCGCGTTTGCCTTGACGGAGAGGGCCGGTGGGATGGTGGGATGGCCGCCGGTGCCGCTGAGCGTGTCGGCTCGATTACTGACTGTGTGAACAAAGGGCCAGAGAAGCAAGCTCACAGAGCTAGGCATCAAGGACAAGCGCAAAAAAAAACCAAAAAAACAAAAAAAAACATGGTGAATCTCTTGCCGGCGAAAGCTCATTGCCGCCTGCACGTCCGCACTGCGCTGCGCTCTGGTCCTGTAAAATTACCCCACCGAGCCCACTTCGATTTCACGTTCAAGCCTGGACCAAACCCTGGTTGCTGTTGAACGTTGTTGAACAAAGGGGAGTCGTGATTGTTTCACAGTTTCGGTCCTTACCGACATCTCTGGGGAAATAAGGAAACAACCGCCCCTCTCCCGTTTGCTTTTTGGTTTCTGCAGACGCATGGCCCCTGCGTGTCCACCCCTTCAACAACCTCGCTGCGCAAATCGACTGGCTGCGAGGTTGCTTCGGAGCATTCCTCCTGGCACGAATGGCCAGTGAATCTCGCCGGCAGAGAGCGCCTAGGCGTTTACTGCCTAGCGCCGGGAGGGATCAATCCATCTGCCGGGGCGCCGCCAGCCTCCGCCACTCGCTGCACAGACCCAGCGGGGTGGTTGCTGCAGCAGTGCAGGGTGTGCTGGGCAACCGAGACCAGTGGTTTCCGGCATGCAGGTCGGCGATGCGGTCTGGCTGGCCTCGACAAGCTCCCCCCGACGGCCATATCTGCGAGTGTCTCACGCCCGCCAACCTCGACGCGCTCGGGACAGGTTCGCAACGGACACGTCTGGAGACTGCAGCTCTGCAGCATGCCGCATCACGCCGTCGGTCGCTGATCTGTTGCTTTTTTTTGTTCGCGCGTGACCTGCATGGAAAGCTGGAGTCTGGGGGGTTCTGATCGAGTCCTGAGCGGCCGCTGACCGGCGCTCAGGAAGGCTTCCGTTTCGCTGCCCCTCCACTCCCCTGTCAACGCCCGTCCGCGCAGCCATCCATATCCATACACATTCACAACCCGCCCACGCTTCAACACTGCGCATCCACCTTCACCGTCGCCCCCTCAACCTGGAAATCGGGCCCGCGTGTCCACATTCGTCCGACCACGCGAGGGCCCCTGGCGCCTGGCGCTCCGCAACACTGCTCCGATGCGAAAAGACGCGCCGTCTTGCTCTCCTCGACCCCTTCTTGTTGCCAGTGCCGCCGCCGCCGGTGCCTCTGGTGTTGCTGGTTCGTCGCCGTGGGGCTCGACTCCCGTCAGTTGCAGCACCCGCAAGGCCGCAAACTGCGACGCCCCCAATGGATTCGTTTAGGGATTCACAGCCGACTCAACGTACGTCCTCGGCTCCTCGGTGCTCCTCCAGCGAATCCGGTATCCAATGCAGCCTTGTGCTGCTGCGCTGCCGCTGTTTTCTGCTCGTCCTTCCTTCTCTAGCTCGAGCTGAAGCTGACCTTCGCGCACACAGCCACGCAAACCGTTGTCGATCCCAGACGGTTGGGCCAACAGACCTCTGGCTTTTCAGACGAGGACATCTCAGACATAATATGTCTTCTCCTGCCGTATTCCGAATGCGCACGCCAGGAGGTGAAGCGGATCGCCGCCGAGACCTCGCCGCACATGGTGGGGAGGGAGGATGTGGACGGACTCGCCCTAGATTACTCGCTCGAGGACGAGTCGCGAAACTTTGCAGGCCTGCATTCTGACGTTGGGGAGCACCACATCGCCCTGCGTTTCTCGTCCCAGGTCAAGGATCCGACGAAAGGGTTTACCTTTGGCAGGCACGCCGGCGCTTGCGACATCTGCCTCCGAAACGACCCCCACCGACGCCTGAGCAAGATACACTTCCGCATCTACCTGAACGAATGGGGCGTCTTGATGATAGAGGACACCTCAACAAACGGGACCGTCGTCGACCAAACCCTGCTCAAGCGGAAAGACAGCCCGTCAGCCGAAGTCAGGAGGACTCTAGAAAGCGGCTCCAAGATCAAAATCCTCATGCACGAACCCGGTCGAGATATTGTCTTTCTGGTTCGGATCCCGATACGCGAGGGCGCTCACGAGGAAGCCTACAAGCGCAACTGGGACGTCTATCGCGAAAACCAGTGGCAGCTCGTTGGTGACGCCAATGAAACTATCGTGCCCGGGCCAGGAGGGCATGTATGTCTCACCCTTTCCGTTTTTCGCTCAAGTGGGGGTTGTATTCGGCACTGACGCCATGGATTAGGTCGACATCTTCAAACCTGTCGCCCCAGCCCGCAAGAATGCGACCACGGCGCTACAAGCCCAAGCCCAAGATGGCCGTGGAAAGCAGGGGAACCGTCCTCCCGCCGACGGGCTGCCAAGGCCGTGGAACGGCTCCAACAAGTACAATCGCGTGTGCGAAATCGGCAGAGGCGCTTTCGCTACCGTCCATAAGGTGACCCTAAAGCTCACCGGCCACCCTTACGCCGCGAAAGAACTCGACAAGCGCAAGTTCATGAAGAACGGCGTCCTGGATCAGAAGGTGGAAAACGAGATGAACATTATGCAGAGAATCAAACACGTAGGCCGAGTCCCCCTTCCGTTGGGACATGTTGACAACTCTACTCACAATATCGGCAGCCAAACATTGTGGAATACATCGAGCACCTCGACTGGGATGACAGGCTCCTCATTATCATTATGGAGTTTGTAGGCGGAGGCGACCTGGGCCGCCTGATTGCAGATCACGGCCCGCTGTCCGAGACGGCCACCAAGACGATGGCAAGGCAACTCCTGGACGCTCTTCGGTATTTGCACGACATGAACATCACCCACCGTGACGTGAAACCGGACAACATTCTTGTCGACTCGTTAGATCCGTTCGTGGTGAAGCTCACCGACTTTGGGCTGTCCAAGATGGTCGACAACGAGCAGACCTTCCTCCGGACCTTTTGCGGAACCCTTCTCTACTGCGCCCCTGAGGTCTACTCCGAATACGCCGAGTATGACAGTTACGGCCGCCGCCATCCCCGCAACCGCCGCCTTCGCCCGACGACAGGTCAAAGGTACGACCATGCAGTCGATATTTGGTCACTAGGCGGCGTTCTGTTCTATGCCCTGACCAAAAAGCCGCCCTTCCCGGCCAGGAGCGGGGCCAGCCACTCCGAGCTTCTCCATCAGATCATGACCAAACCGCTGGACATCACACCCCTCGTGGAAGCCGGGATTTCCGAGGAGGGCATTAACTTCCTGCGCCGCATGCTTGACCGGAGACCCGAGTCCAGGGCCACAGTAGACTCTCTTCAGGATCATGTGTGGATTTCCGGTTCTTTCACCACCGTTGCACAATCGTTCGAGGAGATCGCGGATGAAGAGCTCCATGTAAACGCCTCTCAACTGAGCCTCGAGGACACTGGGGGTAATCAGGAGCCGTGTCGAGAACTCCGTGTTCCGAGCGATGATGAGATCTCAGATGACGAGGACGTGGGCTTCGACGACGACGGGAACGAGCTTCTCGTTTACGAATCTGAGAAGGAAAACTATACTTTTGGGCCGAATAACCACCCGCAGCGCCTCTTCGGTGAAGTAAACCCCTCGGCAGTAAGGAGTTCCGGCGCCGTCCCGGCCGATTGCCTGAACCTACCAATCTCGGCACGGAGCTTTGGGTCGACTGGATCAACCGTAATCCTGGGAAATGACATCGAGATCAAGGACAGTTTCGAGTCCGAGGACAGCCTCACCCCACGACAGAAGTCGCAAAAATCGCAGTCCGCGCCTGGGGGCCTCCGGGTTCCGGTTCTCTCTGCCACTCAGAGCCGATCGGTCGACGAACTCAACAACATGACCTTTGACGTCGCTTCACAAAGCCTCGGCGGCACCGAGTCGATTCTCGAAAATCTCAACATGAAGTCGCGCGCCGGCTCCCTTCTCCGATCTCACACAAACGGCGATTTGAACTCGAGCAAGCGGAAACCCTCCTCCGACGGCAGCGAGGAAGACGAAGCCCCAGCCACGGAAGACCGACGCGGTCTCAAGAGGCTTCGGTCCGGGGGCTCCACCAAGCTCTCTGTCAACACGGCCGTTGACGACGGCGAGTACAACCTGCTTGCGCAAATGCCGTCCATTCCCCGAGCCCAATCCGGACGGCAAATTGACAGCCCGGTACACAAATCGACGTATTGGTCAGCCCAAGACAGGAGGACGTGGCATCTCCGGTACCCAGAGATGACCCAGCTGCAACTCGACGCGTTCAAGGTGGCCACCTCAGCTAGGAACGAGGAGTTCGGTCCAGGCAAAACACCTCTGTGGGATCTGGCCATGAAGTACTTCCCAGCATCCAACTGCGAGCGCCACGGTGACTCGGCCAAGGGGACTCGGAACGGAGGTGCGGAAAACGGCTCGATACCTTCCACGGCCGCCGCAGACGCGAGGATCCCGGCAACACCTCCAGACTCGGACGACCTCGCGCCACAGCTCGTCATGCCTTTGCATTCCGACCCAGGGCGGCCTGTAGTGGCATGTCTGCAGTCTGCACCAGGTTCCGCCATTCCGGCGGTTTCAATCATGATTACCGAGTCGATGGTGTCGTGGGGCAGGGCAACGGAGAACACGCGGTCTTACGCCCTCAAGAGTGACGTCAAAGTCCCCAAGTTCGCCTTTCGCATCCTCCTCTGGAAGCCGCAATACGACCCGGCCAAGAACTTCCGTCCCTGGAACCGCGCCCCGGAGGCGGACGAGGAGTTGTTCCACTTTTACATCTCCACCAAGGCGACGTCGGGCATTCACATCAACGGCGTCCGCCTGCCCTCGCACGAGCCCAAGAACCCCAGCGGCGCGTCCAAGTTCTGGATGGCGCTCCACGACGGCGACCGCGTGTCGGTGTGGCAGACCCCAGACAAGAGCGTCATGTCGGAGCTCATATTCCGCTGCGGCTGGGGCGGCAGCGCCAAGTCCCGCGCGGGCATCCCCGGCGACTGGAGCAGCCCGTCCGGCGCCGAGCTGGCTCCGCCGGCCGTTGCGGGCGCGCTCGACGAGGTCTGCGTCCGGGCCGAGCGTAAGATGCGCAGCCTGAGCGAGCACGACCTCAAGATGGAGGAGGCCAACGACGACGTGGACCAGCGCATGCTCGGCGTCGACCGCGAGAGGCTGCGCTCGCGCGACTTCGAGGTCAGGCGCCTCGAGGCGTGCCGCGCGCTCGGCATCCGCAGGGCCAGCCCCGCGCCGGGGGTCACGCTCGGCGAGGAATCGGCTACTCAGACCCCTTGGGCGTCGTATGTGCCGGGGGGCCGGACGGTGCCCAACTTTCGGCATGCCTCGCCCGCCACGGTGGAGATGTTGAGGGCGGCGAGGAGGGGGTAGTCGGCCTGGCGGTGTTTGTTTTGGAAGTTTTCGATACCCGCCAACGCATTCTGGGTCGGTGTTTTTTGTTGTTTGGCTGCGGGGCTGGCGCTGCTGCTGCCTGCCGTCGTTTGATCCGAACTCGTTCTGTTTTCTACTCTTACTATAGAGCACCCACACTCCTGTCTGCAACGGTGTTAGAGGATCTAGAACCGGGGCGTCTGGACGCTATTGCTACTCTCGGGATCACTTTGTCTGGACAACCCATTTTGTTTTTGCTTGTTGAAGGGAGGAAACGCCAGGGGCAATTCGAGAACGGAGGCACTTTTCAGGCGCAAATATGGAAACTGGAGAAGACAAAAACATGTGGCGCTGTGGAGGACTGTGCTCTAGATGGGGTCGATGGGTCGATGGGCTCATTGAGTATTTCGTTATCTGGATGCGGGGATATCTACTCCAGAGGTGTGCTGGCTGGGCTGTTGGTGGGAATTCTTTCTTGGTTTTGGGAGTTGTGGTTAATTTCGCACAGCAAGGAAGGGAGGGGTCAGCGATTTCGGCAAGGCGTCGACGCTCAATCGGCTGGCTGGGTTAGGTATACACACCAGTGTGTTTGTTGTCACTTCAGTTTAAATAGGAAATGGGAAATGCAAGGTCAAGACTCGTATTCTTAGCTTCACATACATGCACTTGGTGTGTAGTTATTGTACCTCAGGAGCTCAGCTATCAGTCGCCGTTTTAACCTTACATCCTCTCTCTCATGATTACCGAGTCATGCCATTACTGCCCGCCATCATTATCCTCCTCCCCTTCATGCCGGTGTCTTGAGAACAAAGTGTAGTCCCCATCTCCGCCGTCCTTGTGAAACAGAGAAGCCGATCATGTACAAAGCAAAGTGAATCCCTCTCGAAGAACAAGCAACGGTGCAGGAGTCCGAGCAAGCAAAGAAACGATCAAATCAAGCCTTCCTGGCCTTGCCGTTGCCATGGCCGCGACCACCAACAAGCTTGGCGTGACCCTGCTCGATCTCCTCGGCCTCGTCCGAGTCAACCTCCCAGACCCGGGCGATGCGCGAGGAGCGGTTCCGGCGCGAAGAGCGGAAGGCGTGCGCGTGACCGGAGGCAGCAGCGCCGCCGAAAGTGCCGCCGGGAAAGAAGTGACCGCTGGATGCAAAGATCCGAGTTTGCTCGGCCTTGCCCTCCGCGGAGGACCAGTACATGTCCGAGACGCCCCGGGCGCGGGGCGGGGACGCCTGCTGCTCGGGCTGAGCTTGGCGCGAGGGGTGGCGGTTCATGAAGTAGAACGGCCTCTGCGCCTGAGATTCAGCCTTGCCCTCCGTGGCAAACTCGTACATGTTGGAGACGCCCCTGGGGCGGGGCGGGGGTGCCTGTTCGGCTTCGGCCTTGCGCGCGGGGCGGGGTTTCATCTTGAAGTAGGTCTGCTCCCGTAGCTGAGGCTCGGGCGAGCTGAAACCCCTTTGGCCGCCAGTGTGGTTGTCACGGCGTTTCTGGGCCTCTTGACGCTCGGAGCCTTGCTTTGTCTGGTCCAAGGTGGTGCGGGTTGGGATTCGGGAGGGCTCCTCACGCAGCTGGGTCTTCATCAGATAGTCGGATAGCATGCGGAGGTACTCTCGCCGCTTAGGAGGCTCCTGTGGCTCCTGGTGCTGTTTGACGTTGTCCGATAGGGTCGAGGAGGAAGCCATGGTGGGAGCCAAGACGGGTACCTCACAAGGCTGCATCTTGATGGGCTGGTCGGGAAGTTTGCACGGCTCCTTGTGCCTCTTGGGAGGCTCCTGAGGCTCCTGAAGTTGCTTGATACCCAATGTGGTAGCATCCGAGATGGAGGATGAGACGGGGGTCACTTGAGCCTGGGCCTTGAGCTTGGGGTGCTCATGCAGTTGGTGGCGAGTGTTCTGCTGCTCGGCTTGGACAGGCCGATCGTCCTCCGGAATATCGTCCTCAACGGTGACGTTTCTGGCGCCGAGGTGGACATGATAAGCCTGTTCCACAGTCTTGTGCGCGGCCTTGTCCACGCTGACAGAAGTAGACTTGTTCTCGCAGCTGGGGACGTGCTTGTCGCAGTCGGCCTTGGGTTTCATGTCCGACGTAGAGGTCGCAGCGGAGATGACCTGGACCGTTTCCTGGGAGGAAGTCGGCGTGAAGGCGTACGGGCTGCTCCGGCGGTTCTGAAGGTTGCCCAGAAGAGGATCGTGCTTCGCATTGTCCAAGCCATCATAGTACAAGCGCAGTCGCTCATGTTTGTGCTTCATCTCCGTGTTGATGATGCAGCGTCGACACACGCCATTTCCCGAGGGCGACTTGCCGGACAAAAGCTTATCGTGGTACCTGTTCGAGCGCAGGGTGCCGCAGCGGACGCACCACTCTCGATCATCAACACGGGCCTCGACGTGGGAAACCCGGTGGCGGCGCTTCGCATTGCGGACGCGATCAGCGAGCCTGACTTTCCGATAATAGCGACACTGGGTGCAGAGACTGGGTATGGCCGTCTTGTCGTCCTTGAATGGGTGCTCGTCGTGGTAGAGGTCGGATCGAATTTCACCACAGCAGTAGCAGGAGTGCGTACCATCATCATCGCTTTCCAGGACCTTTCCATCGTCGTCGATGTCGTGCCCGTCCTCTGGGGCCTCAGTGATGGGAGCGGCCATCTTGTTGGTCTTGTTCTTCTTGCTATTCTTGTCCTTGCCGCTCGAGGCGCGACGGGAAAAGTCGACAACGAAGCGATATCGCTTCAGGTCTCTGGTGATGGGCTTTGTACCCTCCGAGTCTTCACCATCCGACTCCCCGCCGACTTCCTTGGTCCTGACGAAAAACGGTCAGTAAGAGCAATCTTGCAATGGGATACAAAGCGAAACACAGTCGGAAACCCTCAACCTGGGAGACCCAGCCGCGAGCTTCCTCCCAGCGCTCCTCAAGAAACAAAACAAAACAAAAAAATCATCAAACAAAACAAAACAAAACAAAACAAAACAAGATATGATCAAAGCGAAATAAAATCAACAAGAAATCGACTTACAGACTGAAACGCATTCTGTTCCCGAAGAGCCAAAGCCCTCTGAATGCGCTGCTGGATATCTCGCTGGTCCAAACACCATCTGTCGTGTTCACAAAGTGGGCAAGGAGACAAAGTAGAGCACTCGCGAGAATGCTCAAAGGCCAAAGTGAGGGAGAAGGAAGGGTGCAAAGGAAGCTCGGAGAAACCGTGCTCCATCATGGCTAAAACTGCGCGTCGCACTGTACGCCGCACGGGGTANAGCGATGTGTTGACTGGTGGAGGTGAGATGGAGGGGGTGGATGAGGGCGAGTGAGCATGGAAGCGGATGGGAGAGGGAAAAGCAGAGACGGGAATAAGGGGTTTCACAAGAATAATATGCCCTGCCGCGTTGACCGCGCTCGCTGAGTCGTCGTTGCCGTCGTTGCCGTCGACGTCTGATCTCGGCTCGGCGGGATATTGAAGGTGATGGCGGCGGTCCCGTGTGTTTCACCCAGCCAGAGACGCGGCGGGCCAAAATCACACCAAGGCACGCTCTGCAGGGCGATGGATGGATATTGATCAACGTGCTTTTACTCATTTTCCCAGTCCCGGTCCGTATATTGCAGGTAAAGAAATGAAATCAGCTCTAACATACTCCTTTGTACACAGGACCCTGAAATGCCCTGACTTCTTAGTCCACCCGGAGCGAGCGCGGGCCCCTCCTCTTGGTGACCTTCTTCTTCTTATTGCCACGGTCAAATGCCGCCGCGGCAGCGTGGTCACGGCCAATGTTGTCGAGGTCCTTGACCTTGTAGATGCGGATGATCCAGTTCTCGCTTGTGAATGCCTCCTCCAGGGTGCTGAGCGAAGGCCCAACCTCGGGAAGACGAGCATTCCTCATACGGTCCATGGCCTGTCCCGGGGGAAAGAGGTTGTTGTAGTTGTAGTAAGACATCTTGTACCTGTGCAGACAGTTAGTGCCTCTCGTCGACCGGCCAAGAGTTGCAAAATACTCACATCAAGCTGTTCTTCATGGTTTCGGTAGCCTCGCCGTCGACGCGGTACTCGCCCCGGGGGGTAAAGAAGGAGCGCTCGCTGATCTCGTCGGGCCAGATGCCCTCGGCAATTCGGACCATCCACAAGAACTTGTTGATGTCGTCACCGGAGTAGCCCAGAAGACCACCGAAGACGACCAGAACATAGTCGACCTCGTGTTGGCGCATGATCGGGTAGCTGACCTCCTCGCTCGAGCTCATGGCCTTGCCCACAGTCGCAATATGCGTGTTATTCCACGTGTTGTTGTCGACAAGGGTCGGGCGGTCAGCCATGCCACCAATCTGGTAGCCGTAGTCCCACCACGACATGATCTTAGCATCGTCGCGCGTGTTCTGGCGAAGCCACTGGTACGCCTCACGATAGTCGTCGATGATGTGCTGGCTGCCATCGGGCATCTTGCTGGCCAAGACGACCGAGGGAGAAGAGTAGGCGTTCGACGTCACCCATGTGCAATGCAGAACGAAGAGCAAGAGATAGACGGCCAGGGCGCTGACAACCACGCCCTTGCCCCAGAGTCCGAATATGCCCACCACCGGCTTGCTCGTCGACCNNAGACCGGATTTCGCCGCCTTCTTTCCCTCGGCGCCCTCTGTGGCTTGGCTCTCCTCGGGCTTGGGCGACTTGGCGCTGAGATAGGTGTCGAGCAGGGTCGAGACAGCGATGGCGGCAGCAACACAGACCACCGGAGTGAGGGTCAGCATCAGACGGACCATGACGCCGGCGAAGTAGCTCCCGAAGAGGGCGTAGACGACAATGAAGACATGCTCATCGGCCAGCTCCTGGAAGCAGAGGTAAACACCAACGGGGAACAGCCAGATCAGCATGTTGAGGTCGAAGAAGAAAGCCGGCCAGGCCGTCGGCTGGTGCTCCGACACCGAGGCGATAATGGGGATATGGATCTTGGCGTAGCTCGTGTCCCAGAGCGAGTAGAAGCGACCGCCCCACGGCGCGATGACGCCCGCGCTGGTGGCAGCGACCAGGCCCAGCAGACCCACACCGAAGGTCCCGCCAGCAAACAGCCAGAGGAAGGTCTGGAACTGGCGGCTGGGGATTGCCGAACGGACATAGTCAAGGAAGGCGAGCAGCTGCAAGAAGCCAAAGATGCCTGTGTGGTGTTAAACAAAAGGCCAGACCCACTTCCAGGTGGATGGGAAGATACGTACCCAAAGCGGGCATGTGTTCGCTGGTCTTGACGGGCAGAAAACCGACGAAGGGAATCTGCATGCTAGCCAATGTTCCAAGGGCATACCAGGTCGTGTACGCCACGTAGAGCCGGGTGCTGTAGCGNCCCATGCAGATGAGGACGAAGGCGTGCAGGGGCAGAAGGCAGGTGATGAAGGCGTAACCTCCCCAGGAGGCAACCATGTAGCCGTAGAACAAGGCGCAGAGAGCTCCCCACAGCATGGAACCCAGCTTCAGGGCCTTGATCCAGAGGTAGAAGGTAAAGACCAGCAAGAAAATGGCGATGGCCTCGTTGTCGTAGCTGCCGGCGACCGACCGGGAGATGTAGCCGGGGGCGATGCCCATGAACAGGGCAGCCAGGAGGCCGGCCGAAGACGACGGGGTCATCTCGTTGGTGAGGAGGTAGGCAGCGACGGCGGTAAGACCCGAGAAGGCGGGGGCGAGGAGGACGCAGATATTCCGGATATCCACGGGAATCGTGAGGGCTCGGAGGGCGTGGTAGATGACGCCGCTGGTGACCATGAGACCGGGGTAGAGGGTGCCGCCCGTGACGCGGCCCAGGGGATGCCATGTGCGGTCATCGAACCAGTCCCAGAAGTTGTAGAAGCCGTTCGCAACGAGGTACTTTGTGGCGCGGAAGTTGAACCAAGGGTCGACTGGTCTAGTGTCAGTATCTCGGCGGCGCGCTGGATCACGCCAGGAGAGAAGGGCTACGGACACTCATGGATAATACTCTCGAATCCTACACAGGGAAGAAAAGACCTGGTTAGCATGCCACGAGCTCCAGAGACCAACGCGCTGGATGCTTGGAGGGGTGCGGGGTGCTCTGGCGTGGCCTACGTGCCAACCCGAGCTCCCACGACGCCATCACCATTAGAAGGGGGACACAGGACACGTACGGATCACCGAGAACAAGCGGCTTGCAATTGCGGCGGCAGCAATGAGCGCGAGGATGATCACTCGCAGCAGACCGCGAGTGGTCTTCCCCTGGCCCGCGCTGGCGAGAGCCTGGAGCGGATCGGCCGACATGGTGGCCTGTGTTGGAGGTTGTGGTGCTTCCTTTCGCCAAGGTTGAAGTTGGAGCGACACGCAAGACACGCACGCCAGAGCAAGCTGCACGGCTTTTGGAGAGGACAGTTTGGAGCTTCTGCGCCATGCTCCAGGGATCCGCCTTGGCGTGCTTCAATTGGAGCCGGGACCCACTCAGCCTTGTCTGGGGGGACTTCACCGCCCGGCAGAACTTTGAAATTAATTGCCGAATGAATTCACGATTGCCCGAATCCGCTGCTGCAGCAACGTGGGGTGGAGGGTTGATTCTCGCGAGCAGCGAAAGCAACAGCGCTGTCGGGTGTCAAATTTGGTAGACGGGGTTTAGTCGACAGGCAGGACAAGACAATATGCGCCCTGCTGTCTGATCTCTCTCCGCAGATGCAGGAAACCCCCCACTGGACTGACAGCATGACATGCATGCAGCGCCCAGGATAGATATCTAACGATATCAGGAGGAAGAGACAAAGCCATTTGTGTTTTCTGCACCGGTACACCATGCCAAATCACACCTGGGAAGTGGGAACCGAGGGTCGAGAGGGACCATTGCCGTGATTCTCGCTCTGGCCAACTAACTGCCTCATATGTCTGGCGGGGTACGGGCTGGGCCACAAACCTGATCCACGGCCGGGCGCCATCGAGGCCCCAACACCCGCATGGAAACTCAGCAGTCATCACCCGAGGTAGTTCACCAGCGACGAGGGCCGGTCTGAAGTGGGTGTTCAGCGCTGCGCTTTCATTCGGCAGTGGTATTGATACCTAGCCGGGACCGAGAATTCATTGACCTCGTATAACACCCCAAACCCTCAAAGCAGAATCCCTGGGATGATGCAAAGTGTCGAGTGCCAAATGTTTTAAAACCGCGCCGGAAGTGCCCTAGATACAACCATCCCATTACCCATGAAATCAACCTTACGCAGCCTAGACTCACAGTTAGCATGTTGTCCCAAGCTGTCAGACACGGCGGGGCAAGCCCCCCCTCCCCCTGGTCCGCCTTCTGCATGTTTCGTACCTTGACGGCGAACTTCCGCTGAGGGAAGTGCGTTTGGCGCTTCTTGGTCTTCTCCAGAACCCTCGAGGCGTCCTCCTTCGACAGGCGGCGGCGGATGGCGCGGGTCTGCTTGGCCCGGAGGTCGAGGGGCGCGTACTTCTTGCCCTTGTAGAACAGGCGGAGCTGGGCGCGTTGCTTGGCGTTGATGACGGTGAGGACGCGAGCGATCGACTTGCGGATATCGTGGCTATTCGTTCCAAGAAAGACATGTCAGCCCAACGCTGCCCTTGTCCCCCAACTCCCTATGTGTCGCAACAGGGATCGCGGCGCTCTCGGATTCGAATCGACGTACATCTTGGTGAGCTTGCTGCCCGAGGAGACGATCTTCTGGATGCGAAGCTGGCCCAGCTCCGTCTTGAGCTCACCGAGCTGCTTGGTGAGCTCGTCCTTGTTCTTAGACCATAATTGGCCCGCCTTGACCTTGCTGGAAGACTTTGACATTCTAGTCAGCAGTCGCCCGCGAAAACTCGAAACTTTTGAAGACAGGGTCGGTTCGTCGGATCGGGGGCGGCAACGGGGAGGGGAAACCGCAAGGTTGGCGTGATGGGTAATGCGAAAGTCAACCCGTTCAGAGACAGGGCCGTAGGGTGCTTACCATTGTGAAAGTTGTCGGTGTCGAGTCAAATGGGCGATGGGCGACGATTCCTTTGACAGCGACGGATCTTCGGGTCGTTGGAAGGGAACAGCCTCTTCTGCCACTCACGACCCAACAAAATCTGAGCGGGTGTGGATGCGCAAAAATGCCAGGCAGGGCGGAAAACCCTACGACCAAGATTGGCCCGTGCGTCGCGTTGTGGCTCAAGCCGGGATCCTCCCCCAGTTCCGAAAGCGGTTAGCTTGGGGCTTCGTGGTTTTCGAACTTGCGCACAACCGGCGGCTCACCCTTTCAAAATCTCGGAGCAGCAGCAAGTCAAGACGTTGACGACCGACCAACGAATTTTACTAATCCACCAACCAGCCAAAGCGCTCACCATGTCGGCCCCTACGACAAAGACCTTTGGCAAGTCGACTCGGTCGGTCCCTCACGCGACCGAGAAGGCTCAGAAATGGTACCCTGCTGAGGACGAGGCCAAGCCTCGCAAGGTACGTTGGATGCATTCATTCTCCGGGCTGATTCTGGGTCGGCGAGAGTCTTGGGAGCGGCAAACTGGGTGGAACTCGATCGGGATTCGGGTATGGACGGGCTGGGGCTACAAAAACATGCCCCGAGGCGATCTTTGCGGCGGCCGAACGGGAACCCGAAAGCACATGGAATTCCGGCCAACAAGAGGGGAATGGTGGGACAATGGGGGAACGGCGATGCTGGCCCGGTCAGCGGGCGTGTTTTTGACTTGATACTGACATTGGCTCGTTTCCAGGTCCGCAAGACCATCCGCCCGTGGGCGCCTCGCAGCACCCTCCAGCCCGGTACCGTCCTGATCCTGCTCGCCGGTCGGTTCCGCGGCAAGCGCGTCGTCCTGCTCAAGAACCTCGACCAGGGTGTTCTGCTCGTCACCGGCCCTTTCAAGATCAACGGTGTCCCTCTTCGTCGCGTCAACTCGAGATACGTCATCGCCACATCCGTGAAGGTCGATCTGGCCGGCATCGACTCGGCCAAGGTCGAGGAGATCTCGGGGCCGAAGTACTTCACCGCCGACAAGGCCAAGGAGAAGGCCGGCGAGGACGCCTTCTTCAAGCAGGGAGAGAAGGCCCAGGTACGAGATGATCTGGCTGGAAACGAAAATGGGTGGGCAGCAGGACTGACCAGATGTACAGAAGAAGGAGGTTTCCAGCAGCCGGGCGGCCGACCAGAAGGCCATCGACAAGGCGCTGATTGCCAACATCAAGAAGGTCGACATGCTTGCCAGCTACCTCGCCACCTCTTTCAGCCTCCGCAAGGGCGACAAGCCTCACCTGATGAAGTGGTAGGGGATGCACGGGGCGTGGGCGTGATGGGTTGTCGGTGGCGCGGTTTACGGTTATGGCTTGGCCAATTGCATTTGGACGTTTGACGGTTCTCGGTCCATTACGGCGTCTGTAATGAGGGTTTACAGTCATCAAGATCCCAAAAATCACCCGGCTTCGCAGAGGATCGGAGCCATGAACAACAATCGGGTTTAGAGCACGTGGGATGCCGCTGGTGATTTGTACATGGGACAAGAGTGAAATGCGCTGGATGGCAGGACACGCAGCCAGGCACCGATGGATAGACCCTGATACCGGTGCAAAAAGACCACTGGAGATATCGGGGTAAACAAGGAACACATCGAACTCACTTCTCACGAATGCCCACTTCCAAACTGGGGGCTGGTGTGTGAACCTTGCTGGTGAGGGCGAAGTGTGGCTGACTAACAAAGCTGATCAGCGCAGCAGATCTGACGTCGATGGTGCAGCAGCGCCACAGGCGTCGCACCACTTCTATGCTGCAACCTGATCGAACTGCAAGAAGACACGGGTTCGTAGCAGCTGCAGCATGATACTGTTGCATCAAGCCATTCCTTTTCTTGTATCCGGCCTTGTTATGCAGGACTCAAACATCACTTTAATTTGGACGTGCGATTCGGCAGTTGAGGCTTGACATCCCTAACCCTGAGTGACCGCGAGTCTCTGGGCGCGGCGCTGTCCTCCCAAAGCCAAGACGCTGTCGGACGGATCCACGGCCGAACCTCGCCTGACAAAGGACCGGAACCGGTGGGCCGGATCAGCTTCCAACGGGACCCCAGAAGTCGGCCAGCGATCGGATGCTGTCCCCGCCCACTCTGCTCCATTGCTCTCCGGCATCACAAACACCATGGCGACAAGCGCGGGTCAGGGCTGGGCCCAGCTGAGGCAACAGGCGCGGTCGCTAGAATCACAGGTACGATGAGAGGAGAAGGAGACGGAGAAGGAAGAAGGCGTCGGGAGCTGTGCTGACCACTGGCGTCACAGACCGAGACATCCCTACAAACATACTCGCAGTTTTCCACCCAGACAGCCATTCCCCCGAAGCCGACAGAAGAAGAGAAGAACGCAGAGGCCAAAGTCCAGGAGCTGCTCGACAAGGCAAGCAAGCCAGCCCGCATGCACGCACGGCCTGCAAGGCGTAATAGTAGCACAGTTGCAGCGGCCCAAAGACTAACCGCCGAGACCCACAGCGCGAGACCGTCGTCGGCCAGCTCGGCCGGCTCCTCGACTCGGAGGCGACCCTCACCTCCTCGGCACTCAAGCAAAACAACCTCTCCCTGCTGCGCGACAAGCTCTCGGACCACCGGCGCGACCTGGCGCGGCTGCGGACGACGCTCAAGGAGGCGCGCGAGCGGGCCAACCTGCTCGGCAGCGTGCGCGACGACATCTCGGCGTACCGGGCGGCCAACCCGGCGGCCGCCGAGGCCGAGTACATGCTGGAGGAGCGGGGCCGGCTGGACCGCAGCCACGACGTGGCCGACAGCGTGCTGAGCCAGGCGTACGCCGTGCAGGACAGCTTCGCGCTGCAGCGCGAGTCGCTGGCCAGCATCAACCGCCGCATCACGCTGGCCGCCAGCCAGGTCCCGGGCATCAACACCCTGATCGGCCGCATCTCGGCCAAGAAGAGGCGGGACGGGATCATCATGGGGTCGTTCATCGCCTTTTGCTTTTTGATGTTTTGGTTCTTTATGTGAAGGGGGAGGGGGACGAGCACGACAAAGCATGCATGGATGGTATGAGATCATCATTGTATAATTTCTGGCTTCTGCCGTCTTCCTGGGAAAGGCATGGTGGGAAAGCGGTGTTTAGGGAGTCTGGAGTTTTCTATAAGGGCGACTCTGCTTCGTTGTACATTTCGAGGGTGCTGCAAAACAACGCAGAGAGCCCTCCCGTTCTATGTTTCCATCTTACAAGTGCGTCTCGCATGAGTGGGTATCAGTATCCGTCTATCCTACACCCGGCAGCCGTCTATCCTCCCAAACCCATCCTACTTCTCCGCCGGCTTCTTCGCGACGATCTTCCTCACAAAGTGCTCCCCCACCCCTTCCTTATCCATCTCGCTCAATATCCTTTGCATCCCCTTTACCAGCCCCTCCTTCTCCCCCGGATCCGCCGACCCGCTGCCCGCCCAACGGATCCTGCACTGGTGGTCCACCAGGTAGGTATAGCCAACCTTGCTGTTCAGCAAGCCAACCGACTCGCGAATCTCGTCCGAGATGCCCCGGCGCACGAGGAAATAGCGGTCCCAGTTCTCCTTGCCGACCCGCCTGCGCAGCGAGCCCGTGAACATGCGGACCAGCCACGCCTTGAGCACGTCCTCCTCCACGTTGACCTGCACCAGCTGGGCGCGGCCGGCGCTCCCGGCCAGCAGGCCGTGCAGTGCCGGGTTGGCGTCGGCGGCGGTGAAGGAGCCCACTTGGGTCTCGGCCCACATGCCGCTGAAGACGGAGACGACCGAGACGCGGCCCTCGAGGAGCGGGGTCGTGTCGGCCGCGGCGGCCTCGGGGGTCTTGGCGAGGGTGCGGCCGTGCAGGTTGGGGAAGTAGAGGGAGAGGTCGGCGCGAAAGGGCCGCGGGGGCGAGAGGAAGGTCTTGCCCTGGTGGAATTGGAGGTTGCGCCAGTCGCGGAAGTATGGGCGCGAGATTTTGGCTTTGCTAATGGGGGTAGAGTGGTTAGGTTGATACGGGGTGTGCCTGGGGCCGGGGGCCTTACAGATATTCCCGGCGCTTCAGGTGTTTCTCGTAGTTGGTGAAGTCGGCGTGACGCTGTTTGATGGTGCGGTGGTCCACGCCTGTGTTCTCGCCCGCGCTGGGAGGATAGTTCATGCCTATCGGCCTTGCCAGCGCCGTTGGTGTGAATTCTTGGAGCTTCTTGCCGTATGCCCGGGGCGCATGGGCGAGCGGGCCCTCCGCAGCCCCGGCATCAGCAGACCGGGTGGCGGCCGGAGGTGTGCCGGCTGCATCCTTCGAGTCGGGAGTCGAAGTCGGGGTCGGAGTTGGAGCGGGCGGCTTGTCGGCCAACCGGCGGTAGGATATGCTAAATGACCGCCATTGGCAAAGGAGGCATGCCGCTGTCCGAGAGCCTGTCCGAATGCCCCGTGTGATCATTGTCGCAGCTGTCGCAGTTGTCGCGCCAGGCTGGGCCGGCCGTCAGTCGAATTGTGATCTCCCAGAGAGAAATTTGGAGGAGCTGCTTGGCGGCCCGGAGGACTCCGTGCTGGCCGGGCTGAAAAAAGCGGAGAACACCCCGACGAACCGCCGGCTATAAACGGGAAAAGTGGGATATTTCATGTGAGAAACGGCAAATTCAAGCCGCAAGTCACCACCACAAAACAACACCGATCCTTCTCCTGACCCCCCTCCTCTTCTTGCTGCTGCTACGGCCATTGCTGCTGTTGTTATTGTATGCAGGGGGTGGTTTGGTTATTATTGTCTTGCAGATGTTGCTGCTCCTGAGAAGAGACGAGTTGAGTTTACTGCTCACTAAATTATGCAGAATCTTGCTCAGACTCAAAAACAATCTTTCCACCTTCTGATGTCGAGAAGTGCCATTTGACATCCAACCTTGATAGTGAATCCGCCCACCTCTATCACACCTCCCTGACCATTCCCTAAACTCCTCGCCACTTCTCTAGGCGCGAGCTATTCCGCAGTTCAACGTTTCAGTCCTCCTTACAAACAATTTCTTACATTTCCGAGGTTTTTGTATATTGGTGAGACATCCTCCTCGAATAATTCAGACAACATGTCGAGTTATCGACAAAGGATCTAGGCCACGAAACGGTCTGGCCTACGGCTGCTACCGCGGTCATTCTCTAAGCGGAGGATGTCGGTCCTCCTCATAAGTCTCCCTATTAATCTCTGAATCTTGGCCTTGTTATGACGAACAACTGGCCAGCTAAGACCGTTACTTATACGGAATACGGAATACGGAATACACACAAGTAATACAAGCTAGGTAAACGTCTTTCGAGGTCGACTAAACCATCGTCAATGAGACAATTGGGCTTCCTTTACATATGTACTCTCCGCCGTCGTCTTCCTCGTCGTCTGCCGCATCGTCTCATATTTATTATCTTATATCTCTCCCTCCTCACTGTCTTCCTGCTCGTCCTTTCGTCTTTCACCCACGAGACTGCCAATGTGCTGGTTTGCCAATATTTTGACCACCACTGGGTTCACATTACATCCAGACAACTAACTGCGTGATTCAACCCATTTCGTTACTCATAACACAGAGCCCGCGACCGTTCACGGGCTTTAAATGCATCCGCCCCTCAGTCAAGCCAAGCAACTCGCCGCCGTTCTGCCTGCCGTCTACTTTTCCCGGCGCAGCCAAACTCTTGGTTTGCCAAATCCATCGCAGGTCCCTTGCCACATATCCTTTCGATGTGTGCCTGGGCTCGGACAGCCATTCGGGCTCCGAACGCCGCCCTCCGTGGCGATACCCCATGCCCAAATACACCTCCATCGCAGATGTTCCCACTATGGAGGCGGCCTTCCTGGGGGTGTTGTACCGGGGGATGACGGGCGGTACTCGTGGGCCGAGTTCAGCCTGACAGCAGCAAAACGCTTAGCAAGGGGTTCTCGAGCGTCGTCGGACTCATCAAGTTTGCGCCGTGACGAGTCGCCGTCGCCGTTGCTAAATTGCCGGGGGCGCTTGGGATGTCTCTCACCAGTGGATTCCAGGATCATTTGCAGCGTCCGCCACCCGGGCGTCGACCGCAGCTGGAAGGACTCGGCCAGGTCGTTGCCGACGGCGACCCGGCAGAGGATGGCTTCTTCTTCCTAGAGAGGGAGAAGGGGTCAGAGTTCNGGAATCAAGGGGAGAAACTATGCTGAGGCCATACCTTGGAGAGAACACCCATCTGTTGGATGTAGCAGAGAAGGTGGAGGTCGGAGACGTTTAGGTTGTTGTCGTTCTGGTTCGCCTTCAACGCCTTGACAATGGCCGAAACCTCCTGTGCCTCCCCGACGTACTCCCTATTTTCAATGGGGAAGCCAGTGTCGGTAAAGAGTGGCTTCGGTGCCTCGGGGAAACCATGTGTGAGGGTAACGAAGAGATATTCGACTGGGAATGCCGGCTTAGCATTCTCCTGCACGTTGGCGCCGTACTCGTTGATCCTGCGGTAGAACACCTCGGGGATGTAGCGTGTCCTGCTCGTGGAGCCATCGTCCTCTTCCTCCTCGCGGACGAGCATCTGAGTCGGGTCGGCGGACGGCTCGACAATGTCGGCCCTGACCATCTCGACCACGTCATTTGACATCTGATATGCCGAGATGGAAATCTCGCCTTTCTCATTG
>FJWA01003673.1_pt1 | contig 28877 bp, 21 predicted proteins | sample 1011891 | NCBI WGS metagenome assembly FJWA01 (sample SAMEA3912450, study PRJEB9761) | metagenome | biome: forest; material: soil | place: USA | collected 2011-06-22 | depth 0.1 m
GGTGTGTGGGTGATGAGAAGGAATGGGTCGACGTTGTAGATGGGCGGGGGCGGCAGTCGCACTTGCGAGTCGTCATCGTCGTCGTCGGAGGAGTATTCGTCTTCGGTTGTGTCGCCGGTGGGCTCTGGTTGGGGTTCTGGCTCGGGTTGTTGATGGTCGTACGTGGCGGAGGTGGTGGATTCGGTGTCGGTGTCGGTGTCGGTGTCGGAGTGGGGGCCGTGGGACGGGCGGAAGCGTTTGATGATGCGCCTGAGCTCGGCCGGGGGGATGGGGTCGAGGATGAGGTCGTCGTCGGGGATTGTAGAGGGGTCGTTTGGGTCGAGAGGTAGAGGGTGGTGGTGGTGGGGAGCTGGACGGAGGGCGAGGGTTGAGAGGTTTGGAGTGGCAGAGGAGGAGGGAGAGGAGTCGATGTCCATGGCGTCTAGGCTGGCGAGGCGCAGCGGCTGAGGGTGGGCGAACTGGTCGAGGTGGGCTGCCAGGTCCTCTGGGGAGGGAGCGAGGAGCTTGAATTTGGCCCCGAGCTTCTTGGTGGCCATGGTCTCGGAAGCGAGCTTGCACAGGTTGGCCCAGGTGACGTCGTACTTGAACCGCGCGCGGTTGAGCTTCTTGGTCTCCTCTATCTCTTCCTCTTCTGCTTCGAAGATCATGGCCTTCTCCTCCTCGGCGAGCGTCTTCCACCGGGCCTTGCGCGCGTGCTTGGGCATCCACATTCCGGGCTCGAAGGGCACATTACCGCAGCCCGAGTGGATGAGCTCGTGCTTCAGCGGCCTCCACTCCTTGTACGAGGCTGGCTGGTCGTCGTCGCTCATGTACATCTCGTCGAGGCTCGGGACGAGGCTGTTGCCGGTGCCAAAGTCGACATGGCCGAATATCATCATCTCCTCGATGCAAGTGTCGAGGTCGAGCTGCCGGCGAGCAGCCTCGAGAGGAATCAGCTCGTCGGGGCGCATCAGGTGGTCGGGACCAGTGCCCCATCCTTCAAAGTGCAGCACGCCTAGCTGGTCCATCTCGACGCCGTGCAGCGCATCGCCGTTGCCGAGGCCGATCTGGTCGGGACCGACATCGTACCGGAGCTTGAGCTGGCGGATCTCGGCGGAAGAGCGGTATTGCTTCCCCCGGAGGAGGGCCCAGAGAGGGGACAGGCCGCGCTGGCCCAGCATGAGGCGCATGAGCATGCTCGACTGGGGGCCAAAGATGGGGTCATTGAAGGCCAGAACCAGCTTGACCATGAAGAGTTGGACAATGTACAGGTCCTCGTTTCTGAAGAAGTCGGGGTTGTTGAGCAGCAGTATGCGCGCCTGGCTCGTCGCGGCGTCCATGATCAGCCACATCTTCTTGAGGGACACGTGAGAGTCCTCGGGCATGCGATGGCCCCTCCTCGCGAGGGACGCGATGATGTCGCGGACGCGGATCTCGCGGTTGACCACCATCTGCAGCCACAGCAGGCCCGGAATCAGGCGCACCTCACCTTCCTTGTCGTTCAGGGGTGGCTGCCCGTCCACCTTTGCCTGTCCCGGCTGGGTCTGGCTCAGCTCCTGGTCAACGCGCGTCACACGGCGGCTGTCGGGGTCCGGGATAAACCAGCGGCAGTAGACCGGGCTGGAGTAGATGCGGGTCGCGGCGGGCGCCATATGGGCTGCCCAGGCAAAGATGCTGCTCCTCATGGACTTGTTGAGGGTGTAGTGGAAGTTCTTGTTGACGCTGTAGAGAACCACAATGTCGAGGGGCCGCAGGTGCTTGCAGACCTCGACGATGAGCTCGGTGCAGGTGCATAGCGAGGCGAGGAGATCGAAACGATCCTTCTTCGGCGGGCGGCACAGGGAATGCCACTTGACGGCTGTCTGCTTGATCATTCGGATGCGCCGGCGAGCGAGCTGGCGGAACTCGGCCAGCACGAACATGTTGGCGTCCTGCAGGCCCTCTTCGGCGAGCATGGATTGCCACTGCTCCTCGAACTCATCCTCCTCCCTCTCTTCTTTGTCCTCGTCATCCTCTTCGGTGTCGTCGTCGTCGTCGTCCTCCTCCTCATCGTCGTATATCCGGTGCGCCCTCGAATCGCCCAGTCTGACCCGCTTGAATGAGTGGGAGGGTACCCTGTTTATGTGCTGGACGATCTGCTCGACATTGGGTCGGATGCCTCTCGCTTCAATCTCCTCCCGAGTGGCATTTGCGCGGGCTTCTTGGGCGAGGGCGAGTCTGCGACGAGCGGCTTCTCGGCGGTTGGCGTTCAACTCGGCGACACTTGGCGGCGGGTTGCCACCAACGCCGCCGGCGCCATTACCTGGAGGAGCTGACATGGTGGAGACCGTGGACAACAAAATGTGGACGATATAGACGATGGTAATTGTAGCGAACCTGGTGAGACTGCGTTGAAGTCAGAGTGTTGCCGATGTGATGGCGAGTGCTCGACGAGAGAATGAAGGTGCGAGAGAACTGGAGAAATTCGGAACCCATTTGTGTTCAACTTAACGGAATTGCGGGTGCTGGTCGAAGTGGTGGCGGGTGTGATCGCTATTGAGAGCAGTTCAAGTCGTGTTGTTGATATTGTTGGCCCCTATTGTGAGTCAACAACAATAGCAGCAACAATAAAATCAAGAAAAGAACAATACCAATTCTTCACCCACACTCTGCATTAACGTTAGCCTCAGATGGCACCACGAACTGCACACAATACCTACCAATCAATATTGTCCTGTGCTTGCCGGCGATTCTCAGAAACTTGCCGGCAGCTGGCTCACTCTTCGTCTCTCCAATGGCAAGTCGGTCTGGGTTTCTGTCCAGTTCTCAAAATACCTTCCTGGTGGCCAAAGTCAAGAAAGAAAGGCCCTAGCCTTACACAACAAAAAGAAAACCCCCAAACTCCCATGGACCCATTGCCGTTCTCAAGTGATTCTCAATTCATCAGCAATGCTACCTCCGCCGTTACGCCCGAGACTCTTTTCCACGTCTCTTCGCTGCTGCCCTAGCGGTTGCGAGTGTTCTTGCTGCCCGCGACCTGCTGTGCCCATGCCCGTCTGGTCGTTACATATGACAGTTTGGACGTCTCCTCGGTCGCCTCGAACTCGGAATCGGTCTCCATCTCCGGTGGGTCTGAAAGGCCTGATGACTCCGTAAGGGATGGATCGGGCGCGTCTCGTGACTCCGAACGGGCCTCCGGCCCCGAACCTCCCCTAGCAGCCCGCCGCAACCCCGGATTCTTACCATCCTCCTTCTAATTGGACGCGTCCATCTCGTTCATCGGCATCTCAATGTCATCCTGGTTGACAATGGCATCCGCGACCTTCCAGATCTGGAGCAGGTTATCCTCGGCAGCGCTGCACACGAGCCACGGGTCGTTGAGGTTCCAGCTGAAGTCTGCCAGGTGGTTGGTGTGCCCGCCGTGCATGAAGACGAGCTCCGGCGGCCCGTCCTCCTGGTCCTCGGGCAGCTGCTCGTCGCCCGCCCGGCTGAGATCCCAGAAGATGACCCGCCGGTCGTAGCCACCGCTGCCCAGGAAGCTCGGCTCGATCGGGTGCCACGAGAGCGACGTGACCGCGTCGTTGTGGCCCTCGAGCGTGTGGATCTTGTTCTTAAGATTCCGCATGTCCCAGATGCCAATCGTCTTATCGGCCGATGCCGTAGCGATGAGGTACTCGGTCCGTGGGTTGAATGACAGTGCGTTGATTGCGTCACTGTGACCGTCGCGCGCGACAACCGCCGCCCTCGTGGTGTCGGCCCTCCGCACGTCGATGATCTGCAGAGTCAGGTCGTCCGAGACGGTGCCAATCCAATGCTTGACCATGGGGTGGTACTGCACGTCGTTGACGATGTGGTTGTGGTGTGTGTACCTCCGCGACGGCCTGAGCGTCTTGCCGGTAACTGTGTTCAAGTCCCTGTCCACACGGGTTAGGCGTCATGATTCCGGGGCCGAATTGCCAATTGGCAGTTGATAGGTGGGTACCCACCAGAGCAGCACCGTCTTGTCCTCACTACCGGACGCAAGGCAGCCTGCCTCATGCGGGTTCCAGCTCAGCCCAAAGCCCTCCTCCTTATGGCCGATCAGCTCGATCTGTGGGTTCGGTGTGCCCGAGGGCGCCAGGCTGTGCTTGGTTCGGTCAAAGATCAAAACCTTGCCGTCGACGGCGAGCGTCGCGATGATGTCGGGATTCTGAGGCTGGTAGCGCGCCTTGTTGACCTCGCCCGGGTGGTCGATCTTCTGGGTGATGTTGAACTTGATGACGGGCGGCTCCCCGGACGACGCCTTGTGTCCATAGCCGCCGATCTCGCCACGCTCAATGTCGTAGTCGTGGGGGTTGGGATCGACCGACTTGGGAAGCTCAATCTCGGCAATCTGTAGATAGTTGGGCTTGCCCTCGGCCGTGTGGGTTCCGATGAGCAGCCGGTGGACCGTGTAGTTGTGCTCTTTCACGTCCTTGACATCGGGAAACCACTGCGTTGTCAGTGTCGGCCACTCGAGCGCCGTGCTTACGAATTGTCAGCTGGATCGCCCCAACGCGCCCAACACGATTCAATCCGAGTTTCCTACCTCAGGATCATGTCATAGAGGAACGGGCTGTTCTTCTTCCACGTCTTGTACTCTGGAGGCATGCACTATTAGAGAGGTGATCGGCAGGGTTTTGAGAGGAAGATACAACATACCCTCATTGACGAGTCTCTGCTCCATGTCGGCGTCGTCCTGGTCATCCATGCTGACTGCGCACAATCGGAACATCAGTATTTGCCGTCTTCGCAGAAATGGGGACGGGCAAGCATAAATACCATCGACGTCGTCGACCACGTCGCCGGGAGCCATTGTGGATGGAGAAAAGCAGGGATTTCGCAAAGTCAAAGACTGCCTGGTTACCGGATTTTGCAAACTGGTGCAGGTATTCTTTTTTAAGTGACCGGTTATGAAAGCCGGGGATGAATGATGAAAGAATGGTTGGTGTTTGAGCTCATGCTCGTGCGATTTGTAGGTCTGCGCAATTCGTGAGAAGCGCGATTCGCAGGACGCGACGTGATCTCGACGTTAATTGACCCCCAAATGCGCCTTACCGGGATTGGTTTAGGGGATTCGAAGGGGCGCACGGACCAACATTGACACTGAAGCTTCTCACCTTCTCTGAGAGGCGGTGGTGGCGTGCAGGGGGGCCGTGAATTGGTGGGGCCGGGAACGGCCAGTGGGGCAACGGCCAGTCAGTCAGTCGGCATGCGGCCTCAGCTTCGGCGTTCAGGCGAAAAGCAGACACTGCAGACAAGGCAGACCATCACCATTCAGCATCCCCATTCTTGACGTCTCCTTTTGGCGAACGACCGCTGTTTTCCGTCTTCATTCTTGTCTTCGCTATTCACCACGTATAGACGACAAGAGAGACCTGACGCGCATTGTCGGGCTTCTAAAAGCGGGACCTGAAACCTTGTCTTGCTGTGTTTCTCTCTCTCCTTTGCCCCTCTTGCTTGCAGCTGTTGCAGGTGTTGCAGCCCTTCAAGTTTCGAGTTTCCGAAAGCCCGGCCATTTTTATTTAGCGCCGGCAAACAAACACAACACCCAGCTCTTTTCGTCGGAGCCAGAGGCGTCCGAATCAACCAACCCCAACTGAACCGACCGACGAACCGCCGCAGCTGAGACGAAAGCAGGGCCACCTTGCGCCTTGTTGCCAACATGGGGTGTGTATTGCCCGATGCCTTCCTTGCGATCTGCCTACCCACTAGAGTGCTGACTGGTTGTGCAGTGTTCCCAAGTTCTTCAGATGGCTCTCGGAGCGCTATCCCGCCATCTCGCAGCTCATCGCCGAGAACCGGATTCCGGAGTTCGACTGCCTCTACGTACGCGAGCCTCCCATCCCCCCAGAAGCCCGACTTTTCTCTCCGGCAATTTGCTAACCGCCGCTTTCTCTCGCAGCTGGACATGAATGGTATCATCCACAATTGCACACACAAAGATTCCGACGATGTTCAGTTCCGCCTCAGCGAGGAGGAGATGTTCATCGCCATCTTCAACTACATTGAGCATCTTTTTGGCAAGATTAAGCCCAAGAAGCTGTTCTTTATGGCGATCGATGGCGTGGCTCCCCGCGCCAAGATGAACCAGCAGCGCGCCCGCCGTTTCCGTACCGCTCTCGAGGCCGAAAAGGCGCGAGACAAGGCTGTCAAGGAGGGCAAGGAGCTTCCCAAAGAGGAGCCCTTCGATAGCAACTGTATCACGCCCGGTATGGTTCTCTACCCGCTCCTCTGCCCGCTCAAGTCCAGCCAGTCCCTGGTGCTAACCCAGTTTTCGCAGGAACTGAGTTCATGGCCAAGCTCACCCAGCAGCTCAAGTACTTCATCAACAAGAAGGTGTCGGAAGACAGGGACTGGCAACAGCCCGAGATTGTCCTCTCTGGTCACGAGGTGCCCGGCGAGGGCGAGCACAAGATCATGGAGTACATCCGGAATGCCCGCGCCCAGCCCGAGTACAACCCCAACGTCCGCCACTGCCTCTACGGCCTCGATGCCGATCTTATCATGCTAGGGCTTCTGAGCCACGACCCGCACTTCTGCCTCCTCCGCGAGGAGGTCACATTTGGCCGCCAAGCCAAGCACAAGTCCAAGGAGCTGGAGCACCAGAACTTCTACCTGATGCATCTCTGCATCGTCCGAGAATACCTGGAGCTTGAGTTTCAGGATCTCAAGCGGGCAGGCGCAATGTCCTTCCCATTTGACATGGAAAAGGTCATTGACGACTTCATCCTCATGGCCTTTTTCGTTGGCAATGATTTCCTACCGAACCTGCCCCACCTCCACATCAACGAGGGTGCCTTGGCTACCATGTTCAGGATATACAAGGCTGTGCTCCCCAAATGCGACGGCTACATCAACGAGAACGGAACGGTCAACCTCCAAAGGCTTGGCCTTCTTCTAGACGAGCTCGGAAAAGAAGAGTACCGTTTCTTCGAGCACGAAAACGAGGATGCCAGCTGGCTGAGGGGCAAGAAGATGCTCGAGAATGACGCGGCCGAGAAGGTGAGAGCGAGAGCCAAGGGCAAGCTCATCATCAGCTCCGACCAGAAGACTCTTTGGAAGCAAACGATTCGCAAGTTTCTCACCAACCGCACGTCGGAGACTTTGGATCTTGGCGCCGAGCTCAAGGCCGCAGACCGCAAGTTTATCCAGGATCTCGCCGAAGCTGCCCACTTGGAGTGGGCCACAAAGCCCGATGACGAGGGCCATCGCCATCTCATCTTGTCCTACCCTGCCAGGGACGAGGAGGACGAGGATGATGAGGAGTCTCAGTCAGCGGTGCTGCGCATCGTCAGGAGATACGACAATGCTCAGGCACTCGACCTCACCTCGGACGACGCCCAAGCCGCGATGGAGGCCAAGTACAGCCAAAAGTTCCAGGAGTGGAAGGACGAGTACTACTACAAGAAGTTCGAAGACTGGACCCCGCAGAACAAGGAGGAGGAGCTCCGGAAGCTGACCGAGAACTACGTTCAAGGTCTGCAGTGGGTGCTCTACTACTACTATCGTGGCATTGCCTCGTGGCCGTGGTTCTATGGCTACCACTTCTCTCCCATGATCTCGGACGTCATGAAGGGGTTGAATGCCGATCTCAACTTCAAGCTGGGCCAACCTTTCAGGCCCAACGAGCAGCTCATGGGTGTCCTGCCGGACCGCAGCAAGAAGATTGTTCCCACCGTGTACTGGGAGCTCATGACGGACCCCAAGTCGCCCATCATCGACTTTTATCCCAGAGACTTTGAGCTGGACATGAACGGCAAGAAGATGGACTGGGAAGCCGTCGTCAAGATTCCTTTCATCGAGGAGAAGCGATTGCTGGCGGCCATGGGCCCCAAGAACGCTCTTCTCTCCGACGACGAAAAGGCGCGCAATGACTTTGGAGTGGCCCTGAAGTTCACTTATTCCGAGGATGTGGACTTCACCTACCCTTCTTCCCTGGTCGACGTCTTCCCGCCCATCCCGCACTGCCACTGCGTGGAGAACATCTTCGATCTCCCCGCTGTGGAAGGGCTGGAATACCGGGCTGGCCTTACCGATGGTGCCCTGCTCAGCATCGAAGCCTTGGCGGGATTTCCCAGCTTGGCTACGTTGCCATATGTCGCCAATCTTGGCTTCCACGGAGTCAATGTCTTTCAGCAAGACAGCCGCAACGAGAGCATGATCGTCAATCTGCTTGGAACGGACATGCGTACCAGGGCCGAAGTTGCAAAGGTCAAGCTTGGCCAGCGCTGCTTCGTCGGTTACCCGTTCCTGCAAGAGGCCAAGATTGTGAGGGTCTCGGATGAGCTTTTTGACTACACCCTGGCCGAGGACGGGAGTGGCCAGGTCGCCGTCAGGAATCACTCGCCTCGGGACATTGAAGACTGGAACAAGAAGGCCGACAGGATCGAGAATTTCTACAGCAAGCGGCTGGGAATCCTGATCGGCGCCGTCGAGTCGCTGGTTTCCGTTCAGATGCTGAAGGGTCTGATCAAGACTGACGAAGGAGCGACCATGAAGGAGTATGGCGACATTCCGGGCATGGAGACCGAGTACGCCTCGCAGATCATCGTGGACGAGGTTGTCAACGAGGATGAGCGATTCATTGAGAAGGCCGCTTTGCCTGTCGAAGAAGAGTTTCCCCTCAAGTCGATCGGCTTCTTCCTTGGCGATTTCAACTACGGCCAGCCCCTGGAGATTGCGGGCTACACGTCTGGAAAGGTCTCCATCTGGCTTGCTGTCTTGGAAAAAGCCGAGCCGGACTTTGCCAAGAAGATCATCCACGATGCCCAGAGGGGAATGCACTACGTCCCGTCCTACATGGTGGCCAAGCAACTGGACTTGCACCCCCTCACGCTCAGCAAGATCACGTCGTCGTACTTTGTTCGGACGGTTGGCGACCTCAGAGTCAACCTTGGCCTCAATCTCAAGTTCGAGGCGAGGAAGCAGAAAGTACTGGGCTATTCCCGCAAGTCCCAGACCGGCTGGGAGTTCAGCCCCGCTGCCGTCCACTTGATCGTCGAGTACATGACCCGGTTCCCCGATTTCTTTGCCGGAGTCAAGAGGAACCCCTCGGGTGCCGAGCTCACCGAGTCTGATCTCTGGAGTGACCCCTCCGTCGCGGCAACCAGGGTCAAAGAAATCGGCGCCTGGGTGAAGACGCTCAAGACCAGCTCCATGGAGCGGGTGCCTCTCGATGCCGAGCAGCTTGACTCGGACGTTGTCATGCAGCTCGCTACCGAGGCCGATAATCAGCAGTTGAGCGCGATCCCTTCCCACCCTAAGAAGATGAACGGCGTGCCGCGCAACGCGCTCATGAGACCCGAAGACGCCGAGCACCGCCTCGGCAACCAGTACTTCGCCTTGGGTGACCGCGTCGTCTATGTCGCCAGCACCGGCAAGGTCCCCATCGCCTTCCGCGGCACCGTCGTCGGTATCAGCCGCACCCCGACCGCCAAGCTTCTCGACGTGGTTTTCGACGTCACGTTCATGAGCGGCACCACCCTCGGCGACCGCTGCCCGCCCTTCCGCGGCCAGACGGTCCCCTCCACCGTCCTTCTCAACCTCAGCACCCGCCAAGTAGTCGCGGGGTCCAAGGCCCAAGTCGCCAGACAACCGATCAGCCCGTCGGTCACCACCCTGACCGCCCACGGCGGCTACCACATGAACGGCAAGCGCTTCCAGGACGCGGCGGCCCCGGCGCCCTTGCAGGGAAGCTGGCGCGGCGCACTCAACGGCGGCCACCGTGGCAGGGGAGGCCAGCAGGTCCCGCGGGGCCCGATCCAGGGCAACCTTCCGTACCGTCCGCACCAACAACAACAACCGGATGGCTCGTATGGCGGGCAGGGCCAGGGCCGTGGCCGTGGCGGCGGCCAATTCCGGGGGGGTCGTGGTGGGGCGCCCATGTATGGAGCTGTGCCGCCTCCGTCGAGCTTGGATGCGCAGAGGGGTGGGCGCGGCGGCCGTGGACGGGGTGGCAGGGGAAGAGGGGATGGGCAGGGGTTTAGAGGACGCGGTGGCAGAGGCGGTGCTCAGCAGCAGCAGACACCTGCGGCGCCGTCTCAGGGGTAGAGGCCTGGGTATCAGATCAAGGTGTGATCGCGATGGGCCTGGGAGAGACGATATTGGGAGCATGATTGGACGAGATGTACACCATGGGAAGAGGGATGGGACATGATTGCTGTCTGCTATCGGGCGGATTTTACGTGCTCGATCTAGTTAGTATGCATGCATGGTATACAACATGGATTGAGTTTGGGAATCTTCTTCGAGTCATCCACGAGACATACGAAGGGTGTATCACGCAGAGTGCTGGTTGGCAGATTCCAGCAAGAAGAGCGCAAGAAAACCCAAGTAGAATGACAGCCCTCTCTCTAAAATACATAGAAATCCGGCTACGCCTTGCTCTCCGCCTTCTTCTTGATCGCAGGGAACTTGAACGTCTTGCTTAGGCCGTTCCTCAGCGTCTTCCATTTCCAGAAATCGGCGTCCTGGTTCCACGTCAGGATGCCCACCCACGGCTGCACGTTGTAGTGCAGCCTCAACACGACGTCGTCCTTCTCGGCCACCTTGCCCGACGGGTGCGTGATCTGGTACTTGGGGCGCTGGTTCTTGAGGGTGAGTTTCCCGCTGTGCGTCTGTCAGTCCACTGGTCCGCAAGGCAGGCAGGTACGCAGGTAAGCAAGGACATTGGAACATACCGGCTGGGATCGATGCTCTTGCCCTGGGCGCTGCGCTTCAGCTTCTTCATGGCTACGGGCCCCAGGTTCGCCAGGTGGTCGGCGCTCGGCGCCGTGATGATGCTGTCCCAGATGACGGCCTGGTTGGTCGCGTTCTGGCCGGAGCCGGAGCCGCCGGCCGACGGCCACTCGGCCGTCACGTAGACAAACAGGTTCTTCGTGTTCCAGGTGAAGAGCGACGAGAGGTCGGCGTCGAGGGAGAACTTTATGATGGCGTACTCCTCCTTCTTGGAGGAGTAGTAGTGTGGGCGGCCGCGGACGCTGGAGTGGGAGTGGGTTGTTGTTAGCTGAAGCCGGGAGGGAACGGGAGGAGGGGAGGCGCGCTGGGAGAGAGAACGCACACTTGGACATTGGTGGTCTTGAGGACACCCACGCTCGGGGTGCGCGGGGCGAGGAAATCCGAGGCGGCGATCAGGGCTGCGACGGCAAAGGCCACGGTGGTGAAGAAGCCGAAGGCGTTTTGGACGCGGACGAGCGAGGAGTACATGGTCGGCAATCGGTCGTGGGTGTTGCGCCCAGCGTGGCTCCTCGACGACAAAAAGAATCGGCCGGCGTCACCTTGTCATGGGCCGGAAACCACACAAGTTCGCGATGGGTAGCGTGGATCTGGACAGCTTCAAGACCGATGCGACGGCTGTTGTTCCTGTTCCGGATAAGGCCAGATTATACCAGACCAAGCATGCAGCAACCGGGGTGGCGTCCGCGGATGTAAAACAGGGTTAGGGTTGGAGCGCAGTTGCCTCTTCCGTATCGAGTTGTGTCGGGCCAAGGCAGCAAGCAAGCTCTCTCAGCGGCTTCCCTGCTGCGACTCGGTGCACTCACACGCCTGTTGATCGGCACCGCTCTTGATCGGCGCCCTCCTGGCTTGCGCCAACCCCTCACAACCACACAATGCGAATATCCTGAGCGCAGCCAACATGGGTGCCAGCGACTCGAAGCTCGTCTTCAAGAAGGGCATTTTCAGGCTCTCGGAGGAGCGTCACATTCCCGCCGGCGATGCGTATTGGGCCTCGGTGAGTTTCGACGTGCATCTGCTGCTCCATGCTCCATCTGCTACTCGCTGCCCTCCCAAAAGGCTGTCTGTCACCGAGTCTAACCCACCCCCCTCCAGTTCTGGGAGCTGCCCGAGTCCACCGAAGACATCTTCAGCCTCTTCGCCCCGGCCGACGTGCGCCGCACTCGCGACAATGCCCTCGAGAACCTCGAAAGCCTGGTCCAGGCCGTGACCGGCCATCTGTTCATGCTCCGCCACCACCCTTCCTTCCCGGACCCCGAACTCGCCCCCGGCCGAGAAGCCCTGAACTGCATCCGCGTTCTGACCCGCGTCCTCCCGTTCATCCACGAAGCAGATTCGGTGCAGCAGTGGGAGCAAGACCTGTTTTGGTCGCCGCGCCGCAGGCTGACCAGGAAGTCGTCCATCGCCAACGAGGTCCTCTTCGACGGCGCACAGGATGTGCAACCCAAACCCCCCACGGACGAGTTTGAGGACGCGAAGCCGCTCGCCGAAGAGCTCATCGACACCCTACTCGACTTGCTCTTCTTCTCCGACCTCACCGTCCCCAAGGTACCCCACGGCAAGCCCAAGGTCACCTACGCTATCTGGCAGAGCGGCGTTGGCTGCAACACGTCGATCCCGACGACCAGGGAGCACGAGAGCAACCGCTGCGAGATCCTGCGCCTCCTCTTGACTCTCGCCGGCCAGAGCATGTACCTGTCGCCGAGCGCCCTCCCGCAGCAGGGAATCAAGGCGCTCACCCACATCTGCACCTGCTCGGACAAGCAGGTGGTCCTCTCCGTGCTGTGCTCGCTACTGAACACGGTAGGTGATAGCTATGGACATCAGTGCCCGCTTCCTCGCTGACACGACCAGACCCTCAAATACAACCCAGCCAGCTGGCGGGTGCCGTACAACTCCCTCGTGTTCAAAGACCCCAAGGAGATTCTCGTGACGTATACGCTGCAATTCCTCTTGGCGACTCTGCTCTACCCCATCCCGGAGCAAAACGGTACCACGCCTAAGAATTACTACCGTCACTTCCTGGGCCGCCTTCACCGGCCGCAGGACTTCCAGTTCATCGTGGATGGGATGACGCGGATCCTCAACCAGCCCCTGCAGGCTAATTCTTCCTACATCCCCGGAGCCCAGTCCTCTGTCAGGTTCGCCCCCGAGATCATAATGCTGTTTTGGGAGGTCACCCAGTGCAACAAGCGGTTCCGATCCTTCATTATCGACACCGAGAGAGCTCACGACTTCGTCATCCTGATTCTGTTCTATGCCCTCGAGTTCAAGGGCGATGCCTCTAAGCAAGGCGTCGTGCGGATGTGTGCTTTTCTCTTGCAGACCCTGAGCGTCGAGAAGAACTTTGGGGTGAATCTGAACAAGATGTTCGAGACGCAGGATATGCTGCCAGCTGCGATCCGGATTGCCGGCTTCAGGGGCACTTATGGGGACTTTCTCATACAGGTGAGTGGAGGGGTGCGCGCATGCCATATTGCGGCGTTGACCTAACACCGTCTAGTCCATCTACAGCCTCATCACGACGAGCCAGGGCAAGCTCACAGCGATATACCCCGCGCTGTTGGCCGTTATCAACAATACCGCCGCATATCTGGAAGGCCTGAGCCCTCACACCTGCTCTAAGATCATGCAGCTGTTCAACTCCATGTCCTCCCCATCTTTCCTCTTAGCCAACGACACCAACCACAGTCTCTTGCGGTCATTACTGGACGCCATAAATGCCATCGTCGAACATCAGTACAGCAGTGAGTCCTCCCTACTCGTTTTTGAGCTGGGACTGGTACTGACTGTGTTGCAGAGAATCCGCATTTCATCTTTTCCATTCTGAGAAACAGAAAAAGATTCGAGGCGCTGCGGTCCCTGACCCTGGAAAACGGCCAGGAGGAGATAGAGAGACGCAACCGGCGGAGAAAGGACGACGGGGCCTCCCACGACCCGTTAGAGCCCAACTCGACCAGGAGCTCAGTGGAGAGCGTCAGAAGCCCGACAGCGCCTCTTTCGCGAGCACCGACCCTCGGCGACGTCGTGGAGGAAGACGGGACCTTTGCCATCGGAGACGACGGAGACGACGAAGACGACAGTGACGATGAAGCGCGGCCGACGCCGGCAGCCTCGAGTCCCACCAACCCTTCGGCAGCATCTTCCGTGGCATCCGCGGCAGACGACGACGTGCCGAGACAGTTGCAGGGCATGTCGGAAAAGGCGAGAGGGAAGATGCCGGCGGGCGCGGCCAGCTTCTCCCGCCAGAACAGCACCGCCAGCCTGGCGAGCCCCGTTGCCGCTCAACCGCAGTCTGGCTTCTTCGAGCCATCAGCTCACTGGATAGACAGCTGGCTACCGGAGCTGCCGCTGCACACCACGCTGACCGTATTGCAGCAGCTCGCCGTGCTTGTCCCGCGGCAGGCCCTCTCGTCGGAGACACCAGCACCCGCCACGCTGGGCGCGATCCGCGATGTGCAGCTGGTCGGCGTCGAGCCCTCGCCGGTCCGGGTCCACTCCTTCGAGTGGTCGCCCCTGGCGCTCGGGTGGTACGAGTCGCTGCTCTGGGGCTTCATCTTTGCCGGCGAGATGCAGGTGTCCAAGGGGACCGTGGGCGTCTGGAACACGACGCACATCCGGCTCTTCCGCGTGCAGGAGACGGCGCCGCAGGGCCCGACGCTGACCTCGCCACGCGGCGCCGTCGACGCCGTGGGTAGCAACATCGTCTCGCGCATCGGCGCCATCAACTTGCGCGGCGTCGGGACCCCGTCCGCGCCGGCGCCTGGGGGTGGACAGCCTCCTCCTGCTGCACGCGGCGCGTAGCAGGCTGGCGGAGGCAGCGGGTGAGAGGTAGACAGGCATTGGATGGCGGCCTGGTTGGTGCCGCGGGTACATATTGGACCGTAGCCTTTGGCTGTACAGAATACATAGCGTTTATTGCTTTCCCGAGATCGGCAATGGGCAACATGGTAACATGGGAGTAACTTGGAGTTAACATTATTGGGGTGTAATCTCGTCGCATAGCGCTCAACCAGGACGGAACAGCGCTTTCTATGTCCGTCAAAACCAGACCAGTTACCGGGCCTGCTTGCGTTTTATTGTCCTTGTCTGTTTTATCAAGCGTATTGGGGAGCATCCGGATGTATGGTCGTGTTCACATGAGGCAGAGTGCGCGGAATATTCCACTTGACCTCACTCTCACCCTGAGTCAGGCAACTCCTTCCAACTCCTCATTCATCACGATCATGCAGCACGCCATAGATGACATCTACGATACACGCCCGGCGATCCAGGCTATTTATTACTATCAGCACCGGCCAACCTTGACCAGCAAAACGAACAATTCATCATCATGACAGATTCTGGTGCAGCCAGCCGTTGCCCGAATTCCTCCTGCCCTTTTCGTACAGCCACTTGTTGTTGAGGCTCACGCTCGAGCGCTTCCCGGCNGTCGGCGTCGGCGTAGCCGGTCCCCCGTCGCCAAACACGCTCGAGCCCGTGCTCGCGCCCAGCCCTACTCCGCCTCCCACCGCCTTGTGCAGCAGGGGGCTGACCGTCGACGGCGAGTACTGCGCGGCGTTCAGCTTCGACGGCGACGTGCCGAACCGCGGCGACGAGTACTGCCCGGAGGCGGGGCTGGCGATGTTGGAGAGCGGCGAGCTGGCGTAGCTCTTGATGCTGGCGGGCGACCCGGCCAGCGACGGGGTGCGCGAGTACCGCGGGGGCGTGCTGTACGCCGAGTTGGGCGTCGCGGGCCGGGAGCTCGGCGGCAGGCCGAGTAGCTTGCGCTGGGCCGGGGTGAGGGGGATGTCGGAGAGGTCGTCCTGGGGCCGGACGAGCGGCAGCAGCGCGAAGGCGATGTTGATTAACGGCACGAGGATGAGGGTCGCGTAGATCCAGCCGCTGTGTCGCTGCAAGACGGGGCTGATTCTGGAAGCAAGGGTCAGCGGGGTGCATGTTGCGGCATGCTGGGGCGGGGGATACTAACAACCACGAGGGCACAAAGGGCAGCACGGCTTGCCGCACGAGCCCGACGCTGACCAGAGCCGCGGCATTGTAGACGATTTGCCTGATATGTTTCTCCGAGAAGATGTTCTGGCTCTGCCGCCGCGTGATTTCGGCCAGCCGAGGGTGTTTCCAGTTGCCGGGGCTTTCGGTCGCTGCTGGTATGGGGGTGGTGATCTGCCTGGCGGGCGTGGACCTGACCTGCGACAGGGCCGCGGACGACATGGTGATGGTGGTTTGTGGGAAGACGGCTCCTCGTCGGCGGCTGACCGGAGGGGCGGGTGGGTGAATAGATGGGATGCCGACGTTCTTCACCAGCCTTCTCGACCGGCGCAGCGGTGACCAAGTGACGATGTGACGATCTGTCGATGTGTTGATGCGGCAGCTGGTGCGCAGCAAAGAAGAAGGCAATGCGCCGCGTGGGAATGGAGTCGATTGGTGAATCCCTGCTGTATAATGTGTCGAGGTTAGTAAGGTTGAAAGGCCGGATGGCCGCCTGGCGACGGTTCGCGGTTGTTGGTGTTGTTGTCTGCCGGTTAGCTCATGGTTGGTTGTTTGGGGCCAAGCAGCTCCTCGCGACGATTTGGCGCGAAGTCAACACAAGCTAATTCTCACCAGGCGACAGCCCAGAGCAGGGGTCCTCTGCCAGCCGTCCTCAGCCGTCCGCTGAGCTGAGTGCCATCGTGTGGGTCCGCGCCGCTACAGCTCCGCTGCGGAATTCCCCACCTGCACAGCTCCCGAGCACAGTAATTCACTGACAACCCGGAAGAGCTCCCGGCTGCTCTCAGCTTCATGCCGTGCCGCTGCAGGAGGCCTCGGACTGCACCCATCTCATCTCGACCTGCATTCTCACGGCTCCCACTCCCGTAGCCTTTGTTTCGGGTCCCATCCTCCCCATCTTTGCATTTTCCGTTTCGCGCTTTGCAGCACAGGACGGCAAGATGGGCCTCGACGCCATTCTCGTCCACCTGGACGAGGCCGTCACCGGGCTCTTCGGACAGTGGAATCTGTGGACCAGTGTCATTGTCACCGTCTTCGCCGGCTTCCTGACCTACCACATTTCTACACGCAAAGAACCCGATATCCATCCTTTTCTGCTCGCCCGCCAGTCCCAGGGCGCGCCTGTGCGCCAGCCCGGCGAATCCGCCGTCTTCCGATCTCAGGGTGCCCCGCACAGCATGCCCCTTAACACGGGTTTAAATGTCAAGGACCCGGGCGCCTCCAAGTGGTCTAGGGGCCGTGACGGCGATCTGCGGGATGTCTGGCGCCAGGCTGTCGGAGGCGTGCAGGAGGATGGCCCGACCAAGGGGCAGACGGGCCGCATCTTGACCGTCCTGGGTAGGGACAGGGTCATCGAGCATCGCCTGGACGACATTACTCGCCAGATCAACCTGATCGGCCAGCACATCGCCGCCCAAGGCGGCAGCCGCGTGGCCATCTACCTCCCGAACTCAGTCGAGCTGATTGCGACCCTCTTCGCCTGTGCCTTCCACGATCTGACCGCCGTGATCCTGCCCTTCGATCAGCCCGACGAGGCCGTCATCTCCATGCTGCGCCGATCTGCCGCCGACACCGTTGTGACCGCTCCGGGCTCGTTCCCCTTCGACCTCGTCGTCAAGAACTACCCCTCCCTGCGCCAGTTGATCTGGGTCGTCGATGAGGGCAGCAAGCACATGGATTGGAACGAGGTCCCCCAAGGTGCTGGTGGCAGTGTCAACGTCTCCACCTGGCAAGACATCGTCGGTGACAGCCCGCTCGATGCCGGAAAGGAGCTGCCATCCTCGCAAGGGCAAAAGGAGCCCCGCGATGTCACCATCTTCTGGCAGTCTAAACCAGGTCAGCAAGAGGAAATGGTTCGCTTCACTTCGGCCAACCTCATCTCGGGCACCGCCGCCGCACACTTTGCCATTCCAACCGCCCAGCGGATGGGCCCCTCCGACTTGTTCCTCCCCGCCGATTCCCTCGCCAACACCCACACTTTGGTCCTTACACTCGCTGCCCTCTTCTCCAACGCCTCGGTGGCTTTCAACTCGGTCGCCTCGCAAGCCGACGACCTCGCCGTCGCGACTCGCGGTGTCGAGCCGACCGTCGTGGTCGCCACGCCTGCCGCTCTCCTTAAAACGCACATAGAGTCCACCGCCAACGTCAACGCCTCCTTCGTCACCCGCGCTCTGCACCGCCTCCAAGTCCGCAAGCTCAGCGAAAAGGGCGTCATGCCCGCGCTGGTCGACGGAAGCAAGTTCCGCCTGATCTTGACCGCCGAGCGTGTCGGGGCCGACACGCCCAAGCTCTCGTCGGCCGTGCTCACCGATCTGCGGGCCGTCACGGGCGCGAGGATCATGTACGCGCTGACGGCTGCTAAGGTGGCCGGCGCGGTGACCCAAACGCTGTTTCACGACTACAGGGTGTCTGAGGATGACAAGGGCGGCGTCCATTTTGGGCCGCCGGTGACCAGCACTGAGATTTTCTTCAAGGATTTGGGGCAGTGGAAGACGACTGATGAGGCGAGCCAGGGGGAGGTAAGTTTTAAAACACATTTCACCCGTCACAGGAATTGCGCTGATGATGCTAACTTGTTTGCAACAGATTATTGTTCGCGGCCCTTGTGTCTCTGGGAACGAGGTAGCTTTGGGTGTGGCGGGTGTCTTGAGGCAGGATGGCACCGTTGCCTATGTCTGAGGTTGAGCAGCGGAATGAATAGACCGAGGTTTTGACGTTACTCGACGGTTTGGCATGGATTACATTGAACTTGACATTAGCGATGAATCGACCGAGAATAGATACGCAAAAAGACTTGAACAAGACGATGAATCCCATGAGATTGTGTATTCCCCACCCCTGCCTTCATAATAACAAGCATTTCCGCAACCTTGCGCCCAGCGCCCCGTTAACCATGCAGCAGATACACCGACCAAGCACGCGAACACAAACATTTCCCCCTCGACCCGACATTTTCAACCTAGGCCCCGTTCCTATACACCTGCGCGCCCTGGTTCCTAAACATGATGGTGTCCCTCCTCTGCAGAATCATCAAGGCCCGGTTCAGCGACGCCTCGCTGAACCCCTTGCCCTCGACCATCTCCCTCCTCAGGGTGGCCAGGCTGGTGCTCCAGCCGATGGGCAGGCGGCGCCTCAGCTCGGCCTCGACGCGCGCCACCTCCTCGTTGAGCTCGCGGCTGCCCTGGTTGCTGCCCTGGTTGACGGCGTCCATGGTGGAGCAGAGGAAGAGGCGGATGGCCTCGTCGACGTGCTCCTCGGTGGCGACGGGGGACAGGGCCAGCTTGGCGAGCGACTCTGTGATGCGCACGATGGCCTCGAGCTGGCGCACCGTGATGGGGATGGAGGAGCGCGAGTTGGCCTCGAGCTCGGCGGCGTGCACCTGGCGGCGGATCGCGACGAAGTGCGACGAGAGCTTCTCGGCCGCCGCGTCCGACAGCCGCGGCGCGCACCGCGACCGGCAGTAGCTGACGTAGCGGCGCATCTTGTCCACGGGGATCTCGGACTCGACCCGCTCCTCGACGCCCCGCCCGCCCATGTGGATGCCCATGACGTGCTTGGCGATGCGCTCGTCCTTGCCGCGCTCGTGCTCGTCCTTGACGATGTAGATCATGTCGAAGCGGGAGAGGATGGTGGTCTGGAAGTCGATATTCTCGCCGGGCGTCTTCATGTCGTCGTACCGCCCAAAGATGGGGTTGGCGGCGGCCAGGACCGAGGTGCGCGCGTTGAGGATGGTGGTGATGCCGGCCTTGGCGATCGAGATGGTTTGCTGTTCCATGGCTTCGTGGATGGCCACGCGGTCTTCGTCGCGCATCTTGTCGAACTCGTCGATGCACACGACGCCGCCATCAGCGAGCACCATGGCGCCGCCTTCAAGGTAAAACTCGCGCGTCGACTGGTCCCGCTGGACCGAGGCCGTCAGACCGGCCGCGGACGAGCCCTTGCCCGAGGTGTAGATGGCGATGGGCGCCACCTTCTCGACGAACTTGAGCAGCTGCGACTTGGCCGTGCCGGGGTCGCCAAGCAGCAGGACGTTGATGTCGCCACGGAGCTTCATCCCGTCGGGAAGGATCTTCTTGGATCCTCCCATGAGGAGACACAGGATGGACTTCTTGATGTCTCGGTTGCCGTAGATGGAGGGCGCGATGCAGTCCGCCATGACGCTGTACAGGTCGGGGCGCCGGCTGAGCTCGAGGAACTCCTGCTCCTCCTCTGGGGAGAAGCTGGCCTGTCCCTTGGCGGTCTGGTCGATGTCGGTCTGGATGCCGACCGCACGGAGGTAGGGGGTCCGGATGGCGACGGCACCGGCCGAGTTCTTGGAGCCCTTGCTTTGGTAGATGGAGAATATCCCCATGACGGTGCACCTGGAGCCGGGCACTACACGGTTGGTGAGATAGCGGTCGGCGGATATTAGGACGTGGCGCGGCAGCTCTCCGACGGGCACCTGATCGGGGGCCTCCTGGAGCTTGATGATTTGCTGGTCGACGAACCGCGACTTCTCGTGCACGACGAAATAGGGGTCGAGCGGACACTTTTCTGTCGGGTCTCCGGGCGCCCTAGATCTGGCGCACTGCCTCGGGAGTGTCACGCCACTGAATCCTCCAAGGATCGGGATGTCTTGTGTGTGGTCGCAGGTCCGGCACTGGATGTGGACGGCCGTGGCCTTGGACGACATGACCGAGGCGCCGATGACGATTCCGGGTACCCTGACCAGCCTCGAGATGGTGAGGGAATCCAGGTTGCGGATGGACACATCTTCGGCATTGGAGTGGAGTAGCAGCTGGTGCTCCGGGAGCTTGACGTTGGGCTCGTGGGGGTGGACGATTCTGTGGGTGCACCGCTTCAAGGCCGCCTCAAACTGCAACAGTGTCTGTTAGCGTCCCCCCTTCTCCAGGCACCCATAGTTCCAGAGCTGCGGCCGTACCAGAGGGATGAGTTCTGCCGGTTCTGTCACCAATCTGTGGGCGATTTCCTCGTTGAACTTGATCAGGTCGCCAATGTTGACATCGCAGTAGTATTTTTTGAGGAGCGCATTTTCACGTATTTGGTCTCTGAAGCGGAGGGCGTCAGTATCCCCTGAGAGCCTGTAGCCGGGTTGTTTGGTAGAGGCAAACCTGTAGATGTAGATGTTCTCGAGCCTGAAGTCAAGGATGAAGGACTCAAGCAAGCCGCGGACGTGCGTGTTGGAGTCTTCGCTGTCGGCGGGGGTGTCGAAGACCCGGCTGGTAAAGACGGACTGCCGATCCATTTTTGAAAGGAGCGCGTGATTTGATTATTTGAGGGTATCTTGAACAGAAGAGAGAGAAGCGGGTGGCGGTGTGGTTGGGTTGCTGGGTCTTTGGGTCGTTCTCCAGACAGGTCAAGGTCGGCAAGACGACGACGGGTTGGGCATGGAGGGGTCAAAGTTGGAGCAACGAGAGATGAAAGTGCCGCGTCGACGCGTAAAAGGAACGCGACCACAGCGCGTTTGGTTGCAGGGATCTTAATTGGACCCACAGTTGCTCGGTGTCTGGAGCTCTGGATGGTCTGTGCAGCCGAGCTCGGATAATACGATTGCTCATGCATTTAAGAGAGTGAATCAGACAATGCCGGAGTGACAGGGGGTTCATCTGAGCTGGGCAGTCCGCTCACGTAAGTCTTGGTCCCGGCCACATTGGCATCCACTGGCCCAGGCGCGGCAGCAGCTCGACCAGTGCAACAGACGAGAAGACGGCCTCCTTCTGTGAAGAGGACCAGAATTATTGGCTTTTTCTTCTTTTCTTTCTACAAGACAAACACAGTCCAAAGCACAGCACAGTTGACCCTCGGCCCTCAGCGCGCAATGATACCCCGGTGATCAACAGCTCCCTCGCCCTGAGCTCCCAAACATCGTGCGGCCCGGCCCGGATGGTCGCCGTCAGCACTGCGACTTTGCCGTCCGGCTGGGCACACTTGTTGGAGGCCCATCATGTTTTCGAATCAAGGGGCGCGCAAGTCCGTCGATAGCCTGTCGCCCACAACCACACCGGCCGGGCACCGTGCCGATTTCCCCTTTCACGGAACACCCTCCCTCGGCCCACAACTCGCCCATCAGCGGCGAGGCTCGACTGCGAGCTCCATCCACTCGGTCGGGGGCTCGCTCGACGTCTCGGGGAACTGGCCCCACGGCCTCGTCGAGTCGGGCCAAAATGCCATCTCCACCCTCCTCCAACCACCCATCGTGCGGACCGGCCTTCTCCCCCACGCCGCCCCGCCGGCCTCGAGCGCCCACCGGCCGCCGACCACGCGAGACATACCACCGGTGGCTCTGACCAACATCCCCCATGTCGACGCGTCCGAGTTTGCACCATACCTGACCGAAGTCGGCGCTTTGTACGAACAATTGCGGAGGCTGCAGGCGGACGAGGACTCAGGGGCAAGCAGCAGCCATCGGCGTAGCGCCAAGCCCGACGAGTTCCCCGAGGCCCTAGACGAGGGCCACTTGCGACCAAACAAGCGTCCGGGTTTGTCGTCCAGACGAGCGTCAACCGCCTCGCTCAGCTCCTTGTCGTCCATCGAAACGACCCCGACATCCCGCCGCTCGAGTTCACGACCCAGGAGAGGGCAGGCACACGGCCCCCCGCCGCTCTCCACGATCCCCACCGTGTACTTTGACGAAGACTTCCGCCTGGAGAATCCTCGCACCTTCGACATCGTCAGCGAGCGCTCCGAAGTGGTACGCCCAGTGCCGGGCAACGATGAGAAGGCTGCCTCCAACGGCCACGCCGCCGCGCCCCGCAAGGCGCTGGCAACAAACGCCATTTTGCAAGAGAAGCTGTCCTGGTACATGGACACCGTCGAGATGCATCTGATTCAGTCCATATCGACCGCTTCAACCACCTTCTTCACCGCCCTCGGCTCTCTGCGAGAACTCCACTCGGAAGCCGCAGACTCGGTCGAGAGAATCAAGACGCTACGGAAGGAGCTGGAAGCTCTAGACGAGGAGATCGCAACTGGTGGCCTCAACCTTGTCCATCAGCGCCGGAGGAGAGAAAATGTCAAACAGCTTCACGATGCCGTTATGCAGCTGAGGGAGATTGTCGATGGTGTGGCCGTCTGCGAGTCCCTCGTGGATGCTGGCGAGGTCAACGAGGCCCTCCACAATATCGACAATCTCGAGAAGCTCATGGCCGGCGAAGGGACAGATGCCAGCCAGTTGGGTATACAGCTGCGAGATCTCAGGGCAGCCACGGCCCTGCAAGGCGTGAGCAGTGACTTGGACATTCTTCGGCTCCGAATCGGGAAATCCTACGAAACCAAATTCCTCGACACCCTCCTTACCGATCTTCGCGGCCATGTCGAGCGAGTGTCTGATCGGGAGGTCTTGATGCGCTGGAGCAGTGCCTCGACGCGCGCCCGCGGAGGTCACAGCCGCGAACCCTCGACCTTCCCGTCGTACATGGCGGGCACAGATGTGATCCGGTCGGAGCTTTTGTCAAGTCTGACAGGGCTGCAGCGCGCAAAGTATCTCACAGCTGCGGCCACAATGTATCGGGAATCCTCCCTGCGTGAAATCAGGACCATTATCCGGCAGCAAATGCCCAGCTCCAACGACGATGACAACGAATCGCTCATGTCCACCTCCACGAGGACTGGGGGAAAGCAACGCTCTCAGCAGGAGCGATCCATCACCCTGGCGCGTAATCTGCGCGCCCTCGAACCCCAGGAGGCCGAAGAGCTCTTGGTGAACATGTACATTGGCGTGGCCGAAGCGCTGAGGAGGCTGAGCACTCAAGTCAAGGTCTTGTTGGACGTGGCAAGCTCAATCGGCGAGTCTGGAATCCGATCCCCACTCAACTCACCGCCCTTCAGCCCGACGGCAAGGCAAACATCAGGCGCCGCTCAGGAGGCTCAGGAAGAGATACACAGGGCCGTGGACATTGCCAACTTCTTGGGGCAGGCGGTGGACGTGGCGCATGAGAAGATCGTCAAGGTGCTGCGCGTACGGTCAGAACAGAGCAAGCGACTAGGCCTCCTCTGGTTCCTCCGCTACTTCACCCTCAACCTCCACTTTGCCAACGAATGCGAAGCCATTTCCGGGCGCAGCGGCACGACATTGAAGACTCTGGTCAACGGCCACATCAAGGACTTTATCCAAAACCACGGAGACACCGAGAACCAAAAACTTGCTCAGGGGATGGAATCGGACCAGTGGGACGCGGTCGACTTTGGGGACAAGGATACCGAACTGCTCAACCGCATTCTCGAAAGCAGCACCAGGGATGCCGTCGCGTGGGCGGAGGGCACTCAGATATGGATCCCGCACCCGGATACAGAAGCATCCGGCGAGGAACCCGATGTCCTGTCTGCCCAAATAAACGGCACCGCCAAAACAAAAACGAGGAGCGCTGTCGTCGACTCAGAAAGCTTTCTGCTTCCCAACTCGGCGGTCTCATGCATGCACGGCATGGCTCGTTTCCTGCATCTGATGGCCGCGATACCGTCAATGACGGCCGAAATATCGGCATCCCTCATTGCCTTTCTCCAGCTCTTCAACTCAAGATGCACCCAGCTCATCCTCGGGGCCGGTGCAACGCGGTCAGCCGGGCTCAAGAACATCAACACAAAGCACCTTGCCCTCGCATCCCAGGCCCTTGCTTTCATTGCGGCCATCATCCCGCACGTTCGCGAGTTCGTCCGAAGGCACTGTGGCACCGGGACCGCCGCGTCGACCGTTATGGGCGAGTTCGACAAGGTCAGGCGGGCGTTCCAGGAGCATCAGAATAACATCTACGATAAACTCGTCGAAATCATGAGCAGCCGGGCGCTGGCGGGGGCCAAGAAGCTAAAGGCCGTGGACTGGGAGCAGGAAGCCGGCGGCGCGGCGAACGAGTACATGGAGACGCTGGCCAAGGACACCAAGACGCTGCACCGCAACTTGGCCAAGCACCTCCCCGAGGGCACCGTGAGGATGATCATGATGCCCGTGTTCAGGAACTACAAGGACGCCTTTGGCGCGGCGTACCAGGGGGTGGAGCTCAAGACCGAGCAAGGTCGGGAGAGGTATGTTTTCCATTTACCTAACCGAACACCGCAAGCAACCAACTAACAAACCTGCCTAGGATGCTGCGCGACGTCGAGTTCTTCCAGTCTCGCCTGGGCAAGATCGACGGGTTCGAAGACGCAGGAGACTTTCTAGTCAAGATCATCAAGAGCAACAAGATCCTCGCTCCTGAGCCGGTGCCGGAACCCGCACCCGCACCCGCACCCGCACCCACACCATCGGCGGCGGTGCCGGCCGCATCCGCAGCCTCGGACGGGGGAGATAAGGAGAGGGGGTCGACTGAAGAGCCTGGTGCGGCAGCGCAGGCGCAAGAGGGGACGGCGGCGCAAGCTGAGAAGAATGGTGATTCCAATGGTGCAAGCAAGGCGTAACGGTGATGGCATAGTCGTTGTTTGTCTTGAAAAAATCGTGGTGATGGTTAGTTGGCGGGGTTCGGTTGGTAATGAGCTACATATACATAAGTGGATGGATGGATGTATAGATAGCATATCGTGGTTGGTTGTATACATAACATGTCTTGAATGGTATCCGGGACGAGGTTTTGATGGTGTGTACGAGTATATCACTGGGTTGAATGGAACAAGTCGAACCTGCTTGTCCCCTGGTGTTGGTCGCAGTCTGTCCTGCTCTATTGTGCTCGCCCAAAAGTCAGCACAGGGGTGCAGCACATTTTCCAGCCTCCATGTCACGCTCTCCGTCTGGGCGAGGACTCATGCACTCATGAACTGTCAGACACTACTCACGAAGTGAAGGAGACTGTCTCGCGAGAGTGTAACCCACATTGGTTGCCTCCCAGACAGACGGCCGAGAAGTAGTAAGAACTGAAGTAACAGAAACTGGGCGTATCAACCTGCGTTCCTACGGCTCCTGGTGCGTTGACATTACACCTGGGAGTGTCTAAACGTGCTTCTATCCGTCACCACCCCTGCCACCTCGTCCCTCCAAATCACATCATATCATGTCATAAACGTAAAAGCGTCAAGCCAATCGCTCCTGGTGGCTCTCCAATAATACTGACCGCCAAAACGCCATATGCCTGTCTGCATTGTGGCAGAATCGTTGATGCCCATCAATACATCTGTTGGCTGACAGGTCACTGTGTTCTGGCTCTGGCCATCGTTCCTCTCGATCTCTTCGGGGTTGCCGGGGCTGGGAGACCATCGGCTGTGAGGTATTCCCCGCCTTGAGCTGACGTCAAAGACCCGACTCCGGCACCCAGACCTGACTCTGGCATCCCAAAGCTGATGAGCGGATGGGCCATCACCCCCGCGGGGAACGCCGGCCACTGCTCTGCCTCGACAAGTCCCGCCGGGCCCCATCCCTGGCCTTGGATGGCCCGGCACCCGACTCGAGCCAGTCGGAGCGATTCAGGAGCCGCAACTTGGACAGCGGGAGCGACTTCTAGCGCTCCACCAAGTCCGCCAGCTCCATCTTAGACCGCGCCTCCCGTATGAGCGCCTTGGCTTCCTCGACCTCGACGCCGTCCTGGCAGAGCTCCATGGCGAGCCGATTCGCCGTGTCGTAGTCCTCAGTCTGCATGGCGTATTTCGCCAGCCACATGCGCGCCTTGCTCGTCGCAAAGGTGACGCCCGTTCCGCCGTCGGCACCGGCGCCCCCTTCGGTTCCTTCGTTTTCGCCGTCCGACCTCGGGGAGTCGTGGTGGATGGCGATGGACTCGCCCAAGACTGCGGAGCCGCCCTCGTCGGCGGCGGCGGCTCCCTCCTCCTGGGCCAGGCAGAGCTCCATGTACGCCTTGGCCTCGTCCTCCTCGTCGAGGCGGTCGTACATGGTGGCGATCTGCAGCAGCACCTCGGGATCCATCTGCGACATGCGGTCGACGGTGCCGGCGCTGCCGAAGCTGTTCGCGGTGGTGTCGTAGTAGCTGTCGGCCAGCAGGGCGCGCTTGAGGGCCTTGATGCCGTCCCTGTCGCGGCCCATCTTCTGCAGGCACGAGCCGACGGCCTGCCACATCTTGGAGTCCCACGGCCGGAGGCCCGCGGCCTTCTTGTAGTACCACAGCGCGTAGGCGTGCATCTCGAGCACCTCGTACGTCTGGCCCAGGCCGTACCAGGCGCGGTAGTCCCTCCGGTTGACGTCGACGGCTCGGCGATACGATTCGATGGCCGCGTGTGTATTCTTAAGCTCGACGTATTCGTGGCCCATGAGAGTCCAGGCCGAGAGGCACGAACGGTCCAGGGTGAGGGCCCGGCGGAAGTACTGCACGGCCTTCTCGTGCAGCGAGAGCAATGAGTAGTAGTTGCCGATCACGACACAGGATTCCGGTCGGAACTTGTCGATATTGGAACAGAGGTGGGCTAAGAAGGCGAGCTTGGGCCGCCGGTTCAAGACGTACAGGATGTTCGAGTAGTGGTCTAGGGAGTCGAGGCGTTGTGGATGGAGGGCCAGCACCTTGTTGAACTCCTGTTCGGCGGCGAACAGATCTTTGGAGTGGTAGCACAGCAAGGCTTTGCAGGTTAGGAGGAAGGATGACGTCGGGAAGACGCCGAGGAGGTCGGTCAGCGATGCGGCAAGGTCCGATCCTTGCTGGTAAAGGTTGACCGCAGCGTTGGCGTGGAAGATGTAAGACATGATGTTTAGCGGGAGGTGAGGGGTGACCTTGTTCAGCTGCAAGACAAAGAGTCAGTCGATGAGGTTGGAGAGTAGCGCTGGCTGGTGTCGCGCTCAGCACTCACCTGCTCGACCCTCGAGACGAGGTTGGTGATCTCCTGCCACGCGCCCCAGTTCCAGGGGAACAAGTGCACGCTCTGCACGAGATAATCCAAGGCAAGGTTGTCGTTCTTCTCCTTGGCCAGGACCATGCCGTACAAATACTCGAGAAACCCCTGGCTGGCGGGGAAGTCGGCGTCTTCAGCCTTGCGTGCGGCAAACCACTTGTTGAGGAAGCGGCCGACGGCGACCAGTTGCTTGTTGACGACGGCGCCCGAGTCGTGTGGTCCCATGACCATCTCTGTGTCCTCGTCCTTGTGCTTCTCTCCGGCGATGAGCTTTGCATACAGTGCCAAAAATATGCTCTTCTGGCTCGTCTTGGGCAGCGCGTATTCGGAGAATGATGCCGTCGGCTTGGCCTTCCCCTTGCCCTTCGCCGACGCGATGTCGTTTGCGCTGGTTCCCATCAGCCCGGCAAGCAGAGGTTCCGGGAGGAAGACGGCGGCGCATCGCTCAAACTCCTTGCAATCGAAGTACGACTTGGCCAGGAGGTACCGGCCGAGCTCTCGTGCTTCGAGGGCAGCCTCGGCGGGGTCGGGATTGGGTGCGAAGACGGGATGCACATCGGTTCCTGGGTCGTCAGACATGGGCTTCTCCAGCTCAGGTTCGGGGAGGGCGTCGAGCAGCTCGGCGGCCCTGGTTGTTTGCACGGATCAGCTGTCTTGGGCCTCTTGTCTGGCGATGCAGTATCCCGAAGCATCGCCTTACCATTTTGCAGACTGGTACAGGCATCTTTCTGAGCACTTCACCGCTGCGATCTGCAGAGCTGCCCTGAGCTGCAGGGAATCTTTTGCGGAGAGTCCCATGGCAGCGGGGGCGGCGGGCGATACAGCGTTGTCGGGGTCTGTTGTCGGGGTCTGTTGCTGGTGTTGAGATTCGATTCGCAGCCAAGGTCGATGCTGTGTATGTATCGTGGTCATCAATTGCGCATGTCGAAGCGCAAGTGCCGGTGCAGGTCTCGTCGCGACATGCTGTTCCGCCTTTGCTTCCCAGGATGTGTCGTCGATGAGGGGCCCGGTTGAGGTTGTGGTTGCACCTGGACGAGGCTCACTCGGCACTTGCAAGGGGAAATACTTGGTACTGTGTAATAACCTTATTAACGCGTCTGCCGCTGCTGGTCCATGGATGACGCGCTTGGCTTCAGATGGTTCCTGAGCTGTTGCTGTGCGATGAGTGGAACCCTGCAATTTGTACCACCCCAACCCCCAAACCAGGGGCCCTGCACACTCCCCTCAGGGGTCTTTATCATCGCAAGCCACCCCACCACAGGCGGAATAGGAGGGGTCAATTGGGCCCAATTTGCCTCTTTTTGGCATCGGGCAAGACGAATTCATTGTTTGCTGTCCCACCTCCGCCCTCCGACGGTCAACCCCCTGCGGCACCCGAAAGAGGAGCCCTTTTTCACCGCCCGGGACTTCCCACGACCCCCAAC
>FJWA01004044.1_pt1 | contig 28876 bp, 15 predicted proteins | sample 1011891 | NCBI WGS metagenome assembly FJWA01 (sample SAMEA3912450, study PRJEB9761) | metagenome | biome: forest; material: soil | place: USA | collected 2011-06-22 | depth 0.1 m
AGTGCCCGGTGTCGGCAGCATCATCTCAAGTGTCGATCCCCACTTTCCTGGAAAACCCCCACCACTCACCACCCACCACCTGTGTGGAATATGCTCTGACGACGGGCTCTGCTGCAGGCGATAGAGTGACACCGACCTGTGGTAGATGTCTCGGCGCGGGAGAAACCTGCCAATCCCCCGACCTCAGGATTCGCGATGCCAACGAGCGTCAGTAAGCCCCATACTCTTCGTTCACCGCCCGCCCCTTATCCGTCTTCCCTCAGGTACCCACCGGGTAGCTTAGGTAGGCAGTCACTGGCTGCCCGCTCACACTGACTCCCAACTCTCTTTCAGGCAAGTTTCAGTTCTCCAGAAAACAGAAGTGGGTCAGGACGCCGAGAAGATGTTGGTTTGCCCCTTTGTTCCCCCTTTTCGAGTCCTTCCGTCGCTTCTACCTCCAGGCTCTAATATTGGCGGCCCCCCCAAGTGGTCTTTATCAACGAGTCCCATACAACCATCAATGATGCCTCGGCTTCGAGTCCAGACAGCGGACCCGACGAGTTCGAGACCGCCTGGACGTCTCCCACGGTCACCTCGTCGGCGTCATCCCAAAGGACTCCCTCCTTGTCCGCGGCCAGAGTCCCTCTCCAGCCTGCGTCGCCCCCGGACCGGGACCGGCTGCGTCTGATGATGATCTCGTCCGTCGTCGATCCTTCGCCGCCGAACTGGCCCCTGACCAATCCAGAGGAAGCCCGCCTCTTTCGTCATTTCGTGGAGAAACTGGCCATGTGGGTACGGTACCTGGCTGCTTGACATCTATCGAGGTTTGGACCAAGCCGACTAACAATTGCGTTCTCAGCTCGACTTATGCGACCCAAACCGTACGTGTCCATGACCCTACTCGCAGCATGCTCTGCACAAGACAGACGCGAGCCATTGACAAGCGTTCGCAGATACCTTTGAGATCATAGTGCCCCAGAGGGCGAGGGACGTTCCCGTTCTGCTGGTCGCCATCTTTGCCCTGTCCGCGCGGCACTTGGGACAAACTCGCAACAGCGATGGCGTTAAGAACGGCTATAACCGACTCGCCGACATGTACAACGAGGCGTGCATCAACATCATGAAAGATCTGTTGACGAGCAGTAACTATCAGTCTGGCTGGACCGAGCACCTCTTCGCCGCCACCATCATCCTGCAAGTCATGGAAGAAATGAATGGTATGGCAGCCATAGATCAAACCTCGGACTCCACAGGCTGATCCTCCGCGACAGCCGCATTGCGTGACGAGAGCGACGACGCGGACGATGTTGACCAGGGAAATGCCACCAAGGAAGCCGTGAAACGGGGACACCTCCCGGGCATGTACAGGTTTGTTCGGGAGCGGTCCTTTGAGCCCGGGACCCTCGGCGCGGCGTCCTTCTGGGTTGGCCTGCGGCAGGAGATTTACAGTGCTGTGACGAAGAGGCAGCCAGTATGCCTGAACCTCAGCCATCCTGGCCTGGTCGACCGCTCGCTTGACGAGACGGACGATTATACGTGGGCGAACCGGGCCATCGTCCACTGTGCTGATGTCCTCAACTCCTGTTTCGGCCCCGAGAGACGACCGTTGCAGACATGGCAGGAGTTGGAGACGTGGAATCGGCAATGGACCGAGAGGCGGCCCCCATCATACGATCCTGTCTTCGTGGAGCTTCAGGGTTCGGTTGTTTTCCCTGAAATTTGGTATCACCGAAGCTGCCAAGGCAAGCTTGATGACCTTTCTTCCCGAGTCCCGCCCTGGTCTTTGGATGAACTGACAGCCTCGTCCTGCGCTTGACAGTCATCGGCGTTCAGCATCACCGCCTTGCAAAACTCTTCCTGTTGGACCACCGTATCAAGTCGGGCAGTCCGGTGGCGCCGGATGAGAAGCGGGAGCTCGAGGTTGGCTGAATCTCCGGCTCCTCTTGCCAACGATCTAGCACTTACAACGCATTCATTACCAGGAAAACGTGCGAAAGACGGTCCGGGAAATTTGCGGCATCGGGAGCGGCAACCAGCGGACGCCACCCGGGATGTTTACAGCCTGCATGGCGATATCGGCTTGTAAGTCGATGTTCGTGTATGGGCCAAACCCACGGGACTGATAATACGCGCAGTCGGTGACTATTTTGAGAATCTTGAAGAGCAAGATGGAATGCTGGCCATCCTAAAACAAACCCAAAAGGACCACGCCCGGCCGACCGAAAGTGTCCGATTGCATCTGCTCCGGGTCTGGGGGCGGCACGCCGGCCCGTGATCGTCGACGAGAATGCGCACAGCCGCCCATCAATCAGCACCAACGGTTGTGATCATCCGGCTGATTGCGACAGAGGCCCAACTCTTTCAGACCGCCACACGCGGGAATAACTCATGGTTGGTCCAGGTCTGTTGATTCACGTCAAGGGTTCCGCTTCAGGAGCGACAAGGCCGGCCAGGAGCCAGTCCACCCCCGCTTTGCCGCCCGCGAGCAGGAATGCTTTCCCGGTATGCTTCTTAGTGGGCGAACGGGCGAAGATCGGGAAGATATTCTTGATTTGTGCATTTCGTTGCGCAGGGGGGTTAGCAGCTGGTAACAGCGTGTACGAGCACGAAGGCGGCGAGATGTCGTTGGACCGGGTCCGGCTGCAAGGTTCGGGAAAAAGCTTCCCGAGAATGACACATAGCTCCCCAGAAGGAGACGATCTAGACAACCTTAGGTTGGACAAAGAGGGTTTGGGGTGTTTCCACATCAATGCTAGGTTGTCCTCCCGCCCTGTGGCCTCGGGCAGTCTTGGCAGCTTCGAGCATCGGAGCAATTGCCTGTTTCCAAAAGAGGAAATTTACTTCGAGGTGCAGTGGCCGACCCAACTTCCGACTTTTGGTCTCAAAGTAGAAATTCTCGCCGGGGATAGCTGAGATAGAATGATGTTCCCGAACCCGCGTCCCAGTGTGTCAAAGAAAATCGAGGTCGTCCATGACCACGTGGAGGGTCCGCGGCGCAAATCTATTGTGTTGGACGGAGGTCTTCTTCGACTCACGGCACATGGTCCGTACAGATCGTCGGGGGGAGGGAGGGGAGGGACAGGGGCAGTTTTCTCATTCTTCGGTATAAAGATGGGCTATGGCCCTGGGCGAACTGTAGCGGGCTCCAATGTCTCGACCCCTCCTCTTCTCTTCTTCTGGGATCTTACTGTGATCCAAATCGTCCTTCCAAGACACCCGTGGTCGTCAAAACCGCCTCGTGACTACCTAAGTTCAATGGCAGCAGCCGTCGACACCCGCCCGGTGCATGAGGATGGCGCCGCACTTGAGGCCATAGTCGACGCCATCGACACGGTCAACACGTTCAAAGTGACGGCAGCCACAGAAGGATCTTCGTTCGATGACCAGTCGCGTTTCGACTCGGAGAAGGACAGGGAAGCGTTCCGACAATACGACGATGCCTGCCAACGGGTCAAGCGCTTCTATGCGGAGCACCACGCCAAACAAACCGTGGCCCACAACCTGGCAGCGCGGAAGCGGTTCTACTCGCCCTCGCGACGGCGACCCGAGATGAGCATTTGGGAGGCCATGGAGCGGCTCAACACGCTGATTGACGACAGCGACCCAGACACGGAGCTCAGCCAGATCCAGCACCTACTGCAGTGCGCGGAGGCGATCCGCCGCGACGGCAAACCCCGCTGGATGCAGGTGACGGGGCTGGTCCATGACCTGGGCAAGCTCATGCTTTCCTTCGACGACTGCTGCGAGGGTCAGTGGGATGTTGTGGGGGATACGTTCCCGGTTGGCTGCCGTCGAGAGGCGTGCATCTACCCTGCGATGTTCAACGCCAACCCAGACTCGAGCCACGCCGTGTACAGCACGCAGTATGGGATTTACGGGCCCGCTTGCGGCATGGACAAATTGCTCATGAGCTGGGGCCACGACGAGTATCTCTACCTGGTGCTCAGGGACCAGAGCACCCTTCCGCGCGAGGCCCTGGCGATGATCCGGTTCCACTCGTTTTATCCGTGGCACCACGAGGGCGCGTATAGAGAGTTCATGACCGAAGGCGATGAGGTGCTGCTCCATGCCGTGCGGGCGTTCAATCCGTACGATCTCTACAGCAAGTCGGATGATGTGCCGAGAGTGGACGAGTTGAAGGTGAGATACGAAGGCTCCGTCTGGACCGACTTGAGCCGCCTCGGCGAGAGAATTGTCGCTAACACTGGGTTCCAGCAATACTACATGGAGCTCATTGACGAGTTCTTTCCGCAAAAGATCATCAAGTGGTGAGCCGGGTTGGGGGAATGATGTCTGTTGATCCAGCTTGGCACGAAAAGGGCGAGCAAAACGAAAAGGGGTCAACCGGTTAATCGATCCATTTTACCGCTGAGCAAGTCATTGAATCATTGCTCACCAGTACACCTCTTGATGCTTGGTGCCGGGCCCATCCATGCCTTGCGCGTTGCCGATCCTGTGCTCATCCTCCTCTTCCCACGAGTCGTGCTGGCGCTAATAGCACTGACACCTACCGTACTGTCAATCCCGTCCGCAACTTCCCGCCCGGTCTTGCCCGCATCATTCCGCCCCTCTCACTCTCGTGCAAGACAAATGAATGCCCTTCTTCCCCGTGGGCTTCCTCGAAGGTTGCGGCAGCCGGCGGGGTACATAGTAGATGCACAGAACATTTCGGTGGAAAAGCCGTCGACTCGCGTTGCGCCAATGACGTCGGTCGATCCAGACACTCGACGGATGGGCTGGCGATCGGAACTTCGGAAGAGCGTCGTTGGTCCTCCACCACAGGTGACAGGCTCCCGCCCCGCGGCGATGCAAGCGGTTTGTGCCGCATTTTTGCATTATGGTGCAGGCCGGTGAAGGGGAAGTTTGCCCCTCCTGTAGTTTGAGTGCGCAGACGGTGGAGCGAGTCCGGGACGAGTGCCCCGGTGCAAGCAAACAGCCGCGCTGAGGTGGAGGCAGGATCCTGCATCCTCCTGCAGCCGGTGTGGGTGGGTGGCCGGCCGCTTTGACAGGCCCCACTTGGCCCCGCGATCAGCGCGATGACGCCGACGACAGCGCCTTTTGCGACCCACAACAGGAGGGTCCAGCGGACCACCGCAGAGACGCCGCACCCACAACACCTGTTCGTGTCTCGGCTCTCCCCCCCGGCTGCACGTCGTCTCTCTCTTCCACACTTCCACGCGGACAAGCAGCCGGGTCGTGGATTGTATAGTGCATGTAGAGCATACTGCGCTCCCAGAGAGAGCAGAACCGGACCAATCCCGGCGTCTTTCACAAGCCCGACTTCACTTCCACGTTCCCCCGCTGGCCCTGCGCAGGCGGCATTCGGCGTCAAACCATCGACAATTCCTGGCACAATTCCTGGCCCGAAAGCAGGAGTCCGGCCGCCCCGCGCGCCTATTTTTCGGGCGCGTCGCAGAGAGACAGCAAACACCAAACCATGGGACGAGCCGCTGCGGGAAGGCGACGGCCGACTCCGTGAACTCTGACCCCCTCACACACCTCCCAAAACGACATCTCCGGACCATTTGCTACGGGCTCAGCCGCCGCCGGAACGCTGCAGAAACGCTAACGCTAACGTTGACCGCAATCGCAACAGACGCACGGCGCGCCGGGAACCGCCCGCCCAGCACACCGCGCGCCCCAGACTCGAACCGGCTCGGATTAGGGCATGACGCCGACGACCACGCCATCTTCCTGCTCTCGCCGGTGTCTGCCTTCGCCACCGACTCATTCGCCAATTGCCCTCCGCCACCCTCGCACGCCGCACCGTGTCCCAGCTCTCGGTGCTCTCCCTCCTCCCACGGCCTTGCTGCACCCGCCATTCTGCAACCCCGTCCGTCTCTGCGCCGTCCCCCCCTCATCGACACCACCTGCCCTGCCTTCGATCACGACCGCTCGTTATTGCTCGCTTGGCCCCCCCTCACCAACGCTCCAAGCCCAATACACGTACCCCGGCGTCGCTGACCGCGCGGCTCGACTCTTCTTCGCCATGGACGACCGAAAGCCCGCGGCGTCCTCCAAACCTCCGCCGCCCAAGGAGGTGCACCTGACCTCGCTCGACCTCGACGCGCCCCTGGTAAACCCCCAGGTTCAGCTCCGCCGATCAGGCCGCGGCACGACGCTGAAGACGCTGTACCCGCACGATATCCTGGGTCCCGGGGTTGGGTATATGCTGGAAGTCAGCTCCCAAGGCGGCGAGGGCGCGGACGGCAAGGAGGCGCAGGACCGCAAGAAAACAGCCAGGGAGGATATGCAGCTCGCCATCGAGGGGCTCGCCAGGATGGAGCGGCGACTGAGGAGCGCAACAAAAAGGCAGAAGCTTCAGATCGAACAGGATTCGCAGCACTCGGAGACGTGCAGGATCGACGTCGAGGAGGCACCCCGCGCCGCGCCCGCGGCCATGGTCGATGCTCCCAGGATTGTGCTGCCGACGAAAGCCCCGACAAAACCCGCGCAACTCCCTACGCCGGAGGAGGAAAAGGGCAACGTAGCGAGGGACAACGGCGGGGCAACGGGCCAAGCCCCCGAGTCCCGAAGTATGGACACGCCAGAGGAAGCGCCGGCGGAAGCCCCCGACGCGCCCGAGCGGGGCGCCGCAAGACCGCCGGCCGTCAACAGCAGCTACCTTCCTTTGCCTTGGAAAGGCCGCCTGGGTTATGCCTGTCTCAACACGTACCTGCGCTCTGCCAAGACCCCTGTCTTCTGTTCCCGGACCTGTCGCCTAGCCTCCATCATCGAGCACCGTCATCCCCTCGCGGACCCGTCTCAGCCCGAACACGCAGTNAAGAACCGGCCGGACAAGTCCCAGGAACCTTCCAACGAGCGCGGGGAGAAGTTTGTCCAAAACCTTGGTCTCGCCAACGCCCGGGATATTGTTCGGCTTCTGCGGTGGAACGACAAGTACGGCATCAAGATGATGCGCCTGAGTTCCGGAATGTTCCCGTTCGCCAGCCACCCGGCGCACGGCTACAGGTTGGCGCCGTTCGCGTCCGAGGTGCTCGCCGAGGCCGGCAGAGTAGCCGCTCGGCTGGGCCATCGCTTAACTGCCCATCCCGGCCAGTACATCCAGCTTGGCTCGCCTCGGCGAGAGGTCATCGACAACTCTGTGCGGGACTTGGAGTTCCACGCCGAGATGCTGTCCCTGCTCCGGCTTCCCTACCAGCAAGACCGAGACGCAGTCATGGTCCTGCACATGGGCGGCGTCCATGGAGACAAGGCGGCGACCATCGGCCGATTCCGCAAGAACTACGCGAACCTATCACCCGGGGTCAAGGCGCGCCTGGTGCTGGAAAACGACGACGTCGGCTGGAGCGTGCACGACCTGCTCCCCGTCTGCGAGGAGCTCAACATCCCCCTCGTCCTCGACTTCCATCACCACAACATCATATTCGACAGCACCCGGTGCCGAGAGGGGTCGCTCGACATCAGCGATCCCGAGCTCCAGAACCGCATCGCCGCGACTTGGAGCCGCAAGGGCATCCGGCAGAAAATGCACTACAGCGAGCCGGTTCCCGGAACCGTGACGCCCCGAGACCGGCGCAAGCACAGCCCGCGTGTCATGACGCTGCCCCCATGCCCGCCGGACATGGACTTGATGATCGAAGCCAAGGACAAAGAGCAGGCCGTCTTTGAGCTCATGCGCACGTTCAAACTGCCGGGGTTCGAGAAGATCAACGACATGATCCCGCACGAGCGGGAGGACGAGCCCAGGCCCGTGGCGGCCGGGCCCGAGAAGAAACAGAAGTATTCGGGGAATCTGAAGAGAAAGAGGGCGCCCGGCGAGGAACCGCCGGAGCCGAACGATAGGGATGCCGACACCGACGCGCCGGCTGGACTTGAGGTCTCGGAGGAGGACTATGCCATGGGCGGACCCCTCGGTAGGGTGTACTGGCCGCCGGGGCAAGAAGACTGGTTGAAACCCGCTAGAAGGGGGGCCAAGCCTCTCCGCACCGATGACTGGGAGGATGAGTGTTAGGTGGAGGATGCGAGACCGTTGGCGACTGGGACGGAGTTGGTTCTTTTTAAATGTCGGCGTGCTTTCCCAAGCCCCTCGTGGCAACCGGCAACAACCGCCGGGTATTTCCTTGTTTAGGGGCCACCATCCAGACTGCTTCGACTAGTGTAATAATGTCCCTTGTTTACCGCGATCTGCGTCCTCTGCCAAGGGACTCAATGTTTCTGGTCCCTGAATTCGAGTACACTGGGATGAGGGTCGAGACGTGAGATGGGTTGGTTCCTCGCCGGGGCGCCGACGGGGCTGGGATCGCCGCTTGCGTGCAGGGATCGCATGGAAAGTCGTCCAGGCCCGGTACCGCCGTCCCGGGATCATTACCCTGCAGATGATCGGCGTCTTGAGGTTGTGCATTCGCAGCGAAGATCTCTTGGCCGCCGAAAACGGTAACATTGCTGTGTGCCTGGCGATCTCCTGCCGGCATCAACCAATAATCTGTACAGGGAATCCTCCCAAGTCCACGCGGATCTCCCCTGCCGGGACGCAACCACAACCCAATGTCCCCTCACGTCGCTCCAGGACCCGGCGGGGGCCTCGCCCCTACGCCGGCACGCCGCCATGAACGTCAGACACAGACCACAACGAGCTCGACCTTGGACCGGTGCTATGTGTATTCTTGTCCACCTCACCGACGACAGCAGGTGGTGNAGATCACCAGAAGCACCTGCACCGACCCGGTGCGACAGAGCAGCCCGCCGTAACCACAACCCCTACGCGATGGCCGCCTCGCCCCGAAGCTCCTTGCAGCGCGGGTGGGCGCAGGTGCCGCAAAACAGAGTGCTGTTGCCGCAGGCGATAACACGCTCGCAGGCGCAGGTTGTGGACTGCGAGATGAGGGTGGTCAGGCACGCGTAGCTGATTTTGGTGCCGCACATTGTGTGTTGGGGAGTGGCTGGTTGGGTTGGAGTTGGGTCGGAGTCGGAAGTGGTTGGCCTGTGTTGGGCCGAGTCGCGGATGGGCGGTATCCGATGAGGCAAGATGGCGATGGATGACGGGTGGTGGTGGTGTCTGCATGCTTGTTAGATAGGTACTCGTCGACGGTCTTGGGCATTTGGTGAATTGTGACTGTCAAGAGGTTGTGATGCTTGCGAGGGAGACTCGGCCTACCTCGGTGGAAATAATCCAGGCCTTTCATGCCAACCAGGTTGGAATCCAATCCGACGCTGCCGGAGCTGCGTTGCGTTGCGTCTGTGTTGTTCGCCGTTTGCCTTTCGCCTTTCGCCTTTCAGCTCTCAAATCGAGGTTGGTCGGGCGAGGAAGAGAAGGGGTCTTAAGTCTCGGACGAGAATTTCGAGGTTTCCATGGCGGCCAATTTTAAAAACGCCGTCCTTCGCCCGTGCCCACACCCTGCCTGCATCCCGGCCCAGCCTCGAATCTCAAACATTCGCGCCCAAAATGGAAGCCATGATGATGAAATGCCGCTGGGTTTGCTCCCTGCCCATTTTCTGATTGGCACCTTGTGGTGCCAAGCCAGGAAAACGGAATACGTCATGGTGCGGGCTGGGCAATTCCAGGGCTGCCGTCGACCGGGGTCCAGGCTCCTGGGTCAAATTTGACCGTCAGTCGAGGCTCGATGCGCTGTCAGGCTTTCTCTCGCTCCTGGCGCGCGTCCGTCTTGGATTCTCTGTTTCTTCTCTTGGGTCCGCTCCTTGCTGCACCTGCATGCGCCGATTTGTATTTTTAGCAGCTGAAAACTGAACGGTTGACGGTTTTGCGTTGGTCCCAGCTGGGCATGGATTCATGAAGGGTAGAGCCACAGGTCTGCGCAGGGGCAGCTGCAGTGGGCTGAAACAATCAAGCAAGGAAACAGGGTTTTGGTTCAGCCATGGCCCATGGGGTCTTCCAGAGGATTTTGTTCTGCAAAAGGACCGTCTGCAGTGTCCAATTGGCTCGATGTTTCCGCCATCCGTCATCAGGGCTCGACCCGTTCATTCGGGAGGCACGTAGTGCCGTATTTACCCCAGAACTTGAGGGTTCGGATGCCAAGGCAAAGGGCATCCCTTTCCTGGTTCGGAAGAGACCCCTGCTTTCAATAACGTGCAGAGCACGTGGAGGGAGAATTTCAAGAAGCACAGACTGCCGCGTTTCCGTGACTGATATCTCCACTCTCTCGTCCACGGGATGAGAGGAGTGAGGATGAGTGTTGAGGAACAACCTGACACCCGGGGTCTATATTGGCGAGTCCACCACCGGTAAGGGCCTCTCCAGTTTACTCGCAGTGATTTGATCACCACAGTTTAGATATTCCGCTACCAACCCGAGTCCGGCACGTCGAGTCCCGCAATCTCTTATGGGTTGCTGGTGACTCGGTGAGCGAGGAGGTCGGTTGCCTGAGGCCCGAGGGAATAAAATCCGGATTTGAATCCACGATCTAGTTCGTGGCACTTCAAGAGCGTCCTCGGTATGGCCCCATAATCCATTCAGGTTCTCTCCGACGCTATGTCGAGTTGCATAGTCTTGCCAAAATGGCAACTTTGGTACCTGACTAAGACTCAAGTTATGAAACCAATCTGCCAGTGAAGCATCCATTGAAACCGAGGTGTAGTACCTATCGAAATAAGCAAGCAGGAGGCAAGCAATAGATTGGGAAGGATTATCTTGAATGATTGTTCCTCATCTGGATCGAGGAGTGCCAGAGGACTCGGGAACGAGGGCTCAAATGCACATTGATTTACACAGTATCTCATTCATTCTTAGTCAGGTGAAGTCGGGGCCGACAAACCTGCTGCTGGTATTATGAGGGATGGGTCACAACGGGGTTGCCACCAGTCACTGCTGCAGCGGTGGTCTAGGTACTTGCGCAAAGAGGTGGAGTGTGAGTGAGAGGCGGGCCTGAGATTGTGTTTCGAGGCCTTCGTGACAAGAGAAGTGGGGATAAAATCATCACCGACTCCCGGCAAAGCAACTTCCAGGTTGTTGCAGCGCATCCGAAGGGGATGTTGGATATATCAGACCTGCCTCTCCGCCAAAACACTTGAGCTCGAAGAAACCCGGAGAGGGTTGCCGAAATGACTTGGACGTGCTGGGGAGAATTGTGGAGGCAGCTGCCTGGCTTGTTGTGGAACCGCTGGCCGAGACCGCTGTTGAGTGGCTTGATGCCTGCTGTGGCACCCTGCTGGCTGCTCGTGATCTCGCGCCTCGAGCCTGGCGACCCTGGCCTTCGGGCGCGCTGTTGCCTGCTCGACGCAGCGCGCCCAGCAATTTTGTTGAATACTTATTTACTTCCTTCTCGACCAGAACCAATTCTCTCTCGACCGCCATTCTTGCCCAATTTCCATTCCAGGTGGTTCAAAACGTCCCTTGCGCTCCCACCCATCGTTTTATTTTGCCGCACCGGGCAATTGACTTTGGTGGGGTGAGATTCATCCCTTTGTTGAACCTCCCTCTCCTCGACTTAGGTTTCGTGTGCCACTGGGCAGACCAAGATGCCACCGAAGAGAGGAACGAAGGCGGCCGCCCCCGCGAAGCCCGCGTTGGATGGCTGCAAAATCGTCCTGAGCGGCACATTCCCGGGCGCCACTCACGCCTCAATCAAGACCAGGGCGGAAGCCCTCGGTGCGACCGTGGCCAGCAGCGTGACCGACGACGCCACGCACCTCGTGGCAACTGAGGCCGACTACAACAAGCCGTCCCCCAAGGTCACAAAGGCCCAATCCCTCGGCATCCACATCGTTGACATCGACTGGCTGTCGCTCTCGGAACAGAGCAGCACCAAGGAACCCGAGACAGGCCACGTTCTCGGAGCGCCCGCCCAGGACGACGACCCTGCTCAGACGGATCCATCCAAGGCGGCGTCATCCCAGGCCAACGGCACAGGAACCACAACCACCATCGCCAGCAGCCGGACCCGGAAGCGTGCCACTCCTGCTGCGGCAGACAATGCCTCGGACACCGAAGCCGCTCCAAAGGCCAAGAAGACGAAGGGGCGCAAGACAGCGGCGGCCAAGGCGGATGCGGGTGCGGATGCGGATGCGGATGAGGATGTGCAGATGAAAGATGCCAATGGCGCCACCGATGCCGACGCCGACGCCGAGCCGAAGGAAGAGGAGAAGGGAAAGGGAAAGGCGCAGGCGGAGCGGGCCATGGGCGAAGGCCAGGTTGCCAAGAGCAACGACATGCAGATCCCGCTGGACGAAGGGTGCTTGTTTCCCACCTCCAAGGTCTACATCGACGACTCTGGGGTCATTTACGATGCGTCGTTGAACCAGACCAATTCGTCGAACAACAACAACAAGTTCTATCGCATCCAGGTGAGATACCGGAGAGTCACAACCCCGTCCCGCCCTACCGTCTGTCTGACACATTCTGGCAGCTCTTGAAGGACCCTTTTGGCATCTTCAGGACATGGACACGATGGGGCCGCGTCGGGGAGCACGGCCAGACCCAGGTGCCCGCGACAGGGTCGCTGGCCGACGCCTTGCGGCAGTTTGAGAAGAAGTTCAAGGACAAGTCGGGCCTGGCGTGGAGCCAGCGCGGCGACAAGCCCAAGCCCGGCAAGTACGCCTTCGTCGAACGGAGTTATGATGCGGAGTCGGACGACGAAGAAGAGAAAGAGGCGGACGGCCCGGCGGCCAAGGAGAAGAAGGGACCGCCCAAATCGACACTTGAGCCCGCTGTCCAAGAGCTCATGCAGCTCATCTTCAACCAGGAGTATTTCAACAACACCATGGCGCACCTCAACTACGACGCCAAGAAGTTGCCGCTGGGAAAACTGAGCAAGGCGACCATCACACGGGGCTTCGAGGTGCTGAAGGACCTGGCTGCCGTCATTGACGACAACAGCGCGGCCCAGGCCTACGGGAAGCCCTTTGGCGCGGTGGTGGAAGACCTGTCCAACGCCTACTACTCGGTCATTCCCCACGCGTTCGGCCGGAACCGGCCGCCGGTCATCGGCGACCTGGATGGGCTCAAGCGAGAAATAGAGCTTCTCGAGAGCCTCAGCGACATGAAGGACGCCCAGCTCATCATGAAGGTGGACAAGATCGACAGCGACATCGCCCAGGTTGACAGGCAATTCAAGGGTCTCGGGATGCGAGAGATGACGCCCCTCGATCCGGCCGGCGCCGAGTTCGGCAATCTGGAGACCTACTTGCAGGAGAGCCGCGGGGCGACGCATGGGCACAAGTACTCTGTGGAGTCCATCTTCCGCATCGAGCGCGAGGGCGAGCACCAGAGATTCGACGACAGCAGCTTCGGCAAGATGGGGCAGAACCGGCGGCTGCTGTGGCACGGATCGCGCTCGTCCAACTTTGGCGGCATCCTCAGCCAGGGTCTCCGGATCGCGCCGCCCGAGGCCCCCGTGTCGGGCTACATGTTCGGCAAGGGCATCTACCTTGCCGACATGGCGTCCAAGTCGGCCAACTACTGCTGCTCGCACATGTCCAACGGCGTCGCGCTCCTTCTGTTATGCGAGGCCGAGCTGGGCAGCCCCATGCTGGAGCTGGTGAACGCGTCGTACAACGCAGGGGAGGACGCCAAGGAGAAGGGCATGGTGGCGACGTGGGGCAAAGGCCAGACTGGTCCCAGCAAGTGGAAGGATGCCGGCTGTGTCAATCCAGCCCTGGCCGGCGTGATGATGGTGAGTCTCCGAGTTCTCTGCGTGTGGTTGAACCCCGGATGCCGGGTGGGGATTGGATCGCGGGCTAACGGACAGGACGCAGCCCGACACGTCGGTGACGCCCGGAGATACCAAGGTCAAGAACGCCAGCCTGTGGTACAACGAGTACATCTGCTACAACGTCTCGCAGGTCCGCATGCGGTACTTGCTGAGAGTCAAGATGTGAGTTGGCCGCGGGGGGCGTCGGGTGCCTGGCGTATGGGATCGGAGCGGGATATTTCGGAGTTGCTGGTTGGGGCGTGGCTGTCTGTGCTGGGTTTGGACCAGGCACTGGGGTTTCGCTTGGGATCTTTGCTCGTTCTTTGCTCTTTGCCCACAAATACTGGTGGCCTCTACATACTAGATAGACCATCGGTCGCGTCGGGTCTGACATGCCAGCAAGTAACCAATTCTGCTGCGTCTGAGCAATTCCAGGCTGTCGAGAAGCCCCTCCCCTTCCGCCCCTCCGTGCTCAACCCCTGGCGAAGGGTTGGGAATGGCCCGTCGCCAAGCCTCTCCAGCGAAGCCGGGGTGTCAGCGAGGCCCCACCACATTTTCTGCCAACCCCCGGCCGGTTCCCAGGCTGACCCCACCACCCACAAGCAACCCTGGAAGCCGACCGACGTCCGAGCAGGCACGTCGGTGAGATTTCAGGTTGTGAGCATCCCGAGCAACGCGCACGACGCGAGCGACGACAACGGGCTGCCAGAACACAGAGATGCGTGCAGCAATCCAGGAGCCAGGCCCGCCCGCTCATCCGACAAGACACAGACGACGGCGACCCCGAGCGCGGCTGCAAATTCACGGCGACGGCCTTTTCCTGGGGAGGCACTTCTCAGACGACGTGAAGTTTGAGGCGGCATCAAATTGCCGGACAGAAGNAGCATCAGCCACGGCAACAGGAACAGCAGCAGGAACAGCAGCAACGACAGCAGCAATCTTGCGAAAAGACTGCGTCACAGCCATCCACGCCACCACCGCCGGCCGATGACAACAACCACCACACCATTGACATTTACTGCCGGATTCAGGCACCGACTGTACCCGCCTAATCCATGAGTGCGAGCACCTCGCCGCGGCCCCAGAAGCGGACCGCGACCGCAAACACGTGCGTGACTTGTCGGGCGCGCAAGGTACGGTGCGACGGGCGGCGAGGCATCTGCACCAATTGCGAGCGCCTCGGCTTTGGCTGCTCGTACGACGAGAATGTCGGCGTCGAGGTTGTGCACGGCGAGGGCAGCGGGACCGCCATCTCGGTGCCGCGCCGCCGGGTGCGCCANGCCTGCCAGAACTGCCACTCCCGCAAGGCCCGGTGCAGCGGCGCCATGCCGAGCTGCGACCGCTGCCGTGCCCAGGGGCTCGAGTGCGTCTACCGACCCGGNAAGCGCTCGCTGCCCCTGCCCCTCCCCGTGCCCGGGCCCGGGCAAGTGCCGCCCCCCAACAGCTCGGCGGCAACGCCGTCGCCTGGGACGGGCATGATGGACCTCGACGTCCAGGCCCAGCTGCGCCGGGGCGCGTCCCACGACTATGGCACCTCCAGCAGCACCGCCAGCCCCGCCACGGCGGCGGCCATCGACCACATGGACCTGGACGATGCGCTGGCCCTCAAGGCCTTTGACAACTTCTTCCGCAACATCCACCACGTCGCCATGTTCTCCTTCCTGCATCGCCCCTCCCTCATGGAGCGCTACCACGCTGGCCTGCTGGACCGCGCTCTCGTGCTCGCCCTCGTCGGCATCACGTCGCTCCTGACAGACCTCGGCCCCGGCGCGGCCGAGTACGGCAGCCGGTGCGTTGACGAGTCCGTGTCGCTGTGCCTGGCCGGCCTCGAGAANCCCACCATCCCCCGCCTGCAGGCGTTGGTCCTCGCGATCAAGCATCGGATGCTCTCGAAGCGCTTCTCGAGCGCCTTCATGCTCCACGCCATCGCCAGCCGGTTCGCCACGGCGCTCCGGCTGTACCACGAGAACCCGGACCTCTGCTTTCTCGCCCGGGAGGCGCGCCGCCGTGTCATGTGGTCCATCTACATGATCGACGCGTCCATCTCGACGGGCCAGCCCGACGTCGCCCTCTGGGCCGATGCCGAGCGCCAGATCCACCTGCAGCTCCCGTGCAACGAGCGGAACTTTGACTTTGACCTCCCCGAGCCGGCCGAGCCGCTGCGCCCGCCGGGACCCGGGCCGGGAGGCGTCGTCCCGCCATTGCCAGACGTCCTTGGCCTCATGGCGCTGCATATCCGCCTCCTCTGGATGCGCACTCGGATCCTACAGTGCACCTCGAAAGCGGCAGCGTCGCCCTCGGCAGACGCGCTGGCCTTGCTGCCGCGCCAGTTGGCCGAGTTCGAGGNCGAGCTCGACGTGTTCGAGGCGAGGCTGCCCATCTCGTTCCGCGAAAACGAGGCCAACTTTCGCCTGCGAAGCTATTCGCCCAGGCTGGGCATCTTCATCATGACGCACGTCGTGTGCAGGCTGTGCCATCTCGACCTCTCCCGCCTCTTCCTCCCGGGTCTGCGGGAAGCCCTCGCCCCGGCTGCATTGCGGCAGCTGGACCCACACTTTGTTCTGCACAAGCGTCGAAGCTGCTACGAGCATGCGAGGGCCATGGCCGACATGTTCTCGCAGCTACTAAGCCTAAGCAGCACGTGCAGCAGTCCTCCGGTCGCCGACCTGGACCTGCCCGGGTGCGCGTTTCAATGCTCGAGGGTGCTGTACCACGGCCTGCAGACTGACGGCGGCGATCTGGGCTTTACGGAAGAACGCGTGCAGGAACTGGCCACGGTCTGCCTCCGGGCTGCGCGGCAGTCCACCCCTGGGCTCGCATCTGCTAGCATGGTAGGTCTTGCCCCCGCAGCTCCTCCCAGGTACTCACGGGTTTACACGTGCAGAAGCACTGACAATCTCGACAGCAAGCGGACATCGAACGGCTCATCGCCAACGGGCTGTCGCTGCCCGAAGTCCCACCCGCAATGCCGGACCGCGCTCGCGGCGCTGCCGGCGGAATTGACGCGCCGTATCCCGCTCCGCCGATCCCGGAGGCGGATCACATGGAGCTCGCGCCGGCTTCGACTCCGGCGGACCAGGCACGTGTAGGATCTTCCCAGCTGGGGCTGCCAGCCACGGTGTTAAGCCCCGTGGCGGGGATGAGTTTGCCCATGACCGAGAGGGCCACGGTCGCGCCCTCGCAAGCCAGCGTGGTGACCAGTGCAAGCAATGCGTTTGAGGAGGTCGCCGATGGGTTCAATTTTGGGCCCGAGTTCTTCGGCATGGAGTCGTGGTCGGCCCTGTCGCATGGCTGGGCAGCCGACATTGGGCATTTCCCTGGCGGTGGGATCTCCTGATGCTTTCATTCAGATCGAGCTGCGCAGTCAAATTGGTTGCTGCTCAGCGATGTGGGAATCCCAGATCTTAAATACGGCTGCTGTCCGCCCCTGCAGTCTTGTTTGGGGGCGCTGGTGTCACCGTTCCACGTGCGCGTGGGGTGCATGTCGNGGCCCTGTTGGATGACAGTGTGGCGTTTTATAGTGCGGGGGGGACCACCACAGAGTTGCCCACAAACGCCGTGAATGATACGAATGATGCAGAAGGCCATGAGAATGTGACACTACAATTCAACAACATTACATTAGTCGTGGCGCTATCCCTCATATACATCGTTCAAACATTATATACCAGAATACAACAAGATCCTGTCATGCTCGCAACCCCCGCCCACCATACATATCCACCAGCCTGACTGCGGTGCTGCTCCATGCTCACCGCAACAGCGGGGTCTGCTCGGAAGGATCGGCGTCTTCGCTGTCTCTCCGGGAGCCGACCGCCACAACCGTGACGCTCCGATCAGGATCTACCATCTGCTCCCGGTAGATCCAGCCGATGCAGATGCCCGCGCCAGGGCCCAACACAAGCGACGCTCCCACCATGACCAGGGCCACCCGCCATCCGGATTCGACAAGGATCCAGTACAGGACGGTGAGGCCGAGAAAGAAGGCGTCGACGGTGATGAACTTGAGGGTGGAGCGCGTCATTTCCTTTCGGTCGTCGGGCTGCGCAAGGCTCCAGATAAAGTGTGCGTGCGCCAGCACGGAGCACACAATCGGCACGACGTAGACGCCGAGAAGAGCCACGCGGCTCGACTCGAGATGAAGGCTGCCGTCCCAACCTTGCCGCGCCAGCAGCGCGAGCCTGCGGACGGCCTGACGCACCAACGAGACCCAGACGGGGAAGAAGAGCCAGACTAGCACGGCGACGGGGCCATCCAGCACCAGCATCACCAGCGACGGCACGACGTAGCCGGCGGCCACGGCGACGGGGATGGCCACCGTCTCGGCCACCTGGGCCAGGTGCCTCATGGACTCGCCAAAAGTCGGATCGGCCGGCCCGGACAGCTGCTGCGGCCCGCCCTGGCGGCGGGCGGCGATGATGGCGCGGCTGCGGTGGAAAAAGGCGGGGATGATGACCAGCTCCCAGACGATGGCGCCGCCGATCAGGTCAAACACCAGCCAGGGCCCGGTCGGGTAGGCGATCAGCACGCTGGGCGAGTTGCAGATGCGGGCGGCCTCGACGGTAGAGATGGTGAGCAGGCCGGCGATGAAGGACAGGATGACGGCCATCAGGCCAAAGGCGCGCACCGAGGCCGCGGCCTCTTGGAAGAAGCTGACCAGGAAGCAGACCGGGCTGCCCAGGACGGGGATGTGCGAGAGCCACGGCACGCGGGAGCGGGCATGGCACTGCGAGTACAGCATGTACGTGTTGGTGTCGCTGTGGAGGAAGAGGACGTAGCCGGTGAGCACGGCCAGCAGCACGGGCACAATGAGCAGATATCGCAGCGCAAAGCTGTGCACTGCCGGCCTGGGGCGGCGGGCTGGAGAGTCCATGTCGTTTATTTTTCTTCGTTTTGTTGCTGTTGCTGTTGCTGTGTTCTGAGTTGTTGTAAATTTTGTTGGTTTGTGTCGTGTGTTTCCCTCCCCGTCGCGCGTTGTGTAGCTGTCGTGTGTTGCCCTTCAACAGCTGCAGCAAGCGGGTTGCGAGCAGAAGCGACGTCTCCCGCCGGCAGCACGCACGAGGAACGGATTCGAGATGGTGTCGAGGTCGCGAACTCGTGATTGTTTTTTTCTTGGCGGCTGGGCCCGATGATTTCCTTCCCCGCAAATCAGGTGGGGGCGAATTGCGGGGCAGCCGGGGGGCTTTGGTGGTCACTCGCCACTGGAGGCTGGCAGCTGGCGAGCGGAGGCGCATCAATGACCTGAGCCATGACCGAGTCTACAACTGGCATCTCCAAACAGACCATCGCTGGTTGACCAACAAGCGCAGGAGGCGGTATCAATTACACATCCGAATCATGTCAGGAGTATCTTGGGTTTCAACTGTCCTAGTGCCGCTGCATCTCCGACCTTTCCCCCTCGGGCCCCTCCGACTCCCTTCTGGCGTTCCCTTGAAATAATCCCATCCGGCACTTCAAAAAGTCAAGGTGGACAACGTGAACGTCGCATACAAACCCACCTGGCAGAACGTGTTGGCGTCTCGCAAGGCAAGGCCTCAGTTTACTCGGAGTCCCAGTTGGAAGGCCTGCATTGGTCGCAATACGTACACGAGTTCTCCCTCGAGTCGTCCTTGATTTCAGGATTGCACTTGCCAGGCGAGGCACACGGGTAGGTTTTGGAGTATTTGCGCGCCATGCCTTTGCAGCTTGGGCACTTGAGTTTGGTGTTGATGACGAGGCACATCTTCTCCTGGCGGTCGGGTGGACTGCGTGCTGTGCGATGAATATGGCGGGTTTTGGTGGCCGTATCAATTACCGTGGTGTCGGCAACAAAATATTGACTTTGAGAAATGGAAGCATAACAGCAGCAAGATGTGCTTGATTGAGGCCCCCGGCGCTTCCTAAGCTTTATACCCCTTGCCCCGAGTCCTCCAGCAATCCGAGTCTTGACGCCTTTGTTGCCACGTCGTGAAAGAACACAATGGCATGGATCTAGTCCAGCTGTTCGCAACAAAGCAAGTTCCTCAAACCACATAAGCGTTTCCGGCTCTCTCCAGCCATTCAACTCAACGAGGTTAATTACAGCGAATCAAAGATGATGGAAATAGCAATCAAGAGAAACAAAGCCGTATTGGTACCAGGTGGCCAAGGTTGCTGATGTGAAGAATGCACCACCGTGGACAAAAGCCAAGGTGCCTGTCTCGAGCCTGTTCTACCTTAAGTAGGTACCAGGTACGGAGTTAATCAAATGATGCCGGTACCGACGAGGGATACGGACTGAACAGCTTGCATTCAACCCAGGCCACTGGCAACGAGGCAAGATCTGGCCGCGCATCCTCGCAGGCTTGAGCTCCAGAGCCTCCAGGGTTGAGCAAATGCGTGCGGAGGACCACCACTCGTTGACAATGGCCCCAAATCAGTGTCCGAGACCGGCGCATCCAGATGTTCTATACATGGACCATAAATGATCCATGCCCAGTGCCGAGTTCGTACTAGTTGGAGGAGCAGGCAGACCGCCATCCTCCCCGCTTCGCTTCTGCGCCGCCCTCCAATGGCATAGTCATGCTGGCCCGAGAAAGCGTCCCGGAAGCGCCGTCCAGACTGCACATCAACCGCCAGTGCGACTCTGTGGCTGCCATGTGTCAGGCATAATCCCGCCCACCGCATAATCCCGTCCACCCGAGGAATTGATACCTCGCCCGGCTGACGACGAGTTTGGGGTCCAAAACCAAAAGACTACAGGACTGTTGGTTATGCGCGTTGGTTTTTGCCTGCATCGGGAGACGAGTCCCGGCGCTAGAAATTGAAAGACATGCTGCTGCCCGCTTCCAGCCCGCCTTTCAAAGTTCCAATAGCGCTTATCAGTGCAGCATTAACGGCCAAGCAAGGCATGGGTAAAACCATTGATCGGCTGACACGTACATGAGAGGGAGCAGGAATCCATGGTTCACCGGCACCGAGTCGCCAAACCGGCAAGCTAAAAGACGAGAGCCCAGTCACGGTCGTCGGTATCGTCTCCGAGAGCCTGAGAGGCAGGGCGTGCTCTTGACGCTGGTCTGACCCGGAATGGCGGGCAGCCGCGGAACGACGGTTGGCCGCCGACATCGTGCCGTGTCCAGCAGAGGTTCCTCGGACCTCGTGATTGGGCGTACACAGAAAGCCCTGTTGCTAGCTCTTCCGCTTCGGGATTCCAGCTGTTCCTCTCCATCCAGCTCCGAGTGGTTGCACCAGCGGCCAAGAGATGTGCTGGCTGCCACTGTCGCGCACCCCGCCCGCATAACTCTGCACCAACCGCAGCTATAGTTCTAAGTGTATTGGTCTGCAAGGCACCCAAGGGCGGCCGGAGATAGGCCGCCGACTCTCAGCGAGTTTGTGTACCTGGGCCCTGGAGAGACTAACACGTTTGAGCGGTATCGAATGGACAAAGTGTTAATGCTGAAGTGACTGCCATCGTGAGTCCCTCAACTTGAGGCCAAAGGATGTAGGTCGGCAGTCAAGCCACCGGCAGTCGGGCCGAGGAGGTGCCTGGCTCTGATTATTCGTCTCGCTACCGCTTGTTCAGCTCCAACTGACGCCGCTTGATCCATGGCTGCTCTCTAGCCTGCTATCCGGTCAACCATGGAGGGGAAAGACGTGGGGGGGTTGGAAGAGGGGTGGGTGTCAGCTGGAACCAGGTATCATTCTCTGTTCCGGTGCCATCGCAGGCTCACCGAGGGCGATATGCCGCTCTGGTTATTCCACGAGCTCGATGCACCCGCAGAAGGGTGCAACCACACCTCAGGGCCAAGGGGAAAGAAAGGCTACCAGGTTATTATCAGCCAACCACTCCCAGATTTAGTCAAACGAAAGTCAGCAGACATACCCGGCCTGCATGCAGAGTGGGTGAGAAGAACCGGCATATCCATGGAAAGACCCTAGAGGTCGACCGCCCACCCAGGCATCCCACAATGGTGTGGGTGGCACCGGGGAATCCGGAAGCAAGACACCAGAAGCTGACTCCTGGCGCCCTCGGGTTTGAACGGAGACAAGGCGAGGAGTACAAGTAGGCAGCATGGAATCCTTCTCCGACTGGATAAACCCAGCTCCGGTTTCACCTTGCTGCTCTACAGCCAGTCGTATGCATAAAATCCTCAGGCAACCGGCTGCAGATCTCAACACCTTCCCACACGCCAGTCAGGGAGAGAACCAGTCCGCTCCAAGCTCGACATGATGAAGGGCATCTCGGCTGCTTTCCCTGAGTACTTGTCCACATCTCGCCTGGACGACCTTCGGGCAAGCGAGTATGGCTATCTCGACTCCCAAGACCACGTTTATCTGGACTACACGGGATCGGGGCTCGCTGCCACCGCCCAGATCCGTCACCATCAGGAACGGCTGGCCCGGACTCTCTATGGCAACCCACACTCGGCCAACCCCACGAGCACCGCCGCCACGGAAGCCATTGACCTCACCCGCGCTCGAATCTTGGCCCATCTGAATGCCTCTCCAGAAGAGTACACCGTCATATTCACCCCAAACGCCACTGGGGCGGCGCGCCTAGTCGGCGAGGCGTATCCTTTTTGCCGGGGCTCTCGCCTTGTCCTCACGGGCGACAATCACAACTCGATCCACGGCATCCGCGAGTTTGCTGGGGCAAGGAACGCAAAGACGACATACATCCCTCTCCAACGCCCAGACCTCCGCATCGATGACTCGGACGTTGTCTCTGCCTTATCCCCTCCCAAACCCGGGCTTCTCCGTCGACTCTTACCCATGTGCCACAGCATTCTCAACCCCAGAGGCTCAGACTCCAGAAACCAGGGCCTCTTCGCCTATCCAGCCCAGAGCAACTTCACCGGCGTCCGCTACCCCCTCTCCTGGGTCACCCTTGCCCAGCAGCGTGGGTACCACGTTCTCCTGGATGCGGCAGCCTTCTTGCCCACATCTGCCCTCGATTTGTCCCAGGTGAAGCCCGACTTTGTCATTGTCAGTTGGTACAAGCTGTTTGGCTACCCGACAGGGCTGGGCTGCCTCATCGCTCGGAAAGATAGCTTGGAGTGCCTCCGGGTCCGCCGGCCGTGGTTCTCGGGAGGCACGATTCAAGCCGCAACCGTGTCAACGCCGTGGCACATGATGGCGCCAGGGGCCGAGGCATTCGAGGATGGCACCCTGAATTTCCTTTCCATCCCGGACGTCCAATTTGGCCTGGATTGGCTCGCCGAGGTTGGCATGTCGGCCATTGAGACACGAGTGAGGTGTTTGACGGGGTGGTTCTTGGACCGTCTGCTCCAGCTCCAGCACAACGACGGGTCCCCCATGGTCAGGGTCTACGGACCAACCAACACCAAAATGCGCGGGGGCACTGTTGCATTCAACTTTCTCGATGCAACTGGAAAAGTAGTCGATGAGCGGGTCGTGGCCATGGAGTCGGCTGCCGCCAGGATCTCGCTTCGCACGGGTTGCTTTTGCAATCCAGGGGCTGGCGAGGCCGCGCTTGGGCTGAATGCCAATCTCGTTCGGAAACTTTCTCGAGTTCGGCAACTTTCTCGGGGCCTGGATGAGTTTGTTGAGGTGCTGGGCATCCCCTCGCTTGGGGCCGTTCGTGTTTCATTCGGGTTGGCTTCCACTGCTGCCGACATCGACAAGTTCTTTGGTTTTGTTGAGAAAACGTACAAGGACCGTGTAATAACGGCGACGGGACTCCCTCCGCGGGAGCAGTGTTGAGGGTGTCTCATAGGGTATGCTTCCGTTGGACGCAATACAGGGGAAGAAACTTAGAAAACGTACATATTCGTATTGTTCGGGAGGGGCGTTTGTTCAATTGAGTCTCCAGATTTCCTACCTGCCTGCGGTCTTGGGGCGACAGCTTGACGTTTTCGACGCCCCTCAGGGGTTGCGGTTGTATACTGCTCCGGTCTAGTGCCTCACTCCCCTCAGGTATCCGCACAAGGGAGAGTCACCGAGCGAGTCAATGTTGAAGGAGTACAAAGTCTCACTGTGCGCAATGTCTGAAAACTACCAGTGCTAGTAATTATTACCCAAGTTCTTTTCAAGTATGTACAACGAAGCTGGGGTAACTACCCAGCAGGCCTTTCCTTTCGTCTCGGTCACCGGTTGTCTCCTCACGACAGAGTCGGAACGGTCCAGGGGCTCCACGAGTCGATGTTGAAGCTCGGGTTTCCGGTCGAGCGGAAGATGTTGGTGGTGCCGGCGTTGGCATTGTTGAGCAGGAACTTGCCAATGAAGGCGTTGAGCTCGCTGCTCTGCTGGGAGCTTGGGAAGCTGCAGTGCGAGTTGCCGCCGACTTGCGAATAGCCGAATTTGTCGAGGGCACCCAGGGCCTGCCACTGCTTGCGGGCGATGCCCATGCAGCCGTAGGTCGAGATCTTGCCAAGCCACTCCATGTCGGTGTTCTCCATCACGTAGAGGGGCCTCGGGGCGATGAGGCCAGCGAGCATGTGGTGGTCAAACGGCAGGCTGTTGACGTTGTTGACATAGCTATTGAAGTTGGGCGAGAACCAGACGTTCTCGCCGACGATTTCCGTCGCGTCCTGGACGTTCGTCCCCTGGCTCTTCTGCAGGTTCTCGATGCGCCAGCAGCCCGAACCGCCGGCGCCCGACTCCTCGGGAAGCGTGAGGGCGATGCGGGGCTCGAGAGCACCGGCGACCATGGCGCCCTTGCCATTTCTCGAGCAGCCCGTGACACCGACCCTTGCCGGGTCAATGTTGGTTTGCGCCTTGGTCAGCTCCAGGGCGTCAACGATGCGGGAGACAGCCCAGGCCCAAGCGGTGAGGGCGCCAGCGGAATGGCCGCTGCCGTAGAGATCGTAAAACTTGCCCTTCCCACGCGAGGTCCCGTCTGTCTGCTGGGCAATGTCGTCGTTGTTGAAGAGGATAGTGGCCACGCCAGCGGGGATAGGAAGGCCCGCATAGGTTCCCAAGTTGATGATGGCCGGCCCACTGCTCGACGGCCGGTTGTTGATGGTGACCGAGAACGAGATGGACTTGCCATTCTCCGACGCGGTGATGCTCAGCGTGCTGCCCGAGAAGCTGGCCGTGACGGTCGACGGCTTGGGCGGCAGCGTGCCCAGCTCGTACTTCTGGAGCAGCTGGCTGATCTCGGCTTGGCGGCAGGTCCAGTCGGCCTTGCTGGTGACCTTGCCACCCCCGAGGAAAGTGAAAGGGTCGTTCAGCGCGTTGGCCACGGGGCTTCCGAGACTGTTGGGAGTGGCCGGGCAAGCGGTGCTTCCTCCTCCCGGCGTCTGCGTCGTGCTGGTGGGAGGAGCGGTGGACGTGCGGGACGTGCTGAGTGTTGTCGAGGGCTGCTGCGAGACACTTGTGGTCGACGGGGCAGATGAGGTCGTTGCCGGCCCGCTCCCTGGAATGCACTGGTAGTACCAATCGTTTTGGTGGAAGCAGTAATTGCCGGTCGTGCACGCCGTTGCCCCGGTCCATCCGATGCCACCACACTGCCCCCAGACATTCTGGGTCTGTTGGGCCTCGACGCCGGCAGCACCGAGGACAGCAAGAAGAGACGAGGCGAGGAGTGGAGACAACATCTTCAATTTGGCGAGTCAGGTGTGTGTAGGAATCGTCAAGACCTCAAGAACGCTGCCGTGCCCGGATTCAAAGAAGACGTGACCCCGGAACGCGTTCAGGGGCGAGGCTTTATATGCCAATTCCTGCTCGGGTGGCCAGGATGAGCGTTTCCCCAGATTTGACATTGTCATGCTTCCCCGGGTTTTGCGCTCCCACGAATTGGTACTGTGGACATCCGCCTTTCAAAGCTTGGTACACTGGACGGCTCTCATCTCGTCGACCCAAAGCGGATGTTGTCTCATGCCGCGATGGATGGCGCTCGGCCCAGTCCTTGTCGTGCACGTGCACGCCCCCAGTACAACCTCCGTTGGGCCGCTCAGGGGCGATATTAGCCTGAATCAAGGGAAGGCGGCGTGTGAGTTGGATTCCGGGGAGTTGGCACACGCCAAGAGGACCATGGCTGGTGGACAACGGCTCGTTGTCATTCCCACGAGGCGAGCTTCGCGTTTCTCCGTGCAACTCTGATATGCGCGCAGAGCCGCTGAACTCGACCGGTGCCTGTTGTGAGTCGACGGTCTTCGGCGAGCCATGTTCCGATTCACGTTGTTGTTGGAGATCTGCGGGCCGATGTTACCAGCCCGTCCAAGCGCGTGGCTAGAAGCGCACTAGAACCTGGAGAGTCCCTTGGTTCGAGATGATGACTTGGTAGGTAGGTGGGGAGGTACCTGGCAGGTTTGTCCGTGGCCCTCCATTCACAGACATTTTGCTCCGTCTTGGTAAACTGGGTGCACCGGCATTTGCTGGCGAGGGACGGTATAGAAAGGGTCCAGCTTGTCATCATGCATTGGAACGTCCCCCATCAATACGGCTTCACCTGGCCATCAGCCAGTACTATGTTTTCTCCAAGTTGACAGGACTATTAGTATAAGTACGTATTAATACTGCGTTTCGTCGTTCAAGTAGTGAGAGGTAATTAGTATTAGGTAGTACTTCTCTCCTCTCTTCGGATACGCCCGCTCTTCGGCCGATGGTTCTCCCAGTCTGATTGAGCCGGATGGAACATCTGGTTGCATGGCATCCACATGTGCAGCGGAGGATTTTAGCCCGCCCAAAGACCGTTACCCGAAGAAATGGTTGAGCTCCTCTCTTCGATGGGTTTCCTGGCAACGAAGAGGCGGGACACGGAACGTCTTTCACGATTCCGGTCTAAAAACGGCAGCCAGGGTTGGATGGCGTGGCCTTGGCGCCCCAAGTACAACCCGAGGGTGGCAGAGACCAGACCGGATAAATGGTTCGTGGAGTTGAACTGCCATGCGTCTCGGAACCTGGGAATTTGGTGCCATGGCGTGGGGGCGCGGTTGTGTTGTCGCGCTGGACAGGAATATGTAACAGTTACCTACTATTCTTAGGAGAGTCCCCGTACCTCGGTCTAGTCACCTGCATCTCGCCCAGTGCAGACAGAGCTGTGGTGCTGTGGAACAGCATTCGGAGCTCGGCTCCAAGATTGCTGAAGTTGCGGACGAACGGAACGGAACTTGGGAAGCAATGCCTCCAGGGTCCAGTTCCATGGAGATAAGTTGAGACAGGTACCTATGTAGGTGGTAGGCACTGTAAGTACCTATGTATTTCGTAAGCCCGCGGCGAGGCGACGGTAGTGGGCGCCATGCTCAAGAGGCAAGCGCGGTAATAATCCTTGATATTGAGATTTCAGTAACTCGAATTTGATACTACTTGTAATTATCATGACAAGGTGTCCTTGTGATTCGGGACGTGAGAAATGAGGAGTACTTCAGAACTTGAAGCTATTCGAAACCCCTAGTCGAACCGTGGAACATACATCTAGCAGCCATGACCGAGGAGCGCTCCCAATATGATTTTCGCCACCTCTCTGGCCGTTTGCAGCACTCCACGAAGCGCGGACTGGCAATGGGAAGATGGACAGAGCTACGGTGCATGAAGTAAGATGGGGCAATGAGGTCCTCGAGACGCCGCAGGTCCGAGGACATCCATACTCATTGTCAGGTGCCTAGGTAGTATACGGCAGGGACTAATATGCGGATATGCCAGTGTATAACGAGTTGTAGATACCTAGACACTGCGCCTCTAACAGCCTTGGGAAAATGCCAGTTCACCTGCCGCATGCAACCGTTCGGTGGTAGATTTTATTGAGCTAGGACCTGGACTAGAGCTTCTGCCACCCCTGTCGCACGCTCGACATAGTAGACATTTCCTTGGATGATTTACTTTAGAATGGTATTGAGACGAGGGACGTCTTCTCGCGGCTCTCAGAAACCCCTGACCCTTCGACTACCCCCCTTGCCGTTCCCCTTAGCGGTCATAACAGTCATGGTGTGGACAAAGCGCAGCTTCCCGTTCTCGACGCGAAATTCGTGGCTGTCCGGGATGGTCGCGAAGCTCAAGAAAACGGAGACGGCACCAACGGTCTCGTCGATGACATAGTGCCTGTCGATCAAAGACACCCCGGTGGGGATTCCGACGTCACACTTGTCGCTGGAGCCGCCGTTCCCAGTGTACGAGCCACCCTCAAGACGGGCACAGGGGTATCCCCAAGGCACCTTGACGCTCTTGTCGCTGAAGATGTCGCAGTAGGCGTCAGCAGCGGCCTGGATGACGGCCCGCGAGTCGCGCTTCCCCTCGGGGATGGTGCCCCAGTCCTCCTTGCTGGCCCAGTTGAGGGTGCCGGTGGCGTTGAACAACCAGTCGCCGGTCGTGGTAATGAGAGTTTCAATCTTGGCGACGGCGCCGTCCTTGAAGTACATCTGGGTGCCCAAAACGTGTGGCTTGCTGCCCTTGGTCGAGATCAGCTCCGTGTAGGTGGCACACTGGGTTGTGTCCAGGCTGTGACGGCTATGGTCGATGTTCAGGGCCGTGGCAAGGATGCCTGACTTGAGGGTGGCAGCGGCAAAGTTCTCCCGGTAGACGAGGCCCTCAGACACGGGCTTGAGCAGCGTGGGGTTACCGGCTGCCTGTGCCGCCACCAGGCTGTCAGCACTGGCCTTGAGAAACTCGCGCGTGCAGTCTGCCGCCGAGGCCAACCAAGGGCCCAAAGCACCGAGGACGAGAAGCGAGAGGGAGTGCATTGTGCTCTCGGATTTGGTGAGAAATGGAGATGTGGAGTGGGAGCAAAGCGTTGGGTTCACGTTCGTCCCTCGGCACAAGCAGCAGGCATCACACCTCTTTATCAACTTGTGTCGCTGACGTGGAGAAATATATATCTCCGACATCCTTTGAGTGCCCGGGTGTCCAAGGCTAATGTGGGCAACGGGTAATTGACCTGGCTGCCACTTCATGATATTTGGCAGCTTATGAGAGAGGAGACTGTGCTCGGCAGTTTGCCCCTGCCAAGTGATTGGCACGTCTATTTCCCCTGGAATTTCCATACTACATTACCTACATTGATGAGCATAATGGTAATTGCTGGCACTGCCTTGTAGGACGAAGATTCACAACTTGAGTTCAACGCCGCTAGATTAAACCCTTTCTCTCGCTATGTAGTGTCGTTGTTGCCGGCCTGTCTTCCCCTGTACTACTATCGATCAAGCGCCAGCTTCATAGATGTGTTTTGCCCCTTTAGTAAGATCTCGGTGGGCTCGAGCCAGCCCCTCATTTGAGGCAGGTTTGCGTTGCTAAACTTCTACACACATGGCATATGCCTCTCGACCACCGCGGTTGTATGAGAGGTCGCATTTTTCTATTCCTTTGTTCCTCACGGGTTCTGGTTGACGGCGAAGGCAAGAGCACCCAAGGCAAGCCGATATAAGCCACAAAGAGAG
>FJWA01003350.1_pt1 | contig 28128 bp, 37 predicted proteins | sample 1011891 | NCBI WGS metagenome assembly FJWA01 (sample SAMEA3912450, study PRJEB9761) | metagenome | biome: forest; material: soil | place: USA | collected 2011-06-22 | depth 0.1 m
TCTCTTTGCCGGCGGTCCCGGCTCGGGCCTCGGCCCCACTGCCCGGAGCTATCGCTCCCCCACAGTCCGCCCGCCCCGCAACGCGCCCTCGTTCGGTGAGGGGATCTGCCTTTACTTCGCTGGCTCAGGTACAGAAAGAAGTGGTCTGTATTCTGTACCTGTTACTCACGTATGCGCCATGTATAGCGCTACATAGTAGGCAGTCTCTTCTCGCTTGACTGTTTACGAATCTTGCCCCCGAGCTTGACCGTGACATGCGCACAGAATCCACTCTCCAGACGAGTTGTTCCACCACCAAGACCCACCCGCTTCCTCACCAGGTCACCACATTCCCGGATTGCACTTACACGTAATTACCCGTAGCCTGCAGGTTGCCAAGTGCGTCTGACTCCCGACAACATTCTTGCAGAGCCCAACGGCTGGCTCGTCGCTGACGTTGGCAAGCTCAGCGCTGCTAGACAAGTGTTCCCAATCCCACCAGACATTCACCAAGATCAGACGGTCGATGCCTGCACAAATTTAGCTCGGACGAAAGAGCGAAATATAATCAGCTTTCCCCAAGGCCAGACCGAAATCTTGCTANTCCCATCCCAGACAAATTGAATTTGCCCAGTGGATCCGGGCCAGATCAGGCCCTGGAAGCTGATGTTCTAGACGCATATTGGCACTTTCGAGGCTGGCGAATGGGGCCAGGTCACCCAATGGGCTGGATCGAATGGCTCGCTCCACCCGCTGCCCGGTTTGGAACCAGAAGCCAAGCACCTTCAGTCGCAATTCTCAGGTTTCCTGTTCCGACTCCGAACCCACCGATCTTCCCCTGCCAGGACCTTTTGGTTTTTGCCGATCACTTTGATCTCGCGACCTGCAGCTTGCGATTTTCGATTTGCGANTGCGACTGGCGACTTGCGACNTGGCAACTTGNCGTCGCTGCAGACAATTCACTCGTTGGACTCCTGTCTGCCGACTGCCCGGAACCGGGCGCCCTGCACCGCACCGTACGACCCCTGCGGCGACGGTGGCGGCGGCGTGTTTGCGAACTGGCTCGAGACCGCCGGACGAACGACACGCGGCGGACATCGGGCTGACCGTTGCTGGAGTGCTCTCACCCCCCTCTCTTTGGCCGAGACAAGCCTCAACCCAACTTTCGACGAGACGACCGGCGCCGACATCACCCCCAATTACACGCACGCTTCTCCGAATGCGCGCGCGTCAACCCGGCTCGAGGCTACGGCTGCAATAGACAGCAACAGCGTTTCCGCGCGACGAAAGAATATGCATCTCGCGCGGCCGCCCCGCCCAGACTCTGCCTTCTAGTCTGCCAATGAAGATGAGGGTTGCGATCCGAGAGCAGCTCGCAACGGTTGTGATACTCGCCGTTGGGGTTGCTCTCGCCATCGTCTCGATTCCAACATGGATCTTCGTCAACAACTTCGTCATCGGTGTCGAGTCTGACGGCCTTTCTTTGACTGCCTCTCTCAAAGCCGCCAGGGTCGCGTCCGAGATCAACCTGATCCAGACGGCGTGCCAGACCATCTCGACTCGCTTGTTGCTTCAGCAGGCCTTCAGCAACTTCTACAGCACCCAGGTCAACAATGTCTCCTATGACAACCCCTGGCGCGACGCTCAAACCGACCTGGCGAGCGCCCTCGGCCGCACTGGCTTTTCCAGTCTGCTGCAAGCTCGTCTGTACTCCCGCAACACGACTGGCGACCCCAAGGGCCTTTTCACCATCACCGGCAACGGCGCCACCGAATCCGGCGCCATCGAGCTTCCGTACAAGTCCCCCAACGGCTCCGCTGTCTTTCTCGGCGACGCTGACTATGGCTTCCCGCCGTCGCTCTATCCCAACATCACATACATCGACCTCGGCCGCCCCAATCCGGCCATGACAAACACAAATGCCTTTTCAGCCAACGTGTTCCCTGGGGTTTCCCTGGGGAACGGGAGTGACAAGACGGGGCTCCTGCTTGGACCCCTCGTGCTCAATTCGAGCTTTGCCCTGATTTCCCTAACCATTCCCGTCCGAGATAACTCGAACAACAATTACATCCTCGGCTACATGACGCTCGTCGCCAACACGCGGACGCTGGTTGATATCCAGACCTCCGACGAAGGATTAGGTCGCAGTAAGCCATTGCCTGTTCAGCTTTGTCCTCCTTCCCTGCCCCCNNCCACCCCGAGATTGCAACTGTGCCCCGGAACACCCGTCGATACGCCCCGAATGAGAGTGACGGAGCTGACATTGTTCGTAGCTGGCGTCGTGCTCTTCATCGGCTCGGTTAACCCCTGGAATCATTTTCCCGCCAACTTGTCAGCAAGCAATGCGACGTGGACACCGCCGCTGGACGAGTTTCGGGACCAAGCGGTGCGGTTTCTCTTCCCGCCCCACGCTTTGCCCGGCCAGCCCGACCGACATGATCAACGAAGCTTCGGGTCTGGCAAGTACGCCAATGCATTCCGGTTGCGCCAGTATCCCGAGGTGCTTGATGTTCTGAGCACACAAAATTCGAACCCAAACAATGCCTCGAGCAAACTATCGACGACAGACGAGCAGGGATATGCGGTGGCCGTGGGCGTCGCCCGACCGCAAACCCCACTCGTTTCTTGGGCTATCGTGGTAGAGCAGCACGAAAGCGAGGCCTACGAACCGATCAAGACGCTGCGAACCATTCTGCTAGGCTGTGTGTTNGGGACTTTGGGCTTGGTCTTGGTGCTCGTTTTCCCGTTTGCGCACTGGAGTGTCATGCCCATCAGGCGGTTGAAAGACGCGACCGAAAACTCAAGTACGTCAACATGAAGCTGCTCATACGGCTTTTCCGCAGTCGCGGGATAGGGACAGACACCCGGCTGACACTTGTTTCTTAGTTGATCCTCCGGGCTACGAGGATGACGAGGCCGACGTATTCGACGAAGAGAATCCGAGCTCGGGTGGGACCGCTTCGGGAATGTCCTCCGAAAAGGGTATGTTGGCCAAGTTTCGCCGCAAGATGCACAAGAAACGAAAGGCCAGGGCGCGGCAGGCGGCAGCGATCGAGCCGAACCGACGCCAGTTCAAAATACCAGCCAGGGTCCAAGATGGGAAGCACTTTATGACAGACGAGCTGACGGAATTGACCCAAACCTTCAACGAAATGACGGATGAGCTGCTCAAACAGTACACCTCCCTCGACGACAAGGTGGCAGAGCGGACCAGGGAGCTGGAGATCAGCAAGAAGGCCGCCGAGGCTGCCAACGAGAGCAAAACACTCTTCATCGCCAACATCTCGCACGAGCTCAAGACACCTCTCAACGGCATCATGGGCATGTGCGCGGTGTGCATGGAAGACGACGACCTACAGCGGGTAAAACAGTCGCTGAAGACGGTCTACAAGTCGGGCGACCTGTTGCTCCATCTTCTCGAGGACTTGCTGAGCTTCTCCAAGAACCAGATTGGGCAGCAACTCAGTCTCGAGGAGCGCGAGTTCCGCCTAGGCGACCTCCGGTCGCAGATTGTGGCCATTTTCGAGAAGCAGGTTCGCGAGAGCAAGAGTAAGCAAGCCTATCTGCCCTTTCTCCGGATGTCTTGAGGGGAACACAATCTCCCGAGGCTGTCTGTGACTTGCCCCCCCAAAGAGAATGAACACCGCTGACGCTGCCGCTAGTTGGCTTTACTGTGAACTTTATGTCGACCGAAAACCTGGACACCGGTCCAAGCCCTGATACGCGAACCAGCATGGACTACAAACTCCCAGCCTTGGGCCCACCAGGGTTGGGCAGACTGAGGGACATGTGCCTCTGGGGCGACCAACACCGGATTCTGCAGGTCATCATCAATCTTGTCAGCAACAGCCTCAAATTCACACCAGCCGGAGGCAAGGTCGACCTCAGGATCCGTTGCGTTGGCGAAATGGAGCAAGCGAGTGATGAGAGCAGGACGTCTTCGTTTTCCAAGTCAGGCTCAAACCGTGCAGGACGGACTAGGCATCGGATGGGATCCGGGTCCGCGAACTCGGCAAGCACCAAGGGAGGGACCGCCCTCTCTATTAACCCAGTGGATCCGAAGCCTACTCCGCACATCCAAGTCAGGGAGCGGTCCCCAACACCCCCACCGCCGGGTGCAAAGACGTACCTCTTTGAGTTCGAGGTTGAGGACACGGGACCGGGTATCCCGGAGAATATGCAGCAAAAGATCTTTGAGCCGTTTGTCCAGGGCGATCTCGGGCTGAGCAAGAAGTATGGTGGTACGGGCCTTGGTTTGAGTATTTGCGCTCAGTTGGCGAGCCTCATGGGAGGCAGCATCTCGCTCACGAGTACCCCGGGGGTGGGCACGACCTTTAGGATGCAAATTCCTCTCAGATACACCAAGGATCGGTAAGTCTGGCCTTTACCACGTTACCCTGCGACGATGGCTGACCCTGGCCCACTTAGCGCATCGAGCACGGCATCCAGCAGCATGAAATCACGACCGGCAAGTGTTGGCTCGGTCGAGGGCGATACTGCGCGAAACCCGGCCACACGGACTTCGCTGGAACTCCAACATCCCCCGCCCGCGGTGCTCGATCAGCAACCGCGTCTCGTCGGCCTTAGCCAGCCATTCTTTGCAACCACCCCGAATCGTCGACTCAGCAAGGAAGACCAGCTGGCCGCCATTGATCGGGCCATGGCCAACAAATCCGGCCAAGGAAAGCTGCGTGTTTTGGTGGCCGACGACAACTCCATCAACGTCGAGGTGGTCAGCAGGCTGCTGAAGCTGGAGGACGTCTACGACGTTACCGTTGCCCAGGACGGTCAGGAGGCGTATAATCTCGTCAAGGCGAATATGGAGAACAACCAGAACTTTGACGTGATTTTCATGGACGTCCAGATGCCGAACCTGGACGGCCTTCAGTCGACACGCTTGATCCGGAAGATGGGCTACTCGGCGCCCATCGTCGCGTTGACCGCCTTCGCTGAGGAGAGCAACGTCAGGGAGTGCCTGGAATCCGGCATGAACGAATTCCTCAGCAAGCCCATCCGCCGACCCGCGTTGAAGCAAGTGCTGGCCAAGTTTGCGACCATACCGGAGGAGCCGGAGACGTCAAGCTTGACGCGGAGGACAACGCCAGACAAGACTACTCCCATTGGGACCCCGGAAGAAGAGACCAAGGACCCCATCGCGAATGGAGAAATCATGGAGAAGGCCAACGGGATTGTCCCCTTTGCTGTTCCTGTCGTGGGGACGCTATAGCGTATCCTTGGGCTGTTGCCGTTGTTTTGCAACATCGGGTCGTTGAAGGAGCTTGGTGCCATTCTTCGGCACCTTGCTTGCTTCTTGTTACATCTTTTGTATATCTTATCATCTTGGATTTCGCTTTCCCTTCCTGTTTTTTTCTGTTGGTTGGGCAAATGGCGAGGCGTTCCGGGCTGGGTCTCAAAACGGCGTCTACAGGTTCCTTGCTAGCGTGATGGTTGCTTGCCTCTTCCTCCGGGTCGAAAGCGANGGAGGCGGGCGTTGGACGGTGTCCGAATCGGTGTCGGCCGCCGAGGAGAAGTGTGCGAGGTGAATTCAAGGAAGGGTGGGGGATTATGTCTCCGGGGATATTTTGAACAGTGCATGACCATATATCGTCGGCATCATAATATGGAGTTTGAAAGGTGGTCTCTCAGATTAAGACAGTGATCGTCTGCTCGAAACCGTGGTGTGTTGGGCAGACCTCGATCTCCACAGCGAAAAATGCCCGGGATTATCAAGGCTCCGGCCGTCGTCTTGTTACCGAGCCCACGTTCCGATGTCCCCCACTGCGGCGTTCGGGATCCCGGCAAATGACCATGACATCAGGGGGGCGGACAGCAAGTGCCGGGGCCTACCCGGCCGTGAATGCAGCAGCTCGGGTCAACCACCCGACGACAAAAGGGTCATATTGTCTCGTTTGCTCCTCTTCAGCCGCAGCCCCTGAGATGCTTGTCTTGCGCAGGATCCGCCCATCTACGACTGCAATCACACCATCCTTTCTCCGAACCCGGCCTTGTAAGTTCTGTATGTCGAGTAGACCCTTTGGCCACACCAGCCCAATCTCGCATTCCCTTGACCTGACAAACTAACCACCCCCAGCGCCACCACACCACCCAACACACCACCAGCAGCACCACCAGACCCGCACCATGCGCCTCCCCTACGTCGCCAACCCCCCGCAGCCGTCCTCCCCGGAGGACGCAGCCATCGTCGCGCGCATCCAGGCCCGCCGCGCCCCGCGGCCCCTCCAGCCGCTGGACCTGGCCCTCCTGCACGCGCCGCCCGTCGCCGACGGGTGGAACGCCTTCCTGGGCGCGGTGCGCACCCGCACGACGCTGCCCGACGACCTGCGCGAGATCGCCATCTCGCGCGTCGCCGTCGTCAACCGCGCCTGGTACGAGTGGGCGCACCACGCGCCGCTGGCCGTGGCGGGCGGGGTGAGCGAGGCGGGGATGGAGGTGGTGCGGCGGGAGGGGCCGCTCGTGCTGGCTGGGGAGGGCAAGGCGGAGAGGCCCGAGGGGCTGAGCGAGAGGCAGTGGGCGGTGGTGTGTTTTACGGATGAGATGACGAGGGATGTGCAGGTGAGGGACGAGACGTTTGCGGTGGTGAGGGGGTTGTTTGGAGAGAGGGAGGTTGTGGAGATTACGGCGACGGTTTGTGCTTGCTTTTCTTCCTTTCTTCGCTTTCTCTGGGGTTTGGTGCTGTTTGGGGCTGGTGATGCTGATGATGGGTTTGTTAGGTTGCTTGCTACAACTGTGTCAGCCGCTTCTTGGTGGCTTTGGACGGTGAGTCTCCGGACGCATGCTTGATTCATAGTTTGTGACTGACGCGAGGTTGGCAGTTGGGGAGAGGAACGGGCTTGGACCCGATGCGGCGCACTAAATCGCATAGTTTTGTCATTCCAGGAAGCTCACGCCGTTACGATACACGGCATTCTAGAAGACACAGTAGTCGCCTCATGGGCCGGTTCCAAGCCAAGAGCGCCCCAACGGGAGTGAGATCTCCCGAGCTACGGCTTCTGGAGTAAGAGGCTGGTTCCTGGGGATGCGGACTGGGACGGGTGATACCATTACTCGTTCGAGGGTACGGAAATAGGGACAATGCGAGAACGGAGACATGTAAAAGCAAAAATATGTGACTCGTTGTGAAGGGAATAGGGGTATCTCATGTGAAGTGACAAATCCCAGTACAGCAACTCATGCCAATGCAACACCAACTCCGCCACTCCTCCTCCTCCTCCTTCGCTTCTTCCAGCTCAATCAAACGCTCGCCATGCAGCCGTAAATGCGCTTGGGTCGTAAACATGCCGGGAAATACATAAACATCGTCTCGTCGTCAGTAGTCGTGGTGTCTCGTCAGGGTGCGTGTCATAGAGGGGGTGGGGGATTCGAATTTTCGGCCGTCCAGCGCACCGAGGTAAGGCAAGGGACGGGCCGCCCTCAAGGTGACCGTGATGACATGGCCAACTCGATGCTGGCATGGCGCTCCCGAAGCAAGGGGCTCTTCTGCAGCTCCAGCACAACGCCGGCCCAGCCTCTGCGATGGTCGACATTCTCTGGGCGGCTGATGGGTTGGACGTTCAACTTCCGGAGCGGGGGCTTGGACTTGATACTGTCCACGAGGGATTTTGGAAACCCGGCGGGCCCGGCGGGCCGTGGTGTCTGGGGTAACGGGGCCGACTTCTCTGAGCATCTCTCTGAGCATCGTGGCGCAACGTCCTTTCTCGCCGCTGCCTCGGCGGTCACGGCGGCGATGATGCCCATGTGGACCACGAGGAAGCGCATCCTGAGCAGGTCGAGTCGCCGCACCCTCTCCTCAAGCCTCAGCCGATGACTAGCCCACCACATCCGTGCGCTGTTGAGCAGTCGGGGATCATTCTCCCCGACGACGAGGGCGCTCAACTCCTCGCGCAAGGCATCGCCGCCCTTCTGGATCTCGCGCAACAGGCGGCCAAGGCGGAGCTTGTCCTCTAGGCGCTGGACCCTTGCGATATCGAGGTCGTAGGACTCGTTCTCGGCGATGGAGCTGTCAACGGCATCGAGGAAGGCGGACACCTCGCCGGGCGCATCGAAGTAGGCCTTTGCGTAGCGGCCGGCGATCTGGGCGAGCACGGCGAGCGAGAGGAGAAGGGCGGCGAGCGAGAGGACGATGATCCACTGGTGCGCCGACGAGGCCGACGAGCCGGTCATGGTACGCAGTGCCGGACACAGCCGTCGCTGGTGTGGAGAGAGCGCCGAGGTGTCGTTGTCGAGGCATGCCAGCTTGGTTGGAGCAGGAGAACAACGCGCGCTGGTGTCGCCACTACTGCTGTGTGCTGCTGCCGCTTAATAAGAATTGGCCGCACCCCAATCACCAGGTCAGTTTGTGTGGCCAGAAGGGGGCGTGTTTCCACCTGTCTGTCGGATGCAGGGCAGGGTGTGATGACGGAGCCCCCCCTCCCTCCCACCAAACCTGCTGTGGCTTCACTGGCTCGCCGTCCTTTCACCGCTCGCATCGTCGAACAGGGGTCGTGGCAGGCCATTGCATTTTGACGCGCACTGCAGACAGCCAACAGCGCTTCTCCCCCTGTTGCATTAGCATCCTGTTAGTCGAGCAGTCTGGCCTTGGTCACTGGTCAGGGCCGAATCAGGTGAGCTAGAGAGACCAAGAGAAGGAACTTGAACGCCACGGCTGCCGGCAAGCTGCCCGGCTTGAGAATTCTGAAGCAGCGGCCCGTCCGCGCGGGGTTGGTATTGAGAGACATGTGCTGTGGGGCGCCGGCGTCGCAGTGTGATGCTGTGGAGGTGGTGTTGTCGAGCGGGTGCAGACCCCCTGTAGTGGCTTGATGATGACGCTAGCGCGGGGTTGTTGAGGATCGTGAGGCGAGGGTGGAGAGCAGATGAGAAGAAGCAGATGGGAAAAGGAACCAAGAAAAAAGAGAAAAGCGATGACTTTGCACGGCGAGGCCTTTTATTCATACGAGGAGGGCATTCCGTTTTGGAGGTGAGCCGCATTATGCGCTGCGCTGCGGTAACTCCCCATTCCACAGCCCGCGAGTGCATCCCGTCCTGCACAGCAGGGAAACCGGGGAGCAGAGCCTGGGGGTTGCAGAATGGACGTGGGGTGCCGCTGTGCGCTCGACGCGGAATCGGCCGTTGGGCACCAATCAACTCGGCTGCAGCGGCCAATGTGGCAAGCCAAGGCTTTGGTCACGAACGTACCAATACACCAAGCATTACACCATTCCACCGATACAGATTACACCATTACCAAAGTCCAAAGCTGCTCAGCAATCTAGAATACCTATCACGACAAGCAACCCGTCTTGTCACGTTCCTTTCCTTGTGTTTCAGCAGCATCTTTCTTCTATCCCGCCTCTCCCTCCGCCCGCCCACCATGGCCGCCGCCGACAAGGAATTTCCCCCGCCAAAAGTCCTGACCTACCCCGCGGCAGCCCCGCCATCGCTGATCACACAGGGCGCCGAAGGCCGCCTCTACAAGACAACACATCTCCTCCCCGACCGCCCGTGTGCCCTCAAGTACCGGCCGCCGAAGCCCTACCGCCACCCGATCCTCGACGCCCGCCTGACCAAGGCGCGCCTCGCGTCCGAAGCAAAGGTCCTCGAGCGATGCGGGCGCGAGGGCGTGCCCGTCCCGGCCGTCTACGCCGTGGACCCGGCCGCGGGGTGGATGATGATGGAGTGGATTGAGGGCATCCCGGTGCGGGTGGGCATCAACGAGTGGCTCGGCGAGAGGCCCGAGGACGGTGCGGAGACGCCCCCGGACGCTGAGGAAGAGACGCCCTTGGCCGACTTGATGAGGAGGATCGGGACGGCCATCGGAGCCTTGCACCGGACGGGGGTGGTACACGGGGACCTGACAACGAGCAACATGATGCTGAGGCAGGAAAAAGGCGGCCGCATAGTTGACGGGAGTGCTGGGGGGGTGGACAGGACAAGGGTTGTTGAGGGGGATGTCGTCCTCATCGACTTCGGGCTGGCGACGCAGAGCATGGCAGACGAGGACCGCGCCGTGGATCTCTACGTTCTCGAGAGGGCCTTCGCGAGCACACATCCGAGGGCTGAACGGCTGTTTGCCACCCTTCTCGAGTCGTACAAGCACACGTTTAAGAAGGCGCCATCCGTGCTGATCAAGCTGGAGGATGTCAGACTGCGCGGGCGGAAGAGGAGCATGCTGGGATAGGATAGCCAGAATCCAACAACAGACAAGATACCCAAGCAGGGCTCAAAGCGCCCGAGACAGCAGGGGAAAGTTCTCGCTCAATTCGCCGTGTAAACATATCTGTAACGTAAGGGACCCAAAACTACAGCGCTTGGGCATCTGGTTCTATGCCCCGTATCCCCGTTTCCAACAAAGCTGCTATGCCAAAAGGACCAGCCTTTTTACCCTGAACTCCTGAACAGTCTATGCCTCCCAACCTGGTTCGACTTCTCTCTGGCAGGCTTATTCGTCTACCAGCCCAGCACCTGCAAAGTACCCCTTGTACTCGATCACACCCCGGTCGCGCACGACGGCCGTGTACTTGACGACCCATTGCGGGGTGAGATCGCCCTGCAAGCCGCCGGCGCCCGTCGCGGGATCGGCCAGGAGCCCGGCCCCACCCAGGCCCGGGCCGAGGAGCTCCCTCAGCGTCCCTTTCGGGAGGATGTCGGTGCAGTCGCTGTGGACCAGCAGGTCGATCCCCTGTTCCTTGGCCAGCTTGGCCAGCGGCGGCGGGACGTTGCAGCAGTTCTTGAGGTTGATCTGGTTGACCGCGGGCCGCACCTGGACCGCCTGGAGGAAGCGGGAAAGCTTCTCGGTGCCAAACTCGGCGAGGCCGAGCTTCTTGGCCAGACCGGCGCGGTGCAACTCCTCGATGGCGGGCCAGCTGGCGATCTCGTCGTCGATGTTTCCCTGCCCCGCGTTCTGCTTATCGGCCTCCCACTCGCAGTCACCCTCGAACGACATGCCCGGGAAGGACACGATGAGCAGATCCACCGCCGGGGCGCGCAATTCCCTCAGGACGTGCTCCAGCGCTTGTTTTGCGTACTGCGACCGCTGTGATACGGGGGCGCCCGGCAGGAAGAAGAGCTTGGCTGTGATGTCGTACTGCGCCGGTTCCTCCTGCAGCCCATGGGCATCCCAGTCGATCGCGGGAACGTACAGGACGCCGTCTTTGCGGGCCGTCCAGGTGTCGGCCGGCGGGTGCCCGCCGATCACAGCGTCTGAATCTACGCCATTGGCGTTGGTGTTGCTGCTGCCGTTGACATGGCCGTTCTCGAGTTCCTGGCTCCGAGCCAGATCGTCCGCATAGTCTTCTTGGGCAGCGACGAAGTTGCTCCGCAGCGAGTTTGTGAATTCGAGGTTGGATCGGAATGCGCCCGGCTTGCGGATAATCGAGGGCCCGCCCGAGACAATATTCCTAGACCGCGGTCGCGAGGGTCAGCGGCAGAAGCCACCTCCGGGCAGTCCGGCGGCGGTTGGGGGTTGGGGTTGTTACCCGGTTGAGAGGATTAACTTGGTCATGATATCGGACAAGGAGTGTTTGGTTGAACAAGGCGGAGACAGTGTCGTAATAATGCGCAAAGACTAGGCACAGTTGGTGAGGAAATTTGACGGAGCGGTCTTTGTCAGTGGGGTTCGGATTTCAGCAGAGGCTTTTCCAGCAATTATTAATGATTCAGGGACGGGCCCCGCCTCCATCGGCTTGCCGCCACGCGAGGGTAACGAGAAAGCCGGGGGCCAGGAACGTGTATCGCGGGAGTTCCAGACGGGTCTAATTCGTCCCGAGGCACACACACCACACACAGTAGCGAGATGGTCCCGAGGGCGCCGCCTCACAGACGCTGATAGTGCTCCACGTACGAGCCGCGGGATGAGTTGACACACCGAGATGATTGATATCCCACCAACGTCTCATCGAGCACTGCTTCGGTGCGGACTGAACGTGGGGAGGCATAGGCAGACCAGCCGAGCCACAGCGGGCAACTTCCAGGCTGTGACTTCTCACCCCGCGACAGTTGGTCCTGTGACGGCTCAACTGGGACCCGATGGAGACTTCGGACTCCAATCTCGGCCGCCGAGTCGGAGACTTTGTGTCTCTTCAGCATTTGGGACCCGGCAGCGTTTCCTGCACAGAGTGATCGGCGCTAACGTTCGGCGTGTCGTTGTCTTTTTCCTGTTCGATCCGGGGTCCTTACCCCGCTGAAATTGGTTGCAGGCCGTTCCGTTGCCCCTCCAAACCCCTCCACCAAGGATACGGCCCGTGCACTGAGTGGGGATAGTTTGTTCCTCAGGCCTTCACAGCAGACAGGCAGGGGCCATTCTCGTGGCCAACCCTCGAATTCGCAAGCAATTTGGCCGTCCCCTCTGGTCACAGCGCTGCCTTCGTGCATCATCCAACACCCATTCTGCTGCCGGTGAAGCAGGGCTCGCTCCAGTATGGCAATCAAGTACGCCAGGAGCCCCTCATCCGCCTGCGATGCCTCGGGCTAATTGAGGTGTTGACAGCTATCTGATCCTGCTCTCCCGGCAGGGCAAAGTGGTCAGTTCCAGTTCCCAGCAGCTCCCAACCCGCTCGCGGGCGAGTCGGGCGCAACGAAGCTAACTCGACGCCTGGTACAGCGCCTGGCTAAATGGTTTACCACCTTGTCTCCCAAGGACAAAGCCAAAATCGTCAAGGATGTTTCACAGCTCGTCCTGGCGAGGCGGACTCGAATGTGCAACTTTCTCGAGTACAAGGGTAGGCGCCTCCTCCCCCCGATTTCCAAGCCCACACGTCGCTAACTCCCTTCGCCAGACACCAAAATCGTCTACCGCCGATATGCCTCGTTGTTCTTTATCGCCGGTTGCTCCTCTGACGACAACGAACTGATCACGCTCGAGATCATCCACCGATATGTCGAACAGATGGACAAGTACTACGGCAACGTCTGCGAGCTCGACATCATCTTCTCCTTCACCAAAGCCTATTACATTCTGGACGAGCTCCTGCTGGCAGGAGAGTTGCAGGAGAGCAGCAAAAAGAATGTTCTGCGCTGCATCTCGCAGCAGGACTCGCTGGAGGACATGGAGGTGGGTGCTTCCTTCTTCCCCAACCCGATGCCTTGCCCCATTTCATCGGAGCCTTGGTTTTCTCTGATCGAATGGCGTCTCTGGTGCCTTTACGCTGGTCTCGCTGACCGCCTTGTCCCCCTCAGGTTGAGGACGAAGTCACCAAGATCATGTAGAAGGAGCAGCGAGGCTGTATCCTCACCGATCCCCTTCCTCCCCTCGGTGACGGCCTCTCAAACACTTTCGGCGGATAATGAATTGAGCTGGCACAATGACTAATTCCTATTGACACGCACGGCACAGGAGATAGAGCGGGTCGAGGCCGCACTCAAGGAAAGAGGGTTTTTGTGAGCTTCCAGCAGTTGCATGATACCCTCCTTCTTGGCGCAACGAAGCAGACACAAACGAGCGACGGCATACCACTTCGGGCTTACAAGGCGTTACTGGCGTTACGGAGTCAATCAGAGCTCCGGCATCGCGGGGGAGACGGCGGGAGGACATTGGGCTACATCCACCCATCAGAAGGGAGCAAACTCCTTTCGCAGAATTCACAGAATCTGGATATGGGAATTGTAGATAAAAGCTCGCTAGTGCAAGGCCCAGGAAGGCCAAATGCAGCTTTGTAACCCCCCCTCGCCGGCATCATAGTCGGACACAAGGAAGGGCCAGCGATCGATCCTCGCTGTTCACGTTGACAACTCGACCTCCCCCCCCCCGGCCCGGCCCCTGGACGCCGCCCTGTCCTGCACTGGTCATACGCAGCCATGTGGCATAACTATGGGTGAGTGGGAGTCGCAGGACAGGGCTGCAGTGGGCGCTTTCGACGGCTGCTCGTGATGCCATTTAGAGGTTATCCTCGTGGGCTCTACGGGCTATTTCATTCGCTTACCACACGCAGCATCACGACGGGAACGGCGCGGCGGAGAGTTCGGGAAGAAGGGGCTTGTGGGGAGAGCGAGGAGCGCCGATCTACCCCGTGCTCGTCCCGAAACCGGGATTACGCTGCCAGCTGGGCCCGGCCAAGCCCTCAATGGGCAGAGACGGCCAAGATGATGCAGGCTTGCGACAGGAGCCCCCAGCAGCCGATGCATGGACGCCAGCCAGCTCTCTCGACAGCCAGCTGTTGCACCGTGTGCTTGCAGTGGCATTCATCAGCTCATTCAATTCGTCCGCCATCCCCTGCCAATTCCGCTCACCTCAACGTTATCATCCCCCATTCCACCTCCCGACCGCTGCCGAACATCTCGATAGGCCGACAAGCGCTGTCCCCCCGGTTGCATCTCGGCACTCACCCCACGCTCCCGGCTTTGTTCGCACACGTCGATGTGGGACGAGGACTGACGGCCAAGCTTGCAGTGCGCTTCCCCGCTGTTCCCGGTCTCCGCCAACCAACATCCCATCACGTTGTCAAGCACCGCGATCGGTTTCCGTTCTCTTATCTCCCATCTTCGCATCTTCCATCTTCTGCAACCCTCAGCATCGCGAATCCCACGTCGTCATATTTGGCCAGTTTGGGGTTTGGGTGCATTGCCGCCTACTTCCGACCGCCGACCTCGCCGTTCCCTGCGCCACGCTAAAGGCACACTCAACAACAGGCCCCTTCAATTCCCGACGTCACCGCCCCCATCCCTGAACAACGACCTGCCAGACCCCGCAANCCCCCAAGCAGACGGTATTTGACTCGACAGCAGCAAGATGAAGGTATTGACGAGGCTCTCGGGCGAATCTACTCGGGCCGGTCGGCTTACAGGAATGGAAAATAGTACCTATCGCTCCCGTCATTTGACGTGGTGACAAGCGCGCTCAACTTCGACACGCCGGATTGCCACGTTACTGGCAGCTGCGATCTCTACACGACCAAGGCCGCCGGGTCCGACAAGAAGCTCTACAAGAACATCCAGCAGTCGCTCGAGTCGCAACATGCCGCGCTTCTCAAATTCGGCGCATCCCTCTCGCCGCCCCAGCGCGACTCCATGGCTGCGAGCCTGAACCTCAGCCGCTCGTCACCATTCGGCTCGCTCGAGGAGGTATCGAACCGTCGCACGTTTGCCTACCTGATCGCGACGCTCAACGCATCACACCCGGACTACGACTTCTCCCACGTCCTGCGACCGGCCGACTTCAAGCGCGAGCGCGTGCTACGCCGCGTCATGACGCAGATTGAGAGCACCCTCAGCAGCGTGCGCCCCAACTCGACCCTCCTCGACGTCGCCGTCCCGCGCAGCTCCCCCGCGAAACCGACCGACTTCAACCCGGGGGTGTCGACGGCACCCGCGTGGGGGCCGCAGATGTGGGCCATGGTCGACAAGGAGATGATGCTCAAGGACTGTACCGTCTTCTCGTACCAGCCGGCCGACGACCCGTTCGACGAGGAGGAGGGCGCCATCTGGGCCCTGCACTACTTCTTCTTCAACAAGGCGCTCAAACGGGTCTGCTACCTCTATGTGCGGGGCGTCCCGGTCATGAGCCACAGCCCGCGCATGACGACGGCCCACGCAGCCCTGTCGCGCCGCGCCGGCGCCGGCCTGTCGGGCCTCGTCGACGACGACACGGACGACACGGGTGCGAGCAAGCGCGCTCGGTACTGGCTGGGCGATAGGTTTGCCGAGCGCATCACGGCGAGCGACGACGAGATGGACGACGGGTTAGTATGGAACCGCGATGCCGATGGCGATGTGAACTTCCAGTACGACGACGACGACGAATATGACGACGACCAATTCGAGGACCACGCCATGGATACCGACGACGAGGACGACAAGCACCGCGCGAGGAGCGAGAGCCCCGTGCGCGGCGTGAGCGAGGACATCGCTGCGAGGATGGAGATTGATGTCTAAGAGATGGCGCTTCTCAGGCACTATTTCTAAGCCCCTTTTCCCTACACTTGGTTTTTTTCTTGGTTTTTTTGGAGCACGCCATGCCCGGGCTTGAGGCGCGAAAGGTGCAACACTCCCAGGGCAACAGGCACGAGTCAAACGAATACGCCTTCTATTTCAACACGGCACACATCATTACGCAAACGACTTCATTTTTACTGCTATGTTTTTGCTTTTGGTTTTTCGCTATCCTTTTTTTATCTTTCAGTCGTCTCCATCTTCATCTGTTGATATTTTCTAAGCAGTTTCATGGGGGATCAATGACCAGCCATTGTGTTGAGTATGTATGGGATTGGGTCTTTAGCGCGGCTATTGGAGGGCAAGGGACAGGAACGGGCACGGAGCATTGGGTGGAGGGACTCTGGCAAGGTTCATCGCCATGCACGGCAGGAGATGGTTGGGGTTTGATTTTGGTTTTTTCCCACCTGGCGTGAACTGGGTGGCACCGGTGTCTTATCTAGGTATATTAATTCCCCGAGGGCTTCGGTTTCAGGTCGGTGAGAGGGACACTGTCAATCGGAGTTCTTGGAGTGTCTGTCTGTATGCTTTCGTCTTTGGTTTCATCGTGTCGAGATGTTGTGGGAAGACCTCCTCCCGAGTCGTCTGGCTGGACCTGCGGGAGTGGGAGCGGCCTCGTTTTCGGGTATCGCTAGTCACATCAGATGAAGAATGATTCTGCCCAATTTCACCCGCCTCTGAAATGCCAGGTGGCTTTTCATATGTGCCGCTGTCGAGCAATGGATGAACAAGCAGTGGTGGCTGCTGGTAAGTGAGTCTCACAGCAAAAAACAACAACAAGCATGATAGGGGAGTAAAGGGGGCAAATTGAGACCGTACACAGTAGCAAGAGAAAACAACAAGAAAAAGCCGACCAACAAACAGGGAACCGAGGTCAGGATACGACGGAACATTGCGCAGTCCATGATCCCGATCCTATCCGTCCCTTGCCCTTCGAAAAACACACATCCCCAAACACCATTCCATTGCCTTCCTCCCCCCTCTGTGTTCGCCCATCCCTTTCCCAATGCTCCATGATTCCGGTCTGAACCCATCCAACCCTTCCCTAACCCAACACGCCGTCATTCAACCACGAGACATGAGCTAGCCTGGTAGGATGGTATGGTAGGGGTGCGGTATGGTATAGTATGATGATCATCAGGCTTGTTCCATGAAGGTTGGTATAAAAAAGAGCATCTCCCATGTCTCGGGTTGCGGTTCGTCTCATCGCTCCGCCGACCGGCCGTGCATTATGCCTCCTTCTTCGTCTCCACCACCTTCTGCTCCTCCGCCTTGTTGGCCACAGCGGCTTCCACCTGTTGAGGCTGCGATGTCGATGAGCCGGCCTCCGCCGCGGCCGTCTCTGCGCCGCCCTCCTGCGACGTGGACGACGAGCCCTTGGAGACCTGGCTGGCGAGGTCCTTGTCCTCCTCCGAGTTGTCAAACATCTCCGTGTCGTCCGAGTCGGTCAAGACCTCGGTGCCGTCACCCAGGAAGATGATGCGCCCCTTGTACCCGCCGATGCCGAAGCTCTTGCCCTGTTTCTGGTCCTCAAGGTCGTAGCCGCTGTCGCTATCATCAAAGTTGTGGTGCACACCAGGCCCACGGAACTCAGCTGTAGCAGAGGAGAAATAACTGTTAGTGACAGGGCTAACCAAAAGTGACCAGTTCGCCAAGGCAGGGGGGAAGACGGACGGGCAAAAAAGACACGATTCAAGGCGCGAGCGGAAAGAGGAGCGGGGGTAGAAAGACAGGTATTTAAGGGCTGGATAAAGAACAGAAATGGAGCACGCTTCAAGGAGACGTCTTATCCCTACCATATTCGGGAGGAGCGCAAGGGCCGTCCCCACTGGCAACCCGTTTGGCTATCTCCTCATACCACTCCTCCTTGGTGCGACCCTTGAGGAAGCCAATGATGATCATGGTCATGTTGTCACAGCCCACGCCGCCTGTCTCCGAGTTGGATGCCAGGCAGTTGTCCATCATGTTCTCGCAGATCTTGTCCAAGTCCTGCTTCGCGGCGATGCCGCGACGGACAAACTCAATCACGGCCTGGGAGGATTGGCAGTCCCAGATACCTAGGGTGGGGGAAGACGGACGTTAGCCAGGCAGACACTGAGGTTACGGCTCTCGATCGGCTTACCGTCGCAGGCAATAACGAGAAACTCGTCATCGTCACCCATTTCGTGGACGACGACATCGGGATAGGCCGTGACAATCTGTTGCTCGGGTGCCAGCTCGGCGCTCTTCTTGAATTCGAAGTCTCCAATGGCCCTCGACAGCGCCAGGTTTCCGTTCACGCGGCCAAAGTCGACAAAGCCACCAGCGGCCGTGATTCTCGCCTTTTCGCCTTCATTTTGCGGCTTGTGGTCGAATGACAGGGGTTTCGCTCGGCCTTTGACGCCCAGCACGCTTCTCGAGTCGCCGGCATTGGCCTGGGGGTGCTGTGGTTAGCAAAGTGGGGGTCGCGCTGCAGGGGGCAGCTGGGGTGGGCAGGAGGGCGAGGGAAAACTGACAGTGTAAATCTTGTCGTCAGTGATCAGGCCCACGCAGGCGGTGCAGCCAGAAACCTCCTCCTCGTACTTGGGATCTGCTCAGAATATCAAAGTCAGCAACGGTGGTCGCGGAGCACAGGACATCCCAGCGGTGGTGGTGGTGGTAGGCGTAGCGGGGCGGTTCCGAACACCCTGGCTCTGGTCCCCTCATCCCCGCCCACCGGGAAGACCGGGGGCTATCATACCGTTCAGAATGGCGCGGTCTGTCGCCAAAAAGCCGTCCTTGAGAGCCTGCTCGTAGTTGCCAGTCTTGAATGTGTCCTGCTTTGCCAGGATGCGGTGGATGTTGTCGCCGGCGAAGAGCGCGACGTTGCTCCCGCCGTGGCCGTCGTAGACGCCGAAGAAGGCGAGTTTCGCGGCGTGCTCTTTGGCGGCCTTCGGGTTGTCCTCGAGCAGGTTGAGCACCGACGTGTGGGCATCCTCCATGCTTATGCGCCAGCCCTGCATGGCCGACAGGCCGTAGATGAGCCGTTCGTCTCCGCCATTTGCTGAGGACTATAGGCGGGGCGCCGTGGTGTCAGCTGCTGGTCTGCTCAGGGACGGCTCTCGAGATCTAGGGCGGGTTTGGGCAAGACGATCGACCGTGTCGGGCAGGCGACAGAATCGCGAACGCGAAACTGGCTGCGAAGCAAACCGGCGACGCGATGAGGCATGCGAGCAGCAGCAGCACGGTCCGAGGAGGGGTAGCGAGCCGACCAGCGCGGCAGCGCACCAACCCGCGTTGCCTTGCCTTGCCTTGCCTCGCTCGCCCTGCCTTGCTCGGCCAGCTGCACAGCGACCAGAACGACATCCCTGGCCAGCCCTGGGGGAGCACGAGATGAAGAAACACGAACCTTCTCGACAACGGGCTCAGAGAGTGTCTGGCCCATGGTGATGTATGGCGTCGAAAAACGGAATTCGGCAGCGACTCGGCGACCAGTGGGGTGGAGGGGTGGTTGTCTGGGGAATTGGGCAGAAGGGCAGGCAGCGAACGATTCAAGTCGAAATTTTCTCGGCGGCCGTGCTAGCTTCTGATGACGTGAATCAGCAGGATCGGTTTGGGCGCCAGGGAAATTCGGCCTGTTGTGGTGTGCAACCCCGCCAAAGACTCTTTCGTCCGTTTTGTGCTTTGGGTTTCCCTTTCTCTTTGCAGTCCCGGGTCGCTGGGTGGTTTGTGTTGCTCGTGCACGGAGCAAATTTGGGTGGTGGTGGAGCGGGGTTTGGCGGGAGTGGACGGTGGTGCCTGCAAAGGGCTCGTTCTGGCGTGGCAACCTGGGTCCTGTCGTGACAGAGCCACAGCAGCTGACGGAGGCAAGGCGCGCAAGATTCAAAGGGCCCAGAACGCCCGCAGGTGGGATTCGCCGTGGGCGCTAACTCCCGTTAGCAGCCAGCAGGCCCCCCTACGCTTGCGCGCAGCAGCAGTCAAATTAGCTCGCGATATGGTGATGACGAGACCAGAGTCCATGAGGTAATAGCATTTTAACTAGGTAGTCCAAGAGGCAGCCATAACCAGCGCACGCTACCACAGTCCTCCCAGGGAAAAACATGAAGGCTTGGGGCTTGCCACAGCTGAATGGTCGCGTGTGGAGCAACCATCAGCAGGTTTCTGTCAGGCAGGCCAGGGGCAGAGCATGGTGGGTATCGAGGGCATCTACTTGGATCCAGTCACGTCAATAAGTGGTATACGATTCTTGCAGCCACGGGAACAAGAACTGTTCCTTGACAATAAAGGCAATCTGCTTCCTTTGTGGCCAAAGACGGTCACGCGAGGGGATGCGGGCTCATCATCAGCCAACATAGCCGCCTGATGCCGCCCGCTTCCAATGATGTGGGCCCACAGGAGCCACAGTGCGCCGAGAATGCGGGGGTCCCGGGACTTGGCGATACGACTCAGCAAAGTGGCCGATGAGGTTGCTCTACAGTGCTAATACGGTACGAACAACAGTACAAATGAATGACGCGCCTCGGGGACTCGCGGAGCTTTGAGCAAGCTTCGTTTCCGCACATATTATCTGAGAAAGACGGCTCCGTACTTCACCTCACACCCTGTATTACTTTCCGTCTTCTTCAAGACTCATCATTACTTTCCAACCTCGAGACTCATATGAACACGGCGTAATCCGTCCCCTGGGTCCCCTGGGTTCCCTGGGTCCCCTCTGATCGCAATGAGACTCCCCTGGACTGGCTCTTACGCGTCAGCCCTGACCTCTCCCGCCGCGCGCCCCTTCCTTCAAGGGTCGCCGCCGTCCCAGGCCTCGACGTCGCAGGGGAAGGGAAAGGGGAAGGGCCAGCCAGAGGCCACTCCCCTTTCCCTCCTCCTTCTCCTCCTCCCTCGCGCACCTGTGGCAACCGAAGGGAGGACGCGACATCCGGCAGCCCTCCCGTCGCCGTAGTATCGCCGGTTTTGATGACGGGCGACTCCTGGAGCACCGTCCAATTTTGCTGGTGCTGCGAGGCCGATCTGCTCAGGGCCAGGCTTTCGACCGTCTCGTCCGCCCAGTCGTCCGTCGTGGGGACGGTAGACCATGTCCTGGACGGGCGGAAAGGGTTGTGCTCGGTGATGCCGTCGTAGATATCCAGAGAGTCCGCACGAGTTGCTTCTCGATTGGCCGGCGGGAATCCCGGAGTGGTATCCTCCTTGTCCATGAGTAGGCCTGAGCCCGGGATGGCTGGGGCCGAGACTGCACCGCTTGTATTGGGTTTCTCTTGGATGGGGTTCTCGAGAGTCTCGCTCATCGCCCGGCGGCTCTTGATCGGGGGCCGGTCGATGGGTGCTCGGCTGGGGAATCTCGGTAGCGGTAGCGATGATGACTCAAGCACCGTCGTCTCCTTCTCGCTGTCCCCTGGGAAGACTGTGACGGTTGGTGATGGCTGCCCAGGCTTCTCGGAAACAGCAGTGTCGACCGTCAAGACGCTGGGCTGCTCGCTCACCCTCTTCATCCCCGGCACGAGTCTTGAACCCTGCCGTTTCCCCTTGACCCCCCTGAGCCAGGGCCAGGACAGCTTTCGAACCGCCGAGGTGGGTGGGTGATACGAAAGGCTTGCCTCCGTCCGTAGTGGCGTTAGAGCGGTTTCTGGGACTGTCTGGGAGGAACCCGGCCGCGGAGTTGACATGGCCTCGGTGGGCGACGGCGACCCGGTGAAGGCCAACCCAGGCGCTGACGTGAGTCTCGGTACGTTGATCTCGATCTTGTCCCTGAACGATCTCCTGCTGTCGGCACCAACCAAATCGAGGCCACGCGAGTCGACCAGCTCGGCGATACTTTTCTCGGTGATGGAACTCAGGGAGCTGCTGATCTTGCCTCGGGTCCCCGGCCGTAATGCCATCAATGCTCCGCTGGCGGCAACAGGCGTGTTGTCGCTGTCCGTCGAGGCACCAGGGTCAGAGCAGGCGCTGGGGCTGGGCGGAAGCAGTCCCGCGGCGCTCACAGGCGGAGGTAGCTCTGGTCTGGTCAGAAAGGCATTTCGTGGGTCGAGACGTTTCTTCTTGTCGGGGCTAAAAATCTCGTCCGCTGAGAAACTCTTGCCAAAGCGTTTGGTGAAGTCGGGAAGGGATTGCGCGACGCCCGGGCCAGGGGTTCGCGTCACAAACGTCCCCGGAAGAGGGCTAGATATGTCCCGAGTGCTGAGTGCCGGCCTTTGGTTGACTTTACGTCGGCGGAAGTACCAGAATAACGCGCATACAGCCAGAGCAAGGAGGAGCAGCAGCGACAGGAGAACGGCCAGGAGCATGGGGTTGAATCGGCCGTTCCCATCGCTGTCACCTGCCCACGAGAGTTGGCCATTGGGAGATTCCGTCGGCCGTGCACCCGTTGTCGTGGGATGGGTAAGTGTTGATCCTTCACCACCTGACGCAGCCCGGATGGCGATGTCGAGCGAGACGGAAGCGGACTGTTTCGAATTCTTCGACCTGGCTTGGATTTGGATGTCGAGAGATGATTCCTTTAACTCGCCTGGAGCGTCGCCGAACAGTGTAGCTTCGCCGGGGTTAAAATGGATCCAAGGATAAGAAGAATTTGTCTTGATCGAGATTTTTGTGTCCTGAGGTCTCGACAGATACGGTCGGAGGTCGACAGAAAACGGTTTCCCTGGAATAATGGTAAATTGTGGCAGGTTCCCAGTGAACAAACCATTCTTTCCGCCTGTCAATTCGACCACCACAGTCAAATTCAAGACATTGAAGTAGATATCGCGAAGTGTGATGGTAAAGTTGGTCGACTCCGCGGTCTGAGGGGCCACCCCACTGATATCCCCAGTGCGGTTGTTGAGGGAAAGCCACCGTGGGAGATTCGGCGTAGAGACGATAGTCACACTCTCAGGGGCAGCCGGGTTGCCATCGACCGTGACCCCACCCATCAGCCCCGTGAAGGACACGGCGATGCCAGTGGTCGCATTCACGACGATGGTCGTCTCGTTCGCGGAGAGCCGATGGCTCCCCACAACGATTTTGAAACCTAGAGACGCCCCTGCAAACCCAACTACGTCGCTCGCAATCACTTGGAACGAGAAGGTCTGCGGGGGCTGGATGAGAGATTCCGACGGCGGCGTCCGCCCGGTAAAAGAAAGCCTGGACGGATCAAAGAACATCCAGGCTGGCAGGGGTGTATTATCGGCCATGGTGGCATAGTAGCTGACGGGAGCGCCAGAGGGTTTCGAGAAGGTATTCGGGTCGAGCTGAAACGCGAAGGCCTTGTCCGGAGTGGACAGAACAGCGGACGGGCCGGAAAACGTGCCAAAACCCGGGACTTGTTCAGAGAAAGGGATCTCGAGCTTCGGACCCAGGCTCGGTGAGACGACAAGTGTTGCAGCGAGGGTTGTCGAGCCAGAATAGTCAGTGGCAACAAGGTTCAGGGGCACGCCCACCACACGTCCTGGCGAAATGTCGTCGACGCTCGGAGTCCCAAACAATAGCCTAGAGCCGCTGTCGACGGACAACCACCTGGGAGGATTGGACAGGCTGTAAGTGATCGGAGAGCCGGAGGAGAAAGTGGACGGCGAGAAGACGAAGGCAAACGGCTCGCCAACCCTGGCGACAGGAGGAACTTGAGAGTTGATCGGGAAGGATATTATCGGGCTGGCTGAAGAGAATCCCGAAAGAAGCAAGGCCGTAGCCAACACCACAACTGGCGATGCCATGGCTGCAAAGGTGTCGCTGCTGCCTCTACCGACTGTCGACCACCGCGTGGTTGAAGGAGGTCGTGAGAGCACAGAGACAAGAAGAGACGGAGTAGGGCAACGGGAAAGGAGAAAAGAGCGAGCCTCCCTAGGAAAGGGCGTTCTTCAACCCGCAAGGCAAAGTCTTCAAGGGGTGGTTGGCCTTGATATCCGGCCATGTTTCCCACCTCTTGGACTTCTTTTTGGCCGCCATTGCGGTGGTGAGGCGTGCAAGGGAGCTTTGCCCAGCCATCCGCTGCCACCCTAAATCCCCCCATTTCCTACCTAGAGAGAAGAAGGGAAGGGGCGGGCGACTTCATGGCCAATTATCTGAACAGCGCATCGTAGGGAGGGGGTTGGCTGACCCAGAGCATTCCGGTCAGCGGCGGAGGACTGCGCACCAAGGGAGGCGGGGAGGACAGCACGGCAAGGTCGTGGCCACCAGGCAAGCCGATGTCTCACTTGAGAGAGGCCTTCATGCCTATGGAGCTATCATGGGATTCCTCGCTCGGGATCGCGAAGTGCGAGTTCTCGAAGTGGAAGCGCGGTCTTCTTGTGATTTTGGGTTTGCATGTTGAGAAGTTGAGCCCCAGCCAACACTGTGCTGGTTTGTTTGGACCCGGCAGTGGCCACCTCATGGGCGAACATCAAAGTAACGCGGCGGCCAACGCTCCATACTGAAACTCCCGTCGCACTTTTTTCTCTCTCTTGCCGTTGTCGTCGCTGATGATGGTGAGGTCGAGGCAAGGTCAGGCTGGGCGGCTAGTGCGAGGCCTGATGGTCACGGCGATGTGGAGCAGAAACCAAGTAGTAGAGCATGACTGCTGCCCAGAAACGGCGGGCTTAGCCAAACCCCTAGAACCACAAAACTTCCATCAACAGAAAATTCTCGCCTCGGTTCACAACCTAGAACACAGCCACAGACATTTCACAATGAGCAACAAGGAGAGATCGCCATCGCCGGAATTCTCGCCGCTTGCATTCGGCGAGGACCTCGCGCCTCTCCCAAAATACAAGGCAGCGGGCCTCACGGCAGTGGACTTCTCTGGCCTCCTGGGCGAGCCACTGAAGCTTCACGAGGACCTCGCCGCGGGATGCGGAGGCCAGTTGTGGCCTGCGGGCATGGTGCTAGCAAAGCACATGCTGCGCTACCATCGAGACCGGCTGCAACACGCGAGAATGTCGGCCACCATTCTCTCCCCATGATCATCGCCTGTCTCTGCGCCTTTTTGGCGAATTTGCTGTGGTGGTGCGGGGCTGTTGCTGCTAACGTTCCCTTGCAGACTTGAGCTCGGCGCTGGCGGCGGGGTTGTTGGGCTCACAGTCGCCCGAGGCTGNCCGAGTCTAGACCACCCCCTGTATATCACCGACATGGTAGAGATGGAGTCCCTCATGAAGCACAACATCTCGCTGAACGGACTCGACGACCGAGTCAGAGCCAGAATCCTCAACTGGTGAGTGGTGGTGTGGACAGAATCCCCCTCTTGGTGTTACGTGACACACCCCACCGCATCACACCGAGCACTACATATCCCGCTGCCGTGTATGAGGAGATGCTGGAACTCCCCAATCGGGTGGCTGTCTCGGGAGTTGTTGGTCTTGTTCTCTGACAAAGAGGGCGCGCGATGCAGGGGTGAACCACTTTCCCACGAAGTTCTGGANCTCAAGCCCGACATCATTCTCGCCGCCGATTGCGTCTACTTCGAGCCGGCGTTCCCACTGTTGTTACGCACTCTGCAAGACCTGTCCGCCCTTGTCCCCACTGCGACCGTCTTCTTCTGTTTCAAGAAGAGGCGAAGGGCCGACATGCAGTTCCTCAAGGNCGCTCGGAAAGCATTTACCGTCGCCGAGATCGAGGACGAGGACCGGCCGGTGTTCGGCAGGGCAGGCCTGTTCCTCTACGCCTTTACTCAGAAATAAATCATGAAACCCGATCAAATGGAGTCCTGACTGCTCGGACCGAATCTCTCACCCACCGGGAGGCAAATGTGAGGGCGGGAAAACACTTGACAGGTCCCGCACGGCGTACACCAGACCGCCCGACAGACACGTGTGCAGCGCACCATGGGGATGCCGAAGGTCGGCTCCAGCCAAGCAAGCTTGTCGCTGCGGGTTCCACAGCACCCTCCGAAGAAGCCAGCCCTACCTGATGCAGGATGCAACCCTCCCNCCGCTGCTGTGGGCATTGNAGAGNAGCTGGCTTGCCGACGATAAGATACGAGTCTGTCGGTGCAAAACGGGCCAAAAAACACTGCACGACACGAGAATCCGAGGTTGTCTGAAGAGGCCGTCCAAGAATCCGCCCGGTTTTTCGACGGCCCGGCTGTGGCTTTTACCCATGGGAGGTCGAATCCTCACCCGCCCGTGCTGTGCCGTCCCGGCAATCTTGGGACGAACTCTTGTGCTCGCTGAGGTTTGGGCACGGCGGAGACGCTGGCCTCCGCAGTGGACCACCGCCCTGTTTCGCTTCTTCCTTGTCACCACCCGGCATGCGTCTCGAACATTGGGAGGCAAACGACGGACGTGGACGCTGACTCTTGGGTGGATGCTGAACGGTGGATCCGATCGACGTGTCTCGCAAGCCACTATTGCTCCCATTGGCTGGGATGGTTTCCGCTTCGGATGACCGTTGGTTCGTTGTTCCTGAAATGGCAGGGATTCGGGTGTTTCCCCGTCGTGCCTTGCAGCATCTGCAAGGAACAGGCAGACTGGCGCCATTTTCTGACAAACTCGGACGGACCGGTGCCTTAACTGGGGGTCCCAGGGTGCTACGCCGCACCCCTGCCAAGCCTGTTTGGGGACTACCTTCGGAGCCGGCGCTGGGCTGGGTAACCGGCGAAGCAAGGGATGAGAACTCGCTAACAGCCTCTAGGGGGACGCCGTGTACCCCATGCTGGGCCNCGTGGTAGCAGCNTCCTGAGACGACGGAGNGGGGGTGGAAAATAGCAGCCAGGGACCGCAACACCCCAGCGCCAAACCACGCCCCCCGNGCTTCGCCCACTCATCAGTCTAGTCCACTTCCACCTGGCTACCCAGAAGATTGGAATACCTTAAATCTCAGCTCCCTCGTTGGCCCTGCGCTCTTTTGTTTTTGCTCTCACCCAACGGCCAACATTCATTCCTTTCTTGATTGTGCTCAGTGAGCCCACCTTCATTTTGCAGTCCCGACTCTGCCACAAGACATACAAACATCGCACTCGCAAGAAGCTTCTCTTGCTCTTCATTCATTCGACCTCGAAGGCTCGGAACACACACCAGCAAAGCAACGCTGCAGCACCCATTGATATTTCGGCCCCCTGAACGCGTTTAGCCACAATGAAGTCCGCCGTCTTTGCCGCCAGTCTGCTGGCCTCGCTCGTCGTTGCCCAGCCCCACGGCCATGGCCACAGCCATCTGCACCGCAGGAAGGAGCACGGCCACCACAACAAACGCGGTGTGGTTGTCGAGGTGGTGACCACGACCGTCTACGAGACCGTCACCGCCATCGTCGACGACAGCACCACCGAGTTGATCATGCCCAGCACCAAGCCGGTCACCACGACGTCCACAACCCCGACGGTCCCCAGCCCCAGCCCCGGCCAGTTCTTCGAGAATCCCGACACGAGCTCTTCCGCCGCCGCCGCCCCCGCGCCCACTTCGCAGTCTCCCCCCGCGGTGCAGCAAGCTCCTTCTCCGTATGTTTTTCCCGTGGATACAGGAGCCGTTCCCGGTTCATTAGTTGACCCTAGTCCCATGTATAGTCCCGTGGTTGAGCTCGTCCCGGCCCCGACCACCACTACCAGCGCCGCCGCGCCTGCCGAGACCATCGCCAGCGGCAGTGGCAGCGGCAGTGGCTCGCCGTCTTACAGCGGCTCGCTCACCTACTTCGCGTTGGGCATGGGCTCGTGCGGCATCGACGACGGTGGCAAGGACAACACCGCCAACATTGTGGCCGTCTCGTCCGCGTTGATGGGCGCCCAGTCCAACGGCAACCCCATGTGCGGCAAGAGCATCACCATCAAGGCCAACGGCAAGACCGCTCAGGCCCTGGTCCACGACAAGTGCCCGAGCTGCGCCCTCGGCGACGTCGATGCCTCCGAGCAGTTGTTCCTCCAGTTGTTTGGCACGCTCGATGTTGGCCGCGGGAGCATCGAGTGGTGGTTCAACTAAGGCGTTGGCGCATCACCGGTCGTTCGTGGATGGGGTTGACCCCGCAGTCGGAACAAATGGCGAGACCGTGTTTTGACGATTCATCCACAAACCCCCCCTTTTCCGGCGTTATGATGTGATGCCAGTTTCACTTCTTGGACAAGTTGTTTACCCGCCATCCAAATATTTTTTTGGGGCCGGGCTATATACCCCCTTTGGAGAGCATCCTTGGAAACTAAGGGCGCCTTGGATTTGGCGAAGCTCCGGGTTTGGAGCCGGGAAATGGGACAGGGCGCCATAGAGATCTTGCCCGGTTGATAGACATCATATTCTTGTGAACATACTTTCGGGGCAACCCGGGTTTTTTAAAATTGACTTGGTTGTCCTGTCACTCATTTCTGTCTGCCGGTGATGACTTGACCAGTAATATGTTCTA
>FJWA01003743.1_pt1 | contig 28093 bp, 18 predicted proteins | sample 1011891 | NCBI WGS metagenome assembly FJWA01 (sample SAMEA3912450, study PRJEB9761) | metagenome | biome: forest; material: soil | place: USA | collected 2011-06-22 | depth 0.1 m
GGTGAGAGCTGAGCTGGAGGGGGTTTTGGGGTGGGCTGGGTTGGGTTATCTCTGAGTTTGTGGTGAGAGAGAGAGTGGGTTGGTGAGGAGTGAGTTTTCTGGGGTTTCGTTGTGTGGTGTACTGTATCTTGATATGCGAATTTCGTTGCTCAGAGGCAGTTAATCAGCAGTTGCGGAAAGCTTGTTGCTCTCTCCATTGGACCCCGCCAGTGAGGCTTCAATTGTTCACTTTGAGTCTGTCTTGGTACGCAGAGTAGATATTGAAGTGGAAAGGGGTCTGTCTCTCGGCGTCAATGTCTACCAGAATAACATTTCCTGGTTCTTGTATTAACGCCTTTCCATCTATAGCCCGAGAACATCGAAAAAAAACAAGAGCTGCATAACTTGGAAAGATCTCTGTGGCAGAAAGGCACTAGAGGTCTACCCAGGAAAATCGATTCAGTATCCTGACTCATCAGCCACCCTCTTCCTCCGCAGACTCCCAAACCGCCGCTTCAGGCTCTGCGTCAGGCTCTTGCCCGTGGTATTGCTTCTCTGCAAGCCGGATGAGCCAGCCGCGTCATCGCCCACGCCAGGCTGCAGCTGGGCACCGTTGCTGACACTCCGCTGGCGGACCTGAGTCCCGCCCGCCTTGTGCTTGCTGCTGTCACTGTAGCCTTGGCCGTGGGGCGAGGCGGTGGGCTGCATCTCGTAACAAATAGACGCATCCTGGGAAGCGGCGTGCTGTTTGCCGTGCGACTTCTTCTCTCTAGAGGCTTGGTCCAATGAGAAATCGGGCTCGCCTTTGCCTTTGAAGTCATCATCCCGGTAACGCTGGTAGCCTTGTTAGCTCAACAATCCCCAGACACAAACAGCGATGAGGAAAACTGAGTGTAGGCACTTACAACGTGGTCCCATCGTTTGTACGGTCCGCCCGGCGCATCCTTCTCACGCATCAAATCCGCCCCTTCCTCATAATGCATGCTGCGCCCGTCCATATCCCTCATCCCGGGCGGGATCATGGCCGTTCCTTGGAGAGGATGATGTCTCTCCAGCGCATCCCGCAGGAATTCGGGCGGCGTGGCCTTCAGAGCTTCGATGTTGCTGTCTTTGAGAGCCTCCACCGGGGCGTACTTTTTGTTGGTGTTGCGCTCCTTCAGGGTGGCATCGAACGGCCCGCCGTGGTGGTAGGTGGCGCCCGGTACAGGCCCGCTGATGTCCAGCGAGTCGATAGTATCGCTGGGTTGTTGACGGCGGTGGTTGTGCAAGTGCGGCGCCCGATCGGCCGCACGGTGTGCTCGGGCGAGCGTCGCCAGCGGCCGGTGGGACATGTCGCCTGGGAATCGCTCCCTGAGTGAACCGCTCCGACGGGGAAGATGGTCGTCTCCTACTTCTCGTGCCTGGTGCTCATGGGCGAGCATCTCCAATGGGCGGTGCGATCGATCCCCGGGAAACCGCTCCGCAAGAGAGGCGCCACGGCGCCGGGTCCTGTTCTCGTCTCCTAATGCAGCCATGGCGTCGGCGCTGGGCCGAGAGGTGGACACGCTGTTGGCTCTGGACAGAATGGTGCCTTGGTTCCAGCGGGTCGGCGGAGGGGTGGCGGTATGAACGGAACGCTTGCGTTCAAGCCCAGAGAGTGGTCTGGCGTTAGGGCGCGGAGGAGAAGGGGGGAGGGGCCTGGATTTTACGCTGCTTCTGCGGCTCAGGACCCGGCGGAGAAAGGGCTGCTCCTCGTCTGAGTTGTCGGCGATCGCCTTTTGGTGGTGGGCTTGGTTAAAATATCCACGCGTAGGGCTTGAAGATTCCGGTGGTGTCGGAAGGGGCCTGAAGCGAGTTGCAGATTCCTGGCTCGGCTCTGGTTCGTAGAGAGGACCAAGAATATATTTAGAGGCCTATATGGAGTCAACACAAGAGCCGACACATTCGTGCTGAAAGTGAAACCCTGAAAAGCTGTGCAATGGAATTTATTCAGACAATGAAAAGGGAGAGGTCTCGGGAAGGGAGTTGGCAAACAGGTGTCTAGAACCTGGCAAACTGATGCCACAGACCTAGGAACGGGGGTACGAGCTGTGACGCAACCGCCCTGGCGAACATCGTGGTGGGAGCGATCATCCCGGTAGCCGAGAGGACAAACGTCATTGGCGCTGGGGCAAGCAGCAAATCCGGGTACGGGATGGTGTGGGAACGCCCACTCAGACGCAGACCCGTGGGAATAGGGGTGGAAACGTGTGGCTTCCCATAAAGAATACGTGGAAAGAGATTCTTGAATTGAAGCTCACCCATTGCTTGTCGACAACCGTGTCGTCGACGTAACCCCTGTCGTCCATGTTTAGTGGTGCTACGCGGCGCAACGGCCACAGCGGCCAGTGGATCCTGATCCTCGGGTTCGGCGGGGCGTCGGGATGCGCCGCAAGCTGTGGATATTCCCAGGAACGAACGGGAATGCGGGCGTCGGTGATGAATTGAATCGGGGTGGTTGTTGTGGTTGTTGTTTGTTGAGGAAAAGTTACTTTCTGCAATTGTGAAATGACGAGGGCCCACGACGGGTGATGGGAGCGACTTTTGTCGCCCGCGCGGCCGAGTGCCCTTATGATCAGAAACGCCCCAGCAAACTCGGCCTTGACCGGAATGGATGAGAATTGGCGGGGTAGCGGACGACGCCTCGCCCGTTCGAGACCAACGCCCCGCGTTTCTTCGCGTCCCGTGGCAACGTCAGTTGACGGCGGTGCCTTTTAGCCAGGGGCACTGCAGCAGTGCAGGCAGCGGGATGAAGGGTCTGCACAAGGGCCTAGGCGAGCCGAGACCATGCAGTTTCCGTCCCAACAAGTATTACGCAGTAACACACACACACCATTTGGCATCAGAAGCAAACCGCTGAACGGAACGCACCACACACCGTCTCAACTCGGCCCCGTTACTCGCCAGTCGCCCCATCGTAGCATCGTCGGCCGTTCCGCTCCTCGGCCACCATTGGCGGGCCGTCTGGTTCTGCAGTCCCTATGTAGGTAGGATCGCACGGCTACCACACCAAAACGTGGCCGTGACAGGTCCAGGCCCGAGACCAAGCCCCGGCCAGAACCCGGCCCGAGGACCCACACGGAAACGACCCAAAACGAAACGAAACGACGCGGCCCGGCCAACCTCCCACATTTCCGCCTTGCCAGCGGCAGGCACTAGTCCAGATTCTCAGAAATGCCGCTTGTAGACTACGCCTCCGATTCGGACAGCTCCGCCCCCGTTTCCGACCCCCCGGACACCCCGGCGAGAAAGAAGCCAAGAACGGCGTCTCCACCCCGAAATGCAGGACCCGGACCCGGCGCCGGACCCGGATCGACCTCTGCCCTCCCCCCTCTCCCGGCCTCCTTCCACGACCTCTACGCCTCCACCGTCCGCACCACAACCCGCGACGATCCAACCCTGCACCAGGGCCGCACCCGCCAGAACCCCCACGTCCGCGGCAACTGGCCCAGCCACATCTACATCGAGTGGCACCCCACCGCGGCCGTGCACGCCCTGCTCGCCGGGTTGATCTCGACCCTCCAAGAGTCGGCAAAAGCGGCCCTCGGCGGCGCGGAGGTCACCAGTTTTCTACAGAGCGACCTGGCCGCGCCGCAGCCGCTGCACATCAGTCTCTCGCGGCCCATCGTGCTCGCCTCCGAGGAGAAGGACCTGTTCCTCGGCGACGTGGAGAGGGCTATCGAAGGGAGCGCGATCGCCGCGTTTACGCTGCGCTGCAGCAAGGCGGAATGGCATCGGACCGCGGAGAGCGGCAGGTCGTTTCTTGTGCTGAGGGTGCATGGCAACCAGGCGGCGCCGGGAGATGATGCAGATCCTCCCGGAAACGACAACAACAGGAATCCACAGTTGACCGAGCTGCTGAGGCGGTGCAACTTGGTGGTGGCGAATTACCAGCAGCCGGAGCTCTATCAGTGGGCCGAGGACGCCGGGGAGAGGCGAATTGGCGACGCGTTCCATGTGTCGGTGGCGTGGTCGTTTGCCGAGCCCACCGAGGATCTGGTGAAAGCAACTGAAAAGGTGTTTGACGGGCGCGAGGTTAAGAAACGGATACAGGAGGTTCAAGTTCCCGTCCACGGCGTCAAAGTCAAGATAGGGAATGTTGTAACACACGCGGCGCTCCGACAGCCACGGACAAGGACAGGCGGCAAGGCAAGGAACGTGCTAGGGTTGTGAAGCACAGGCAGACAGCGGCCTAACTTTACTCAAGGCCAGGGCGTGCTATGTACATGATACTCGGCGACGACCGAGAGTGGATCCGTATGATTCTATAAGACGTACCTGATCGGTAACTATGCTAGAAATATATAGCGTCCAAAGACGCATACCCAAGAGTGCTGCGGTTGGAGAAAGAGAAGAAAAACACGTTTTCCCGCAACGCCCAACTCCGTTCCAAAGCCCTTGTGATGCGGGCCATGATGCAATGCTAATCAAAGTTCATCCACCCTCGCCGCCCCAAAGGCCCATGACCTTGGAGACACGGGCAGGCCGATGTAGAACTGCCATAATCGGTGCAGTTCCGAAGTAATAATGTGCCACCTGAACAACGTGTTAGCAAAGCGTCCTGTGGCTGATTCATAATGCCAGGAGAAAGGAGACTTACATCATCGACGGGAACCCAATCCAACCCCTGAGCACGAACTTGAGCGCCTCGATGACGTTGCCCAGTTCCTCATTAAACTCGTCCTTGACAGTCCGGTCCTGGTACTCTGATGATTGGGGCTCCTCGTGGGTTTTGTCGACCGCTTCAGACGGCGCGGGCTCTGGAACAACGGCATGGCGTGGCTTTTTGGCCCAGTCAGGGATGACATCGACCTTTTCCGCCTCCTTGCGGCGCCGGTCAGCCTCGTGAGCAGCCTCGGCCTGCCCCACCATATCCCGGAACTTTTGGATGGCGTCCAGGCTGCTGCTCAGCCGCGCATACGTGTTGAACAGTGCAACCAGCTCGGTGCGCTTCAGAATGGGCACTTCGGGCTTGTCATTGTTATCCAGCTCGAAAAGCACCTTGAGCGCGGTCCCGTAGCCCGCCGTCTGGAGCTTGCCCCAAAGACGGCACTTGTCGCAGCCGACACAGTCCATCAGGCGGCTGACGTTGCGAAAGCGGTTCCGGAAGTCCTCCTTCAGAGAGGGGCCCTCGCCGTTCTTGAACATCAGGCTCTCGTCAAAGATCTCGGGCACGCTCGCGGCACCGTCCGTGACGGCCATGACCTTGGCGCGTGTCACGGCGTCCTGCTCCATATCGCCGAGGCAGAAAGTGTAGTCCTGGCGGCGTGAGAGGTACGGGCCAATCTTGGCGATGGCGCGGGTGAGGAGAGCGTAGTTGAAGTACAGGTTGCTGATGCGATCCGGGAACCCGTGTAGACGGTTCACATAGCAACCGACATTGGGCTGCCACGTGCCGGTCGTCTGGTTGAGGAAGTCCCAGCACAGGTGTGTTGAGATGCTCGCGTGCATGCCGGAAATGACCCTGTAAAACACGCGCTTCTCGAGACACTCGTCTTCGTGCTCCAGCCCCGTCTTGGCCACAAAAGGGGTCAGCGGGTTGTGTTGCCGCTCCTCCTCCAAGACCTGTTGTCGGCCGGCGGCTTCGATCACAGCCTTGAAGTCCATTGCCGCAGGTCCTTTGGCGGAGGGGTCTTTGCCGAGCGCTGCCGAGTGCGGGAACGAGCTCCGCTGGAAACAGTTCTCCCGGTAGATGGCGTCCCAGACCTGCTTCGCCCCGTCGCCGGCGTAGCCGGTAAAGCGCTCCGGGTTGCGCAACAAGCTCACGTAGTCCCCCTTGGAGGCCGCGCTCTCGTCTTCGGGCACACAGTAGTCCCGGTCGTCGCACTCGTCGTCGTACTCCACCACGCAGCTCTCCCCGACGTCCTCCCCCAACCCGCCTTGCAGCGGCCGCCTAGGCTCTTCCTTCTGCATGCTCTTGCCCGGGTGTCTCGCGTGGGGCCCTTCCAGCTTGCCCAGCTCGCTCGCGCGCCACACCGGCGGGATGTCCTCCTCGTTGTCGAGCGTCTCGACGGCGCAGGCGATGTTGCCACACATGCCATTCTCGTCGTTCCAGAAGGGGCACTTCTTGTGAAAGAGGTTCACCCGGTAGTGGGAGAAGAAGTCGGTCGTCTGTGTCAGGTCGTCAAGGGCCGGCTTGACGTTGCGGTTCAGCCGCTCGAGGGTCGCGTAGGAAGCGCATGCATCGTTCACAATGGCTTTGGGCGAGATCTGCCAGAGGGTGCGGTTAGAACGGAAGGTAAGAATCTCGGCCGCCGAGGCAGCATCGCGCGGGCCGAACACGGCAAGCAAGCCAAAGAAAGCGTACCGCGCATGCATCTTGGGAAGATGCAGCCGAGTCCTGGCACTGCACCTGGGGTCCCCAAAGGGCGAACACCGACAGGTAAAAGAGGCGAGCGGCCGACTTCATGATTGCGCTCTGCGCAACTCTGCGGTCGTGAAGCACAGGGCCGGTCTTGCTCGCTCGTACGTCGAGGTTTTCGGTGCTGGTCTTGTCTGGGGCGATTCCCGAGACCTGGCCTGAAACGTCGAGGTCAAAAGACGTGGTCTGATGTCAGTGCCAGCACCAGAGACCCTGCTGCTTATCGGGGTCTTTTATTCTCGAGGCCACTTCAGGGATCAGAGACCTGCAGAAAAGCTTGGCGGTTCTGGAAACGCAGGGTGGCCAAAAGGGACGCAGAAAGCAGGGAGAGGGTCGAGGGTCAAAGAAAAACACGTCTTTTTGTTCCGCCAGCTTCATGGTCCTTCATGGTCAGACTGGTCCTCGTCGCAATGGCCCCGGGGTTATTATTAACGTCAAGGCGAGGCGAGGGGTATGGTTCGTGAAGAAGAGGAAATGTGGCCAGAACGGAAGATCAGCAGTTGCTGAATTGCCGACCGAACGACCTGCCGCACGCTGATTGCTTAGAAATATGGAACCGGCCGACATGCCCATGTTCCCAGCAGCAGTGGCGTTGCATTTTGCCCCATCCAGGGCCCGATCCAAAGATCGCTCGGAAGCATCAGGTCCCTTGAATCGGAGCCGCGAACAAGGTTCGTTTGCACGACCTGCGGCGTCGTCGTGGGCACGGGGCGCCATTGTCTCTGTGGCCTGGTATGCCGCCGAGACAACCCCGCGTTACCTCAAGTTGGTATTGCCTACCTGCCGAAGGTACCGACTTCTTGTGTGCCCAGTTGGCTTCGAGTTCCTTTCCGTCGCACTCATGTTGTCACTTCCAGCCCACCAATTCGCATTCCGATGCACTTCATACCCGCCCCGACTTGGTCAAGCTGGTGGTCGTATTATTTGCTGCTAATCCAGTACATTAACCAACAACGCAACACCACGGAACGGCGGAGAACCTGGCCCGTCCTGTGTTTAGATGCAATTACTTCTTCCTCGCTCTGCAGCATTGGTCGGGCACTCGCATTGGTCCTCCGATCCATCGCACGGCCCCGCTCCCATCCTCTGTAGTTCGCCGCTTAATTGGGCACCAACGCCGCCAGACCCCCCGAGAACGCGGACCGGCTGTAGCCTCGTGCGGTGGCCGAGGCTGGGGGCCGAATGATGCCGAGAGGCTCGTGATGCGCGTGGTGCCCGCCGTATCGTGCATGGTAGTCATACAATAAGTGACGGTCGCTCTCGGTCGTGATTGTCATGATAATGCAGAATGCGGTAGAGACTCGGACTCCGGTTTCCTCTTTCCTCCTCCCCTCTCTGCCTCACTGCGGTGGTTGGTAATTCAAGGGGCGCCTGTCGACCGTCAGTCGTCCGTATCGTGCCTGGGCAGGTCCAACGTGGTGCTGCTTACTTGAAGAGGAGAATATGGGGCTCAGGCTCATGAACCTCGTAATGTTCCCAACCGAGACTCTGCCGAGTGGTTAGCTCTCCAGCCGAACACGGATTTGCAAGGCGACGGAGCGCACCTGTGTGATTCCCATCCCCCGCCACTCATCCTCCCACAGGAGCTTCAACGTGCCTTTGGTCTTATCGTGGTACTCGGCGGGGATTGCTTTGAGCATGGCCTTGGGCAGCTGCACGTGGCGATACTCGAACTCGCTATCGGAGTATCTAGCGCGCGTGTCAGTCTCAAGTGGCACCAAACCACGCGGGTTTCAAGCACGAGGAGCCCACCTGGTGGAATAATGTATCGAGTCGATGAACTCATCCAGGCGCGCGCGCTCGTCGTCGGTCAGCGACCTAGGGATCCGGTTGCGGCGGGTAGAGTCAATGCCCATCTGCTCAGGGGACGCCATATCGTCGGTATTCGCTGCGGCTTCGATGCAATGTGCGAGGGGTCGTGTGCGCAACGGAGCGCGATGCCCTGGGAGTTTTCCACGTAGACGCAAAGGCGGAATATCTAGGTCCGCCGAAAGTTGGTTGGTGCCGCGCGCAAATACCTTGGTCTCAAGGCTGGGTCGCGTGGCGAGGGTCGCGGGGTGGGGTAAAGCTCGATGAGGGCGGTCGGTCTGTGTCCCAAGCTCTCCGTTGGAGACGAGAGGTCCTGCGATGCAAGTCGGTGATGCGGCAGGTGGACAGCTTGCGTCCTTAGCGAAGATTGTTTTTGCGAAAGGGCTCCGGCGCTGGGTTCTGCGCGCGGCTTGTTGGCGTGTTGGGTGGAAATCCACTGGCGGAGGAGGGTTGGAGAGTGAGCAGAGGTAAACAACAAATCGGCGGTTTGCTAGGTGGAGGGCCCTGCCGCGCTGGTCTGGCGCTAAAATTTTGACCCCTCCGAGGCTCCACCAACCGAGCGCAAGCCGCCTGGCAGAGGCGGCAGCCCAGACCACAAAACAGTGCAATTAAACAGTCTTGGTACGCGTTCCGCACTGTATATTGCCGACCCAAAATCGCATGGAGTCAACTCCGATTCAGTTCAATTCACCCACCCTTGATCCGATCGACCTGCAGAGATGATGCTGGTAGCCATCTCCTAACCCGGCCACATCGCCTTTCGCACATGACAATTTCTTGTGCGATCTGCTCTTCACCCGGTGTTAGGATCCTTGACCCGCTCTCTTTTGCGACCCGCGTGCCTGGTTGCGTTGTTGAACCAAGCTTTCCGGCCAACTTCCGGAACTTTGAGGCAGCTTCTTTGCGCGCCTCTGCGCCGGAATCCATCACCGACGCGTCTCGACCCCCTACTTGGCCGGGTTCCAACGACTACCCCCTATCAACCCCTCGAATCTTCCCAACGGCCTGCTCTTGACAGCTTTCTCTGTCAACCTTGGCGCGTGACAGACCGCGATCGGCTGGCATTGGCGCGCCATGGACCACAAACGGAAGGCAAGCTCCTCGGGGGCTGGCATCGCGGATGGCGATGACCGGGCTCCCAAGCGACAAAAGACACCAGGTGTAAGTTGCCGTGACGGGTTTCTCCCCCTATTTTCTTCGACGCGTGACCGCCGTGCACAGTTTGGAATGCGATTGGACTGCCGGCCTCCACGGCCATCGCCAAATGCTAGCAGGCCTGTCGATTGTTCGTGCAGGCCATCAAGCTAACTCCGAGCACAGCAGCCATCAGAATACAATCTATTGCATGGCGAAACCTCCGAGTCCACATCGGCCTACGGTTTACACTTCCTCGAGACGATTCGACGGACGAAAGATAAGAGGTGCGTCGTCGTGCTCTTCTTCTGCGCCAGCCTCTCTGGGAGTTGCATGCTGACATCAGGACATAGCGGTCGACTTGTCGCAAGCTATTTCGAAAGCCTCATTCCGCGGGAGTCGAATCTGGAATACTACGATCGCATCCGCATGCCGATCTCGCTGAAAATCATCGAGCGGAAACTCCACAACCAGGACTTCAGGAACCTCTCGGAGCTCGAGAGCTACTTCAAGCGCATGGTGACCAACGCGAAAGAGTTTTACTCCAAGAATTCCGATGTCTTTGACGATGCCGAGCGGGTGCGCAAGGCACTTAGCAACTACATGACCAAAACCAATCCCGCGTACAAGCTCATCCCGGGCTATAGCTGTCAAGCGACACCAATTCCCTCCGACCTCCAACCTGAATCGGAGGAACTTTCCGCCAATCGGGCCACGGTGGTGGAAGAGGCCGAAGAAGATGATGAGGATGCTGAAGGCGATGAGGACGCCGAAGGCGAAGAGGAAGAGGATGCTGAGGGTGAGGAGGACGAGGAGGACGAGGAAGAAGACGGCAATCCGAGGAAGATCGTCCTGAAGAGGAAAGGGCCTGGCAGGCCCCCAAGGGCTGACATGGAACAAGCCAGGAAGTTGGACAGGAGTGGACGGGTCAAGGCAGACCACGAGTACGAGGGCGTGCCCTACAAGGGGCTCTCCTTTCAACAGGCCCAAGAGAAGGTTGTCGAGGAGCTGATCCGGAAACTGGATGGATCGTGAGTTTTGCTCTCCAATGTTGTCATCCACGTTCGGTCAAGCTAACAATGCCAGGGACCCGTACTTTCTGGACTTCATCAACCTGCCCCCCCGTACCTACAAAGACTACTTTGCCGTCATCACGTCTCCGCTCTCCTTGAAAGGTTTGCAGAAGCTCGTCAAGGGCATCCACGGCCGACAGCCTGCAACGGGCATCAGCGACTTCAAAAACTGGGCAGCCCTTGAGGATAGGGCGAGCCTTCTCTGGACCAATGCCCACTTCTACAACGAAGAAGGAAGTGACATTCACTCCCTGGCAACGGATCTCAAGGTAGATGGTCCCGTCCCGTGGGTAACGCCGTGTGGCTGACAATAGTTGAACTAGAAATGTTTCGAGAAAGAGGTCAACGAGGCAAGAGCCGTAGTTCAGGAACCGCCCCAGCCAAAAATCAGGCTGAAGATGACTCCTGGTCAAGAGACGCCGGTCGTGGGACCCAAAAAGATCACCATCCATGTCGGTGGGTCAAGAAGCAGTACCGCGGCCTCACCTGCGCCGCAGATCAGTCAGTCTGGTGATTTGGGTCGTCCTGGTGGAGCTACGGACAGCAGCCGCAATGTCCCCCCTCCCCTCACGAACACGACCGCCGCCAGTTTCCAGGTCGACCATGCCAGGACTTTACCGGGAGTGGCGCCGTCTCCGCGCTCTACGATTGTCGCTCCGATGCCTGGCATTGGTGGTGCGCAAATTCCGGTGGGGTTCCCGCGACCAAACGGCAATGTGCCAGGCATTGTGGGTACCCCGAACGGAACGCCAGCCGCTGTCCATAACTTCCAACAGCCTCCGCCCACACATCAGCTGCAAAACGGTCATCCCGCTCCCGCGCCGTTGGTCGCGCCGCCGATCTACGACTACAAGTATCGCGCTCCTGGTAGAGGTATGTCTACCGTCATCCTTGACCTTCTGGTTTTCGCACACGCACGTGTCTTACTAACAGCGACCATAGGCTATGCGGATTCTCTCTTACCGAGCGTTCTGATCCGAACCCACCCCAGTGTGGCTATGGACCACAGGTTCAGACTCGAGATCCCGGCGGACGCGAAGGAAGCGCACCAGAACCTCACAGTGCATGTTCCGGGCAATCACGGACGGTTGCAAGTCATTCCTCGGTTGGCACCGTTCGAACATCAGGGCCGGGCGTACCGGATGTTCGTGAGCATCAACGGTCAAACGGTGGGACGGGCGACTCCGCTCCCCGTCCCAGACGATCCGCTCCCTCAGAACGCGATCGTCTTCGACCTGAACCTGCAGTACACTACCAATATCGTCATCATCACGGTGATTGCGGCGCTTCCCAAAGGGCAGAAGCTGCCCAACGGTGCAGATTGCGAGGTTGAGAGGCTCGTTCTCAATGCCCAGCTTCTCCGGGTGTATTAGAGCCCGTGATGTCGAAGTGTTCTTACCGGTGTACCGCTCCGGGCTGTGGGCGGGGGCTTTGCGATGTTTGGGCGAGCTGAGTGGCTCAGTTTGATCCGGTCGTCAAACTGTACGAAGGGTTATGAAAACAGGGCCGCCTACTGTGGCAGGGGTGGCTATCGGCGTTTGATATCCGGGGGGACTCAGTCTACGTTCCATTTGAGTTCTTGACGGTCGAGTTCCGGTTTCTGTTGGGGGTTCTGTTGGGGGTTTACTCTGTAGATTTACATCCATGTACCACAATGAGAGCGAGATTATTTTTACGTGCTTTGAGGCTGTGTAGGACAGGACAGTAGCAGTGGCTTGAACTTGCATTCCTCGGGTATGAGCTGTGGCGCCATCCTGTTCTGCCTTCTCCGGATGCGGTCTCTGTCGATTGTCCTTTGTTTGGACCAACCCATGCATGCTTTGCCTATCCCGTTTGCTAACCAGCTGTCTTTGTGAGCTGTTGACTACTACACTCAAGAGACTGTCCCATCCATTTGGCCTTTCTCCTTCGCAAAATACGACATCACCAAATTTTGTTTACGCTGCGAAGGGACGATCCTCAAGCTTTCCCGGCGAACTGAGCAGAGGCAGCCAACATCACTGATCAACTGAGCAACCAAGACCGATCCTATCCCAGCACAATGGCGTTCCGAAGGGACGAACCAGCCATCTTTGATAATCCCAACTTCACCGGTAACACCTTCGACGGTCCCGCCTTCAACGGTCCCATCATACCCGTGGAGCCCGAGGAGCCTGACAATCCCGCGACACTTGAAGGCGTGATGGACAACGACCGTGGGGAGTGGTTTGGTTGGGATTTCTGGAATGGAGGTGGCCAGCCGCGTCATATACAGGAGTTGACGAAGGGCGACTGGCGGCCCACGAGAATGCGGTTCGACGAGCGCTGGGCGGCGGGGGAGATCCCCAACCATTGGTATGAGAACCGGTACAGGAATTTGTTTCGGCTGGCGAGAAAGTTTGCGGTGGAGAATTTCGGTTATGGGGACCTGCCGACCCCTCTCGCTGCCGGTGAAGGGGGGTCGGGCTTTGTTTGGTTGGAGGGGACGTCGAAGCATTTCAGGTGTTTTGTCAAGAAGATTGCGAAGCAGGACAAGAACGCCGGCGGGTGGGATGAGTTGCTGGTCAAGCGGCGTAATCGGGAGTGGTTGCTTACGGGGGTCATCGGGAAGGTGTTGGAAACGTGTGTGTTTGAGGATCTGCTGTTTGGGGCAGACGAGGGGGCAAAGGAGATGCTGGAGGCACAAGATGAGTGCACCCTCGAGTTTGAAGGTGAGAAGATCCGTCTCTGTTGACTGGCGGAAGAATCTCCCGCTATGGAAATCGGATTGCCATCTAACGCAACACAGGATACCGGCGCACCACGATGCGATCTCAAAGCATCCGCGGCACCTTCGGCGACAAGCAACTGACCCTGGACTTTTGGCCTTGTGTCGACGAGCGCGCCCTGCAGCTCACGGCACTGCTGCTCCCCCTGATTCGCATGATGGACAAGTACTTCGGCGCGACCAAATCGTTGCGGGACGTGTACCAGGAGCTCCACAATATTGTCGCTGAAGCAGGATACCTCTCCATCGGTGTGCGCCGGTCAGGCCACATCTTTCACTTCTCGTCGTCGTTCCTGGGCGAAATGTGGAATCTTAACCAGGAACCGGTTGACCATGCCATCTACAATGCTTCAGTGGAAGCAAACAAGACCGCTGATGCCATCGCCGAAGCAGAGCGGACGGCCGAAGAGAGCCGCAAGCAACAGGAAGAGGAGGCTCGATCCAACTATCCGGCTCTGAGGAACCGAGGAAAGGCAATCATCACCTCAGCGCTGGACCACGTCCAAGCGGCCCGAAGGCGCCTTACAGGGGAGAGGGTCAATCCTTGGGCGGTTACACCCGCGGGAAAACGCCTCGACAAAATCCAAATGGTCGTTTGGCCATCGCTCCACCGCTTCGCGACAGTCGGGGGGATCAACCCAGAAACGGGCGATGCAGATGGGCAGAGCGCTACTGCCATCCTGCAGTCCCAAGTCATTTACTGCCACGGCCGCAACGGCGAATGGGGGCAAGGGAGCGAGTACTGGCCAAGCTTGGAAGAGTGGGTGCGCCAGAACAAGCGCAAGCGCATGTGGAATTTCCTCCTGTCGCTGCGCTGGGCCACGTATGCTGTCGCTGGTTGGTTGCTGTTCAGCTGTGCAACACACTACAGTGTGGTCACCGACAATGTCCTGCAGATTGCGAGGAACGGGCTGGTCAAGGGAGTCCGGTACGCCGTGAGGGAGACGGTCCTTTTCATGCTGGACGTGGCGATCACGACCGTTACGATGGCCATCGGCGCTGTCAACGCCATGTTGTTCTTGGTGTCTTTTGTCAGGGACTCGGTCCCTCGTGTGTTGAGGCTCGGCCTGGTACTTTAGACCCAAAATATAGGTAGGTCTTATGGGCGTCGATGGCGATGTTTTGGACCAAAGGCTTGTCTTCCGGGTTGTCTGGAGTCGGGGAGCATCTCTCTGGTTAGGCAGAAGACAGAATTCTGTTCAGTGTTATCTCTTTCTTCAACCTTCCTACTTTGGGAGGCGTACGGATATACAGTTGTCTCTGCCTCTGTGGATTCAGGACAGTCCGGGGAAGGCCCCGAAGTGAGATCCGAAGTGAGAAGTGCAGTGAGTCTGGTCCTCAGGGACGTGAACGTGGATCGGGTGGTGTGGAGCAAGCATCAGGACAGCAGTTGGAGACATCTTGTCTAGCGTGCATTAGCGTGCTTATGTAATCCTGGCAAGGGGATCTGATGCTTCCCCACATCAGACACCAGATCCCTGTCGCAGCCGCCAAAATTTTGTGTCTGCACTTGATTCACGTCCTCAGAAATAATCCCACGATGTCGTTGCCTGCCAGTTAGCCCAACTCGACCCCGGACGGCGAAACTCAGAACCAAAATCCAGCCCGACAGCCCGACAGCCCACGGTGCCCGAACTACCGCCATGGACGCGGCCGCACTCCTCCAGTCCCAAGGGTGGCGGGGCAAAGGCTTCTCCCTCCATCCCACGAACAACACGATCGGCCTGGCAAAACCTCTCCTCATCTCCCGAAACACAGACGGCCGTGGAATCGGCAAGAAGGCACACTACACGAGCGACCAATGGTGGTTGCACGCCTTCGACCAGAAACTCAAGGGTCTCGACACGTCCAAGAAGGGGATCGTGGTGCAGTCGGTAACGCAGGGCAAGCTGGACATCATCGCGAGCAGCCAGCCGAACGGGAAATACACAGGCGTGAGCGGCCTCTACGCATCCTTTGTGCGGGGTGGCATGTTGGACGCCACAATGGAGGTGGAGCTTGTCCGGGGCGAATCAACGGACGCGACACCCATGACTTCCGACGACAGCGAAGGGTCCGTCACAAGGAAAGAGAAGCGTGGCGAGAGCAAGGCCGAGAGGCATGCTAGGAGGGTAGCTAGGAGGTTACACAAGGCAGAGAAGGCGGCAAGGAAAGCCGCCGAGGCGAAAGCAGCCCGGAAAGCCCGCGAGAAGGCTGCAAAGAAGGAGCTGAAGCAGGCGACAAAGGCGAACGAAACAAAGGAGGAGAGACGCGCCAGGAGGACCGAAAGGAGGGCACGAAAGGAGGCAAAGAGGAGGAAACGGGAGTCCAGCACGCTGCAAAAGTCTGACCAAGGGTGAAGGGCTCCACGCAATGGTGTCGGGTATATTGCTCCGTTCCTCACGCGGCACAAGGTGCCTATAGGCCATCTTGCACAGGGAATTCCAGACCATCAGAGGCGCACCAGCAGCCGCGCCGTATCCATCGCAAGCCACGCACCTTTGCGACCGCGCTGGGTTTTGTGGTCCGCAGAGAGGAAGGGGGCCGCCATCACGACGAGCAATTTGCTGGGCAAGGGGCAACCTGTAATCATAGCCTGGGCCCCGACCCGGTCTTCAGGGCTCTTTTGGGACCTTGCCCGGCTTGTTCGAGAGTAGCCAGGGCCGCCGGTCCCAGAAGTCGTCCTTGATAATGTCAAGGTGTTCCACCACAATCCGTGCCTTTGCTCGTCGCTTCTTGTCGTTTTCGGCTTGTGTTTTTGATTGCTGGACCGGCTCGGCCAAGTTGTCCGCTTCGACGGTGACGTTGTGTGTGCCAGGCTCCACCAGCTCATACTGCCCTCCCTTTCAGTCACTTGGGCACAGCGGTTTGGGTAAGGTCAAGGGCTCACGTCTCGGAAAACAACACTGCCCTTCTTGTACATCTCGGGTTCGTTGTTGTAGTTGATGCCGAATCTCGAGAAGAGAATCTCGTTCTTGTCGGCAGCAAAAGTCCCCTGTGTTTTGTGTTTCGGGGGCATCAGATACAGCGCTGGTTAGTCAAGCGCGGGAAAGCTCACCTTCAGAGACTTCTCAGCTTCAGTGCCATCCATTCCACCTAACTGAATGAGGGCCCAGAAGGTCGTGTTGTAAAGATTGTTGATGTGGCCTAGCAGGTCAGGACCACTTCGGGCTGGACGTCAAGAGTACCTACAGTCAACCTGCCTCCAGCTCATGTAATCTCGAAGGTTCTGCACTGTCGGGTAGCACACTGCCCGGCCATCGAAGCTAGGCAGCGGGGGAGTCAAAGGAGTTTCTTGGAAGTAAGTCGACCACAAGTGAACATAGTATGCGGTGAATGTGGAGACAATCGTTGAGACCAGTTTGCTGCCATGGGAATCAGTTCCGTATCCCAGAGTAGCTTCAAGCTGGTGGCTTGCCTGGAGCGACGCTCAAAGAGACTGCATGTCTTGTGAAAGACGAAGCTGGGCAGATGTTAGCGGATATGGATGCGCTTAGCCCCGTACAAGAAAAGCACACCTGTATTCATCGCTGACCCCGTAGGCAACGGCGATGTCTGGGAGCTCTGCCATGACTGCCCTGGCAGCGGCATTCATGAGCTCAAGAGCCCGCCTGTCGTTTGGCTTCTCAAAGCCATACTTGCTCGAGAACCTAGATGGATCAGACAAGACAGGTCAGTTGCTTGCAATATGAAGAAAGAGTGTGTGGTCAAAGGTGCTGCCGTACTTAGTGAAGCCCCGCCCATCGATTCTGACGACGATCCACGTGTTTGGGAGGAGATTGTCGGGTTGCTCAAATTGCTTGACGTATTCGAACCTTGAGTTAAACATCAGTCATAAATTCTCGAGACAGGCGAGGGGCGTGCTGTACTTGGAGTTGGCCATCCTAAGATGCCTTCGGGCCGTCACCTGTCTGGTGAAACTCTCGAGGCTATCACTCCCTGACAAGAACAAAGCTATCGATTGTCGGGAGAAAACCAACCGACTGGCTAACCCCGCAGGTCCACCAGGAGGGCGGGGCATTCTCATCGCTTGGCATCCCATCCCGCGCGAGATCTGCCGCTGAAACCCTGTCAGCGGGGCCCTGCAGCCTTGCAGCAGCAACGCCAACTCCCGTCAATCCACTGCCAGCCTTGTCGCAACCACTGCCTCGGAGAATCTCCAAGCATTCAACGCGGCAATGAATCTCCTCCTCTCCGACGACTATCTCCTCCAAGACTACCCCGAGAATATCACCAACACCATTCGCTCCGGGCACTCGACATGCGTGCGATTCAACCGCCGAGGCGACTTCCTCGCCTCAGGTCGCGTCGATGGCACTGTCGTCATCTGGGACCTGGAGACCATGGGCGTGGCGCGCAAGCTTAGAGGGCACTCCAAAAACATCACCTCTCTCAGCTGGTCGCGGTGTGGCCGCTATCTACTCTCGGCATGCCAGGGATGGAAGGCGATTCTCTGGGACCTCCAGGACGGAAAACGCTACCGTGAGGTGCGCTTCCGCGCTCCGGTTTATGGGGCCGAGCTCCACCCCTGGAACCAGTTCGTGCCGTTTGATACCTCACCGTGGAAGATGGAGAGGGGGCTAACTTGCTATAGCTACCAGTTTGCCGCGGCCTTGTTTGAGGACCAACCGATGCTCGTCGACATTACGGATTCTGGCGACGTGCGATACGTCCTGCCCTCGGTTCAAAAACGACCGAATACAGAGGCCGATGCGGCTCTGAAGGAGAAGCATGCCAAAGAGGATGCGAAGCACATGACGACGGCCATCGTCTACACCGCGACGGGTGACCATCTTTTGGCCGGCACAACCAAGGGACGCCTCAACATCATTGATGCCAAGACACGCGAAATCATCTACTCGGAGAAGATAGCGAGCGGGATCATCACAACCCTGCGGCTGACCGAGTCCGGCAAGGTGCTCCTTGTCAACGCCCAGGACCGGATAATACGAACCTTCCATGTCCCGAACCTCTCTGCCGCCGATCTCGATCCCGACACGATACAAATACCTCTCGAACACAAATTTCAAGACGTGGTCAACAGGTTATCCTGGAACCACGTTGCCTTCAGCGCCACGGGTGAGTATGTGGCAGCGTCTACCTACAACAACCACGAGCTCTACATCTGGGAACGGGGACACGGCAGCTTGGTGCGCATGCTGGAGGGACCGAAAGAGGAGCAAGGCGTCATTGAATGGCACCCGCACCGCGCCTTGCTGGCGGCATGTGGCCTGGAGACGGGGAGAATCAATATCTGGTCCGTCACGAGCCCTCAGAGGTGGTCGGCCCTCGCGCCTGACTTTGCCGAGGTTGAAGAGAATGTTGAGTACATTGAGAAGGAGGACGAGTTTGATATCCACCCGCAGGAAGAGATCCAAAAGCGGCGACTCGATCAAGAGGACGAGGACATTGATGTCTTGACTGTGGAGAACGGCGGTGGGCTGACCGAGGACGTGGACGCGTTTCGGATGCCCATCCTGTTCAACCTGGGAGAGTCGGACAGCGAAGAAGAGTTTGTGAACGTCGGCCTCGGGACATTACGTAGGAAAAGTCCTGGTGATCAGGATGACGGCGAAGTGACGGCCGAGGAGAGGGGATCTGGCAAGAAGGGCACTGGCGCTGGGCGAGGACGAGGGAAGAAGAAGTGATAGACCGCAGCGCGCAGTCTCTGCTCCGGCACCCACAAAACGACGACTTGCCTGACATACCTAGGCATGTAGTTGGAAACCCAAAGATGCGTTGGAACAATGAGACCTTGGTCTGCGGATGGGTCAGTGGACACACCCACAATAGAAGTAAGGAATCGAGAATGCATCAGAACAATGCGATCAGTCTTGGGAATCGATTCCCGCTCATCACAACAATAGGAGCAGGGAGCCCAAATTTTAGTCAAACGAAGGTACCTGTGCTCACAATGCCAAAGCGCAGTGCCATTTGGTACCCCTGTTTATTTTGTTTAAATTCCCGGCGCCGCCGTCACCAACGCTCGGTCGTCGCCGGTCGGTGGGTTGTGTCAAAAGTGGGGTCACGTCCGAAAGCAGCCTAGCAAGGAACCTGGCAGGTCGCCTCACTCCCGCGTTTCGCTTTGTCAAGTCGAACTTTTCTAGGCAGCGCTACGTGATCCTTCTCCTCGCCCCAATTCAACCCATCCATCAACTTCCACCATCATCGCCATCGCGTCGAGATCTGCCGAATTCTTGTCGCCCATCCTTTTCCGACAGGAATATCGAACCTACCGATCGCGATTTCCGAACCTCTCCATTTTTTCTCGAGCCGCAGCGAGACTGGAGGCGCCGAGGTTTTGACCATCGCAGCTTCAGGCCGCTGGCCTGGAAAGCGCAGTGGAGGAGGCCACACACAGCATCCCGAAAATCATCACGCGGCGCTTGCTCGCCATCAAACCCACTGCCAGCCTTGCAGTAATTTTCTCTTCTCTTTTGCCGCGATTCTGCCATCGTTCGCAGATTACCGCGCGCGCTTCGACGTCGCGACATTCGCTCGACGAGCCCTACCCTCCTTTCCAGCAGTGACCTGGTCGCTGCTCAGCCCGCGCATCTCGCGCATCGCGACTTTTTTTCTGTAGCGGTTTCTGCATTCCCACTCCATCAAGATGGCGAACCTTATCTTCGCGCATTCGAGCGCGCCGATCCGCACGATCAAGGAGATTCAGTTTGGGCTCCTGTCACCGGAGGAGATCAAGGGGATGAGCGTGTGCCACATCATCTACCCCGAGACGATGGACGAGACGCGGACCAAGCCTCGCGATGGTGGCCTCAACGATCCTCTTCTCGGCTCTGTCGACCGACAATTCAAGTGCAAGACCTGCACCGAAAACATGACCGAATGCCCCGGCCATTTTGGGCACATTGAGCTGGCCCGACCCGTTTACCACCCCGGCTTCATCAGGCGCACAAAGAAGCTGCTCGAGATGGTCTGCCACAACTGTAGCAAGGTGTTGGCTGATAGAGTTAGTGGATTCTACCCGTCTGGGTAGTCTTTGTGTGGCTGATGCTGACGCTTGAGCAGTCTGACCCGCAGTATGCCGCTGCCATGCGGATCCGCGACCCGAAGGTTCGATTCAAGCGCGTTTGGGATATCTGCAAGAGCAAGAAGAGATGTGACAATGACACGCCCAAACCAGCCGAAGATGGCGAATTCAACCCCGGTGGCGGCTCCGGCGATGGGCCCGCCGGTGGCCATGCAGGATGCGGCAACGTGCAGCCCACCATCCGCCAGCAGGCCCTCACACTCTGGGGCAACGTTGAAATCAAGGACGAAGACGGCGTGAAAACTAAGGAGAAGAAAGTCATCACCCCAGAGATGGCGCTCAGCATTTTCCGTCGGATGAAGGACCACGAGATGATTGACATTGGTCTCAACATCTCTCAAGCCCGGCCCGAGTGGATGATTATCACAGTCCTCCCCGTCCCACCCCCGCCTGTCAGGCCGAGTATCTCTATGGACGGAACCGGCACAGGCCTCCGGAACGAGGACGATTTGACCTACAAGCTCGGCGATATCATTCGTGCCAACGGCAATGTCCGGCAGGCCATTGCAGAGGGCTCGCCGCAGCACATCATCACGGACTTCGAGAACCTTCTCCAGTACCACGTCGCCACCTACATGGACAACGACATTGCTGGCCAGCCACAGGCGTTGCAAAAGAGCGGCCGTCCCGTCAAGGCCATCCGCGCCCGCTTGAAGGGAAAGGAGGGCCGTCTGCGAGGCAACTTGATGGGAAAGCGTGTCGACTTTTCGGCTCGTACGGTCATCACTGGTGATGCCAACATCTCTTTGGACGAGGTTGGCGTGCCGCGCAGTATCGCGCGCACCTTGACCTACCCCGAGACTGTCACTCCTTACAACATCGCAAAGCTCACCAAGTATGTCCAGAATGGACCCACTGAGCACCCGGGCGCCCGCTTCGTCGTCCGTTCTGACGGGACTCGTCTTGACCTTCGCCATTATCGGCGCGCGACAGCTGTTCAACTCGAGTACGGCTGGAAGGTGGAACGCCACTTGATGGATGGCGACTACATCATCTTCAACCGTCAGCCGTCTCTGCACAAGGAGTCCATGATGGGCCACAGGGTTCGGGTCATGCCTTACTCCACATTCCGCCTCAACCTGTCCGTCACCTCTCCCTACAACGCCGATTTCGATGGCGACGAGATGAACTTGCACGTTCCCCAGACCGAGGAGACGCGTGCCGAAGTCAAGGAGCTCTGCATGGTGCCTTTGAACATTGTCTCGCCGCAGAGAAACGGCCCTCTCATGGGCATTGTCCAAGACACTCTGGCCGGCGTGTACAAGCTCTGCCGCCGTGATGTGTTCCTCACCAAGGAAGAGGTGATGAATCTCATGCTCTGGGTTCCTGAGTGGGACGGCATCATTCCGCTTCCCGCAATCTTCAAGCCTCGTCCTCGGTGGACTGGCAAGCAGATCATCAGCATGATCATCCCCAAGATCATCAACATCCACATGAACTCTGAGCAACCGGACAAGGACCATCCAGCCAAGGACGATGGTCTCCTCATCCAGCAAGGAGAACTCATGTTCGGCTTGTTGATGAAGAAGAGCGTCGGCGCTGCCGGAGGTGGCATCGTTCATCTGTGCTATAACGAGCTCGGCCCGCACGGCGCCATGGACTTTCTTAATGGTTGCCAACGCGTCGTCAACTACTGGCTCCTGCATTATGGACACAGCATCGGCATTGGTGATACCATTCCTGACACCAAGACTATCGAATTGGTTCAGAAACACATCAACGACGAGAAGGAGGAGGTTGCCCGGCTCACGCAGCAGGCCACCAACAATGAGCTCGAGCCGCTCCCCGGCATGAACATTCGAGAGACGTTCGAGAACAAGGTCTCGACGGCTCTCAACAAGGCCCGTGACAAGGCCGGTACGACGACCGAGAAGAGTCTGAAGGATATCAACAATGCCGTGACGATGGCGCGCTCTGGTTCCAAGGGATCTTCGATCAACATCTCCCAGATGACTGCCTTGGTCGGGCAGCAGATTGTCGAGGGAAAGCGCATTCCTTTCGGCTTCAAGTACCGTACACTCCCGCATTTCACCAAGGACGACTATTCCCCCGAAGCCCGCGGCTTTGTCGAGAACTCCTATCTTCGTGGCTTGACGCCCTCGGAGTTCTTCTTCCACGCCATGGCCGGCAGAGAAGGTTTGATCGATACCGCTGTCAAGACAGCCGAGACAGGTTACATCCAGCGCAGACTGGTCAAGGCCCTCGAAGACGCAGAAGCGCGCTACGACGGCACGGTGCGAAACTCTCTCGGTGACATCATCCAGTTCGTCTATGGCGAGGACGGCCTGGACGGTATCTCCATTGAGAAACAGCGCGTGGATCACATGAACTTGTCAAACAAGAATTTCGACAAGCGCTTCCGGCTGGACGTCATGGATGAGTCGACCTCCGGCGCTGCCCTTGAGGCTCTGGAGTACGGGAGGGAGATGACCAGCGACCCAGCAGTGCAGCATCTTTTGGACCAAGAGTACGAGCAACTACTGTCCGATCGCAAGCTTGTGCGGCAGATCAACCGCCGCAAGTTGGCCGAGGACAACATGCAGCTCCCACTCAACATTGGTCGTATCATTGAGACTGCCAAGAAGCTCTTCAAGGTTGATGAGTCTCACCGCAGCGACCTCGCGCCCAAGGACGTGATCCCCGTCGTCCAGGCTATGCTGGAGCGGATGGTTGTGGTCCGCGGCCTCGACCCGATCTCGCAGGAGGCCGACTATAATGCCACGATCTTGTTCAAGATCCAGCTGCGGTCCCGCTTGGCGTTCAAGCGTCTCGCTGTGGAACAGAGGATCAACAAGCTAGCATTCGATCACATCCTGGGCGAGGTGGAGAACCGGTGGTCTCGGTCCATGGTCGCCCCGGGAGAAATGGTCGGTGTGCTGGCTGCCCAGTCGATTGGAGAACCGGCGACGCAGATGACACTGAACACCTTCCACTTTGCCGGTGTGTCGTCGAAGAACGTTACGCTTGGTGTTCCTCGTCTCAAGGAGATTCTCAACGTTGCAAAAGACATCAAGACTCCATCCATGGTTGTCTACTTGGATTCTGAAAATGCAACCCAGGAGGATGCGAAGAAGATGCGCAACGCCGTTGAGCATACCAGCCTTCGCTCCGTCACTGCCATCACCGAGATCTATTATGATCCCGACGTCACGTCTACGAACATCCCCGAGGATTTCGACATGGTCGAGTCCTACTTCTTGATTCCAGACTCTTCGGAGCAGGACTCCCTCGAGAGCCAATCTCGCTGGCTCCTGAGACTCACTCTAGACCGGCAGAAGATGCTTGACAAGGGCCTGCGTGTGGAAGATGTTGCGCAACGCGTCAAAGACGAGTACAAGAAGGACATTGCCGTCATCTTCAGCGACAACAATGCAGAGGAGATGGTGATTCGCATCCGCGTCATCCGCCAAGACGACGACAAGGATGAGGACGGAAACAAGATCATCGAGGATGATGTCATGTTGAAGCGACTCGAGAAACATCTTCTCGACAATTGCACCCTGCGTGGCGTGGCCGGCATCGAGCGTGCATTCTTGAACAAGGGCGCAAAGCTGATCGAGAGAGCGGACGGCTCTCAAGTGGCCAACAAGGACACGCCGGAATGCATGGAGTGGTATCTCGACACGCAGGGCACATCCCTGAGAGATGTGCTGACCATTGACGGCGTGGACACCAAGCGGACGTCCACAAACGACCTGTATCAGATCGTGGATGTCTTCGGCATCGAAGCTGCTCGGGCCGCCCTTATGCAGGAGCTGACCCAGGTGCTTGCGTTCGATGGTTCGTATGTGAACCATCGGCATCTCGCCCTTCTTGTCGATGTCATGACCTATCGTGGCAGTATTGCAGCCGTGACACGCCATGGCATCAACCGCGCCGACACTGGTGCGCTGATGCGCTGCTCCTTCGAGGAGACGGTTGAGATTTTGTTGGAGGCTGCTGCCGTCGGCGAGCTTGACGACTGCCACGGCATCTCGGAGAACGTCATGTTGGGCCAGATGGCTCCCATGGGTACTGGCCACTTCGATGTCCTTCTCGACCCTAAGATGCTCGAGACGGTCATCTCGGACAACTCCCGCATGGGCCTGATGCCAGGCATGACGATCAAGGGCACCCAACTGGAGGGTGCCGCGACGCCATACGACACGGGTTCCCCGATGGCGGACAACGGCTATCTCGGCAGCTATTCCCCTACCATGGGCAACTTCTCACCCATCCAGGGCGCAGGCGCGGACAGCCCGAGTGGTTTCGGAACCGAGTATGGCGGCGGTTTCGGCTCGAGCACCGTCAATCCGTACGCGACGAGCCCGCGTGCTACCAGCCCCTTCTCAACGTCACCTACTTCGCCGTTCGGCTACGGCGGCTATTCTCCCTCGTCGCCGGCTGGGTACTCGCCCACGTCGCCCCTCCTCGACGCTGGCGGCCGCTATGCATCGAGCCCGCAATTCAGCCCGTCATCCCCGTCCTTCTCGCCCACCTCGCCGATGATGCGCCCCGGCAGCCCGACGAGCCCCAATTACAGTCCTACCTCGCCGAGCTACTCGCCGGCATCGCCCGCAGCGACCCGGCATTACTCCCCCACTTCGCCGGCGCAGTTCAACTCGCCGACCTCGCCGTCGTACTCGCCCACGAGTCCGAGCTACAGCCCTGCGTCGCCCAACTTGCATGCCACCTCACCGTCCTACTCGCCGGCGTCGCCCACTTGGTCGCCCACGTCGCCGGATGCCTATTCGCCGACGAGCCCGTCGTTCCAGCGTTCACCCGGACAGCAACTGTCCCCGACCAGCCCTGGCTACTCGCCAACGTCGCCTTCATTCTCACCGAGGACTCCGGGCCGAGGCCCGTCGGGAGGCAGTGGTGATCAGTAGTAAGTCCATTTCGAGCATTCGGAAGCCACCAACCGCCCGCTAACAGTTCTCTCACAGCTCACCCACCTCTCCGACGAATGATTGATTGATGGTTCTCATTCCGAGTCTGGTGAGACATGCTGCGAGGGGCACTGGTTGCCTTGAAGCGGCATCACAGAGTCGCCGAGGGAGTTGCGACTGGTTTCTTCGGGGATACATATTTGCAGCGAGTCTGTTTGTTTTTCTTTTTCTGCCCCTTTCTTCGTCATTTGATAGAGCATCTGCCATGGCTCATCGCGTTGGGAGGAAGACCAAAATTCCCCTTGGATGCATTTTCTTTCGGCCTGCCCCCACCCCCCATCAATTGCAACGATGGGATGTGGTATTTCATACCATGGAGACTCCGGCACCAGATTGGTTATGGCTACCTACCTTTTGTGGAGGGGCTGTTCGCCGCGATGAACGGATGGAGTGGGTGGGCCTTGTGAAGGCCTGGGAATTTGGGCCTGACGAACAGTGGAAAGGAGGCTGTGTAATGATTTGTATACTACCTACATACAGCTAACATGCTCTCTCTCGGGGAAGCCGGAGATGCTCCGCTGCCTCCCCCCTCCCCCGGGGGTTTTGGTCATTGGTGGCTTTGCCCTTTGAGTAGCCAGCCGGGGGGGTTAATGGGAGACAAAAACATGATTCATTGGTTCCTAACGTGAACTCGGCTTTTGAAAGAGGGATGGGTGTGTGTGGTCACAGTGTTTAGAGAGATGTAGGGTTTGCGGAGATGGCTTGATCAGTAGGGGGAAAGGGGAGGCGTGGCTGTTGGGAGCTTTCCTTGGTCCGTGATGTAGGTCACGTCACGTTGTCCCGGCCGGCTGCGAGTGCTGCTTGCTTCCGGGCATGTATGGATGGTTGGGCATCAACGGGTGTGTGGTTACCTGCTTGATGGTTGGCTAGCTTTACGTCGGATGAGGAGGGTGGGTGCTCTAGAGGGGTTGAGGTTGTCAGGCCCGGAAGAGTGCGGCGGGCTTGCCATGTCTGTTGCTGTTGTGGGTGTTGGTTGTGGGTGTTGGTTGTGGGATGTGGATAGGGTACAAGAAGGTACTCGAGCAACCCTGCATTCCATGGTGGTGATGGTGATTATTGGCCGGGGATCATGACTCGTCGTGTGTCTACCCTACCTCCTTTTCTTTTCGGTAATACCGCATGCGGGCCTTGGCCGGTGTCCGCGAAACATGCCGGTAATTTGGCTTGTGTTGGGCCGAGACGGATCCCGTCGGGCACCGTGTCAGGATCGAGGTACAGGCTGGTGAAGCAAGCGGAACGCAGGGGAAAGGGGGGAGGGACGGNCGGNNGGTGACTCAGGGGTTGAGGCGGCCGCAGCAGGGCTCGGACANCNGGGTGTGTAGGATTGTGGAGCGATNAAGGGTTTCTTACGATAGGCAAGCCAGGCATCTCCTGATCATTTCCCTCCAATTTTCGAGAGATGACGGATCTGCATCGAGACGGCGTGTTCTCGTGGGAGATGATGAAGTGGACTGCGAGTGCGTCTGCGACCTCAGTGCTTGGCGCATCCGATGGGGTGGCTGGTGATCTGCTGTGCACCACGGGATTCGGGGGTATATGGGATGTTGCCTTGTTGAGAGCTTGAGTGTGTGGGTGAAAATCTTGAAGCGGGTGGTGTGGGTGTTGACTTTGGGCCCCGCTGAGCGAGGCTCAGCCCGCCGTGTCACAGCGGCCGCATCGGCGGCGGCCAAGTGCGATGCCCACACAGCCTCGTTTTGGAAGATCAAGGAACGATACGGGACGAAAGGTGACGCACCGTTCGGCGAGATCGGTGGGGGTCACTGTCGGCCATATCAAATGGAAGGCATGTTGATGCACCAGCTGCGCTTCTTATGGTTCGTGTTGTTGATGTCGTCGAAAGGCAGAGTGTGGGTGATTGCCGTTGGATGGAGTCGGCCACAGCGCGGGATCGCCATGGCTGCGGTCGATCCACTGTGTCAGGGAATCCGAGTTTAACTCTTTTGGCAGCACGGCAGTGCAATTTCTGTTAGTGACTAAGAAGACCCCTGCAGCAACCCTTGTCGTGCACGGCCGGTTCCAACCTGTCGGGTCCAAGGACTGGTTTTGGGCTTGAATCCTCCATCTGGGGTTGGGGTCGGGTGTGGCTGTGGAAGACATGGCTGCATTGTCTCGTTTTTCGGGTAGTTGTACATAGTATTCTGTATTTGGGCAGCCGTCTAGCCCTGGATGCTTCGTATGTGCTGCATATCATGTCCAGTGGCATGGCATTCCTCGGCAGACTCGGAAGGACCGTGATTGCTTGTACCGATCTTCCTTGTCCGTCTCGTTCATGTACTCCCTTCGAGAAGGTACTTTGGACGATACCTCGAGCAATCCGGAACGGTGCCCCGTCCCAGGTGCCGGGCGGACTAGCTCCCCTGTCTCTTCATATCCCCCCCTGTCCAGCCCTCTTGGTGGGGAGACGAAATCATGTTGGTGACACAGGAAGCAGCGGCATGAGGGAGCAATAGACTCGAGCGAGATTTTCGTAACGGCCTTACCCGACTGGCAGTTCCATCCCCGCGACATTTAGGCAGTGAAATGAGAGAAAGGCTCTCTTGCACGAGTTGATCGCCGTGTCCCNTGGTCCATGGGCGGCGCCGTGCATGTGCCATGCGGGAACCTGGGGTGGTTGGTCCGTTGCAGACGCGCCTCTTCCATGCCCTGCATCCCGATTGGCCAGCGGACATCGGATCGCCCCAGTCGCCGCGCTTAACAAACGGGACTGTCAGGTAGAAATCTCCCCATTGACCCAGTCAATTCTTCTCAACCGCCGCCCCCGTCCTCGGCCCCGGCTCGGGGTGGTGTAGGACGACGCCTTGGGATTGGGTGCTGACGGCAAAGTCGCATTCTGTTGGTTCATGAGACGGAATAGAGCTGCCGCGAAGTCGTTGTGGCGCATCAGGATGCAGGTTGGGTGTGGGGTTGCATTCTGAACAGAGGGTTACACCCTCAATCGTTAGATCTAGCCTTGTAGTCCGACTTTACCCCGAGGCCCATCAAGAGGGAAACAAGGTGGCTCAGTAGATAGCAGTAGGC
>FJWA01003887.1_pt1 | contig 26729 bp, 19 predicted proteins | sample 1011891 | NCBI WGS metagenome assembly FJWA01 (sample SAMEA3912450, study PRJEB9761) | metagenome | biome: forest; material: soil | place: USA | collected 2011-06-22 | depth 0.1 m
CATGCACATCCGCCGTTCAGAATACAGCAATGCAAATAGCATGCCAACGCCCTCTCGCCATACCCGCAACCGGACGGTGGAACAAGAGCACTAGGGGCGCAAGACGGGGCAAACAGCGCGTGTTTTTGTCGTGAACAATGAAGCTTAATCCTGACCAAAACTCTCTTTCGAGGGAATCGACAACAAGCGAGCCAATCGACTCGCGCTGCTGGTGCGAGGTGGAGCCCCGCTTGGTACGTGCGGGGAGCGCATTGCCCCGGTACCGCCTCCCGTGTTTGTTGATTTCTTCCTCCCTCCTCCTCCACAGGAAATGCGGAATTGACCACGTCCAGCGGGCAGACAGCGCACCACCTCGCTCCCCCCGACGCGCCTGCGGATGCACCATCGCGAATCTCTGGCGGTGCCGTATAACTATTCATCAGTGATTTTTCTCCCCATCTTTCTACTTGCATCGCAGGTGGCCTTTTTGGTCATTGTCGCAGACACCCGTCGTCGTCATCTGTGTTTTGTTGGAGGCAACTTGTTTGTCCATACCGTTCACCGTCACCACGAGTGGCGATGGACTCGACCCACGGTAAGGACAAGGCTGCATCCCATCCCCCCACCACCACAGACACCCCTCCTCCCGTATCCAGACCCTGTTTAGCTGCCATACGTCCAGTCGAGTCTTGCAAAATACTCATTGTTTTCGTAGATGTATTAGCCCACACCAAGCCCAGGAAGCGACCTCGATCTCGCGGCTCGACGGCTTCGATTCACAGCGCCACAACACAGGCCAACGTGGAACACAGCTTCGCCGAGTCCGCAGACGTGTATTCTGCACAATGGCTGCCCAGCAACGCCGGCCACGAGCGAGAGCTCGCCAACGGATCGGCCCAGATGACGCCCGAGGACCTGTTATTGGCGTCCCAGCTGCAGGCAAGCCGCGACTTTGGAACGGAGCCCCCCGTCAACGCGCCCATACAGAACGTCTCCTTCCATCACCATAGCCACAGCATGAGCCGGCAGTCGCTGTCTGCCGACTCGTTCGCCGGAAACACGAGCTTCGCCGACGACAGCCAGATGCTGGACCGAGATGTCAACGACGACGGCGACTCGTTCCATGGACTGCCCGCACCGACCAAGTCTGGCCCGCGCTCCAACGCCAATAACGAGATTGAGATGCGGCAGCTATTCCAGTGCAACAAACACCGTACTCTCGAGGAGGTTGCCCACGAGTTGCTCGGCAACGATCGCGGTCCGAACTCGGAGCGCGCTCGCCAGGTTTTTGCCATGCTCTGGTAGGACGCCGAGTGGTTAATTGTCATGGTGCCATGGTGCTGACGCGCTCGTAGGATCAACTTGGTATGCTCGACGGGCAAGGGTTCGGTCCCGAGAGGTCGTGTCTACGCCAACTATGCCTCCCAGTGCGCCACTGAGAGGATCACGGTCTTGAACCCCGCGAGCTTTGGAAAGTTGGTGCGCGTGCTGTTTCCGGGCCTGAAGACGCGGCGCCTGGGTGTTCGGGGAGAGTCCAAGTATCACTACGTGAATTTCCAGCTGAAGGAGGAGCAACCCGACCTCCGGGACAGCCCCGGCCATGCTGCGGTGCCTCTCGGCGAGAATTCGTCCTTGTCGCAGACGTTCAAGTAAGCATCTGTTCTGTTTGTCGATTACGAGCATATCCTAACGTTTCTCCAGCACTCTCCCCAACATAATGTCCGCAGCGATGCGACCTGAGCGAACCCCCTTCTCTGCACCTCCTGTAGCACACCAAGCCGGGCCGCAAGCCCTGCGAGCACACGAATTCCGACACAGCCTCTACAACCAACCGCAGGTGGCCAGCTTCGATCAGTTACAGTCGACAATGGGTAAGACAGCTCAACAGCTTCGCTTTTCAACAGAAACCGGCGAGACGTTCAAGCAGTCCGACCCGATCCATCTCCCCCGTATCGAACCATACCTCCCCAACGGCACGGACCCGGACGCGGCCAAGTCTCTGGTGGCTCTGTACCGGTCGTATTGCACATCTCTGGTGGAGTGTATAAGGTACTGCAAGGAGAAGGCTTTCTTCCACCTCTTCACATCGTTCCAGGGCACCCTCACCATGCCGGTCCAGAAATTGTTCGCCAACCCAGCCATTTCGCCGTGGATCGAAGAATGCGATTTCATTTTGTACCAGCGGATGATGCGCATCGTCTCAGGCCTGACGCTCCAAGTCGTCCCCAAACCCGTCCTCGACACACTACGCAACATCTCGGAGCGGCTCGTACCTCATATCCGGGACTCCTTCCAAGGGCAGCCTCTGCATGTGGTCAGGGCCAAGGAGGGCCCGGCTACCATCTTTGCCGGGTTGCTGGACCGGGCACTGCGAGTGAACCTCACCGCGCACGCCGCCGCGAACATGCTGTCGAACCCGGCCAACCGCGATCTGATGTACATGGAGTGGATCTCCATGATCAACGTGCGAAAGCTTGCCGAGAGCATCCCATCCCGCGGTATGGACGATGTCGTGAATCTTCTGCTCAACGAAATGCGGGATCTGCTCAACCCCGTCAACGTCCCATGGGAGATGGAATGCTTGACGGTACAGGGGGAAATTGCCATGCGGAGCGGCAGGCCACCCAGGGAGGCGAATCCTGAGGATTCCGACTCGTCCAACGTGCTGGATCACTGGGTGCACCTGTTACGTTCCCTCCCCAACCGGTTCCCCTATGCCTCGGATACGGACCTCGTCTGGTGTGTCCAAAGATTGAGCACGGCGCTGATGAGGGACCTCACGATCGGGCAAGGAAAGAGCTTCGGATCGTGGTGGGTAACAAAGTGCTGGGTCGACGAGATGATCCAGTTCATGGCCGAGCAGGGCGGCTTCATGCAGCAGAAGTCGAGCCAGAACCCCTTCGCGGTTGCGAAGCGGCAGTCGGCAAGCCGAGAGCTGAGCCATCAGGGGTCTCGGTACAGCAGCGGCAGTGATGATTTCAACATGTCCCGCATGCCGGAGCCACAGCCCGATCGGGCGCCGTTCCCTTCGGCTCCCGCGGCCAACAGCCAGCAGACGACGCACGACGATAGCGGCATCGGCATCAGGACGCCCGATGAAGAGTTGCCAGGGGAAAAGTTCAGTCTCACCCCCGCGACCACCCAAGACCTGTTTGCCGGCACGGAGCTGCAGGACGACCTGGGGGACACGTAGCATTGCCGGTCTCGCGGTTTCTTTGGAGATTGTCTTATTAGGGATGGAGTTACGGCGCCAGACACCAACAGGGAATGGCTTGGCCCCTGATGTCACGATGGGACGATTGGGATGACATGGCTAACGGGTATCATTGCTCTTGATGGTTATCGGGTTCGAGGCGGGTCTGGACTATGTTGATTAATGTTTTTCGATGTTGATGTATCAGGAAAAGGGGAGGCCTGCTCCATCCAATTGGCGGGTGCCTTGGTTGGCGCTTTTGTCTGTATACGGGATTCGGCGCCTGGCTGTCGAGTTATGCCGTGCCTCGGCACCTTATATTCATCGAGCTCTGCTGCATGAAATGGCAGGCAGAATGCCCCCGGTCATGTTGATGGATTGTCCCGAGATACGATGTCATTCCTCCGTACCTGAGGCACAGCGAAAAGGAACCGTATGTTCAAAGGCAGTCGTTGGCACGTGAACGAGTCCCGGGCTCAATCAGGTGTGGTATAAGTAACGTTCGCCCCACATCGTCTCCGAAGGCTGACGCCACGTTCTTTCAACCTCTTGACACGAGCACCGACTTGGGTTCAGGCGTACTTCTATTTCTTCCGATACCCGTTAATCGACGGCCGGACGTGGAATAGTTGGAGTCGGACTCTTGTGTTTGTCCTAGTTCATTCTGAGCTCATCACACCGAGCAGGTGACACTGAAGACTGCAGGTTCTCTGTCTGCCGAGGCCCGACGCAACACAAACAAGCCAAGGTTACTTCAGACATCAAAGTTGTTTTCATTTGCGTTTCAGCCAGACACCCACCACTACCACCATGGCGGTCGAACAAGAAGGCACCTTTGAGGTCAACGGCCATAGCCTCTACACCAAGTCGTGGCTGGTACGTACATGACCGGGCTCTTACATGGACCCACGAATGACACTCTAACCAAACCCTTCTTCCGCAGCCCGACGGCCCGCCCAAGGCCAAGCTCATATTCTTCCACGGCTTCAGCGACCATGTCAACCGCTACTCCAGCTTCTTCGCCGTCCTCGCGGGCCGCGGCATCGTGGTGCACGGCGCGGACCAGCGCGGCTGGGGCCGCTCGGTGCGCAAGCCCGGCGAGCGGGGCCTCACGGGTCCCACCAGCCGCGTGCTCGCCGACATGGCGGCCTTCATCACGTCGCACCTGTCCTCGGACGCGGGCGCCCCGCCCGTGTTCGTCATGGGCCACTCGATGGGCGGCGGGCAGGCGCTGACGCTGGCGTGCCACCCGGACTACCAGGAGAGCGTGGTGCGCCGCGTGCGCGGCTGGCTGCTCGAGAGCCCCTTCATCAGCTTCTCGCCCGAGGAGCAGCCCAGCACGGTCAAGGTGTTGGCGGGCCGGCTCGCTGGCAAGCTGCTGCCGCACCACCAGCTCAAGCACGCCATCATGCCGCAGCACCTGAGCCGCGACCTGGCCGTGCGCGAGAGCATCCTGGCCGACGCGCTGATGCACAACACGGGCACGCTGGAGGGGCTGGCGGGCCTGCTGGACCGGACGGCCGCGCTGGCGGCGGGCCAGGTCCGCCCGCTCAAGGGGGGCGCGCTGCGGAGCCTGTGGGTGGGCCACGGCACCGAGGACAAGACGACCTGGTTCGCCGCGAGCAAGAAGTACTTTGACGAGTACACGGGGGAGGTGGCGGACAAGGAGTTTAGGGTGTACGAGGGGTGGTATCACCAGCTGCACGCGGACGGGCCGGACAGCGAGGTGTTTTACAAGGAGGTGGGGGATTGGATTCTGAAGAAGGTCGGTGAGGATGTGCAGGGGCAGGTGGAGCAGGAGGCACAGGCCGAGGAGGAGAGCCCGGCCGTGGTGGCTCCGGCGGAGAACGTGGAGGCGAGCCCTGAGGCGAAGCTCTAGGGAGGTGTTGTTGCTGTTGTCATCGTTGTCGATGCCTGGTCAGGTGGGTAGGGAGTTGGCTCTGCACCTCGTCATTTGTGTCTGTTTGATATCACTGCTGGTTTTAATTTACAACGACTACTTCGCACTTGTATCCATGAAGCTGCTGTGTGCCGTGGACAAGGGAGCCCGACCGAGATCTCGGACGGGATTCGGCTGGCGGCGCGTCGCATTCCGGAAGCTGCCGAACATTGGCTGTTCCCCGCCGAAAATGAGCCAACATGGCCCGAAGTATAAGAATCCCAGATCGACGTTCGAGAATCTGCTTTGACCCTTCTTTCTGGCTTTTCTGGATTTCTGGGTTTTGCCTCTGCCTCGAAACGTCACTTGCCTCCGGATCGCACAATGGCGCCGCCATTGGCACAGCACTGCCACGCGGCAGGCCCACTGGAATTCAAGCGCTGAAGCCCCTGGGGCCGATCACCAAGCAACAGCCGGAGGGAAAAAGCCGGTGCCAGCCGCCAGGGACCGAAACCGAGCCCACGACATCATGGATGTGCTGGGACACATGGACAGCACCTCGCCCGCGTCAGAGAGAAGGGACTCGACGACAACCTCGACGTTTATGTTTTTATGTTCGGTCTTGCCTTGCCTTCCTCGCCTTGGGCGAGTTTTTTCAACAACATGGAGCTCCGCGTTAGCGCGTTCGACCTCATTTTCGAGCGCCGGCAGTCCCAATCATCCGGGATCGCTGCGTGCTTGACAGCAGTGGAGTCCACCCTGGCCCGTGTTGAGGCTGTGATCCCTGGTTGGATGCGACAAAGGACGACTGCCCAGCCGCTACCGCGATGATCCTGTTTGACAGAGAAGAGCTCCCCAGCAGTTTGAGCATCGCTCTGCTGCAGCTCTGTGTGCCAGTGCGCACCGCCAAGGGACTCCTGGAAACTCTTGCTGAGGGACGCGACACACACTGCGCCTCGGCGGGGGAAATACTGTACCTTTGTGGTCCTTGGGTCGCATCACCGACCTTGAGAAAGATTTACTTCTTTCAAAAAGGTAAGGATGCCGTATTTCCGCAGGATCTTGCTCGGCACTTCCTTTTATCTCTCTAGGATTCATTAAATTTTATCAATCAATCAGATTTCATCCCTTCACACGCAAAGCTGACAGCAGCGACAGCAGCGACAGCAGCGACAGCAGCGACAGCGACCGCAGTGCTCCATTTGGTGCATGTACTGTCCTGTGCCTCTCTGACCAACGACACGCGCGCGCGGCTCGGATCCGATCCTGCCCCGAAACCCCGCCATGGAACCGCCGGATCTCTCCAGCAGCATCTCGCTGCACCCGCACCCTTTCAGGACGCAGTCAGACTCGGCCAGCCGCATGGCACGATCTCCGTCCCCCGCTCCCATGTCGAGAGGAGGCGCAAGCACTGCTGTTGAGGCCATGGATGGGGGCGATGACACGGCAGTCTCCCGGCACCACGCGGTAATGGCGGACGATGTCGAAGTCGAGAGCCAGCGAGCAGGCCGCTTCCCGCTTGTCGGCGCGGGGCATGACCCCTACGGCCTCTCCCAGCGATACAAGACGGCCTCGGAGCTCGCAGAGATCAAAGCAAACACCTCCAGGAAACGAGATGCCGCTCAGCAACCTACCGCCGCCGCAAAGCCTACCTCCATATCGACGACCAGCAAGCTCGCGCGGTACATGAAGCCGTTCGGGCGCAAAGCAAACACGGCACGGCGCCTCGAGGGCTTCTACCAGGCCCAAAACGAGACCATCGAGCGCCTGCTCAAGAGCGTCGACGAGCACCGCGCCGAAGCGCGCCAGGAGCATGGCGAGGACCAGGTCAAGTTCAAGATCGCCGTCTGGGGCTCCCTCGTCGCCAACGTGGTCCTTGCAGGCCTTCAGCTCTACGCCGCCATCTCGTCCGGCTCGCTCTCGCTCTTCACCACCATGGCCGACGCCATCTTCGATCCGCTCTCGAACGTCACCCTGATCCTCATGAACCGCGCCGTCCGCCGCGTCGACCCGGCCCGCTTCCCCTCGGGCAAGGCCCGCCTCGAAACGATCGGCAACATCGTCTTCTGCTTCCTCATGACGTCCGTCTCGCTCATCATCATCGCCTTTTCGGCCCGTGACCTCGCGGCGCGCGACGACGGGCTCAAGGCCTTCCACCTCCCCTCCATCATCTCGGTCTGCGTGGCCTTTGGCACCAAGCTCTCGCTCTTTCTCTACACGTGGTCCATCAAGGACAAGTACTCGCAGGTGCGCATCCTCTGGCAGGACCACCGCAACGACCTGCTCGTCAACGGCTTCGGCATCCTCACGTCGGTCGGCGGCAGCAAGCTGGCGTGGTGGCTCGACCCGGCGGGCGCCATCCTCCTGTCGGTCGTCGTGTCGAGCCTGTGGCTGCGCACCGCCTTCGCCGAGTTCATGCTGCTCGTCGGCGTCGTCGCGCCCGTCGAGATCCAGCAGCTCATCACGTACGTATGCCTCACCCACTCGCCCGCCATCAAGCAGATCGACACCGTGCGCGCCTACCACTCGGGCCCGCGGCTGATCGCCGAGGTCGACGTCGTCATGGACCCCGAGGCCTCGCTCATGGAGACGCACGACATTGCCGAGGAGCTGCAGATCAAGCTGGAGCAGCTGCCGGATGTCGAGAGGGCGTATGTCCATGTGGATTACGAGACGACGCACAAGCCGGAGCACGGGTACAAGAAGGATTTGTGAGAGGGGAGGTATCGGAGGTGCATTGTGATGGGATGTGTGTTGGGGGGGGGATTTGGTTGTATGAACTCTACCATCGTCCCTAAGATGTGTGTGCATTTTGGGGGTCTTTCAGGGTCTCCTCCGGACACAGGTCTTCTATGCATGATGCATGACATGGAAGTGTTTGCGTGGGCTTCACCGTGTGTGTGTGTGTGTGTATTTACCTACCTTATTTAATGCCGGTTGAGCCACTCAATGGGGCAGTGGGTGCAGTGGGGACTTCACCGTGGGCATTTGCGGGGCAACATCTGCTGTTGGTCGGTTGGGCGGGCGATGATGTAATGGCCCCGCTCGGTGGGATCTGTCAACTTTTTGTGGATCAACGCGTTTGCAGGCCCAGCCTGACATGGGCTCCGCTGGCCCCTGATGTTTTTTTCCAGGTGGATGTTGTGCTGACTGTTGTCCCCTGCTTGTTCCCGATGCTGTAACACGGTTCTCGAGCGTCTCGAGGGTTTGGGGGCTTCTCAAGGTACGGCAGGGCACGTACCTGAGTTATTCGAGTGCGTGGTGCAAAAGCGGGACAATCGACATGACCGGTCAATCCTCTCGATCCGCACCTCGAAGGAACCGTTTGAGGCTCGGTGTGCTTCCAGTGCTTGGCATCGACGACAAAGACGTCGAGTCCAATTTCTGGCTGGCAGGGATTTCGGGGCTTATCTGCGAGGCGCGCCCGGAAAGGCAACATGCAGGGTGCAACACGAGCAGCCCGGCAACCACCTCAGACTGTGAACCTCGACCACGGCGCGCGTCTCCTTCGGGTGTTGTGCCACCCACCAAGGCCACCACACCGGATGCCGGTGAATGCGTCCAGCTCCCGTCCCCAGCCTGTTATTAGCCTGCTGCAACACAACCCCCAAGTCGTGCATGCTGCAAGTAGGGACGGACAGAGGTAGGCACCTAAAGATCTAACTGGTGTGCCCCGCAGGGAAATGGATCTGGTGCGACCCAGCACGGTTCTCAGTGGCCCCGACTGTCTCTCTCGAAGTCGAGAAGGCGCCCGCTCTTCTGTCGTCAGCCAGGGCCTTTTCCGCGGGGGGTAATGGAAGACCTCCTGCTCTTGTCAAGTCTATTATCTACTATGTAGGTATATACAGTAGGTATCCATGGCCTGTGTAGACAGTAAAAAGGCAGTGAGGCAGTGGTGGCGTTGGTGACATCTTCTCGAGGGGGAAATTGGGAAGCGTGATAAAGGACTGGCCCGGCGAGGATGGGGGTCTCGATTGATCCTTGTTTCCCTCGCCCAACTCAACCAAGCTTGCATCGCACCATTGGCGGTTGCACGGAAAAATGCTCGACGGCTCTCTGCGATAGCGAACTTGCGCAGTGTAAACAGTGAACCTGGAATTGCCATTCTCGACCGGCAGGCCAGGCCAGGGGTCCCATTGAGGGCCCGAGGGGACATGCGCTGATTTAGCTTTAGCGGGCGGCACAAACTTCCCGATCTCGCCTACCGACCCTTGCCTCTCTCTCTCTCGCGCCTGGAATCTGGATTGTGCCTCCGTCGATTCCAACTTCTCTTCACCTCGACCCTTTGCCGCATTTCTTGTTTTCACGACGCAGAAATCTCCGTTGCTACTCCCCGGTTCTTCGTTCGTCCCGTCTCCGATTTGACGTCGCTAGTGAGGAGCCTCTGCACACCATGATGGCTGTGCCAGGGGAGCAGGAGGATGTGTATGCGAGTGTGAGTGCAGTTTCACGCTGAATGCTTTCCTGCTTTGGCCTCAGTGGGCCACATCATCCCGTGATGTGCAGGCGGAACGGCCGCGCTTGGACATCGCCTAGAGTGCTGACGCGAGTGCCGGAATAGCTTCTTTTGACAGACACGTATCTTCCCGGTAAGTTTTGCAGCGCCAATTGCAGATTCCGGCGGCATGGGACGTGGTGCTGACATGCTGCTCTCCAGGCGCCCTTGTGTTGGCGCATTCGCTCCGCGATGCCGGCACCACCAAGAAGTTGGCCATCTTGGTCACCCTCGATACCGTGTCAGCCGATGTCGTCACGCAACTCAAGGCAGGCTTTCCCCCCCGCCACGGCAACCACATGCTTTTGTAAGTGAACGCTAGCTGACTGGTGTTCAGGTCGTCTACGACTATGTGATCCCCACTACCCGCATCAGGAATGAACATGCCGCAAACCTGGACCTTATGAATCGCCCGGACTTGCACTCGGCCTTCACCAAAATCAACCTCTGGAGGCAGACCCAGTTCCGCAAGATCGTCTATGTGGACGCCGATATTGTGGCCTACAGGGCCCCTGATGAGCTCTTTGGCCTCCCCCACGCCTTCTCGGCGGCGCCCGACATTGGCTGGCCAGACTTGTTCAACACGGGTCTCATGGTTCTGACCCCGAACATGGGCGACTATTATGCCATGATGGCCATGGCCCAGAGAGGCATCTCGTTCGACGGTGCCGACCAGGGGCTCTTGAACATGTACTTCAAGACCAACTTCCACCGCCTCAGCTTCACCTACAACGTCACGCCTTCGGCCCACTACCAATACGTGCCCGCCTTCAAGCATTTCCAGTCGAGCATAAACATGGTTCACTTCATTGGCTCCGAGAAACCATGGGTGCAGGGCAGAGACAGGAGCACCGGAAGCTCGCCGTTTGACCAGATGGTGGGCAGGTGGTGGGCCGTCTATGATCGGCACTACCGCAAGGAGGTGCGTTATGAACCTCTGGCCGAGAAAGAAGGGCAACTGCTAATCTACCTTACCCACTCAGACACCCCAGACCAGACCGTCTCAGCCAGAGGGACAAGTTGCCGAAATCCCCGAGATTGTCCAGTATTTCGTCAAGGGCGAATTCCAGCCCACGATCCGTTACGTTGTCCCTGTTGGCGAGCCCGCCGGCATTGAAGCCAGCAGCTTTTACGGTCAGCAATATGAAAGAGCACCAGCCCCTCTAAATGTCGATGGGCAATATCCCCAGCACCAGCATCACCCCCATCAGTCTTACCCCCCTCCCGAGCAGCATGCCCAGAATCATGATCATGATCATCACCACCACCACCACCATGACCACCGCCATGAATCACAACATCATCACCAGCATGAATCAGACCAACATTCACATCACCCTCATCCTCATCCTCAACCACCACCACCCCAGACCGAATCGTCCTCGCATTCTGCCCCCCCTTCCAGCGACCCCAACCTTCCCAGTGTGCCCTCTCGCTCTGAAGAAGGGACACATACTGAGGCTCGAGAAGACCAGGCATCGGGTCACCAGCAATGGGATCCTCAACCGCCAGCGCCGTCGGAGCACAAGCCCGAGCCTCCAGCCCAGCCCCAGCCCGATATGACACCAAGCTGGGATGCTCAACGGTTAGTCATCTCATGAACGCTTAATTTCAGACTGGAGCAAGAAAGCTAATAAACGCGCTCTCCAGAGACCCTCCGCCGTCCGACTCAAAGCCTGAAGCCTTGAACTTCCCGCAAATGCACTACGATATGTCGTCTGACGCGGCTCCCTTCGTGCCACCGGAGCGGTATCCAAGCCCTCCGAAGAACATGTGGTACGAAGTGCCAAAGGAGCCGCCGGCGCCCGCCACAGAAAAGCCTAAGCCGCTTTTCCCTTGGGAAACTCACCAGGCACGGCCGACTCGAGTGTTTCCGGCTCCCGCGAGTGCACCGGCGCATGCTAGTCACGGCGAGGATCCCACCTCGTCAGGCTCGCAGACGCAGGTCGAACCAACCTCGTTCGGGTCGCCTTTGACGGATCAAACGAGTCGAACGCAAACACCCCCAGGCTCGGCCTCGCACCCCGCGGTCGGTGCTCCCTCGGACATCTGGTCCTCGTTCCCGCGGACCAATGCCTGGGACACGGTGCCAGAAATCAACCGGTACGTCGACAAGCTGGAGAAGCACCGCCGCACGCGCAGTCGCAACCTGGTCCTGGGCGGCGGCAAGGCTCTCCCTGNNGAGACAGAGTCCAGCTGGGGCGTTGGCAGGCGGGGGTCGAGGGTGACCGACTTCCCGAGCGAGGTCGATCGGCCGAGCCTGCCCGTCACACCCGCGCCGATCCGTGGGCCGCGGCACTGGGGCAGTGGTGGCCTCGGCGTCGAGGGCGAGGACGAGGACCAGCTGGCGGGCGCCGAGGGCGTGCCCGCGCAGGCTGATTGGGTATGTGTGCATGGAATCTGGTGGAGTCCTGCAGACTGCCTCTGTGATCTGACTAACCTCCTTCGGTACTACAAGGACCCTGTTGCGCAGCTGCAGAAGCTGGCCAAGGCGCAGTCGGAGTTGTTGTTTCAGCGGTTGGGTGACGGTGGTGATGGTGATAGCAGGGACGGCGGGGAGCGGCGGGAGATCCCCGCGCGGTCGCTGCCGTTCGGGTCCGAGGACGCGCGGTCCCCGACGTACGTCGCGCCGGGCCCGCCCGTCTTCAGCCCGAAGCCGGTCAAGCCGCACACGGGGGTGAGCCCGGTGAGCCGGATCCTGGCGGCGGCGCCCGAGATGGCCATCGCTCCGCACGAGGCTGCGGAAACAATGGCGGTGACGCAGCACCACCATGCGCACGGGATCATCGCCTCCCCGAGCTATCAGGGCCCCAGCGCGGCGTTTGAGAAGGGCGAGGATTACCCCACCTTTGAGACGCCTGCGCTGCCGACCGAAGAGGACCGCGACGTTCTCGAGACTTAGGGGCGGCCGAGAAAATGTGCTATACTCTGATGGCTAAGTCACAGGGACCGCGATCGGCATGGAAGGGTTAACTAATGTATGATACGATACGAGGCTGGTTTGGTAGTGGGTGAGGGGAGGGATATGGATTAATGGGTTTGGCGGGCGGGAACGGGTTGGGCCGGGACAGGCGGACGGGAGGGAAGTTGTTAATATTTTCTATTTGATGGGAGGCCCAGTGGCATATTTGATTTGTTTCAGTCACGGTGTGCGAGGTTCTTCTCTGGTTTCTGTTGTCCTCTTGCATCGAGCATCGAGCAGCATGCGCCTGCGGCCTTCGGATTTGGAACACTGTTGCATCATGGGATTGTAGCTTGGTTGAGACTGTTTTGGGTGTGAATGGAAAGGAGGGGAGGCGAGAAAAATGGAGATGGGACTCGTCGTTGAAGAGCCAGGGCAACATCAAGTTGGAGGATCACGATGGTCAAGTTCAGGGGGCNAGGGGAGTCGAATTCAAATTGCCATGGTCTTGCCACAAGTGAAAGGGCATTCATGAGCCACAGCAGCACAATACGTGGACAATCGTTATTGTAGAGAGGCCGAAGCTGCCTATTGTCGTTTCGGTGAATAGGTGCTGTGAATAGGAGCGACTCATTCTGCGTTGGCTTGAAGTCATTCTGAATTCGAACCGCCAGCTTTAAAATCTCCAACCCCGAACGAAGAAGGAATGCGAGAAACAAAGAAAGAACCACAGCAACTTCTCTCTGCCCTGCAAATTCCATTTCTCTCTCCAGCTCCAACTCTAACTTCCACTTCAACTCCAATTCCACCAACTCGCCTCTGCGCAACGACCGCGACTCAGACCGAGACTCAGACCAAAGCACATCCTGGCATTTCGTCTCGGTGTAAAGGAAAGCGGCACGAGGCTGACCAACCAGCGGTAAGAGCGGTGTGGGGTGGCCCGAGCCAGGCGGGCCGAAGCTGTGGTCGGCGCTGACCGTTGACGCTAGCCGGGCACTGAAAGAGAGTCAGCTGTCAGCCTTGCAGCTGCTGCGCGTGAACTCGCGAGCTCGCCGTCGCCTTTCCTTGCCAAGAGCGCGATCGACCCGTTTTGGGCGTTTCCCGAGGCCACAACAATAGCTCGCAGCTCGCAGGTGCTCCCGGAGGAGGAGGCTTGCGTATTTCGGTCCACCTACCCGCTGCGTAGGTTCCAGGTTGTTCTTGCGGGAGCGTGCGTCGCAGCGACTCGATTCCTGTCCACGTCGAGTGCAGACACAAACGGGCTCGCGTCAATGACGAGAAAGACCGCCGCCGCATCCAAACCGCCCAAGCCAACCAAACCAAAACGCCCGAAACCGGCAGCTTCGAGACCCGCCGCCCACGGCGAGGAGTTCTACGCGATCCGGGACATCCTCGACGAGCGGCGCATCGACGACGGTATCTTACAGTATCACGTCGACTGGGCCGACAACCCCACCACCGGCGAGCGATACGATCCCACTTGGGTATGTTACAGCGGCACCTTCACTCACATTACCACCCTTCCTGCACTTCCACCTCTCCCTGCACCTGCACCCGCACCTGCACCGGNATTCTGCTGACCACAACATCCATTCCGCCACCACCAGGAACCGGCAGCCAACGTCACCACCGCCGCAGTCGCCGATTGGGTAAGGGAGAAGCTCCGACGGCAGGGCATTGAGCCCTCCAGCTCCAACTCTAACCCTACCGTCGAAACCGACAGCCAGCCCGTGCTGCCCCCCAACTGGAGAGCGAAGCGCAGGCGGGATCGCTCGACCGCCGAAGACGGAGACCGGCCGCCGAAACGGCCCAGGGGATCCGTCGATTCCGGGTACACCTCCACCGACGGGGCCGCCCCGTCCAGCTGGGCGCCCGCGCAGTCGCCCCCGGAAAACAAAGGCGAGCTTGTGCTCGAGATCCAGCGCCCTCCTGGATTCGACCCCTCGGAGTACCGAGTGATTAGCTCCTCGCAATCTGCGCCGTCCTCGCAAGCCCTCCCCTCCGACCTTGTCGCATCGCAGGGCGACAGCAACCAGCCACCCAGCAGTCGGTTCAGCTTGCGGACGATACCCGATTCGCAAGACGTTTTCGAGTCCTTGCACACCCAATCCACGGCTCGGTCAGCTGTCAACGGAAACTTCGTCGACCCTGTTCCTTCTCAGCGAGTCTTCCAGCCGGAACCGGAATCGGGAAGCGCACAAGAAGCGGGCAAGGACCAGCAGGACAGTGAGGACCAGACGAGCAAAGCTGATCTCGACATACCGTCTCGCCAGCCTGAAGGGTCGCACCCCGATCCCGGGCGCTCATTTGGTCTGCTCGAGACCCGCGAACCGACGCAGGCTACGACCCTCAACGATTCGCTTGGTCACCCTTCCAGCTCCAGGCCAAGACAGCAACTCGGAGGGCAGGAATCGCCTTCGACTTGGGGCGAAGGGTTTTTGACACAGCCGGACTACGAATTTCCCCTTTCCTTGGGGGAAGCTGAGTCCTTTCAAACAGGAGTGCCGCTTTCGAGCAGCCGAGGATTGAACCGCGACCTCGACGAGCCAGGCCTTTCTGCTCTCGGGAGGCATTCCTTTGTGGGCGAATCAGAGTCACACCCACACTTCCAGGCCGCTCAACGGGTCTCATTGTCGGATAGCATCTCGGGGCAGATCCTCACTCAAGTATCACAGCCTCCTGGACCATTCTCACAGGACGTCGTTCCGGAAACTGTCCAGAGACCGCCCACGAGGAACTCGCCTTCTCATATCCTGAGCCGGAGCGCGAGCAGCCCTCAGACCAGAGCAGTCTCGCCCCTCTCTCGTCCCGCTCCAACGAGGTACACTTCCCTGCCGCCCACTTCACAAAACCAAAGCATGGACGGTCCAGAGGAAGGGCCTCCGCGCCCCTCGGCGCTTGAGGCGATGCGCAGGTTACGGGAAAACGTGTTCGGCACATCCGGAAGCACGTCCCTGCCCGTCGCCCCTCAGAGCCAAAACACGGACGGCTCAGTAGAAGGGACCCCGCGTCCTTCGGCAGCCGAAATGATACAGAAGCTGCGGGAAGAGGCGTTTGGCAGAGCGCCGGGATCGAACCCACATGTCGAAAACAGACAGGAGCCCGCCTTGGCCTCGCCATCAGCAGTCCTTCCCTTGGTGGGGTCTTTTGCGCAACAACTAGAAGCCTCTGCCGCACCGACAGACGATTCTTCGCTCACGCTAGCTACGTCCTCAAAAGAGCAACCTCCCGTGGCTGCCCAAGAGCTCGACCAGAGCATCGGAACGGACTTCGGCGTGCACCCCGAAGGCCCCATCGGGGGCGGACACGGCATCGAGTTTGAGCAGCCGCCAGCGACAGTGGCGCCGGCAGACTTGACCCACTCCGCCGAACAGATCTCCGGCATCCATGACGACCCGTCTCCCGGCCATCAGATGCTCGACATCATGACGTTGGAGGACTCCGCTCCCATCTCTGGAGATGTCGACCCTGGTCTCTTTTCCCCCGACATTAGCACCGACGAGCAGGGAGAGGACGATGATAGCCATGACACGCACTTCACCGTGACGCTTCCGATGGCGGCTAACACTCGGGCAACTTACCTCGAAACTATCAAGGAAAACAAGGCGACCATGATCAAGTTCGGTGAGGCCTTTTCTAATGCATACTCGACCGTCCCAGATGAGTCGCTGGTGGCCAAGATAGATGCCATTTTCGAGCGTCTGTTGAATCTCTGCGACCTTCCCGCCTACGACCATGATCTCCCGAATCTTGGAAAGGAGGAGATGATGAAGCACGCCACCAACTCGAACAGCAAGTTCTCGTTCGTTTACGAGTTCCTAGACGGCTTGTGGGATCTCAATGCCCGCATCCTGATCCTCTCGGCGTCAGGACGAGCCTTTGATTATTTGGAGGCCGTCGTCTCGGCAACGGATTGCCCGTACACCATCCTTGGGCAAGAGGGTTCGACGGGGCAGGAGGCGACAGAAGGAATCTCCGTCATCCTAGCTGTGGCTGGCCAGGATTTGTCCATCGTCGAGGGAGGCATCGACGTGGTCATTGCTTTTGACCATGCGGCCAGATCGGTCGAGCTTCCGGTGACACTGGGGTACGACACCATGGCTCCCGTGATCCTCTCTCTGGTCGCCACCTACTCCCTGGACCATATCGGTCAACAACTCCTGCAGGCCGAGCAGGACATGGGCAGCCTGGACAGCTTCGAAAAGAGGAACGCCCTAATCCTGGCAACCGCCAAGGCAATGGACTACCTGAAGACTCCCGAGTCTCAGCACATCGCACCACACGAAGCGGCCAAGACGTTCGCCAACTTCTTGAGAAGTCCAGATATTGGCTTGGAATGGGAACCCCACCCGCTTCCGGCCGATCTCTTCGAGATCTGGCTCAGCTCGCAGGAGCGCGCCCAGGCATCTCAAGCCCGGGCCCACCATGAAGATGTCCTGAACGGGCCTGCCATTCGGAAGCGACCCTTGGTAAGTCTTCATTCCTTGAGCAGTCAAGTAGCAGACTCGGCTAATCATGTGGCGATAGGACAACGCCGATGAGGGAACCCCGAAGCGGCCAAGGCTTCTGGAATCGCAACAGCCCTCGCGGAACGCGACGCCGGCGCGGATGAGTGACCTTCTAAAACAGACCCTGACCAGTCACGCTGTTGGGGCCACCACGCAGGTCATGGAAGTGCCCGTGGAACAACTCGAGAGGATGTCGGGCAAGGTAAGGAGACTCCCCCTCTACCCCCTGGTTCAGTGCTCACTCGCCCTGTTTAGATTGCGGAATTGGAAGCGAAGCTTGCCGCACAACTTGCTGTGGAAACAAAGCTGAGCGAGCATGTTAAAAGTCTGGAATCACAACTGCGGTCCCACGAGCGCAGCATCCAGACGATCCAGCCCAAATACATGGATGCCCTTCGCGATCGCGGCACCTTCGAGAAGGAATGCCAGAAGGCCGTCGACAAGGCGAATGCAGCTACCGAGCGGCTCGAAGCTCAAAAGGCCGAGGTGAAAGCCCTCAAGGAGAAGAACAAGCTTCTGGAATCGAAGGTTGCCGAAGTCAACGATGTGCTGGCGAACTCGACCATACCTGATATCGCGAAGCTTGCTCAGGCCGAGAAGGACCGTGCAGAAGCTCTCGCAGCCGTCGAAAAGCTCGAGAAAAAACTCCGCGGCGTTCAGAACGAAGTGGAGTACAGCCGCAAGGCCTATCAAGACGCATCCAATGCGCATACCGAACTCAACCAGGAGACACAGGAGCTGAGGAGTCAGGTGGTAGAGCTCGGGAGGCGTGCAGGCGAGAACCTACTCAAGATTCATCAGACCCACGCCCAAAACGAGATGGCCGAGGTCAACAGGCAGATTGATGGGCTGAACGCGCTGCTGGAGAACCGGGAACGCGAGCTGGAGCGTGCCAAGGAAGAGCTCAAGTACCTCAAGAACGGACGCCGCGAGACGCGCCAGGCTAGTGTCCCGCGCAGCCCGCGGACGGGCGTCATCAGCCCCCGCCCAGCTCGCGGCATGGGAGGTGGCACAAACAGCAGAGGCACCAGCCCGGCTCCGCTGAGCTCGGACGGGCCAGGGATGGGCGGCGGCACACCTGTGCCGGGCATGACTTTCCTTCCGCCCGCAGGGAATGGCGGCCGCTGGGGACACTTACGCGACTAGAAGAAGCTCGGAGACAGTGGCCGCGATAGCTCTAGCTCGGCATCACCCGGGTCCGTCGGTGGCGAAGTGAGAGGGAGGACGTCGTCGAGACGGCATACTGGGCAGAGGACTTCCAGCACGCTGTCTCTTGCCGCGGGAGAAGCGGACGACGATCAGGAATCGCCGTCGCGTGGGCGACAGAAGCCGAAAACGCGTGCTTCGAGGCCGGGCAAAGAACAGGAGCCGCCGGCGCGCGCTTCAGGACCAGACGAACCGAGTCGGGTCTCGCATGCGGAACCCCTCCCGGCAATTCGACCGCCCAAAATCCGGGCGAAGCCGAAGAAGCCGACCGTCTCGACGAAGCCGGCCACGGCCAAGCCCTCCGCCACCAGATCCAGCATCACGGTCACCCCCATCTAGTCTAGGATTTTGGGCTGTGACCAAATCGGCAGGTTGGCAGGCAGCGTTGAATCTGGACAGCCTCGACTCCGATTTCAGGAGCGGCACGGTTCCACGCATCGCACGGGGGGACAAGTTTCAGAATGACACGGCGAGCGCTGTCTCACTGACGCCGCCTTTTGGTTTTGGTTTTGCTTTTTTGCCTTTCCTATTTTTGTGTCACCTTGACGTTTCCCACTTCCTGCTGGCTCTTGATACGAGGAGCGGAAAGGAGAAGGCAGGGGAGTGGAAGAACGGAGCGGGTTTAGCTCACTCTCAACTGCATCGGCTCGGTCTCATGGTGTTTTCGGTGTGTGGTTTTTCTCAGGGGGACTGATTGGAAGCCGGCCGGCCAACGGAGGGAGGCGTTTTTTTCTTCTTCTTTTTTTCTTTGCTCTGATACGTCGTAGAAGCATGATGAATATATTAATTAGCTTGGTAAAGAAACGGGTTAGGTTGCGAGTGACGTTTCATGCATGACTTGTGTGAGATGGGTGAGATGAGGGGCTTGCTCATAAGTTGATTGCTTGAAGATGTACACTAATAGCAAAGACGCTGCCGAGATGGGGTGGGTGGTCTGATCCGGTGCTGAGGAGATAAGGTTGGGGCATATCTGACTGACCGTATCAGGTCAGGTCAGCCTACGAAGACGGCGGGAGCAAAGCTTCACGGCGGGGTGAACATGACGGCGCCATCTCTCTCTCTCTGTGTCTCTGTGTCTCTCCTATTTCGGCTTCTTAGATCCAAGCTCGCCTAGCCTTAGCCACCTAATTCTAACATCACCTCACTCTAGATCACTCGAGGCCCCCCGGTGTCCTCCCTTACAGTGTAGTGTATGGAAGAAGTCTAGTCGAACATTTACAGATTGGTTCGCGGCGCCCTCTACAACCCGTTGGGAGAGCGGTGGCTATGGTATCGTCCACGGTGCTGTCGAGGGGTGTGCGGTTTTCCCAGCATGCAAAAACTGGAATTTAGGCGGACTCCTCCGGGTACATGTCCTCCTTGAGCACGATGCCGAGCTCCTCACGCAGGGGCTTGAGCTCGGTCAGGTACTGCTCGTACTGGCCCTTGTTCTCGACCTTGGCCTTGATGCCTGCGCGATATGTTGTCAGTCAAACGGGCTGTGGGATCCCGGGGGTGTTGGGCCGAGAATATTTCCCGCATGGGGGTTGAGCCGTACCCTCGAAGACCCGGACGGCGGTGGGGTAGTCGTTGACTCTCCGGGCAGCCCTGAGAGCGGCGGAGAGAACGGCGGGGGAGGGAACGAGATCGTAGGCGAAGGCGTTGTTCAGGTTGCGCTGTGGTTGGGGATCGAGTCAGCGGGGCCGGGACACGAGGATGAGCTGGGGGCATGGGTGGGCCAGGCCGAGGGCATACCTGGAGCTCGAAAACGTCCTGGACACCGTCAAACTCCTTCTCGTAGCTGTCCGCGGCTCATCAATCAGCAATTGGATCGACGGCGATAGCTGTGGTGTGTGTCTAGAGACGGGGCGCGGTGGACCAAGACGGGTCACGTCATGGGAGCGCAGCTAGCGGAGCTCGGGGAAAGCTCTGTCTCGCTGCCGTCCCAGGCCGGAGCACGGGCTGGNTGTCGACTCACCGGGCCGAAAACTCCTCGAAGGTCTCCTCGTGGTGCTCGGAGCGCATGCGGGTGGATGTGCTGAAGCTGCTGGGCCTGGCGACGGCGAGGCTGGCGCGCGCGGCCATGGGCTGGGGCCGGGCAGCAGCGACGAGGTTGGCGCGCAGGAAGCTCGAGGGGCCGCGCACGGCAACGCGGAGGAGGGAGGCCGACATTTTTTGGCTTTGGGAAGAGGAGAGGTCGAAAAATACAAATCCCGGGACGGGAGGAGTGGTGAGGCGGGCAATTGGCGGAGTGGGGGCGCTCGACAACGATGGGCTGGCAGACCAAGAATTGAATTGGGTGCAGTCCAGTCGAGGCCAGTCAGTGTGCGTTTTGGTGTTGATCCTGGACTTTCACGGTTATTGGCATGCCATGGCATCGATCCATCTCTCGGCTATGCGGGAGCCTCGCTGCTCGCTTAGTCGACTAGCCGTGGTTTTTGTGCGCCCCGCCAATGACATTTCTGTGCAGCGCATTGGGCAGCCGTTCCCGGGTCCCAATATGTGGCTCGGCCGGAGCTCGCTTGCCTTGATTGTGGCTGAACACGGGCTGGAACCGTGGCTGGGGGTTTGGCCTGACGCTCTCTCGCCCGTCTGCACCGATTCAGCGACGGTCCATCGCCTTCGCGTTGGCATCCACGCAATCCCGCGAGCCAGAAACAATCGACCGCTGATTGCACGGGATCGTGGAGCGTGCAGCCCGGCAGAGCCATGCGTGGCAGACTGAACTGAAGGAATATTTCGTGCAAATCCCATCGCGCACGCGCACCCCATACTCCTACTGTGTAGGCCCTCGTCTCGAGAGTTTAACAATTGGAAGTCTAAATTTGTTCATGGTCTGGACAGAGTACGTCATGGTCGGGGCATTTAGATCTCGCGCGGCCGCGGAGCCCGGAGCCGGGTGTGCATCAACCCCCCCGGCGCTCCGAACGGCAATATCCACGATTCGAGATCCCCAACGACCCGGCCTTGCCGAGTCAAGCGGTGACAGTTCTTCCATAGTAGCTGCTTGCGCAAACACCAGCAGTGCGCCAATGGGCAGCACGTATCCTGTACAGATACATGAACAGATCACGCTGCTGCTGAACGCTTACTCCGGCAAGCATGCCGGCGGAGAGTGCCGCCTCGGCCTTCCCCTTCCCCTATTCCCATGGCTGCGTCCGCCTTCGTGACCGAAGCAGCGGGCGGGCTCCAGCTGAATGGGGGTCCCCTCCAGTGGTAAAGGGGCCGAGCCGAACAAGCCGAGCTCGCCATGCCCAGAATCAAGGCTGTCCTTGCTGGCAGACACCCCGCTGCCTCTCTCTCCAGAAACAATGGTGGAAAGCCGTTGACGCCAGTCGAGAACAAGCAGCGAAGGAAGAGATTCCGAGGCCCAGGGATGCCCTGTGGGGCAGCCCGCAGATCGTACGCAGCCCCGGGGCGACGCTGGGGCTGCTCTGGGACGGCGCTGATTGGGCGGCAAAAATTCACATGCAGGAACCAGGAAATGAGGGTTCAGGGGGGGGCTCGAAGGCCGGCCAGCCCAGGCTTGCAGCGCGCCCGCAGCGTGGCTTCTCCTTTTTTGGGTGGACTTGCTGAAAAAGATTTGGCCACTTGGTCCCGCAAAACTCATGGATGCGCGATCCTCACAGCGAGCGACACCACCTTCCTTCTTCCTGTTGTCTTCCTGTCGCTGGCATCTCTCCCCGCGCTCACACACTCTCTCATCTTCAGTTCGCCGCTGCGAGGGTGTTGCCGTTTTTGGTCGCCATTCTTCTTCGCTTCATCTTTGATTTTTGGGGGGCGCCTTCTTGACACGCAGCCGCCGTTGCCATTTCTTTCTTGGGTGGTTGCTCCGTTGCTCCGTTGCTCCGTAATATCCCCATCATCGTCTCCCTTCTCGACGTGTTGTCGCGCGTCCATCCTCGCATAGGTACGTCAATCAGTCCGTATTTGCCCCCCAACTGAAGCCCCGACACAAAACAACACACTCTGGCTGCTGCTGACACGCTCGGCGCGCGCAGAACTAATTTGACCCGCCATCCCGGAACGTTCGGACAATGGCGAGCGCCGTCCCCGTGGCTTTCTTCGACAAGCTGCCGATCCCGACGCTGGATCGGCCGTTCGGTATTCATCTGTGGCCCATCTTCAACAAGGCCTTCGAGCTTGTCGTCGGCTACCCGGCCGATGACTTCAAATTCCAGCCGGGCGCGACGCCCATGTCGACCCTCAAGGAGACGAGCATCTTCATCGTCATCTACTACTCGGTCATATTTGGCGGCAGGGAATTGATGCGCAACCGCGAGCCCTTCAAGCTGCGCAGCCTCTTCCTGATCCACAACTTCTACCTCACGGCCATCAGCGCCATCCTGCTCGCCCTCTTCGTTGAGCAGGTCCTGCCCACTGTTGTCCGCCATGGCATCTTCCACGCCATCTGCGCCCGGGAGGGCGGTTGGACTCAGCCCATGGTGGTTCTCTACTACGTGAGTTGTCTTTTGTCCTCGTAGCTTCGTGCGTGTCTCGCAAGTCTGGCATGGCCGCTGACGCAAAGGCTCCCCCCAGTTGAACTACCTCACCAAGTACCTCGAACTTCTGGATACCTGCTTCCTGTTCCTCAAGAAGAAGCCCCTGACCTTCCTCCACTGCTACCACCACGGCGCGACGGCTCTCCTCTGCTACACCCAGCTGATCGGGTCGACCTCGGTCTCGTGGGTCGTCATCTCGCTAAACCTGATGGTGCACGTGGTCATGTACTGGTACTACTTCCAGAGCGCCCGTGGCGTCAAGATCTGGTGGAAGGAGTGGATCACCCGTCTCCAGATCATCCAGTTCGTCATCGATCTCGGTAAGCCGACGACACCCAGCATTCAGCCTGGTCGCGTGATTCACCCAATGCTGACTCCGTGGCGTAGGCTTTGTGTACTTCGCGTCTTGGACCTACTTCACCTCGACTTACTGGTCGTGGCTCCCCAATGCTGGCAAGTGCGCGGGTGAGGAGTTCGCTGCCATCTCGGGCATCGTCATCCTCAGCTCGTACCTCCTCCTCTTCATCTCGTTCTACTTCGCCACGTACAAGAAGGACGGCAAGCGGCCTAGCGGGCGCAAGGCCGTGCGGAGGATGAGCCAGGCCCCGCTGCCGGACCCGATCCACGGCTCGGCTTTGACCAGCAGCGGCTACGCCAATGGCCTCAATGGCGATGCCAAGGCGTCCGGTGTCAAGACCAACGGCTCTGCGACGCGCTCTAGGAGGGCCTAAGCTCGCTCGTGGCGATGCGCGCCGCGGTGACTCCATATGGAGTCGTTTCAAGAAAGGTGCCCCAGGCGGCCTGCCTGGGGATTCACGGGGCGATGCCATCGGGTGCCCGCGCTCGCACAACACATGGCGTCACAGCTAGGATAATAATGAGTGGGAGTTTTTCTTGAGCACACAGCCGCAGGACAAAAGATGCGCCCTTTGGGAGGTTGGGCACCATTTCCTCGACACCATCATAACGACATCTCGGTATGCATTACGGAGTTAGACACGGGGACGGTCATATAACGGCGGCTCGAGGCTTCTCATGACGACATACTGGCGATTCGCTCCAAGAGAACTGCGCTCACCAGGGGTAACTAATGCGGCAAGGGGCGAGACTGTATCATGACGGCTGGCGAAGGCGCGTGTACTATGGATGGGCTGGAACGGTTTAGCATCTCGGGCGGTGTCAACTGGGTCTCCACGCCGGGGGCTGGAGAAAGGGGGTGGGTTGCAGGCCGGCTCGCGGAGGGGGGAAGCCGTCGTTTTCGCTGCTGCGGACGGTGTTCCGCCTCCGGTTCCGGTCTTTCGATTTTCTGCTTTCGTTTCGTTATGTGTATACGTTTTGTCCTGTACCACTGGCCTGAGCGGGTTGAAACAGGCGCGCCATCTTATACAGTCTTAATAACATCGAGTTGGACGGGCAAGGTGCGGGCGCCGGCGTGGAGTGATGTATTCGGGGGCTCTGGCAGTGGTTAGCGTTCCGTCAATGATGCTGATTGTATCTTCGAGTTCCCGAGGGCAGCCCACGAAACGTGGGCTTTCCAGGCCTATACCCATCCGCTTTTCAACGCTGCCGCCTTGGTGAGTGTGCTGTATGCTCTTGCCGCTGCTTACGCCTCCTCGCTCAGACTTTGGAGTATCCGCCATCGCATGATCACGACACCAGGATCAAAGACGGGGCCGAATTCCCGAGCGCATCGGGAGACGAGCTTCGCTCCCCCGTCATGGACGCAACAATGGCGGGAGCGGCACTCTCTCCGCCATGGCGGCACCGACCTCGGTGTTATTAGTATTTGGCCGAGGGAACTGGCCCAGCCTGAGAAGGGCGTTGCAGCAACAAAGTCAGGGCTCCAGCTCTGGCGAACAGAATGCCAGGGAAACCAGAAACCCCGCCAAGATGTTGCGACTCCAAGAGCAAACTGCTGCCACTGGCACGGATCACGAAACCCCAAGCCGTCGGAAGCACTTGGCCGGACCGTTTGCAGTGCCGGAGTGCGGGCCGGGTGTCATGTCAGGGTGACAGCATGACCTCGGCGATACCACGTCGTCGAGGCTTGGCTGGTGGTGTGTCGTGGCCATCAGTGGGGGGGCGCCACCCCTGAATTTGATCAAACCCGGGTTCCTGGGCACCGCTGTGACGGCAAAAGACGACAAACCCGGGGAACCCGGGGTGGAAGCATGATCAGCATGGAGCCGCAATATCCAAGCCCAGCCGCCCAGCCGCCCAGCCTGCTGTTGTGCTTTCAGTGGCCACGCATGGACCCGCCAAGGCGATCCAACGTGCTTCGGTCAAGGAGGTATCTTCCGCTTCCTATTTAGGGAGTTGCAAAACCCGGGCAACGAACGGCCGCCAGCCCCATGACGATGCGAGCCTGGGGAGGGAGGCGAGACGTATAACAAGGCGAGCTCCCAGCCCGAGGGGAAACGGGTTAGCAGCGCCTCGACTCTGGTTCGTGATAGCACCTCCAAGACCAACACCCCCAGATCCACCAAAAGCCGGCCGAGATGAAGCCCTCTATGCTCGTCGCCCTGGCGACTGCGACCACGGTCAACGCCCACGCCATCTTCCAGAAGGTGTCAGTCAACGGCGCGGACCAGGGCCAGCTCAAGGGTGTCCGCGCCCCCTCCAGCAACAACCCGATCCAGGACGTCAATAATGCCGACCTCGCCTGCAACACGGGGCTCACGTACCGCGACAGCACCGTCATCAAGATTCCGGCCGGGGCGAAGGTCGGCGCGTGGTGGCAGCACCAGATCGGGGGTCCCTCGGGCCCCAACGACCCGGACAACCCGATCGCGGCGTCGCACAAGGGTACGTCGAGCTCACCTCAAAGGTGCCGACGACATGAGACATGAGACATGATGCTAACAGACACCTCTCCGTCCAGGCCCGATTTCGGTCTATCTCTCCAAGGTCGACAACGCGGCCACGGCGACCACGTCCGGGCTCAAGTGGTTCAAGATCGCGGAGCGGGGCCTCAACAACGGCATCTGGGCGGTCGACGAGATGATCTCGGCCGGCGGCTGGCACTACTTTGACATGCCGTCGTGCGTGGCGCCGGGGCAGTACCTGATGCGCGTGGAGCTGCTGGCGCTGCACAACGCCTACTCGGCGGGCGGGGCGCAGTTCTACATGGAGTGCGCGCAGATCGAGGTGTCCGGGTCCGGCACCAACACGGGCGGCTCCGCGCTGGTCAGCCTCCCGGGCGCGTACCCGGCCAACGACCCGGGCATCGTGCTCAACATCTACGACACCTCGGGCAACCCGACCAACGGCGGCCGCGTCTACCCCGTCCCAGGGCCCGACCCCATCACCTGCGGGGCGTCGAACCCGACGTCCACCAGCAGCACCAAGGCCTCGACCACCTCGACCAGCACCAAGGCCACGACGACCAGCACGACCCTCGTCACCAGCACCAAGACGTCGGCCTCGGCTACGTCGACGGCGGCGAGCGGCGGCGGCGGCACGGCCGCGCTGTACGCGCAGTGCGGCGGCCTGGGATACACCGGGCCGACGACGTGCGCGCAGGGCACGTGCAAGTACTCGAACGACTGGTACAGCCAGTGTCTTTAGTTCGGAGATGAAGGAATGAGGGTGACGACGGACTGGCTGTCGATTCTTTGTACATAGTTGACTTCGACTTCATGTCCATATCTTCTTGCCTTTGGGTTCTTTATCAAGCCCAAGTACATACATGCATACACACCTACACTTTGTTACTCGCTTGCTTGGGTTCTGGGGGTGTGATGAAAAGTCGTTCATGTTGGTCCTCCTGGCTTGACCAAGACCGACCCAAGAATGTATGTGCCTACACAGGACTTACAGAGTAAGACGAAACGGAGATACTTGCGACTAGAGGTCATGCAAAGCATGCCGTTTATTAGGCAACCGGGTCTGTCGATGACGGCCCGGTGATCGCAAATCACTAGTGCCGGCAGTTGCAGGTTAGCACTGACTGGGTCCTCAACAGCAAGAGTCCAGACCTAATGAGAACCCCAGCAGACCAACTAATAATAAGACGGCAACGTTATTGTCATCCACTGCCGCCTGCAATAGCAACCCGGCCCGGCCGTGAGAAAAGTGGCCCCCACC
>FJWA01003480.1_pt1 | contig 26723 bp, 27 predicted proteins | sample 1011891 | NCBI WGS metagenome assembly FJWA01 (sample SAMEA3912450, study PRJEB9761) | metagenome | biome: forest; material: soil | place: USA | collected 2011-06-22 | depth 0.1 m
ATCGTCGACGTTTTGGCGCTTGGGGGCGGCGGTGAAAGTCTTTGGCTTTTTGGCGCGATTGCCGTCGCTGTGCTTCTCGCTCGATGACGCCTTTCTCTTCACCGAGGCGGCGGTTGCTGAGTGTTTGGGCGCCATTGTGGGAGACGAATCCTGAACAAAGTCACAAGCAGAATTGCAATGGGCGAGGCGCAACCATGGACTGGAAACTCTGCACCCAGGCTGATTTTTTTTCTGGGCCCCAACCGCCAGATCCCTGTTTCTGCCGGGCGGTGAATCCCGCAGCTGCCGGGGCCCTTTCAACCCCACCAAAGGCACATGGGGCTTGGCTGCCCCTCGTTTGAAAGTCGAGACTTCCAAAGGTCCCATCTCAGAAGTCCATCCCATCCATTAATACAGGCCCAAGAACCCCAAGAACTCGAGTGATCTGCCACAGCAACCGGACTCGCCATGGGCCGCGAAGAGCAGATTGAGGAACGGGAGGTCCTCGACTCTATATTCCCAGAGGAAATCACAGGTGTGTAAAGGCTTTTGCACATTGTGAAAGCGTTGAAGAGGAACTGACCACGGCTATCGCTGCAGACATATCAGATACCGAGTACAGGATATCAATCGCCCTTGACATCCCAGACGATGAAGAAGCCGAGCCGCCAGTCATACTACTGACCGTCCGGTATCCCGAGGACTACCCAGACAAGGCTCCTTTGCTGGAGCTGGCCGCACCACTCAACTCAACCCCCCACCAGTACCTGAACGTCGCCGAGGACAAAGATCGGCTGCTGCAAGACCTGGAAGCCACAGTCGAAGAAAACCTGGGAATGGCCATGGTATTTACGTTGGTGTCGGCCGTGAAGGAATCCGCCGAGCAATTGGCGGTGGAGCGCAGGGAAGCCGCGGCGAAGGTACACGAAGAGGCGGTGCTTGCGGCCGAACGCGAGGAGAACAAGAAGTTCCACGGCACCCCAGTCAACCGAGACACGTTCCTTAAGTGGCGCGAAGGGTTTTTGAATGAGTTGGAGGAAGCTCGGATCAGGGAGGAGGAGGAAAGGGCGGCAGAAATGAAGAAGGCCAGGATAAAAGAGCCCACAAAACTCTCGGGAAAGCAGCTTTGGGAACGCGGTCTTGCCACTGCTGGCCAGGAGGAAGTCGACGAGGACGGAGTGCCAACCGACGATGTGCAGAAGCTCAAGGTCGGCGATAGCTGAGTGTGTCTACGCACCCGGAAGAGTCCAGGGGCATGCCATCCAGGGGCCGTGGTTTCCACAATGCCCGAAGCTGAGCAGGTCTGAGCCGCAAGCCACTCCTTGGCACGCTACCGATGCATTTCAAAAGCCATGATGATACTTTTTCCCGTCCAAACTCCGAGATATGGCTTCCAAATCCGACGGTCATGTTTGCCCTTCTGTCATCATGAGCGGAGACTCCCTCCGCAAGCAGAGAGAAAGTGGCGGCCCTTGCTTGTTACTTCATCTCGGTATCCTCGCCATCATCCAAACCCTCCCATTCCTCGTCATCAGTATCTTCCCATGCATCCCCATCCTCTCCGTCCTCGGTAGGCTCGCCCAGTTCGGCATTGATGGACTTGAGCAGATCCCGGGCGTGCTCCCCCAACCTTTCGTCCTCGTACTCCTCTAACTCGAAAACCTTCAGGCACTGTGTCAGCCATTTCCTTGAGGATCTCCAGGAGGCTTTCCACGTGTCGAGATCGGACGGCGGGCCCTGGTTCTTCAGCTTCTCTCCTTCCATGTACCGGGCATACCCGCCGAGGTACAAAGCTTCCACACTCTGGTCGTCCTCATCTATCAGGCGCTCGGTAATATCCATCGCGTGTTTCTCCATTTCGACCTCGATCAGCAGCCGGGCCAGGCTGACCCGGGTGGCGAAGGGCGGCACTGTGGGATCTTCAGGAGGGAGGTCGGCCCACAGGNCTAAACTCCGCTTTAGAGCTTCTTGGGCCTCTTCTGTCCTTGTCTGCGAGATGCGAACATTGGCGACGGTCTGCCACGTCTCGGCGGACTCGGGGGCGAGCATGGTCGCCTCGGTGATGAGGGCCTCGCACCGCTGTTCCGCATCCTCNTCCCAACTGAGATCGGTCATGTAAACCTCCACAACGGCGCTTAGGGTTTCCGCGAGNCGTTTCCGCTTTTCCGATATGACGGCCTCCTGCACATCCCGGGTCAAAGGCCGCAATTCAAGCGACTCGGTGAGCGACTGGATCTGGCAGCGCAAGGCAGCAGCCCCGCGCTCGAACCACGAGACGCTGTCCTGTCCGCCGTCTTCGCTGAGCTGAGCAAGCCACAGAAACTTCTCGGGCCCGCCGCCAAGATCTTCTGGAAGGGAGCCATCCTCGTCCGTCTTCACCGCAGCGGCGAAGAAGGCGCGGGCAGCGTCGACGTCGCCCAGTTCGACATGGATCTGGCCGAGTAGCGTCAAGGCGGCGCCGGCCTGCCTCCCGCCTTCTCCGACATGTTCAAAAGCGACGAGGGCGATCTTTGCTGCCGTCTCGGGGTCGCCATTCTCGAGGGAGGCGGTGGCTTGGGCAAGGAGCTCTCGAGGGTTGACGTTCGAGCTCTGTGCCGCCGCAGCCTTGGCTCGGATTCGGTCTTTCGCCTTGTCTTTGTGTGACTTCTTCTTTGGTTTTGTCGGTGCCATCTTTGCCGAGAAGGATGGGGCTTGTGCCTGACCGGATTCGAAGCCTGGTGATTGGAAAGATGTCCGGACTGTCCCGCCCAGCTCCAAAGGCAATCCACCCGACAATTTGTATGAAGGTCTGTAAATCCGTTGCTTAGGGCCCAATCGCAGTTCACAAATGTTTCTGCGTTGACGTTATCGATAACGGGGAAGCGGCCCCGCCAGCGAGCAGGGTTGCCCTGGTTTCCACCCACCGCACGCGCCTCGGAGCCAAGCCTCCAGGGCGGGGGCGGGATGGGGATGGGATGGGATGACAGGGTCAACGCTGCAGGGGGAGAGAGGCTTGGTGACTCGGAAAGAGACCGAACAAAAGAGGGAACACTGCCTCTTCACACAACGCTACCAACCCGTCAACCGAGGTAGCTACCTAGCTATGCCGTTTTGCCCCTGTGTGCAGTTGCAGTAGCCATGCCGGAGCTCTGAGAGCCGTTTCTTGTGCTCTGCTCGGATTCTCTGCGGTGCGGGCGAGGTTCGGCGATTCGGCTCCGTGGGGAGATTGAATTAACGTTTCCGGGACTGGTAACGTTACCGTCCCTCATCACTAGCGTCACCGAAGGACCGATGGGAGCATTCAAGCTCTCCGCCCATCAGGGAGACAACAAACCAGGAGCAGCTCAAGAGCAACAACAGGAGGAGAAATATATTAGTATCCGTTGTGTGCGGAATACAGAATACTGTCGAGCTTGTGTAAGTGGTCCATGCTGTCTGTCCCTCTTCGGAAAGGCTGAGCGGCTGATGGCCTTGTCGGACCATTCATTGGTTGGGTTGCCAGAGCCAGGTTATTAAAGGAGTCCGAGTGGCCCCTGTCCATGGTGTTTCAGAATGGCAGCACCGGGGAGCTTCCTCAAATGACAAGGGGGTCAATCGACGAACAGCAAACGGCACACAGCACCCACAGCACCGCGCCCATGGCTCCGCCTCGGCAGACGCGGGAGCATGCTCGCAGCGTTATTTCTGCTGGTGTTCCCCTGTTCATGCTTCTCCTCGCGGCTCCCTCTTGATGTGACCCCTAAAGTCAACACACACCACCCCNCCAGCGGCGTTCCTCACCGACAACACCGAGGCAATGGTCTTCGCCAGGCACATCCGGCTTGCCGTCGTCGGCATGGCCGTCCTCTCCTTCGCCGGCCAGGCCCAGGCAGCCCAGGCAACCTTCCAATTCAACTCCTGCGTCGGCAGCTGCATAACCTCGTCGGGCTGCCAGCCAAACAACGCCAAGTGCATGTGTAAAGACGCCCAGAGCCTCCTCCTCGACTCGGTCATCTCCTGTCTCTTCTTCAGCTGCAAGCAAGACCTCCGCGACTTCGAGGCCAGCTTCCTGGACCCCATCGCCGACGGCTGCGACGCCAGCGACCGCGGCATCCCAAGCTCCAAAATCAAAGCCGCCGCGAGCCTAGCCAGCAGTTACATTTCCAAGCTCACCCCGCTCACGACCTCGTCCAAGCCCACATCAACCAGCGCGGTAGGACCTAAGACAACAACGACATCAACCGCGCCGAGCACTTCCAAGAATGCCTCCTCTTCCTCCTCTTCCTCCGCCTCCACCTCCTCCACCCAAACGGACGACGACTCAAGCACCTCGACGACGTCGGTGGCAGCGCAAACCACCGCCGCGCCAACACGGGTCACGGCACCGACATCGACGGCATCATCCACCTCGTCGCCAGGCTCCGACTCTGGGTCGGGCTTCGACACCAACCCGTTTGGGAGCACGGGAGGTTCCGCATGTTTAGCTGTTCCGCCGCTTCTTTCTCTTTTGGGGCTGCCGCTGGCTGTGGCTGTTGTTGGTGTGTTGGCTGGGAGGTAGCAAGGTTTATTTAAACGGTGGCAAAAGGGGGGGGGCAGAGGTGGATTAGCATGGGTTAGGCGGATAGGCGGATGTGGCCATGATGTGGCTGTATTGTGTAATGATGAAGCCAACGGGATAGGAAACCTATGGCTGTGTATGAAAAGGGGTCGGTTTTTTTTTTGTTTTCCGCGGTTTCCGCGGGGTGGGGATGGGAATGGTTCCGTCATCCAGATACCCTGATCAAGAAGAATAGCAGGCGATTGAAAAATGCGTATTAAAGAATGGAGCTACCGGCCCATCGAGTCTCGTGGATCAAAATACAACATCAATCGAAGCAAACGTAACACGTAGCCGCGGCTCTCGGAGCGAATTGGACCACAGCATCTCGCTCACCAGTTCCCAGCAAGATCAGAAGCCGTCATGGTCCCAATGTGTGTCCCTCTCTTCCGCTGCCAACACGGATTGCAACATCTCCCGAATCGTCGCGTCGTCACCCTCACCACGCCCTGTGGTCGGAACTTGCAACGCCAAGAATCTCCTCGCCACGAGTTCCGCCTGTTTCAACCTTTGCTTCTCCTCTTCGGACACCTCGGAGCACGCCTCGACAAGGCTCTCGCTTCTGTCCTGCATCGCCACAATGGCCTCAGCTCTCCGGATAACATCCCTCGGGATATCATTGGTTGCCGCACACAGCACCCCCAGGCTCGACGAACCTCGCCCAGGGAGCAGGTGGTAAAGACACGTGATTTGCTCCTCCGGGTCCTCGGCATCTGGGTCGAGATGGACGTCCATATGGGCAAACCCAACATCCCTTCCGGGTCGAAGGAGACCGTTCTCAAAGACTTCGTGAAAGTGAGTCCCGGCGAGCACCTTGGGCCTCTCCATGCCGACATCCAAGAAGTAGGTGAGGTACGCTGCAAAGAGGGCGGAGCCGCTCTCCGCCGTGGTGCCTTTGCCAAATTCATCAATCAGGAGCAGGCTCCGACGCGTTGCAAAGTTCATTGAGAACGCAGCCTGTTTCAAGTCCACCAGGAATGCGCTCTCATCGCTGACGACCGTCTCCCGAGTGGAAATTCGGGTGAGAATGCGGTCTGTCACTCCGATCGTGGCCCGGGTTGCTGGGACGTAGCTGCCGGTATGTGCCAGGTAGACGATGAGAGCGATTTGCTTCATGTAGACGCTCTTCCCCGAGTTGTTTGGTCCCGTCAGAATGAGCATCGAGGGTGCTGATCCCTGTGTACCATCGTCGCCTGTCCTGTTGTCCTCGTACAGCCCCCCAGTCCCGCAACCTCCGGCCATAGCGCAATCGTTTGGGATGTATGATGGCACCAGAAGTTCTTGCAGTGGATGGCGTCCAGCAACGATATCAATGACATTCGAGGTTGTCATGGTCGGAGCTGCCCAGTTGTACTTCTCTGCAGCCAAAGCAAGTGCAAGCAGGCTGTCGAGTTCACCGAATACCTCAGACGCGTTGAGAATCGCGTCTTCGTGCTCCAGGACCGCAGCGGCGAGCGCCATCATCACCTCAATCTCCTCATCTGTCATCCATGTTAGCCTCCGAGCGACCTCCAATGATGACCCCAGCTCAAACTCACCGGTAATGCGTGATGGCAGATCCCCGTATTGAGAGTCAAGTTCCAACATGAGCTGGTTTTTGTAGTACGCGACATCGCCACTGCAGAAGCACATGGTCCACTCGCCTTCATGGTCGTGTTGGCCATGATAAAACCCTTCACCTGTTTCAGGGTCTAGGGTAACCGCGAGAAGAAAACCCAGCTGCGGCATGATCGTGCAATGACGGATGTATCCGACCGCTGCCCTGGGACTGGTTCTCACCACAGTCTCCTGTAGTTCAGGGAGCATATGGCAGACATCCGCAAATTCTCGTCGAAGTCCATCCAGATAATCGCTTGCTCCGGCGAGAATCTCGGTTCGGCCACTCTCCTTGGACAGCTGGAAGTCGATAGTGCGTATGATGCTATCACCAACATGCAAGAACCGCTTGACGTTGATTTCATTGCATATCTGTCTGTGTCAGTGTCTTTGCGGGCTCGCCATGGGTGATGAAATTATGCCCTACCCTGGAGAAGACCGCAATCCCTGAAGTCCCCTTCAGCGCATGCGCCGCCTGCTTCAGCTGGGTGGCGACCATGGCGAACCGCAGTACCGCCTTCCAGTCTCCATGGCGGATGGATAACTGGCCCCGTATTCGGTCCACCCCCTTTCTCACATGCAGGAGTAGTGTTTTGGTGTTTTTGAGTTTTCTGAGAAGTTTCCGCATGTTCTTGGCAATCTCGCCGTTTTCCGGGAGGAGGAGAGTCTCGATACCCCGGTGCCGCTCTTTGATCAATCGAATATCAGTGCTTGGTCGAAGGAGCATCTGACGGAGCCTCTTTTTCCCTTGCGCGCTTGAGGCGAGGGCTTGAAGAAGACCCGTGACTGAGAGGGCCTCCTTTGCTTTGGGCTCGGAGCTGTTGGAAGAACGAGTTTGCGGATTGGGATGAAGCTCCGATTGAAGGATTTGCAAAGATACCAAAGAGTTTGCGCTCACGAGCAGCGTATCTCTGCATGTGGTCATTTCGATAGACCTCACCTGGAGCGCTATGCCTCCCTCATCAGCGGATGATGGGCCCTCGGCAGTCCTTCGTCGTTCAAGGTCGCCGAGAACCGCGCCTGCACAGCCCACCGACAGACAGCTGTCCAGGTTGATCTTCTCGGCGAGGCGCATGAGCCGGTAATGGAGGAAAGAGCCAATGGATTGCGCGGGTTCGTCTCCTAGTGGGAGAACTTCGACGGGCTTTGGTCTGGAGGGTCCGAGATCAATTCTCGCCAGCGATTCCTTGCCCGCTTCGTAATCGAATTGCACAGACACAATGTGCCGTAGAATGTATGCCCCTTGCTCTCCGTTTGACCCTTCACAGTCGTCAAACCGGTGGGCGTCCCGCTCAAGGAATTCGATCAGGTCGCCTGGTGCTCTATTGGGGATAATGATTGATGTCGGTTGGACGTGGAGCAGGAGTGTATCAACCGCCTCGATGCCACCCATTGGGATATCTTCCTCAAGCACCAACGCTTCGTCCATGGCGACATAGTAAGCACAGCCAACCTTTCCTTCCTTGTCCACGTCAATGGCCATGATGACCTCGTTCAAAGCGTCCTGGCCGCGGTTGGTGCTCTGCTCGTCGCTGGTGAAGCCGAAGCTCGCCCGACTTATCACTCCTGCATTTCCAGGCCTCTCCCAGGCAGCCAAAGAGGGGGCACGAGAGTCGAATCTGTGGTGATGTGGTGGCACGCCTTGAGAAAAGGGTGATCTGGATTCTCTTCGGGCCTCGTGCACCGAGACAGACGGAGAGGAGGGCAGGTAGGACGATCGGGACAGCCCCGAAGGGGTAGAAGCAACGCTTGATTCTCCATCGCCATGTCTCTTGCGCGTCAATGAGGGCACGGGAGAGCTTGGAGGGAGAGAAAAAGCATGGCCACGGACTGGTCCACTGTTGATCCTAGGCCTCTTCCGACGGTGCGGCTCATGGCGAAAGGTGGTGGGGGGACGGGGAAAGCCATCATTCGAGTGTTGCGAAGACGGATAAAGAGTCGAAGCCGACCGATTTAGATGCGGCAGAGGTGTCCCCGGGCGCGATGACGAGACTGACTGCGAATGGGATGGCGCTGGGGATGACTGGTCAAGGCTCCGAGGGGACAATAAATGGGACGCAGTCGAGTAGACGCTGCGGGCGCTACCGTGGGCCGGCATGGCTGTGCAATGTTTGGTCTGGCCGGCCCAAGATACCAACCTGCGTTTGTCAACTCCACGAATGACTGGGCGGGCGGAAAGGCCTGGGGGCAACTGAAGTACTTACTCCCTTGCAGAACCCCCAAAGCTGCAGCAATGTTTGTTTGCTGGGAACTGGAGCTGTGTCCTGGCCACCACCCGCCGAGATGTGAATCGAAGAGGCCGCCGTCAAGAGGTTGTCTTGGACGTGAGAGAGTCCGCGCAACCCAGCTTCGAACGCGACGGTGCCCGAGAGACTGATCAATTGACCGTGCCAGGACATGGAGGCGAGGCCACTGGAGGAAGTTTCTGCAGTGGGCCAACCAATTCTTAGAGTCCCATGAGGAAGGAACGGCTGATGAGGCGACGCCACGATCGCTACCTACCTAGGTGCCTGCCTCATGGAGACTCTGAGTACCTGGACGAGGAAACACACGGCCGGGTGACGGAACAGCAAAACGGCACGGCATCATCGCTCGGATTGCCATGGAGTGTTGAATCTTATTGATGATTGACGTCCACAGCGTCTACAGCGCGCGGCCATCACTGCCTGGGCTGGCCATCTCCCTTTTGAACCCACTCCGCAAACTCCCTGCGCTGCTTCCGAATGTCCACAAAGTTCGGTCTCGACTCCAGCACGCTGAAAGGGTTGCCCATAAAGCCTATGTCAACCGCTCCGGCGTTGTCCGTGAAGCCCTCCTCGCCTTCCCGCTCAACCTTGCCTGCCCAGACACGCCACTCAAGTGGCCGCAGCGGGCGGGTTCCCAGGACCAACGCGAGGAGGATGACCAATGTCGAAATAACCGTTTCGATTATGATATCCAATGGGAGGGACACGGCTGTCGCCGGCGACGAAGTTAGGGTTGCGGTGGTGGCGGCTCGAAGTGATTGGAGGGTCGTGTGTTCTCGCGCCGAGTAGCAACTGGGGATTTGGTTAAAACGACGGGGCATCGGATGTCGGGGGCGGAATCCTCACGCGTGAGCAAGCAAAAGGCCGCCAAAGGCGGTGATGGCCTTGGATAGCAGCGTCATTGGGTGGGGGATGTTGTTTGATGGGTTGTTCCTGGCCGACGGGGTGGTCGAGCAACAGTCGCACTCGCAGCAGCGGGAAGCTTGAGCTGCTGTGGGGCGAGGCCCCGTTACGCATCGAAGCACAGAGCATTCTCTTATATGCATATCTTACTTTTGATTGATGCATTTTAACCACACAAGCATTCCACACCACCCGCTTCAGGGAACCTCGCTACCTACCTAATTAATACTTGTGGATGTCAACCTCCTCCTCTCAACGTCTCAACGTCTCACCGCGATCACCCATTGTCTGATTGGAGTACTGTGTTGAATTCAAGCTGACAGTTAACCACCAAAGGTTCTCTCAACAACACACCCAATTGCAAGCACACACCCAGGATTCCCGCTGTTTTCCAGCACAAAGGCATTGTTTGGTGTCCTCGAGACACACAACAATGCAATCACGAGAAACAGCGCAAGCATGAGAAGCAAGCTGGGTGATATCGTCTATTATGGACGCAACGCTAAGTACCTCCTACTTGTTTCCCTGATGTGTATCCCAAATTCTTAACACCCTTTCCGTTTAACCCCCCGCCCCGACCAAAGACCCAGAATGCGCCTCCTTGTCCAGAAACCTGCCCGGATGCCTCCCAAACCCCCAACGCCAACCCATGCACTGCCCTCATCACCCCCCGCCAACGCCCCTGCCCACGATGAACCCCTCTCGAGTCGAGACATTTACAATGTTCAAGTGTGTATGTATGCACCGGCTCCTCTTTTTTCCTGTCTTTTTTTCTTTTTGTTGTTGTCATTTCTCCCCCACGAATCCCATCGCCTTCCGCCGTCCTTGATTCCTCCTCCTAGTCCCAGCCGATGTCCAGTCAGGGCTCGGCCTTGGGCTCGACCCAGCTGGTGTCGAAGTGCCCCGTTTCCGGGAGGGGCTCGATTTGCCATTCATCGGCGCCCCTCAGGAACTGGGTGTGCTGCTCGAGAGACAGTGTCTCATCGAATCCCATGAAGGCGTGCGAGAACTGGCTCTCGGGCTCGGTGGCCGCCGCCAGCTGCGACGTTGTCGGCCAGGCGTGCTGCGTCCCACCAAGACCGCTGTCGAACATGCTCGGAATGTTGTTGAAGGTGCCCGCGTCGAACAAGGCTTCTTCCTGCGGCATCAGAGAGGGGTCGATCCGATGCTCGAAATGGTGGGCATGGTGCTGGTGCTGGTGCTGGTGCTGGTGCTGGTGCTGGTGCTGGTGCTGGGGCTGCTGGTGCTGGGGCTGAGACTGGTGTTGTTGAGTCAGGTGCTGCTGCTGCGGCTGGAGCTGCTGCTCGACCTTGTGGTGGTACTGGCCCATGTCGTAGGGCTGCTGGTGCTGCTGGTGTTGCTGGTGCTGGAATGCCAGGCTGGGAGACGGGGTCCTGCGCACGAGGACGTCCTCGACCACGCTGTGGTGCAAGTGCCTCTGCTGCGGGTTGCGCATGTGCGCATCGAAGTACTGCCCCGACAGGTCTCGGTGATCGCACGCCCCTGGCAGTGGCTTGCCCGCGTTGTTGAAGTCAAGGGCAGTCGACCGGGTATGGTGCAGCATCCCCATGGCGTGCATCCCCGCGAGCTGATGCACCTGCGGGTGCGCGTGCGTCGCCGCGTACACGGCGCGGCTCGGGATGTAGTCTCGGTCGGGACCGGGTGTGTGCGTCGCCGACCGCATGCGAGAACCGGCTCGGCCGGCCCAGTCATAATCCTCCAGGTCCGAACCGTCACTGCGATCGTCAAACCCGCCCTCGAACTTGGGCGGCTTCTGCGGCTTGGACGGCGCGAACTTGTAGTTGGGATGGGCCTTCTGGTGGTTGTCGCGCTCCGTGTCGGCCCACGTCTTGAACTGCTGCCGAACTTGCTCGGGCTCCAGGGGCCAGCTCATGCCGCACACCCGCGACACGATCTGGTGGTTGTGCTGGGACGCCCACTCCTTGGCGCGCTGTTGGTACGCCTTTCGGTACAGCATGAAGGCATTCATCGGCCTCTTGACCCTGCCCGGGGTCTTGCCTGTCTCGATCTCCTGCCGCCGGATGTCGGATGATCGATGGACATACGTGTCGATGTCGGCAACGGGAATCGCCGAATTCTTGGTCAGCTCGCTCATGGGCCTGTCCAACACCGGCATGTTCTTCGGGGGCTTGGCACGTTCTTTCTTCTTCTTGGGTGTCGACTTCTCGATGCGAGTGCTTCGTGGGGCCAGGGCCTTTGCGACGATCTCTCCGCGGGCGTTGTTACTTCGAGTGGCCACGACGTCCAACCCCCGTGCTGGCGTCGGCGGCGAGGTTGCGGGAGTGTTGTACGGCTGAGGCTCAAAAGTCGCCACACGTTAGCACCCGTCCCGCTCGATCGACCCGGAAACCTGGCGACTCACCTCCGGAATGGGCCCGTAGGCACTGTTGTCCTGCTGGTACATTTCGCGCTGTTGATATGCTGGATGCTGCGAAAAGGTTAGCCGCCTCCCCATCCATGGTCTGCGGTCTTTTCTCACAATGTCACCATCTCCTCCACGCTGTTGGTAGGCCACCGACGCGTCCACTCCTTGCGAGTGGTGCGGTTGCGGCCCTGGTGTTCCGTACCTCGATGCCGGTTGCGAGTGCGCCTGGGGAGGTTCGGTGGGGATTGTCTGGCGAGAGTATGATGCCGAGTTGTTGTTATGTCGCAGCAGTTCGTTGAATCCCGACGGCAGCGATTCCGCTTTTGTGGGCGCCGGAGAGGGCGGCGTGTGGCGGTCCATGTTCCCTTTTGCTGTTTTTGGATTCCGAAATGGCGTGGGCGAAGCCTCAAGGAGAGAGTTGGATGATTCCAGCTCGGGCGAGCGGGCGAGAATGAAGGTCGATGCAGGGGCTTGCTCCTCAAATATCCTCCGAGCTCCAGTTCCTTGGCGGGTGGTGTCAGGGTGTGCCCTCCTGGAAGATGCTGCCCCACGAACGTCACTCTTGGACGAAAGTCAAACAGCAGAGGTGTTGCTTCTGTTGACCTGAAGCTTCCTGAATGGCCTGGTGCTCTGCTCACAGCAGAAGCAACATGCTTTGGGGTGCCTGGATTGTGAACGAGCTGCCAAGTGGAAGCCGAAGATTGAGTGTGCTGTCAGCAAAGGATATGGCGAGACCAGCTCTTGCAGCAACGCTCCGCGTGGATGATGAACGGGAACCACCTGGCTGAGGACTGTGCATCTAGCGGTGTCAGGAGGGGGTGACTGGGGTTTGGCGAGCCAAGGGGGTGTGTCCAGAAAGCGATGGTCGGTATGGACCCTTTTCAATACATCGGCCCTTGACCTCCAGGAAGTACGCCGAACCTTTGCAATGCAGGTCCCGGGTCTTTGGGGTGAGGTCTCTCTTGAAGCTCACTCCGGCCAGCGAGAGATGTCTTTCCCTTGATCACCCTTGGCGGACTTTGCTGTGCAGTCCAGGCAGCCCTTCGCGGAGCTGGTGTTGCCTTTCCGGAGGCGACGTTGCGCCAGTGAATCTTCCTTTCTTTGTTCGGCGTGCTTCTTGATGGCAGGGTGCGGGGCGCTAGACTGGCAGCGGGTTGAGGGTCGTTACTCTTTGCCGCCGTCAATGAACGTGGCAGGTGGGCTTTGTCTCAAGCAGAATTCGTGAAGGGCCTGGGGAAAGAGGGAAGGGGGGCTGGCCCTTGTATTTGTATGCTCTTTATTGCAGACCTGGTGGGCACAGCTTGTTGCCATCTGGTGTGCAGGCCCAGTGGGTGTACGCATTCGGAAGCTTCCCGGGTCAGCAGTGCAAAGAGTCTGGATGGCGGTCCCGAGAAATCCACTTTGCACCGCCTGTTGGCAATCCATCCGTGTTCGGTCGGGCTCAAGAGACCCGGAGCTGTTGCGTGGGGCCCTACGCCTGCCGGAGGCAGCAAGCCGTCGTTCTTGGGACGGTAAACATGCAGACGTGGTAGGTGGTACCTACCCTGGGGACAGTCTGTTGAGCCCCTTCTGCAGCAAACCACCCCGATATGGCTCCCACACCCCCTCCCTCCCGAGCGTTACTTTCTATTGGGCTACTTGCTCCACATGTTCGCGCAGAGAACCGAGCTCCCCTTCTCGAAGAGCAACCAGGACTCGCTGGATTTCTGACTATGTTACACGACCACGGAAGCAATGCAAGGCTAATTGTGTGAGGTACCCGAGGATCTCTGGAATGTGGCCGGGTCCCTCCCGGAAACGGTCTTGCTCTGGGCCATCGCCAAACCCCGGCACATGCCGAAGTGGCGTTCCCATCTTTCTTTGACGGGCAACCCCAACGGGCCCTTTTGACGTCTTCCGCCGGTCATCTCTTCTCTCGACTTCCTGCGCTGCACCCCCCATGACTGGCAGGCAACGCACACATGTGGGGGGGGGGGGGTTGGGACCGAACCCGTTCGCCCCCAGAAATCATCCACCACAAGTTTGTCTGGTGCTCTCCCTACCACGCCCTTCCCTGCCTGCCCATGGCCAAGCCGCATCTTGCATGCAGGGTTGGGTGTGCCTTGCATCTGGTTGGCCATACAGAATACAACATGCAGGTCGCTGCGGGTAGCCGCATCAGTCCGCGGCTGTTTGAACATCAGTTGTACAGAAAGGCGGAGCCCAATTCCGGACAGGGGAGCCAATGAACTTTGCTGTCCATGGCTTTCTGCAGATGCACATCTTGACACCACGAGCCAGGGGGAACCAGATCTGGGGTTTGTGGCTGTGGTTCCCCCTGGGCTTCTATTTTGCTCTCCCTTGCGGCTGAATGGCGTTTCATTGACACGAGCTTGCTGCTTTGGGGCATGTTTGCAACAGAAAGAGGAATTCCAGCGCCCACAAGGGATCGCGGGTTTCCTCTGCAGGAGTAAAAAAAGGGACGGCTGTGCCTACAAGCAAGATCTAATTGAAGGGATTGCTGGGGAAGTGGCCCAAGGGACGCTGCTATTTGCCCAGATAGCACACACCTCCTCCGGGAGACGATGTCGGCGTATCTGGCGGTCTGTGTTTCAGCAGCCTCTCTCGTCTTCCATCATCATCAACCACGCCGGCCCCGCCGACCCAATCGCAGCCTCTTCCGCCCTTCTGCTGGTTCTGATATCTTTCCGTTTCGTATCTTCATGTGGGCTCCCCGGGCCGGGTGCTCTCTTCCCAATCCCCCCTCCCTGTCTCAAGCTTAGGCCACCGGTTCGCGCAGCCGCCTGTCGGGTCTGCGCTGCGGAATACTCCCAGGTCTGACATCTCAGTTGTCATATTCCTCCGACATGAACACCTGGGGCGCTAAATCTCACACCTCCTTTCGTTTGGGGGGGCCAGGGTCGCCACGTATCACGGCGGCTTGCGCAAGAGGCAGATACCTGGAAGGTGCTTGTGGAGACAACCGTCGTTCGTTGGGGAGTTGGCGCGTGTGCTGCTGTGTTGGCGAGGCGATGATCCTGTCGTGTTGGTTCCAGTCTGCTCCCGAGGACTGCACCTGACTATTTATCTACGACAATCCAGTTGGCCGTTGAGCTCACCGTGAACTTCCAAGTTCCAACGAGAGGCGAGACGGTTTCTCAGGCACCTGACGGGGATTCTGGAATGCACACCGCCAGATGACGTTGGGTGGACGGCTGGAAGTTTGGGCTCAGCGATTCCGTTTTTTGGTTCATGTCCCTGTATGTTGGAGCGCTCAGATCGATTTTGTCGAGCACCCTCCCGGTCTACACTCTACACATGCTGAAGATGCTCAAGAATCCAGTGCCGTCCCTTGCCAACGCCCCAGCCCAAGTTACTCCAGTCAGATCGTACATATTTTCTCGTCTTTGCGAACAATTTCCCATCCAGATGAGCAAGCCAATCTCGGCTTCTTCGCTTCCCCCATTCCTGGTAATTCCAAGCCGCCCGATTTAGCATGACTGCGCATCCACCCAGCCGCGGAGGACTATTCGGGGACAAGTTTGGGCTTCTGCAAACCGTGTGCTAGCTGTTGGGGCGCCGGGGGTCTGGCCAACTCGGCAGGTTTGACTGGAGGCGTCAAGTTCTGCTGACGCGGCGAGGGCGACAGGGCCGCTACCAGTGGGAATACCGCTGGGGCAGACGGCGGGGCGCCGCCCACCAGAGGAGTCATCGAGGCACCGTTGGCGCCCCCGTTGACCTGTCTTGGCACTGGCGGCGACTGCTTCGTGGGAGACAAGCTAGGAGGCGGCAGTGGCGAGGATCCGGACCCGGCATGATCAGATCTGGCATTGCGCGATTGCGCAGGGGTGAGGTGTGGCAAAGCCATCGATGGTGACGATGTCATGCTGCTGGTATTCTCCGTAAGTGAGGGTGCTAGCCCGTTGGAGGCGGCTGGGGCGGAGGGGCTTGTCTTTGTTGACCGGGAAGGGGGTCGGCGTGGTTGCTTTGATGGCGAGGAGCCGCCACTCCCGCTTCCGGCCAACGCTGAAAGAGAAGCACTCGACACGGCTGATTTAGGAACCAATCCCGCAGCTCCATCGCCATCACCAGTCGGAAGGGGTGTGGGGTGGCCAGAAGTCAAACTGGGCGCGCCGGACTTGACCGGTCGCCGATCTGGAGGCAAGAGACTCGGATGGGGCGACGAGAATGGATTGTTCCCTTGGCTGACAGGTGGCAGTTGAGTAGGTCCAGATCCAGATGCACCACTCTCGGCAGATCTGCTGCTGGCGGTCTGCCCAAGCAGGTTCGGGGAAGCGGGAAGCGCATGGGCAGCAGGAGGTCCTGGCAAAACAGAGCCAGGGGCGGCGCGCGGTGGCTCGGAACCATCAAGCAGACCCGAAGATGGCCGTGATTGAATTTCGACCAGCAATTGCGTTCGGGGTTGTTGAGATGTTGTTGCCCTCTTCGCGGCTGCTTGTTTGCCGTGAGTTTCTTCCGGTTCCTGATGGCGATTGATCTTGAGCTTGATCGTTCGAGGGCGCGGGTCGCTCGAAGTATTCTCGCGCTGGCGACAGGAGCTGCAGACGAAGTGAAAGTCGTCCTGGTCAGCCTCCTGCTCCTCAATGCCCAAGCATTTGCTGTGCTGCCAGGTGTTGCACCTCTCGCACGCCACGCTATGTGTGCCATCGTCGATTTGGCCATAGACCCCACAGATACAATCGAACATCCAGTCGTCTTCCTCTTCCTCGAGCTCCTGGAGAGCCTTCTTGGCCCGTTCGATCTCGGCCTGTCGTCGTCTGTCCGACATGCGGCAAGAGGCGCCGCCCGCTTCCTTGCTGTCCTCAGACAGCTGAGCAAGTTCCTCTTCATGCAGGTGACGGCGAACTTCGCGCTCCTTGACACGCCGTTCCCGAGACATCAGCCGATTGTCCCTCTCCCGCTCCGTCTTCAGCCGACGCTGCTCTTCCTTCTTGCTCGCAGCTTCATCGCCGCGCCTCTTGCGCTCCTCCTCCCGGGTCCGCTCCTCCACCTGCTGCTGCTCGAGTTTGCCAGCAATCCTACTCGATCTCTTGGCATGGGCCAGCTTCTCCAAGTTGAGGAGCTCCTTTTCCCTCTGAAGCTGTTTCCGCTGTCTGGATTCTTCCTGCTTCTCGAGGATGGGTAGCAGGTGATCTTGGACCTGGTCGCGTAACGTCTTCTCATTGGCGTCTTTGGATTTTTGGATGGTCGCCAAGAACTCGCGGACTTCACTGAGAGTGACGGCGATACATTCCCATTTCATGGTCCCGAGCCCGTCATCTTCTGGTGCCGCCGGCGATTCAGCATCGGACGCCTCGCCACTCGCGTCGTCGGCATCGCTTGCGACACCAGGCGATGCACGTCGTCTTTTGCTGGCGCGCTGCGCTGCTTTGGCCTTTTTTGTATTCTTTTTCGGCTTTGGAGGAGACGCTGGAGCTTCGGTCAGACGGTAGAGGCGATTGTCGTCGAGGACGAAATAGGTGCGATCCTGTCTGTCCCATCCGTACGGCTCGATACGCTGCAAAACGTCCACGTTAGCACCGGAACGGTGTTTGTGTGTATGCCAAGCTGGTTCACCATGTTACACGTTACGTACCCAGTTCGTCTGGTCCGTATCCTTTTGCTCTTCGGTCTTTTCTCGCAGCCGTTCCGGGTTTACCATGATCAATTGCGTCATCTGCTGCAGCACGCGGATCTAAGTGCGGTGTTCAGTTAGTGTGAGCAGCGCGGCGAACGGCTTCAGCGGTGGTGGCAGCATACCTTGGTGAAGACATCGAATTGGGCGAACTTGAAGGGAACCTCGGCTGTCCCAAATGGGTTCTTCTCGGGGGCCTTGCTGAGAAATTGCCTTCTCGTGTATTCTTCGAACAACTCGTGACTGTGCGGAGTGAGCGGGGCGCCCTGACGAGGGGATAGTCGTGGGGGAGGTGAGGAGAACGCACGTGAGGCCGCGGTGTGAAGACAGGAACTTGAGCAGACCAAGGCCTATATCTTGAAGTGCCATGGACCCCGGCTGGAGGCATTCCGCTTCCAAATCCTACAGCGCCTCGCATGTCAGCAGATGGCTTCCCTTGAGGCACAGTGAAGCCAGAACGGGGAAGGGGAAGGATGCGACGCACCTCAATGTCTAGGTTGTCGTCAAGCTTGAGAGCATGGCCGAAGAGGAGGATGAACTGGAACAAATTTGCGAATTGCCACATGTTCCTGATGCGATGGAGCATGGATGGCGGCGCCGGCCCCTGGGTGTCATCGCAACTGAGCTCCTGGGAGGAGCGTTTGCGAGCTGCCGGCATCTTTAGTTGGGGGTTTGCGCTCGTGGCTGTGTCGTGATATTGATGGACGGCTGCGATCGAGGGCTCGTCCGGCGCAAGCAGGGACGGCGATGCGACGAGGAAATTTAGAGGTCAGCGGTTGGCAAAAATATCGCCGACGGCGAAAAGGCTCATCGCAGATTCAGACGACTTGAGAAGCTGCAGCAAAAAGTTTCGCGAGGAAGGGGTTGAGGTTGCTCTAAAGGCTGGCTGGTGGTGGTGTAGGAATCTTGGACGATGATGATGCGACAGCGCGGTGAGGCCGATGTCCGCCAAGCCAAGCCCAGACCAAAAGGCGCGGCGCGGTTCGTTCAGACGCGACGGCCCCGCGTTAGCAATACAGTTAGCGCCCCGGTTGTTGTAAATCTCCGAAAGCCTCGCTATTTCGGTGCATACCACCAACCCGACTGCTGTCTCCGGGGAGAGAATCAAGTGCATATCTGACGCCCAGTCAGCCTGACGCACGTGGTGGCACCAATTGACTTCTACAATAGGTTCCATGTCACTGAAGAATGGTAGAAGAGATGGAAGACAGGAAGGTAGCACGTGCAACGACGGGGTTTCCGCCGAACAATCCATCGTTGATGCTTCGTCCATTTCCGTAATCCCGTTCTCTGGACAGAATACAGAATACCAGATACAGAGCACTGAGGCAACACGATGTTCCGAGGAGAGCACATTTTCCTCCTCATGCCCCATTATTCCTTCTACCCACACTCATCTTGCTTGCCACCCTTGTTGTCAGCATCGAAATCGAGCTTTGGACCTCGGATTGCTCCCAGCGCATGACTGGAACTTTGCGGCGAGAAGGGACGTGTTTCAGAAGAGTGTGAGTGTGAGTGGTGGGGCTTGCTGGTCCGTTCGAGCTGCGCTCAACCGGCACTGTCCAAATGTCATGCCGCAATACGGGGCTGTGCATACCTGGTGTGTAACGCTATTCTCTGGTTGATTCGAGTGTGTGCAGAATATGAAATCTTCTTGAGACTGGAGTCCAAGGTCAATTGTCAATGTAAATCACTTGGTTCAGCGTGATATTGATTTCTTGGTGGCGAGACCATCCGTTGATGAATCGCTCGGGATCCATCCCTCTGCGGAATACATCTGTNCTCCGTGGGCAAGTGCCTCAGTCAGCCNCCAAAACATCAACCGTTACATCGCCCTTGGCTCGTGCCCGAGGATTGCCATTTGCTCAGTTGCTGGCGGCCTCAGCCCTCTCTGACTTGGGCCAGGGGTTCCAGACAAGGTACAGTGTTCATTCGCACTGTGTNTGGTCCTCTCAGCTTGCCCACTTGGGACGGAGCTGACGCCGAGATGCTGCAGGATGCGCCGACCGCCCGCTGCGCTGCAGGAGTGTACACAGTGCTTCCAGCAGCGGCGCAGTTGTTGACCAACCTGGCTGGCCTTCCCCAGACCGACCTGCTTTCTTCCATTCGATTTTGTCGCCTTCCCTTTCCCAACCGACCCGTGGCCGATTTCCAGTCGGGGCAGGGTTGTTTGTTGCCCTCTGCTTCTGCGCCGCTCTCGAGACAATCGACCGAGTCCACGCACGCACCCACGACACGCCTCCCACCGTTCAACTTCTGGCTTCCCACAACCTCNCCCACCACCACCAAGCTCGCGTCGTGGGCAACGAGACCACGCCGAGTTGCTGACAACCACACGCCTCTTATTATTAGGACGTTGCCGCCCTCCCGCATGATGCCCGGCTCGAGACCTGGCTCGCACCCGCCCCGACTGTGTTAGCGCAATTGCGCGCCGCCCTCTGCCCGCGAAGCCCATCCGCGAGGGGGACCCCGTCGGAGGCTCTGAGCCGCCAACATGGACGAAAACACGCCCCAAACGCCCCGCCGGCCCTCCGCCCCCCCAATATCCACCCCACAATCGATTCCGCTCCGCGATCTCCAGCGCTCTGCGGAGGATGGCATGGGCCGGAGGGGCGGCGTACCAGTCGGCAGCGGGAGCGGGAGCGGGAGTGGGAGCGGCGGGACGGCCCAGGAGGCATGGCACCACCAATATTCGGGGACAGGATCACACCATGCCTCTGGAGAGGCACCGTCGCCCATTACCATGTCGGCAAACCTGCCAGGTTTTTCGTCGTATTGGGAGCACCCCTATCCGCAAGCCGACGATGACCTGGGCGGCGGCGCCTCGCCCATCGACCCCATGGCCTTGCAGTTTGCGCTTCCTCCCGACATACACCCAGAGCACCCCGCTTCAGAGCAGTACCTGCCCTCCGCCCACGACCCGTATCCAATGCCCCACGCCTACTATGAGGAGCGCGCCGAAACGGGTTCTCTCGAATCGGACAGAGTGCCCCTGAAGCCGTCAGCACAGCCCATCGGCCGCTTGGAGCCCCCAGACGGCGAGCCATCGCCCCGGAATAGCTTCCAGACCGTCTCCGATCTCGGCAACACTCCTTCTCGCGTCCGGAGCGCCCAAATGCTTGGCTTCGACCTGGAACCAGGGTTGGCTGCCGACCGCCATCTCAGCTATGGGGATCGCCTCTCGCCCATGGACCGGCGCCGGTCCCGTTCCCCGTCCACGGCCGGCGCTCTGTCCAGGGCGAGTTCCATCATGAGGGCAATGTCTCAACGTGTCGTTATGATCAGCGGAGACGGGGACCTCGTCGACCAGGCCAACCGACGGGAGCGGGAGCGGGAGCGGGAGCGTGAACGTTCGCGCTCGCGCTCGCCGAGCATCGACGGGCGGCGGCCAATTGGTGGGCCCGGGCCTGTGCCCATGCTCATTGACACCTCGTACCACTCGCACGTCTTCCCAACGCCTGCCGAGAAAAGGCCCGGCGATGACTATTTCCAATCGGAGCGGCCCCCTCCCCTGAGGCGCCACGGCCCGCTTCCCAACCCCCTGAAAGGGAATTCTCTGGGCATCTTCCCCCCCGATAACCCAATACGAAGGGGACTCTGTAACATTTTGGTCAACCCATGGACCGAACCGTTCATTTTGGTTCTGATAGTCGCCCAGGCCATTCTCCTGGCGGTCGAAGCTGCGCCAGACGTTTTCGTCGAGGGCAATGCGAGGCCCGAACGCTGGGGTAGCACCCGGATCGACTGGGCCATATTTGGCCTCTTCGTCGTCTTTACTCTCGAAATCATAGCTAGAAGCATCGTATCTGGCCTCGTCATCAATGCCGACGAGTACGCGCCGGTCGGAAGCAAGCGGAGGCTCAGAGAAAGGGTGACTGAACAGTACCGGGCCATCTTCAAACCGCAGCGGCAGAAGTCAGTCCGTCAGCCGCCGCAAGAACAGCAATTCGTGCCCACGTTTGCAAGGTCATTCACCATGATGCATGGCCTCGCAGCCCAAGGTACCATGGAGGAGCAGCAGCGCATGCAACTCGCCCGCAGGGCCTTTCTGCGCCACGGCTTCAACAGACTGGACTTCATCGCCGTTGTTGCGTTTTGGATATCATTCGTCCTCGGCGTCACCGGTTTGGAGAGCAAGCATTCTGTCTACGTGTTCCGCATGCTCAGCTGCATGCGTATCATTAGGTTGCTTGCTCTCACAAAGGGCAATCTCGTGAGTCGGTTTCTCTTGTCGTGGTGTCTTTTCTCTCCCTCTCTTTTCTTTCCTTCTTTCTTCTTTTTTCGCACGGCTAACCACTCGTTGCAGATCATTCTCAGGAGTCTTAAGAAATCCGCTCCACTTCTCGTTCGAGTCTCATTCTTGATGGGCTTTTTTTGGATTCTCTTTGCCATTATTGGAGTCCAGAGCTTCAAGTCCAGTCTGAGCCGCCAGTGTACCTGGATCAACCCCGAGGACCCCACAAACTTCGCTGCTGCTTACACGCCGAGCATGTCGTTCTGCGGCGGTCATTTGAACCCGACGACAGGCAAAGCCGAGCCTTGGGTCTCCTCGCCGACCAAGAACCTGTCCAGCGAGTTCCTCGTGCCAGGCGCGAACAGTGCCAAGGGCTTCATCTGCCCAAGAGGGTCCATCTGCCTCCAGCAGGACAATCCCTTCAACGGGACCGTTAACTTTGATGACATTGGGCATTCCCTCGAGCTTGTCTTTGTCATCATGAGCGCCAACACCTTTTCGGATCTGATGTACTATACTGTGAGCTCGGATTTTCTGCCGGCTGCCCTGTTCTTCGGTGCGGGTATCATTATCATGATGCTCTGGATGACCAACTTGTTGATCGCCGTCATCACTTCGTCGTTCCAAGTCATCAGAGAAGAATCCAAGGCCAGCGCTTTCACGGCCGAGGATGAGGTGCCCGTCTTCCACCCCAGTATGGACCAAGGCCCGCGAAGACAGTCGGCGTTGCAGCGGATATCCCACAAGACCGTGTGGCTCTGGGTCTTCATCATCACCTACGGCCTTTTCTGCCAGGGATTGCGGAGCGCTACCATGTCGCCACAACGGGAGAAGTTCATCAACGCGTCCGAAATCGTGGTCACCAGTTTTCTCGACGTCGAGATCGCCTTGCGGTTTCTGGCGAACTTTCGACACTTCCACCGCAACCCCCGCAACCTGGTTGACCTCGGGCTCGCCATCATCACCACCGTCATCCTTATTCCGCCGATTCGGAACTCGGGCCATGCGTATGATTGGCTCACCATCTTCCAAATTGTCCGAGCATATCGTGTCGTCCTCGTCATCCCCATGACAAAGAGGCTGATCCAGCTTGTTCTGGGAAACGTTACCGGCATTGGCAACCTGATGCTGTTCGTTTTTCTCATGACGTTTCTCATGGCAATATTTGCCTCGCAGCTGTTCCGAGGCCAGTTACCGGCGGCGGATTCAGACGACGAGTGGATCAGAATCCCCTTCAACACCATTTACAACTCGTTCTTGGGCATGTACCAGGTTCTTTCCAGCGAAAACTGGACCGACATTCTGTACAATATCACGACCTACACCGTCCATCTGAACATGTCCTGGGTGGGGGCCGTATTCATCATCGGCTGGTTCATCCTCTCCTACTTCATTCTCATCAACATGTTCATTGCCGTCATCCAAGAGAACTTTGATGTGGGCGAGGACATGAAGCGCCTCGAACAGGTCAAGGCGTTTCTGCAACGCAGGGAACTTGGTGGCTCATCCAACCTTGCCCTGTCCAAGGTCTTTGGCTTTGGCAAGTCCCGGAACCGGGCGGACCCGCTCGACCAGACGATGGGGACGGGGATGGTAGACATGCTGTTTAAGGAGGGATTCGTGCGCGAGTTTCTCGACGAGGCCCTGGACGAGTTGCAGGAGCACCCTGCGGACAACCAGTCGCCCCAACAGCCGGGGGCAAAAGGTAGAGCCAAGAACGGGTTCCTCCCTACCGCGTGGGACAGGGTGACCTCGCTCTTTCTCGGTCGGGAGCCGAACCCGTTCTATTCCAACGTTCGGTTCGGTGGGCCCATTGTCACTCTTGATCCTGCCCAGCTGGCTCGCCAGGCCGTGAACGCCACTGCTGCCCGCCGCAAGGCACAGAGAGAGTACCTGCTCCGGCACCCAAACTACAACACGTCTCTCTTCGTCTTCAAGCCCCGGAATCCCCTTCGACGTCTCTGCCAACAACTCGTGGGCCCCGGCCGGGGCACTGAGCGGTTCGATGGCGTTCAGCCTAACAAGTATGCCTGGTATACCTTCTCGGCCGTCATCTACGCTGCTATTGTGGCCATGGTTATCCTCGCCTGCATCACGACGCCCCTGTACCAAAGGGAGTACTTTGACGAGCACACGTTCAGCATCCTCAACTGGTTCGTCTGGACCGACACGGCTTTTGCTATCGTGTTTACACTCGAGGCCGTCATCAAGATTGTTGCCGACGGCTTCTTCTGGACACCCAACGCCTACTTCCGGAGCACATGGGGCATTATTGATGCCATCGTGTTGATCACTCTCTGGATCAACGTCGTCACCCTCTTCACAAACGCCGGAGCCGTGTCCCGCGCCGTCGGCGCCTTCAAGGCGCTCAGGGCTTTGCGTCTCCTCAATGTCAGCGACAGCGCCCGGGAGACGTTCCACTCTTTAATTATCGTCGGCGGCTGGAAGATTTTGAGCGTAAGTCATCATGGTTCGGTTTTGCTTGGCGAGAGGGGGTGTGTGTGTGTGTGCTGACCCAGGTTACCGCAGGCGGCCTTCGTCTCGATTTCCCTTCTGATCCCTTTGGCCATTTATGGCGTGAACCTCTTCAACGGGAAGTTGGTCGCATGCAATGACGGGTCAACCATCGTGAATCTGATCGACTGTGTCGGCGAGTACAACAGTACGCCATTCAATAACGATTGGCCCATGCTTGCTCCCAGGGTTGCAGCGAACCCTTTTTTCAACTTTGACGATTTCGGATCAAGCCTCTTCGTCCTCTTCCAGATTGTCAGCCAGGAAGGGTGGGTCGACGTGTCTTTTGCTGCCCAAGCCATCACTGGAAAAGGCCTCCAGCCCGAGGGTGGTCCGCCTTTCAGCGCACAGGGGAACGCCCTGTTCTTCGTCGTGTTCAACCTCTTGGCAACCGTCTTCGTCCTCACTCTGTTCATCTCGGTTTTCATGAGAAACTATACGGAACAGACGGGTGTGGCGTTCTTGACGGCCGAGCAACGGTCCTGGCTCGAGCTGCGCAAGCTGCTCCGCCAGATCTCGCCGTCCAAGAGCGCCTACGACGACAAGAAGAACAAGTGGAAGATGTGGTGCCACAAGCGCGCCATCGAGAAGCGCGGCACGTGGTACATGGCCATCACCACCGTCCTCGTTTTCCACCTGGTTCTCTTGCTCACCGAGTTCAACAACGAGCCGTCATGGTGGACGATGGCCAAGGATATACTCTTTTTCGTCTTCACCCTCATCTACATTGCCAACATCGTGGTTCGCGTCGTCGGCCTCGGGTGGACTCGGTTTCGGAAGAGCTCGTGGGACCTGTTTTCGCTTCTGGCCGTCGCGGGCGCCTTTTCCACGACGATTCTCTTCCTGACGAACAAGTCGCAGGTCACGTACATCCAGCTGCACAAGTTCTTCTTGGTGGCACTCGTCCTCCTGCTCATCCCGCGAAACGACGCACTCGACCAGCTCTTCAAAACAGCGGCGGCCAGTCTGACGACGATTGGCAGCTTGCTGGCGACGTGGCTCATCTTCTTCCTCGTGTTTGCCATAGCACTGACGCAGACATTCAGCCTGACGCGATTCGGGAGCGGAGAGGATGCCAACATCAACCTCCGCACGGTGCCGCACGCCCTCATCCTGCTGTTCCGGTTCAGCTGCGGAGAGGGCTGGAATGCGGTGATGGAGGACTTTGCGCAGATCAGGCCCCCGCTCTGCGTCGAGGGCCCGACCTTCTTCGACAGCGACTGCGGCAGCACCGCGTGGGCGCGGGTGCTCTTCGTGGCGTGGAACATCATCAGCATGTACATCTTTGTCAGCTTGTTCGTCTCGCTCATCTACGAGAGCTTCTCGTACGTGTACCAACGGACGAACGGGCTGGCGGTGGTGGACCGGGACGAAATCCGGCGGTTCAAGGAGGCCTGGCGCAGCGTCGACCCGTCGGGCACGGGATTCATCAGCAAGGAGGCGTTCCCACGGCTCCTCGGAGAGCTTTCCGGGGTGTTCGAGATGCGCATCTACGACAACGACGACTCGGTGCGAGCCATTCTCGACGACGTGCGCAACGAAAACGACGCGGCCAGCATCAGACACGCGTCCATCATCAGCAAGAGCCAGTACCAGACAGGAATCGACCTGAAGAAGTTGAATGAGCGTCTGGCAAGGATCGATCTGGTCAAGGTCCGCGAGCGCCGGCGCCGGTTCAACATTTTCTTTGAGGAGGTCATGGTGTCGGCAGACCCCGAGAGGGGAATCTCGTTTACGACGGTGTTGATGATCATGGCACATTACAATATTATCAACGACAGCAAGAGCCTACGGTATGTTGTCGTCCACTCGCCCCAGTAACTTTCTTTTTCCGGTTTTTCTTTTCGTTTTATACTTCGGGTTGACTAACGCAAATCCTTTCCCTCCTTCCCCCTAGACTCGAAGAATTCCTGCGTCGCAAGCTGCGCCTGCAGCGTGTCGAGGAAGAAGTGCGCAGGCGGATCGTGCTGGGCTTCTTCGACATGCTCTACTACTCGCGTCAGTTCAAGCGGCACATGGACACCAAGCGGGCCGGGCGCATGACGGCGATCCCGCAACTCGACGTTCCCGAGATCCTGGTGGACAACGAGGAGCAACGGGCCGAGCAGCAGGCGTCGACGGGCACGGGCCGCAGCAGAGCCAAGTCCAGCGCGGCGGCCACCACGCTCGGGTCCGATTCGGGCGGCAGCTTGCTCTCGCCGTCGTCAAGCCGCGCACGGTCTCAGCACCGCAGCTGGGCGGGGCTTGGGGCCGACCTGTCGTCGTACGATACGTCATACGGACACCCGCTTGCCGGGCCCAGAGCGTCTAGACAGGCGGCCGCGCCAATCCCTGGGCACCGATCGCAGACGAGCGCCTTTAGCTTTGAGCTGTCCGAGCCTGGGGAGGTGACAGGGATGGATGGGGACGAGGCTACAAGCTTTGGGCAGCGGGGCAGCACGGCGGTGGACCCCGCGGTTGTTAGGGACATGTTGGATGACTCGATCTGGGTGGAAAGCTTGAGGAGGAGCGCCACGACCATGAGAAAGAGCGGGTGGGGGTCGCAAGGCGGTTTCAAATGAGGTGATAGAAAGAGTAAGACGGACAGGCTAGAGGTGGTGGGATCTAGGAATGCGGGACTAGCACGGGGTGTTTTTGGGTGGACTAATCTTGGGTGCCTTTGGCTTCATGAGCGATGACAATGGGGGGGGGAAGCA
>FJWA01004043.1_pt1 | contig 26038 bp, 31 predicted proteins | sample 1011891 | NCBI WGS metagenome assembly FJWA01 (sample SAMEA3912450, study PRJEB9761) | metagenome | biome: forest; material: soil | place: USA | collected 2011-06-22 | depth 0.1 m
GTGATGACCCACGTCAACGTGTCAGAGGAATCAAAGCGCTTTGGCGGCTCCTTGTCGCCTTGTTGCTTCGACTCTTCTTGTTGCTTGGACTTTTCTTGTGCTTTCTGTTGCTGGTACTGTTCGTCCTGTTGCCGGTCCTGTTCCTGTTGAGACTGTGGTTGCCTTGGCTCCCGGCTCGGGCTTGAACCTGACTCCCCGTCCTCGCCAGGCTTGTTTGAGGTAAAGGTCGGGGGCCGGCGGGGGTCGGGGTGTGTGCTGTGTTCCGATGCCATCTTGAAAGCTATCCGCGGGATCTTCAAGGCGTCCTTCATGCTGAGCTCGCCGTGCATCTTGGCTCGCAGGATATCTCGGAGTTCTTCGGGGACGCCAACCTCCTTCACGTCCTTGAAAATCTCATTCATCTGAGTTCGTTGCTCGGACGGAAGAACGCTGAGGAAGGCCATGAGCTGGGCGTATTCCTTCTCGGTTAAGTGGACAAACCCCGGAGGGGGCTGCCGTTTTTGGGGGGGCGGTGGCTGGTTCGTATCGGCGGCATCGTTCTGGTTCTTCGGCGGCTCGCTCGGCGGTTCGTTCTGGCCCCCGGGCGTCGGCGAGTTGGTCGAGTTGAATCTTGGAGCCAGGCGTGCGGCGGCGGGCGCGGTCTGCGCAAGGCGGGCAACTCGGAATGCGGGTCTCGTTAATGGTGTCAACGACAGCCTTGAGCAGCGCGCTAGCTGGCGGGCCGAGGTGCGGAACATGGTCGCGGTGGTGGGTGGTTAGGTGACGTGAGGCCGCGAAGCCAAGGTCGGTCGATCGGTTGTTGGACTCTGTCGAGATTGCGGGTCCTTCTCGCGCGGAAGTCGATCGAACGGAGTCGGCTCCGGGACTCCGAGCCACGGCGCCCACAGCAGATGATGGCCTGCTCCCCTTCTTCCCTGCGTCCCCTTCCTCTTCGTCCTGTCGTCGCCCACTCGATCTTTTCCTGAGCTCGTTGCCCTGCTGCTGCGTTCCCTGACGATGCCTCTCTCTCCGCGGAAAAACGGACAATGTCTGTCGAAACTGTTGGATGTTTGCAGCTTGCCACTGCGTCTTGCGTCAGAAAATCCAGGCCCTGCAGCAGGCCCGCCAGTCAATCGACCAGCGGAAATCCGGCGAACCCACCACCTTGGCTAATCCTGAAGCGGCTAGTTCACGGTCACGTGCGGCCGGGTTTCGCTGCGTTCTCGGCTGGTTTTCAACGTCATCGGATAGTGAGTTGCACCGCCCTCCTGTTTGTCCACTCTGCGGCTTAGAATGGACATGTCAAGTCGGTATGTAGTCACAAAACACACCATACACTACAGTGAGGTGGCTCAGGGTGGGCATATGGTAGAAATTCAAGAGAGGAGATTTTGAAACATTGAACAGCAATAGCCACATGGGCAAGGGAATCCAAGCCGCCCNNCCCTGGAATACCAGAACAACCNAGTGTATNAGAAAACAAATTCAAACAAAATTACATCNAGAGAAAGTTTGTAGGGGAAAGAAAGAAAGAAAGAAGTAGAAGAAGAAGAAAACAGCACCCGCGCCCCGCTGTAATCCGTGAAAGAGCACCCATCATCCAGTCTAGGTCGAGAGCGAAGCCCATCAACGCCTCATCCATCCCCCCACAGTCTCACATTACCCCCTCTCGCCCCCTTCCACTAACGTCACATCCCCTGAGAATTCGGCCCATCGATGCCCCCTTGACTCACACATACGCCCTCCATATTCCCAAAATTCCCATTCTCCACGCTTGGGTACGCCCCGCCGCTCATCTCCGCCCAGTTCCAGTCCAGAGTCATAGGCAGACTAAACAGATCATGTGGCAACATGGGCTGCTGAAAGGCGCCTCCCCCTGGGCCAGTCAGTGGCGGACTGCCCAGCCCGCCGGGCGCCATCCCCGGCGTGTTCACCGCACCCATCGCGCTAAACGCTGCGATGTCCGCGTACGCATTGTAGTCCGAACTGTCTGGGGTGAAATCGTTGTGCCAGCCAGTTGGGGCGGGGCCCGGCGACGGTGACTGGCTCATCGTCCCTGTTAAGGGGCTGTAGTTGGCCGTATTTTGCGGCGACCTGTGGTCGTTGACCGGCGGCGAGAGGTGCCGCTGGTTGCCCGCGACATGACTTCCACTGGCCTGCGGGGTGGCCGAGCTCGAGGTGGTCGGCCGTGAGGTTGGCGGGACCGGATGCGGGTTGAAGGATTGCGACTCGCCCGTTGTGGTGCTGGTAGAGTTGGCAGCTGGCTTGGGTGGTGGCTGGTCCTGGTTCTTCCGTTTCCGTCGTGAAGCGTGATCTTTCTCTGCCTTGTCGATCACGACCTTGGCGATCCGGTCAAATTCGGAGCACACGCCGAGCATGCGGTGGACGCCACCCGTCTCGGCTTCGTGGCCGAGCATTGAGAGGAAGTTGACAACCACGTTCAGAAGCTTTGTGTCGGAGCGAGCCCTTGGGTCGAGGGGGTTCTGTAAAATATGCCCAAACAAGGTCACGAGCGCCGTTACCGGGAAATACAAAACCATCCTGCGAACGAGTCAGAAACAGAAGCCAACTAGGACAAGAACCAAGGGCGACCCACCAGACACACGAGAAATCTCCCTGCGGAATGTACTTGAGCAGTGATATCGATGCTCTCGCGGCAGACGTGCACAATGCCGCCGAAGAGAAGATACGCGGATTCAGGGGACTCGCATTGAGCCCCTGGATAGCATAGTCGGACAGCCGGCTGGTCCAGTAGCCGTGGTGTATCGACATGCGGTGGATTGTGGTGAGGCAGTTGTAGTAGTTGAAGTGCAACATGACGATGTGAAGGATGAGGGGGGTATGAGAGGCCGAGATCTCGTGCTCCGGTCGGAAATCGATGGGTATGCGATCCTTCCAGTCTTCCAACTCCTTGTCGAGCTCGCCAATGGTATTCAGCAGCTCGCCGTCCGATTGCTTGGTCGCCTTTGTCGAGTAGAGCTTTTTATACACCTTGCTTTCGACGATAGCGAGCTCGCACATTACCCTGAACAGGTTCATCTTGCTTTTCCCATCCGCCAACGGAATGTTCCCGATGCCGTCCACGGGATCGGCATCGGGAAGTTCCACGTTCATGTCGTCGTCATCCTGCGCTGGTGGCCGGCCTGATCGAAGGCACAAATCCTTGTCCAGCATGTAGGCAATCCAAAACACCCTCTTGCGTTGCTCTATCTCGATGGGGTTCAGGTTGAATCCCGTCCCGCGCTTGTGGAGGCCAATGGTGTGCGAGAGCCGGATGGCCGTGGCAATGAGCAGGAAGGACGGCTGCGGATTAGGAGTCCCCTGCATGAACAGAGACATGCCCAATAGTGCTTGAACACTGAGCAGGTCTGTATTACGCATTGTCAGCTCGGGAAACACCCCCATGGCATTCTTCATGTAGCCCCACGCCTTGTCGTCCTCTTCCTGCGGGACCAGGTTGCTCATGACACGCAGGCGATGCGCAATAGCCAGAGCCACGTTCAAGCTTGCCCACCACCCGGAGCCGGTATATGGGTCGTTGGAATACTGCCTCTCAACGAGGTGCATGAAGGTTGGCTGGTGGAAGAGTGGGAACATGCAGTTGAAGTTCTCGAAGTAATCCCTCAGCAACGACAGCGCCTCGGGCTTTGGTGGCAGGTCCCTGAAGATGGTGCGGCGGAAGAGGTCCCCGAAGACATCGGGCTTCCACGCGGTCCACTTGTGGTCGTCGATCGAGACGTCTGTAATCATTTGCTGGAACGATGTGTCCCCCATCTTCTCATTAACCCACTGCACGCCCTTGGGCGAGAAGATGGAGAATCCAGATGATGAACCTTTAGCACGTTAGCGACGCGAACGCTGTCATATCCAAATCTGCTTGGCATACCGATATATCGCGTCTCTCCGTTGATATTGGTGACGAGGGAGCACATCATCTCGGACAGTTCAGCAACCTCTTGCCTGTCGTCATTTTGGCTCTCCTTTTCGGGCGTGGCAGACCGCATCTTCTCGCCATCCTTGGCGGGCTCGGGAGACGCCAGCGAGCTGTGGGGAGTAGAGGCACTACCGTCCCGAGCTGATGTCGTCGGTTGGGGTGAAATTGGGTCGGAGGCCGCCTGGGAAGCTTGTCTTGACTGCTGGTGCTTCTCGACGAGCTTCTTCTCCAGGGTTCCAAGATCGGTGGCTCCATTGTCATCTTCGCCGAGCAAGCCTACTCCGACGCGGTCAGCGGCCACTCGCCCGAGTGGAACACGGGACATGAGTGTTCAGGCGTACCTGATAACCTCAGTAGGTGCTCCATGCGCCCCAAGCGGTTCTCGAGCCCCTCGATATACTTGGCTCTTTTTCAACCTGTCAGCCAACATGTTCTTGAAGATGTTGAGAGGGAAGAGGGAGACACTCACCCCTTGGGAGGATTCCGCTTCTTTTCCACCTGCGTAAAGACGCATTCGGTCTTGTAGTTGGTGCAATGCGTGCAGGCCGGCAACTTGCCATCGCACTTGATCTTCTTCTTCCGGCACATATCGCATGCCTGCGGGTAGCGTCAGGTCAGCGCCATGCCGCCTTATCGCAACCCCATCGCCACTTCGACTCACCCTCGCAATCCTTCTCCTCTTGGCTTCGTTTGTGTCTTCCAACAACCCATGGTCTCCAAACATCTGGGCGGCGAGAAGGTCTGGCGGCAATTGTGCCATCGAAAGCCCATGTTCGTTGTAGCCACCGAATATCTGGGGGGGCGGGTTCATGAGCGGAGGCGGAGGGAGGGGCATCTGAAAGCCCGAATGCATATTGTGGTCCATCGTGGCGGGAACTGCCGTCCGCAGTGTCTCGGTTCGGACGGTGATGGGTACAGGTTTGGATGTAGGTAGATGACGGAAGGATTTGGGCTCCCCTTAGCCGATATCAAGGGGGAGAGGATCGTGGGGACTCTGTTCGTAGAGCGGCGTCCTGTGTGTAGCGTAGCCGCCGACTTGAGGGTGCTATTATTACCGTCCACTCCGGTGACGGGCTGTGCCGGAACCACCGGGATTTGGGGGCTGAGCAGCTCAACGCAAAAAGATGTCTGAGAGGGGGTGCTTGGTTATCGCCGTGGCATGTTGACAGGCTAGAATACGTGTAGTAGCTCCGCGGCGGCCGCTGAGGCTTGTGGTAAATAGGAGAGTGGAAGTGTCGTCGTAATTAATCCTTGGTCGGCCGGCCGCTAGGGTCGTCTTAGTGGGGAGGCGAGGGAGCAACGGCGGGGAGAGATGCAGGTGGCAACATAGGGCTGAAAGAAGACCTGCAGAATCTCGGGATGGCGTTGTTAGCGGCGTAGTCAGCGATGATCGAGCTGGTGTATACCACTGTCTACTGGCAGAGAAGCGGCGAAAAAGAAGACCGGTCGCAGGACGTGGAGATGAATAGAAACCGAGACGCGGGCGATGTGCGCACTGGCTGGTGTGAGGCGACCTGCCCAGACCTCCCCTCAAGGCTTCCGAGCCCACGCGCATTACGGCGGGGCCGCGACCCAATCCAGCAGTTCGAGGGCCGTGGAGATCAAGCTAGGCTGGCGTGTGGGTGCGGGATGGCGCCGAGCGCACGGACGACGCTCACAAAATCCAGGGCCCTCCTTAAAGTGCCCGGCTTGGTAAGCTCCCCCTTCCAGCAACCCGCGTAAAGACTTGAGAGGCGAGTCAAGTCTCAAATTCCTCTGTTGCCCAAGTTACATAGCACTGCATATGCAGGCAGGGCTGGCGGCAGAGCTCTAGAAAACCCGGGGCATATTCTCGCGAAAGAGAGGTAAAGGCCTACCGAAAGTTGACCAGTCTTCGGAAGCATGCGCAGCTGGACAGCACAAAAGCTCAGCACGATCACAGCTCTCGCTCTCTCAACTCGGACGACGACGTCAAGCGGGTAGGGAAGAGACACCCTGGCCCAGGGGACTGCAAGCAGTGACCGCGAACCTGACACGCAAGTGGCAAGAAGACGCACAGCAAATCAGATGTGGTGGGGTCCGCTGTGCCTGACCCGGCGTTCGGTGTTTGGGAACGGCCGGCGAAGCTCGGAGGGGGTTGCAGCTCTGCAGCTTGCATCATCACCAAGCACCGCCGATAAGTTGCCGTCATCACAGCTCCCGTCTCAAGGAGCAAGGGAGGCCTCATGTCGGCATGCGGATGTCTACTATTCAATCCCTTGGCTCGAGCTCCTTTGGCATGTGCAGCCCTCTCAGAGTCCAGGAATGCAGCCAGATCGACTCATCCATCATAATGCTCCATGCTAACGCCTTCGATCGCCTTCCGCAAGTCTTCCACCATCCTCCTCGCCGCCCCGGGAGCCAAATCTCGAGGGCGATCATCGCACGTGTTGGGATCGAAAGGGCCCCCTGGTCGCCAAAATCGGTCGCCATTCAACGGTCGAGGTGCAGGGGGTCCGCGGGACTGACGTTTGTGAGACAATCTTGAAACGGGCAAGGGTTCTATCAGCGGGCAGAACCACGGCCCACCCGCTTTGACCCTGTTGTCGACAATGACAAATTCGCATCCGGCAAAGCCTTTTCTTTCGTTTCCATACCGACTTCGTGCTATGATATGCTCAGGAGCTTAACCTTGGCATTGACATCATCCATCCTGTCTCGAATCGGAGCGTCCGAATCCGATGTCGCCTTGTCTCGAGCCTGTGTATGGCCTCTTCGTAAACGGGCGACCAGTTGAGAAGCCAACCAGCGTTGACATGTCTGACCGTAGCCACTCATATCCAACGGCCAGCTGCCTCGAACACAAACACAATTTCTATCCGCCTTTTTAGCGTGTTCTCCTCTTCAACGCCACGTATGTTGGGCCATGATATTTACACCGAGGGAAGAAGGGGGAAGACTCAGGGGCAAATCATGAGCGAAGCCGACGTGGAGTCTTTTCTTCTCTCCCTTATTACCCCAGGGACACTGTCGGCATGTGTGCATACTCTCTATTCCAGCCCAGAACAGCTGCTTTGGCGCAGCCCCTCATCTCGAGAAGCCAGTAGTGCTGTAGGTACATGGTAGGTAGATGAAGTTGAGCACTGGTCCCCGTGCCGCCAGATACCCATCAGCTTTCCACGCCATGCCAGTTTCTAATAACTTGGGAAACCTCTCCATTCATAACGCACATACTCCGTACTCATATTGACATCACAGCCAGCTTGCACCCAAAACCCAACCCGCAATGAGTGGTACTGGCCAGGTCAAGGTGAATACCAGGCTGTCAAGATATCAAGAACAGTGAGCAAGGTAGGTTAAGAAAAGTCGACCAAAGCGTCTGTCTCTGCCTATCTCGTAGGGTCCGCAATGATGATGGTTTATTCCCATGAAAATATGTACAATGAATCCTAAGAATTCCTCCAAGCTCCGCCGGCGGCACAGCAAAGCCCGCCAAATGTACCCAAATACCTGCCAGCCCGGCCATGCTTCTATGTTCTATCGTGTCCCGCAGCCGACAGGAATCGCCAAATATGTGGTGTATCCAACAGACAGGCGGGAGTGTGTATCTCAAAATCCATGCCAGGGTGATTTTGGCGTCCATCCGCCAGATCCGGCGGCCGAAGCAGCCGTTTCCCTGCCCCTGGCGCCGGTTGTTCCAGACATTACTGAATAAAGTAGTCGCGACGCGAACCATGCATGCAATCGACTGTCCCCCAAGTAAAGAGTTCCTCACGTATCCTCCTCCATAAACCGCGAGCCAGACCCGCGTGATCCGTCTCGCGATGGAAAAGTCCGACCGACGGGATCCCGAATCGGCAAGGTCGTAGGGAAGGCCGAACGACGCTGGCCCGGTGGGAAAAGGCTCTCCTCCTGCCAGGCCGTCCGCTGCGGGCCGTCTCGGAATATGGGAACCCCGCTGACCGGGCGCATCGGCGACCCGAGCTGTAGCGGCGTGAGATTCGAGCTGTCGAAAAACCCCTGCGAGTCCCGGTCGTACGACGAGTGGCTGCCCATGCTATCGTGCGGATCGCTGTAGCCGTCTCCGCCGGATTCGAGGACCGAGATCAGCTTCCTGCCGGATACCCGGTAGAATCCCTTCTCTTGCGAGGGCGGTTCCGCCGGAGGTGCTTCGATGGCTCGTTTGCTGCTCAAGTTGGCGAGAGCGGATGGTATCGCAAACGCGCCGGACCTCTCCGCCATGCCCCCTCCGCTGCTAGGACCGGCCGGCCCCCCAGATGAAAAGGCTCTGCCGCCCCGAGCGGTGCTGTCTCCGTCGCCGAGAAGCATGATTCCGCGGCCGCGCTGTCTCCTCCACTTCAGCAAATACAAAAACACGAATGCGACGAGCGCGATGCCGGCAACACTGCCGACGACTCCTCCGACAACGGCGTTTCGGGTTTCGGGTGCGAGCCCGGAGGTGGGTTCGGAGCTTGGTTCCGCGGCAGTAGGCGCAGGTGTCTGAGTCGCGGCACCGCCACCAGCTGAGTCCGCCGTTCCGCCGGCTGCAATCGTGGGGACATTGAAAAGGGTTGTGGAAGTCAAGCGAGAGCTGCGGCTCGTGGTCGAAGCGAATGTAGAGCGAGAAGAGGACGACGATGTCCGTGTGGAATTTGAAAAGAGAGCGAGTGTGTGGTTGTTAAAGAGCGACGGTGTGCGTGCTACCAGACCTGTCAGTGGGTGGGGGGGCAACAGACATTGGGGCGACATGACATACTTGACGAAGAGTTGAAAACCCCAGACAATGTGGGAAAGGCAGAAGAGCTGCTGAAAGGAGTGGGCGTCAGCGTCTCCGAGGACGTAGACGCGGATGATGATGACTCGGCGGAGGATGTGGTCGACGGCGCGCCATCGTTCAGACCGGGAATCGAGGCAGGGAGAGACACGCTGGGCAATGCGTTATCGAGGGCGGTCAGAGCAGCGCTGACGGCCGCGGGGATATCCAACGTGGTCTGTGGCGGATCGGGACTAAGGGTCTGGACGCTCGTGAGTGCGCCCGTGGCATCGATGTAGTGAACGATAGAAACGGTTTGGACGACGACGACCTGGCGATCATGCAGCTTCTTGTTTGGGGGTGAACGAATGTGTGGTGTGCTGGTGTCGGCCCGGGGGGCTTGCAAACGACGGTGGTGGTGAAAATGCAGATGGTCGCGGTTGTGGATGTGATTGTGGTCGTGGTCGTGGTTGTGGTTGGCGGTGCTGGGGGCCTGAAAGAGTGAAGACCCCCGACCATCGACCTGGTTAGTCATGGCGCCGGCCCGCGTGGCTGAGGTGTGGGAACGAATGTGGGCAGCAGCCGGCGAAAAAGGAACAAAAATAAAGCGAGTGGCGGTGGAGGAATAGCAGGTTCACAGCCTGATTCCCGTATTCGATAGCGCCGGCGATGGTTGGGTGGAGGGCTGTGGGCCGTTGTAAACTCGAAGCTGGCTGTGCTGCGTGTCCCGGAGCAATCGGCTCTTCATGGCTGCAATCAACCCATCATCTCGTCCGTCGTCGCAAGAAAACCGGAAATTCGCCTAGCGGTCCCTTGTTGTCAGCGCAAAAACCGGCCATGATGCACGTCAGGCGCTGGATGTCATCAACTTACCCGCTCCGCATATCAACGTCGCCGGGAGAGGTCAAACTTGCACAGGCACGCCGGACAACTTGCGGCGGGAAGAAAGGGAAGAAACCAGCAGGGAACGGGCACCGTCGCGTGGGTATCCAACTCGGTAATAACGTTCACGTCGACCCCCAAGCAGCCAGAGATCGATTTTAATTTTAAATTGCCAGCCCAAGAGAGCGCAGATAGCAGATCCACAGGCCTCGCGGCCTTCAAGCCTGACCCTTCTGCGGGCAATTTCGCTTCGTTGGGCAGGCCGGCTTTTCCTCCAGCCCAAGCCATCATTGGCCAATCAGGTTGTCGATCCCGACGCAGGGATGCGCGCATCCGGGGCCGCCATTGGCCGAGACTCTCCAGTCTGGGCGAAGGACAGGCCCCCCACCCTGTCCGGCCGATTGCATGCTTTTCGAACAAAAACACACCTGTGGACGAGGCTTGTCGACTGGCTCGACCCTCCCGCGGCTTGATGGGATTTGTTGTTGCACAACACCCAAAAGCGTCCCCATTCGCCATTTCCAAGAGCGCGCCATCCTTTTTGTGGCGGGCTTGCGCTCTGACTTGCATGGGGTTCAGGGGATTTCGAGAACGGGCGCAGGAATCAACGAGCAGGCTGGTGCATGTCGAGCAGCGGTTGGGGCTGCTCTGCCACCGTTTCAGCATCCATCCAGAACACCAGAACATGGGGTCCCAGGTTCCTTGGAAACAACCTGGAATTTGATCAGGGCCAACACCAGCCCCTGATGAGGGGCATTGGGTCTTTCCTTGAAGAATTCCGCATCCAAACTCTCTGCCGGGCCAGACAACACGCAAGCACACCGGGCGCTGGCCGATCATCCGGTGCGCGCCGGCGCCGGCTGCAGATATCTCATCTTCCTTGCTCATTCTCTNTTTTTCCTTTTCCCTTGTTTCTCTCTATTCTCGTTCTTTGCTTTATCTCCCAAAAGCACCGTGAATCTCAATCTCCCCGTACAGAATACACCCCGCTCGTTCATGCTTCTGCCCTTCAATCTTCAGCGCCCCGATGCTGAGAGCCCCAGTGATGGTGTATTCGATACCTCTTCCGTACATTACCGCCGTTACCTTACCGTCCCTGGCGTGCCTGGTCGGGCGGGAAGTGGGGAAGCGGTGGGGTAAGGGTCCTCCCCTCCGCTTCACTCCGCAACCGACTCCATCCCATACGAGCGAGAAGGACGCAGCGTCCGTGACTCGTAGGCTGGACTGGCTGCCACGGCATTCATTGATTTACTCGGCACCTTGGCTACACACTGTTTTGCTCGACATATCATGAAATAACCGATCCCCGGCCAACCACGCCAACAACAACCCCCTTGACGCTGACGTCATGCAGCGGGCACCGCCCCCACCCCCGGCTCCTCTGCCTTCAACTGTCGACATCCCAGATGCTACCGATGCCTCCCGGTGGCCGCCTGGTGCTCTGGGGCTGGCCAAGAGCGGCCTGGACAGTCCTTCAAGCCCACCGTGGGCCTCCCGGGACCCCCGGACATCGTCAAGCCAGTCGTTGGTCTCGTCAAGACAGGACTTCGGGGGACACGAGAAACGGACGCTTCTCGTGGTCTACATCCACGGCTTCATGGGCAACAACTCATCGTTTCGCTCGTTCCCAGCCCACGTACACAGCTTCCTCAAGGGTCTGCTCGCCGAGACTCATACCATCCACACCAAGATCTACCCCCGGTACAAGACCTACAAGTCCATCGACGTTGCCTGTGACAACTTCAGCAAATGGCTGGAGCCCCATGAGTCCCCGACCACCGACGTGGTGCTTATAGGGCACTCCATGGGCGGCTTGTTGGCTGCAGAAGTGGTCCTCCTGGTATGTCCCCCCGTCATCACCGCTGGGGCTGTTTGCTATGGCTGCCGTCTCTCAAGATGAGTCGGGCTGTACAGCTTCCTAACGTCTGCCCCCAGCCAAACCACAGTCCATACAATTCATCGTCTCCCTTCCGCCACCGCATCTTGGGTACCGTCTCTCTCGACGCTCCACTCATCGGTCTCCATCCAGGCATCGTGGTTTCGGGCATCGCCAGCCTCTTCAGGCCAGCTCCCAGCCCGCCGCCGCCCTACGAGGCGACACAGACCGACTATGACACCCCACCGGAGCCACAGCAGCTCTCGCCGGACCCATCCATCTANTCGGATGTCTCCCCGGCAGTGACTCCCTCGCTCATGCCATATCCCACGCCTTCTACACTAGATTCTTCGGCGCGTGGCTCTCGTGACCCTCACTTCGACCCGCCTTTCGTCAACGACGTTGCCTTTGTAGATCGTGGTTGGCTCAAAAATGTCATTCACTTTGCAGCTAAACACAAGGAGGAGAATCTCGTCTCTGCTGCTGCGAATCACATCATGTCCCACCTCGAGTTTGGCGCGTGTCTGGCCGACTATCCCGGACTGAGGTCCCGATACAGCCGACTCAGGCAGCTGGAGGATGTTGATGATTTGAGTCAGTCTGGCGCCGCTCGCGTCCGTTTCGTCAACTACTTCACCGTCTCAACAGGCTTGGTCAAGAAGCCCAAGCCAGCATCGCCAGACGGGTCGCTAAAGGCCCCGGACATGCCCAAAGAGCTTGGCATCAAGTCATCACTGGAAATTGACTCACAGATATCGACTTCGATAGTATCAACCGAGGACTCGCCTATACCAACCCCAAGGGTATCAACCGAGGAGTATAGCGACGGTCCAGACCTGGAGACGCTCCAGATCCTGGACCCTATGCCGGAGCCTGAGCCCTCCGAGCCGTCTTCCCAAGCCGAAGAAACCACCGCCGAAACAGAACACACAACCGCCGATGCCAGCCCCCTTCACGACGACGACATCGCAACCCGAGACGACTTCATTCTCCCTCCAATCCCCGACGTCCCCTCCCCTCCGACACCCCCCGACTTCGACGCATACCCCGACAAAGAAGCCCGCAAGGACGCCAAAAACACCTTCAAGCTCGCCCAAAAAGCCCACGCACAAGCCGTCAAGGCCCGCGACAAGGCCATCAAGGACCGTGACAAGGCCGTCCGAGACCGCCAAAAGGCCGTGGACAAGCAGCAGCGCAAGAACCTCAAGCTCAAGGAGAAGGAGGCCAAAAAACTGCAGAAGAACTCGCAGGCATCCCCTGGCAAGGACGGCGAAAAGGATCCCAAGAAGACGAAACCACCCCGCCGCCGCAAGTTCTGCATGCTCCCCGGCGCCTCCGGCGACGACCCGACCTGGGTCGAGGTGTACATGGAGGGCGTGGACGAGGTGGGCGCGCACTGCGGCCTGTTCCTGCCCGGGCCGCACTACGAGCCGTTGGTGGGGGGTGTCGGGGAAAGGATCGCGGGCTGGGTGTGGGAGGACGCGACGAGACGGGTTGTGGTGGGGATGGAGGAGGGGATGGAGGAGGGGGTTTCATCCTCTGGGTGAGGCTTCACAAGGTGGGGGGGGAGGGGAAAGGGGAGGCGTTGGATCTGGGACTTTTGTTGACATTTTGCCTGCCTTGCGTCGGTAGCTATTGTGTAGGTAGCAATGCTGGCCTACTTCAAGGAATGTGTATTCGCTTTCATGTTGCACCGTGGTTTGTGATGTGGACGAGGTTGAGAGAGGCAACTGGCAAGGGAGCAGGACAACGCCACAAGCTTGCATGAGAGGATGGATACATGGGATCACGGAAAGCTGCAAGTATGCGGCTTGACTTCAAGGTTTAGCTTCCTGTGCCATGTGTTGTGGTTGGGTGACAAGCGATGTGTGAATATGTCGGGAGAATCCTTGTTTTGTCGGACGGAGATGTTGAGGTGAAGCCGGCACGGCTCTGATCTACAGAGGACAGCACGCACCGAGGACCATGGAAGGGTGTGTCTCAACCACCCGTTGCATCATTATTGCTTATATTGGTCGCCTATCTCGGCCCAGCGAAAGCGCGCTGCAGGCGTAAAACCATAAGATGGACGCTGCCGTAGTACCCTGCCATCATATCATCCGCTGTCGCCATGTTCCCTCGTCGCTCCCTGACCACGCATAACAAAACTGACTTCGTTTGCCCGTGTCGTCGTCAAGCCAGAACCATCTTGGACGACGTAGTGCCCCCGGGTCCAAAATGCAAAAACCATCCAGCACAATAGCTAGGCCCACTGTCATTCTCGGGACCAAACAAAAAAGCCAAACCCCAACGCCATGCTGTATGTTCTCGAAATGCAAATATACGCTGCCTCAGCCATTCCCAGGCTGGCTTCGTGGCAGCTTAGGACCATCCGCTCTGTGATCCGAGGAGGGATCGACCTCTCCATTCGGCATCGCCACACCACGAGTCGTAGGCCCCAACTTTTTCTCCTTTCAAGTTCCCCCGCGGGCGCTTCAGAAGCACCAAATCGCTGATCGTCTTTGTTTCGTCTCGGTTGTCGCCTTTCTCGCAGATTCCATCGCGCGCAGGACAAGGAGCGAGGAAGTTGGTCTTTGCGGCAAGAAAATGTGTCATCAACCGGGTCGCCAGGTATCACCCTGAAGACTGATCGGGCGGCTCTAAGTGCGCTGCAGACGAGGTCTGCCGCTTTCCCGGCGCGGCTCAGCGGACTGGCTGCAAGACTCGGCACCAGCGGGCTCCTAGGACCCAGTGATGCCGGTGCCATAAACCGGTTGCCGGGCTTGAGTGCCATATGGCTGATTGGCCAGATGGGTCTGTTACCGGGTCAGCAAAGGACTGTCGCCACGACAGGATAGTGGCTGTTGATGAGCACCTTTTTCCTTCGCTTTTGGCCGGAGCCCATGTCGCCCTCCCCGGTCGAGTAGCCGTTCTCAGCGCCTGTCTCGTCATCAGGGAATCCCTCGCCGTAGCCTTCGAAGCTGCTATCACCGTAGCTCCGTTTCTTGGTGGTCCGCTTGGATCTGGCCGCATCCTGTGCGAGTGGCGTGCCCACCTTGGGCCGAGGCACACCTTGCAGACCTGACGAAGGGAGCGGGGTATTGGGCGCGGTCGGTCTGGCCGAGAGAGGCTGCTTCTCGCCCTTTCCTGGGCCTAGCTCTCCCAGCACCGAGCTGTCCCACAGATTCTTGGGCACGATGCCCTTGTTCATGATCATGGCTCTTGGCAGCTTCTGCCGGGCTTCGTTGCTGAAGCCGAGGGTGATGTCCTGCCCTCGGACGTAGTTGGCGTCCCAAACATCATGAGGCAGCTTCGCGATGTTCAAGAGACTCTCGTGACGGAAGGGATCTTGCTTGGCTTCGTCGAAGTGGCCCTGCACGCCGAGCTTCTTGACGTGACCCTTGTACGTTTTCCTCAGCGCATTCTTTTCGCCGTTTGGAAGGACACGGGCGACCTCAATAGCGAGCCCTGTCAAGCCGTACTTCTCGAAGAGATCTTCCGACACTTGAGGACGGGGTAGAGGGTGCGCTGCAGAGTCAACATGTTAACCAAGTCTCTGATCAACGGGCGCCGGCGTCATTGCTCCCGACTGCCGCCATCAAGAAAACACAGCAGACCACATGCGCCATGATAAAAGCGCAGCGGGAACACCTGCTGCGGAGACGGTGGCTGCCGCTGCGTCACACAGGTAGAAGGGAGCCTTACGAGTTCTGCAAAGGAGGTATTTCTCGCCGACATCCAAATGGAGGTCGTCAATACCAAAATTGCGGTCCTCGACGTGAACTTTCTTCTGCGCTCTGTAGCCTGTGTCGTCGACGGCTCGCTTGCGCTTGTGCGGGGAATCCTCTCCCATGATGCTGTCGTGGGCCATTTCCGAGGGGAGCGAACTTCCGTTGACGCTGTGGGCAGGGGTCGGCAACGTGGTCGTGGTTGACGCTACGGAGCTGGTCATGCTCATCATCAGGTCGCTCGTGTTAGGAGAGAACTGGGAAGGGCTTTGCGGTGTGTGAGGGTGGCAGGACATGATGGATCGACGATCGCGGAGGCGGTGGTGGTCAAAGGGGGCGGGTGCGGAAATCTCTGGCGCGACCGGGCGCTTGGGCTCGTGGCGGACCAGACAAAGAAAATTCGTCGCAGCCCGTCGCTCGGGGGCGTTGCCGCAAATAAAAGGTCAGGCGGGTGCCAAAATCAATTCGCGATGCGATGATCGGAGGCGCGAGCGATGCGGGCGGGCGGCCGGAGGGGTGAGGAGGTGGTCGTGACGAGGCGCGCGAAAAACGCAGTGAACGGCAATCACCGAACCTCGCATGCACCAACGCTCCTCCAGCAGTCGGCGGGCGACAAAAATTCGAATCCAGATGCGGCAGTAGGTCGGCGGAGACGTCGTAAAAGGAGGGGATCGGTGTCGATGCGGATCGCGGGCCTCGTCGTGGCGCTGCGCGATTGAAATCGGGTTGGGCGAAGGAGGGTTTGGCGATGATGATGGGGGTGAGATGTGGATGCGCTGAGGAGAGGAGGCGCCCTTCTTCCAATGCCGTGTCGGCCGCTTGCCCAGCAGCCTGTGCTTCAGAACCCCAGAACGGCAGCACAGTGCGGCCAGTGAATGGAACGTCGCTTGTCCTCAGACCCACATCCCTCGCAAACCAGCCAATCGGGTTTTCAGACGGCTTGCTGCCAGCGGAGTCTCACCTTGCCCCGGGCCGGCGGCCGCCAGAGGACAATACCACTCCAGCACGTTTCAACAAGAAATCGCCAACATTTGACACTTTGAGCATGTATTTCAAGCTTATTGGCGGGTCAATAGGGGGATGCGCAGAAGAATGCGTTGGTAGACTGGCAAACACCAACCGGATTCCGGCTCCTTGGCGATTCCACTCCTGACCTGACTTTTGCTCGGGATGCCCGAGGTTCGAGGTTCCAGGCCAGGCCACCACACTCGACTCTGGACTCTGGATCACCTCACCTCGAGCTCACTTACAACGGACTATGAGAGCGAAACACCGCATGCGGCCAGTCTGCAACACGAGCAAGAATGATGTAGTTCTTGCCGTTCATTGCAGCTTGCTTCCTCCTCCTCGTGCTGCTGCTGACAGCCGGCCAAAACACTTGTCCACAAACCCGATCAACGACGGGAAATCTTTGGGAGGGATGTTTTGTCTGCCACCGCTTGTTGTTCGTTGTCCATCGAGAGTGACGGCTCAAGAATGTCGTCCTCAACCAGGGTTGGGCGCGTTCGTGTGATCGAATGACCACCAGCGCTTGACTCATCGGGCGCAGTCACAGAGGACCAATCGTCAAACCCGAAAACCACCCAGTGCGACAGGCACTCGTCAGGGCGATGGTTGGCGTTCTGCTGCCACTGTTGGGCACAACTCGATGTCTGTTCTGAATCGCCCGTATGTCTCCGTTTCCTGGAGGTCGGCCTGGACGTTCTCCTGAGTTCCTCCCGGAGCTCTCATTGTGGAGTTTGTCCAGGAGTTCTTCCTCGAGGCCGGCTTCGACTTCGGCGTCGACTTCGGCGTCGTCCTGGAGTTTGCCCTCGAGCTGGTCCTCGGGATAGGCCCCGGGGCCGGCCCGGGGGTTGGCTTGAGGCCGCCTCCGTCCACCTCTCGTCCTACCATGATAGCCCAGCCCATCCTTCCTCGCCACGCTCGACAAGCAAGCGCCGGCAACGAAAGACAGAGAACGCTTCTCTTAGCGAGAAATATTCTTTTCCAAAAATTCCCCAGCCAGCCGAAGCCAACTGGGAGCGGTCAGGTAGTAGTTTTCAACTAGCAAAAACGTGATCTCGGACGAATCCTCACTGATACACGTAAAACCCCTGCACTCGGATGGGAAAAGAAGGAAGAGAAGGGGAGTAAGATTTCCACGCCGCGCTGATTTATTTTATAGACGGGCTTGGTGGTATGTGCACGGCTCCAACGGCTACAAATTCGCAGGAGTGGGGTCTCTCCGTCCAACCCACACAGTGCTCGGCCGTTTACTCACAGGACTGTCAGCAAAATGTTCGGACGAACCACCAACTGGGGTCTGGTCATGTGCCCGCGTGCCNTGTCGTGTGCCTGAAACACTGCCTCGCCGATGACTTCACCGAGGGAACAGTCAGAGCTAGGTACTTATCCGGCCTGCCTGAGTCACGAGATGGGCTGTTTGCAAATGGCACACCAGTTTGGTACGCGATCTTGACACTCGAGCCAGAGAGTGCTGGACCAACTCGACGACGACAAGGTGTGTTACGCATGTCTTGAAAGTAGCGTGAGAATGTTACATTTTACAGTCACCAGGTGGCGCATATGATGGAACAGGTATAGTACAGTCCAAATCCAACCGTTCCGCCTCCTCACCCGACGAGAACCTGTCCCAGCGATGTCTTCGCAACCAGCCCCTTGACAGCCACTCGCGAAACCAGATCGCTCGAGTGCTCCTTGATCATCTCCCTCAGCGCGCTCCGCTCAATGACAATCCTGCCTGTCTCCAGCAGGTCCTTTACATCGACATCCTCCAGCTCCAGCGCCCGGCCGTTCTCTCCCGCAATGTCCAAGCCCGTGAACAGGTTTGGCCGGTGGTCGCCCGTGATGAAGGTGGTCCGGCCGTGGTCCTTGTCCCACTGCAGCGCCGCCATGAGCTCGGCGACATACTTGGAGATGAAGCCGTCCTCGAGCTCGCGGCCGAGGACGCCGGACTCGGCCAGCTGGAGGAAGTCGTCGGGGAGCGGCAGCTCCAGCCCGTCCTCGGTCACGATCAGCTCGCCGCGGCGGTACCGGTACGAGAGCGCGGTGCGCCACGCCAGGTCGTACACCTTGCGGTTGAGCTTGGTACTGAAGTCGCGCGGGTGGGGGCCGTGCGACTTGCCACCGCCNCGGTACAGAGGGGACTGTCTTGTGCCGGCACGGGCGCGACCGCTGCCTTTTTGGCGCCGGATCTTGCGGTGGGAGCCGTGAACGTCCCAGCGTGTCTTAGACGAGGCTGTGCCCTGCCGTGTCTTGTCGCCCTCGTAGACCACGGCCAGGTGGAGGATATCGCGGCGCAGGGGCAGGTGCAGGTGCTTCGGCGACCAGGATTCGAGGGAGCGTGGCTCGAGCGAGGGGAAGGAGTATATCGTAAGGGGGACGGCGGTAACTGTGGCGGGCGTCAGAAACTTCTCTGGGCCAGCTAGCAAGCGCGGGCGGCAGGGAACGTACTGGGCTCCCATGCGTCGGCGACGGATCGTGTGATATTTGCGGGCTTCCCATCGACTGCCGTTGCCATTGACCTCCTCATGCACGCTGCGGGAGCTTGACGGAGCTGGAGTAGACACCACGGTGGTTAGCCAAGTAGTCGGTTAGAAAGCCGCATCGTAACGGAGACGCACCGGCAGTGCCCTGCATGGCTGAGCTGCGAGACCAAGGCCCCTCATGGCCTCGCTGAGCGTCTTGATCGCCTTGCCGGCCATGGCGCCCGTGGGTCGAACAGCGGCGATTGTGGTCGATGCAATGTTGCTTTTCAGCCCTCAGTCGAGTTCTTCCCCTGTTTCGTTTTTCTTGACGTCTGTCGTGTGTCGTGTGTCGCCTGTCGTCCGTCAGAAGTTACCAATCCCCATCCGTCGAGCAGTCCACTGCTGGTGCTTGATGGTCGGCGAAAAAAGATCTAGAGTCGCGACGCACAGACGCAGCTGCGCTGCGGAGCTTGCCGGCCCCAAGCAGGCCTTGGCGCACGGGTCCACGAAATTTCGGCGCGTGCATGTTTCCGGCTGCAACTGAGAGTTTGAGAGTTGAGACCCAGAGAGAAGCCAGTCAGTTTGCGTTGCGGCCGCCAGTCTTCGACGCCCACTCCCGCCATGTCGAGGCCCCAACAGGTTGCCCGGCCGATTGTGCGGTCATTACGGCAGGCAACTGGCAGCACAGCGACATGTCCGTCCCGGTTACTTGCCCTCCGCCCCTTCTCGTCGACGCCGAGCCGAAAAGATGAGACGACAACGACGACGACAACGACGCCAAGCACACCTGCAACACCCGGCCCCGGGGCCCAGGCACCCGCCGACGATGCTGCTCTCCTCGCACAGAAGAAACCCAACCTATTTTCCTCCGTGATCAAGCAAGGAAGCGAAGATGAGCTCGCGCAGCTGCTGTCGCCTCAGCTCGGCTCCCGGAGAAGACGGGCTGCGCTCGCCACGACGGGCAATGTCCCCTTCGAGCAGATGCCATACCAATGCTTCCAAGAGGCACGCAAGATTCTGGCCCAGGACCGCGAGGAGAAGGTGGCCAAGATTGCCGCCGAGACGGCCAAGATCAAGCGTTTGGAGCTGGCCGATGCGAGCACCTTCCGCAGCGGTGAAGCGTACAAGCAGAAGCGGCTGGAGAGCTACCGGGACTACGTCGAGAGCCTCAAGATCCTGGCCGACATCAACGACCCGCTGGTGAAGCGGCGCTTTGAGGATGGCCAAGGTGCGTCTCTTGTCCTGGAGAACCTCCCACCTGGTCCCNGCTAACCCGAGACAGGCGACATGAACAAGCCCATCTACCGGTATCTCGCCCACCGCAAGTGGACCGCCATGGAGCGCAAGATTATCCTGCAGCGTATCGAGCAGTTCCACATCGTGCCCGACCTCCTACCCAAGTTCGAGCCAGTCGTCGATGTCAAGATGACCTTCCGTGGCTACAAGGTCGCCCCGGGCGCCATCCTCGACAGCCGCATCACCGAGACCGCCCCGACGCTGCGCATGCAGGTCTTCGACAAGGGCGAACGCCTCTTCTCCGTCGTCGTCATGGATTCTGACGTCCCAGACCCCGAGACCGACTCCTTCCAGAAGCGCCTGCACTTCCTGGCGACCAACATCCCCTGGGACCCTACCAGGACCTCCCTCCCCCTGACCAAGGTCGGCGGCGACCCCGCCACCTCTAGCCCCGAGCTCGGCGCCCTCGCCGTCCCCTGGCTGCCGGCATTCTCCCAAGCAGGCGCCCCCTACCACCGCCTGAGCATCTTCGTCCTCCAGCACAACAACGACACCCAGCTCGACGCTGCCAAGCTGAAGGAGCTCTACGACGCCGACGGGCGCCAAGGGTTCAGCCTGAAGAGCTTCCGCGACAAGTTTGGCCTGACGCCCGTCGGATTCAACATGTTCCGGACCGTGTGGGACGAAAACACGGCCGACGTCATGGCCCGCCACGGCATCCCCGGTGCCGACGTCGAGTTCAAGCACCAGCGCGTCGTGTCGCTCAAGCCGCCGCGCAAGGCCCGTGGCTGGGAAGCCAAGCGCCAGGGGCCAAAGTTCCGCCACCTGTGGAAGTATACCAAGCGGATCAAGGGGCTCAAGTATTAGAGCGGAGAAGGTGGCAGTCTGGCGCTCAGGAGCAAGGGGTGGCGCGGGCGATAGAGGTGCTTTGTACTTGTATCATATCATCAATGTACCACATACGTATAACATGTATTGGATCCGGGCTGTGTGCCAGANGTTCGTGGAAATGCCGACCTTTTTCACGCCGTCATGCCAACTTGCCAGTCGCCTTCAAAACAGGATGGAAACCTGCGCCATTCTTTCCAGCTGCAACTATCCCAACCCATACACAATTAGACATATCCTACGGCTACACGGTATCCCTTACTCCCCCTACCTCCTACAACACCACCTGCAGATATTCCCTCCCAGCAGCTAACGTAGCACCCATCCATTTGCCCTCCCACACTCGCCACCACTCTCTCCTTCGTCGCCCCTCGCCAAATCATCAACAAAACCTGCCAAACGCCCCGGACCACCCCATCATGATCATACCCTCCTCCACCACCATCAAAAAAGACCTCAGACACCACCCGCGCTCTCCCCCTCCAACTCGAGAACCCTCCGCTCAGCACGCTCCGCCCTCTCCCGCCACTCCACGCACGCCTGCTCTGCCAGGCAAAGCCGGTCCCTCAACCCGGCCAGCTCCAGCTCCATGTCTCGAACAATGTCATGCTGCTGGCACTCTTTGCTGTCGATCGAGCTGCGCGGTGAATCGCCGGGTTTGTTTTTGAGATTGGGTTTGGGGTTGTGGGAGGGGGTTGTTGTTGCGTGTCCGAGTGTGGACCCCGTGCTTGGGGCGTTGGGGCTGCCGTTGTTTTGGACTGCTGGGGTTTTGGGATTTGACTGCGAAGGGACTGGTTTCTTTTGTTCTGGGGTGGGGAGCAAGAGGAATCGCCGGGTGGTGGAGGCTGGGCTGGCGATGGAGGCTGGGTTGGATCGAGGGTACGGCGAGGGGTAGGTAGTGTTGTTCTGGCTGTGGGGTGTTGATGGGTCGTGTTGCGGCTCGGACGTGGGAGCGGAGGTGTTGATGACGAGCTTCGGTGCTGCTGCATTCTGCTCGGTATCGGTTGCCCACTGAGGTGGCAGCTCTCTGCCCGAAGGGGAGCCTCCCTTGTCCGCACAGAAGGAGAGACACTCTGGCGTGGGTGGTTGTTTCAGCGTCCCAGTTCTCTCTGGTGGCAGCAAACTCACTGCGGGCTCGCTTCCTGATGGATTCGCTGCATTGCGCCCACCGTTGGCCATCTTTCCTCTCGCTGGCTTCGGCGAGGTTCCTTGCCAGTCGTCAAAGCTATTCTTCTCTCTTCCCTCTGTCCGATGTGCCACTCCCCCGGACACTCGCGAGCGTCGATCCCGGATTGTCGATAACCACACGTGCCGACCTGTAAAGACCGAGTCTGACAGTTTGGGTGACTTGCTGGGTGATTTCGCTGGCGATGGGTTGACCGTGTATGGCGAGAGAATCCCGCTTGGCTTGGAGTAGCCCCGGCTGCTAGTCCTTTCCTGTGGAGACGGAAAAGCAATCGAGTCCTTGGAGACGCTCTCAAATTTCGCCGCCATGGCCTTGACTGAGTTGCCAGCTGAAGTTACTGGCGTTGACCGAGGGACGGTGCCCAGCGTCGGTTGCGCCGAATCAGGCTTGAGCCCGCGAGGAGAGGGACGGAGCGTTGCTGGGTTGGGTGTCTCNGTGTCCTTGTTTGTGCCAACCTCCCTCGCCCTGGGGTCAGTCTTCTCAGATTGCCTTTGTGCTGTGATGTTTCCCGAACGCGATCGAAGCGTGCGGAACTGCTCAAGGAAGCCAGAGCTCTGGCTCGACCTCAAATTGTCAGAGGACATGTGAGAACCAGAGCTAAAGGGCTCAATCTCCAATCCTGAACCGAGTTCTATCGGAGCGGTTGTCTGGCTGGCCCAGTCCCCTAGAAAACATCTCGATTCCTCGCTCGAACATTCTTGATGGCCATGGATCGATGGTGATTTTGATCTGCCTAGTCCTTGGTCGTTGGGTTGAGGAGTTCTCTTCTGGTTTCCCTGTTCCGTAGCAGCNTTCCGAGACCCTCTTCGGCTTAATGGGCGGGCCACAGGGCTTCCGGAATCTGTGGATCCACGGAGCTTGCGTCCAAGCCTCCAGGCGGACAGCCGTGATCTCCCAATCCCATACACCTCAGTCCTGGGTTCGGCATCTCGAATCGCCTTCTTCTCAGCCTCTTCAGATGTTTTGTTTTCCTCCGAGCCATGCACCACCGATGTTTGTGTGTCCTGGGATGTTCTCGCTGTCGGCGTTTGTTGGAATTTCGCTGGCTTTCGAGAGCATGACGCCGAGTCTAGTGCCGTATTGTCCTGGTATGATCTCCTTTTGAACGGGTTGGCTCCTTTCGATGCCACCACCGGCACTAGCCGAAGCAAGCCTCTCTCCTCAGCGGCCGGCTGGACTCGATGCCTTCTTTGTGGCTCGGGGGTGACAGGGTCCTTCGAAGATGCTGATTTCCGGTTCGGGGTCGCCAGAGATGATAATCTTTCTTGAAGCTCCGGGTGTGGTATCCTCAAGACCGGAACGTCATCCCCTGCTGAAGGATGGTGATTATGCACAACACCTTTGGGCCTCTCAAACCCAACTGGGGACGGTTCTTCCACGGGCGGGGACAGCAATGACATTTCTACAGCCGCAAGGCTGNNGTACAATGGCCGCATCCCCTTGGGTCGGCGGCGTGGAAGCACGAGTGAGGGATGGGCATGGCCGTTTAGCGCCCTCACTGGCAATACATCAGCATTTGCAGGATTCCAGATCCCGGAGGACTTACCAGGTTCAGGTGTGGGACTCAACACAACCGGCGACTCGCCAGCGTTGAATGGTCCTAAACCAGGGAGCGGCATGCTCATCCTGAACAACGCGGAGGTGGATGGCCGTAACCTAGCCCCATGTTGGAACCCAGTATGGCCTCCCTTCAGCAGCGTAAGGCGCCTCATGTGTCCGACGACCTCCTGCCAGTGCGTGATGAGCATCTCGGTAATGCTGTTTGCCAAGTGGATCTTGTCGATTGCCAGCGCTGACTGTGGAGGTGCATCCTCCAGTATCTTGGACTGCCGCCTCTCGCTCCTTACGTTGGGTGAAGTGTCGAGGGCTGACGCTGGGCCGACGGGAGGCTGAGCAGCGTTGACGGTGTATGAACCGAGCAGATCACCAATCAGAAGTGGGCCGAAGACGATGCCCAAGGCACTGTACCCCATTAGATCGGACGTGGGCAGTGGCTTTCCATGCTCATCCTCCCGTGGCGCCTTTTCCGCAGCGCTCCCGATCAGGCAGAGCAGACCGAAGACGGCACAAATTAGGTCGCGTCGGAGCTGGGACGTGACAGTGCCAATAGCCAAGGCGATCAGTCTCGCCTTGATCTTGGGCTGTTTTGTCTTGGTGGGCTCCCCTTCTCCGTCCAGCTGGCCTTGAAGGGAGACCAAGGATTCAAAAACAGAGAGAGACCCTAAAACACCTCCGGGAAGGCCAGACAAGAGCCGCTTGAAGGTGGAGGCGACATCGTGGGAGCCAGCTTTGATGTGGGACGGCAAATCTGGGCGGCAGATGGTGCTGGAAATGTCGTCGACATCGCTGTCGGCGCAGTAGTAGTTGTAGAGACTGTTGACGATGCGGACCGACCCTGGGATTCGAAACACGCCTCTCGTTTCCGCGCCTGTCGCCGTGGCGTTATCAGCAACCAACCGAAGCAACTCTTTCCCGGTATCAACACCTACCATGCTGTACAAGATATTGCGCGGTGGCGCGGAAGCAAGTTGGGAGGACGAGGGCGTTGGGGGAGTATTCCGATGGCAGGAATAGCTTGCTCTTGCCACAAAGCCGGACAAGAGACTGGAGGTCTTCGTCTTTGAGATTATCCCTCCTGGAACCACTCATGAGTTGTAGCGCCAGATCGCTGACACTGCGCCTTTGCCTGATCTTCTTATCCGACTTCGTGGAACTGGCATCGCTTGCAGTGGAAGCCTGGCGCAAGAAAGCACGCGAGAACCAACTTCGTCGTTGCTGCGGCGGGGATTGGCTCGTCTGCTGGACGGTCAACAAAAGCGGCTCGTGGGTGCGAAGGCGAGAGGCAGAACTGACTAGTGACGGACTGTAGCTATCGGGTGCTAGTGTTCGAATGCCATGCTGCCCGAGGTCAGTGAAGTTCGTTTCGCACGCGACACAGGAAAGAACTCCACAAGCACGAACCTTGCTGGCAACCCGGTTGTATTCTTGGACAAACTCATTGCGGATGTCGAGGTCGTCGGGCTCGGAAAGGTCAGCCCAATCTCCGCTGGACGAAGTCCAAGTCGCGCTTGTTGTAGTTGCCCGCCTGTCATGCCCGAGCCCGGCGAAGTGGCCAGCCGTGGCTGGAGGACGTCGACCCGAAGTCGACGGGTCTGGTTCTGAGTTGCGGAGCGGTCGCCCGGGTCGAGAAGATGCGCCCGGGTCAGTCGACGGCATGTCGAGCGACGTCGTGGATGCCGCACCCATTTCTGGTTACAAGGCGGTGGAGTGGCAAACAGCAAACGCGAGAGCTGCCCTCAGCCGGTGCGCAAGATATAGTGACGGGCCAGCCAGGGACCGACAGGAAAACAAACGGCTTGCGACGGTCTCAGACTGCAGCCTGTGGTCAGCCCTGGCTGCTGCTTCCCGTCTCGCATGCGTGAATGGCTTGTACCGACAGTGCTGTGTCCTTTCCCCTGAAAGAAAACAAAATAGAAAGTGGCCTGGTGTCAGCATCCACCGAGACACCCATAAAGCAGTGCAGTGGCTTTGAGGAAGGTGCTAGAAATTCACCTGGGTTCGCAAGGGTCGCTGTGCTCTTCCCAGCATGGATTGATTTTGTTGCTTCTCCAGCCCGGTCAGTGCCCACAAGATCATGTCAAATTGCGGCCGTGGTTGTGTTGCAAAACGGTTTGTGTCGCATCCTTTGAGAGGACAAGAAAGCAGATCTATACCTCGGGGTAAAGAGACATGCAACCATGGTATTCGTTATCCACGTTCCCGGCCCTGACGCCATGCAAATGCAAAAATCAACGGTAGAGCAACCAAGACCGAAAGAGAAAATGGGCCGACCCCAGTCCAACCCAGCCGAGCCATGCCAGCGGAAGCCCATCGAGGGATACGGCGCTAGCTGCCCCGGATGTCGTCCTCTTCCTCTCCAAATAACAGGACGTACTTGAGGATGTCCGAGAGCGAAATGATGCCTTTGAGCCGGCTCTCGTCGTCAACCACAATCAGCCGGTGGACCCTCGACTTTCGGATCGTCTCGAAGATGGCGTCGAGCCGGTCGTCCTCGCTGCACGTGTAGATGCCGGGGAAGTCATCGGCACGCCTGCAGAGAGCCTCGCCGACCGAAGCGGATAGCTCGTCGTAGAGGCCACCCCTGATGCAAGGGATGACGTCGACGGCCTCGA
>FJWA01003408.1_pt1 | contig 25947 bp, 14 predicted proteins | sample 1011891 | NCBI WGS metagenome assembly FJWA01 (sample SAMEA3912450, study PRJEB9761) | metagenome | biome: forest; material: soil | place: USA | collected 2011-06-22 | depth 0.1 m
CATCTCCGGCTTGTGGTTGTCGTCGGGGTAGTTCTTGGGGTCGCGGGCGTGGAGCTGCTCGGCGAGCTTCTTGTTGGGGTGCGCCTGGATCGAGAGCGCCTTGTTGACGGAGAGGACCTTGAACAGGAACGGCACCGTGTTGCCGTAGCGGGCGGCCACGGACGGGGCCAGGAGCGCCTGGTTGTCCTGGACGAGGTCGAGCAGCGTGCGACCGGTGGCAAGGTCTTTGGACGGGTTGGAGGGGTGGGTGCCCATCCACAGCTGACGCCTCTCTTGTCAGCGCTCGCCACCTTAAGCAGACCTTGGAGAAGACGACCTACTTCTGCGTACGGCCGGTCATCCTGAATGGTGAAGCCGTCGGACGGTGTTGCGGCGGCGAACCGAGCAACCGCAGAATCGCGGCCCTTCTTCCCCCACTCGTAGGAATTGGCACCGCATTGGAGCCGGATCAGGGGGACCTGCATCGTCGAGGCCGTGAGGTGTCGCCGCGAGGGAGGACCGGGTTTGCTCGGATCGGGGGGCGAGATCACAGTGGGATTGGAGCCGTGCCTGTGCTGTCTCTCTCTCGGGCTTCTTGTCGGGCTGGCTTTGAACGTGATAGCTGCCGTCGTCGCTATCAAGCTTGGAGCTTATCTGCGTGAGGGAGGGGTGGACCTGGAGGCTGGAGCTGTTCCCTCCGTGCCGTGGAGCTTGGAACCCCTCAGCCCCTCTCCTTTACGTCACAGGGAGGAGCGTGGGTTCGGACGAGCAGGGGATGCAGTCGCACTGTGCTCAGCATCGGATTCCACTCTGCCAGAGCACAGATCACGGTGTGTTTCCAGAATATGCACTGTGACCGGGGGAGAATGCCTTCCAGCTCCATCACAGCGACGGCACCCTTGTGACCGCCCTCAATTCTGCCAGTTTGCCCGCGCGTTGCCGTCAACAACAATCCAGAACCAGCAACTTCAAACATCGTCTTGAGCAATTGACGCCGCCGACTAGCACGTATAATATTAATTTCGGTACCTGACCCTCTCCAGATGATGCCCCATTCCTCGCCGTTCCATGGGCCTTTGAATTGACACTTCCTGTTTCGTCTCGGCGCGCCGGCTCGGTATCATCAGCCGCTTGCTCCCGTCACGGAGGACGGTTCTTTGCCCCCTGCCCCGACGCTTAGATATAATGCAACCTACTCTACCCGTATTGAGATATGTGTGCTTTACTGACGCTACAAAACAGCAGATACCTCGTAATCGCACACACGACAAGACCACACCGCGGCCGTCACAAGACCGTTTCCGGACGAGCAGTTTGAACACGGAGAGAAAAGGCCAGGCATTACCCTTTGGATCAATTGGATGAGAAACCCAACTAGCGGGTATACATACCGACGAAAACCCGAGAGAATCGGCGCACACCCACAGGCACCCTTGAACACACCAAGACATGTCTTCACGCAACCGCAACTCCCGCGGCCCGAACCGCAACAGTGGCAGCACCCAGGGGGAAGAGGCACATTTATGGAGCCAGGTCAAAGACGACATCCGCACCATGATCGAGGGCGTCAACAGCAGCAACGACTCGATCCGCGCCATCGTGGCCCAAGACAGCCACATTGCCAAGAACAAAGACGGCATCGATCTTGCCGATGCCGAACAGAAGCTCGACGGCCTCCTGCGGAGCGGCGTTAAGGGCTCCGACCTTTCCAAGCAGCAGATCGACGCGCTCATCGAGCATGTCACGGTGCTGAGGGCCCTGGTGAAGGCGAGAGAAGACGCCGAGGCACAAACCGCCGGGCCTTCTGGCGCGTCTGGCCGGGAGCGGCCAAGCGGCCTGTTGGCGGCATCAAGCCGGTCGGCGTCGGCCCGGGGGACGAGTGTGCGCGACAAGGAGCGGGAGAAGGAGCGGGAGAAGGAGCGGGACCGCGACAGAGACCCCGGGTCCGTGTACGAATTTGACGGGTCGGGCGATTCGCCCGTGCCATCGCCGGCGGGGAGGAAGCTGGGTGGCAGCGCGGGGGCCGGAAGCGACCGTTCGGGGAACCGAGACAGCGTCCCGCCACGCGGAGACCACGACACACCAGGCAAGGCAGACAGCGTGCCCCCCGAATCCGGCGGGAGCGGCGCCACAGCCGCCCAGCGGGCCAAGATCTCCTTCTTCAAGGGCCAGGACGTCGTCTTCAAGCCGAAGGCGGTGACGACCACTGACAGCACGGAGTGGATGCTTGGCAAGGTGCAGCAGGTCCTGGGCGAGGGCAAGTCCCGGAGGTACAAGGTGCAGGACGCCGACCCCGACTTGCCGGCAGACCAGCGAGTCGAGTACCGGACCAGCGCGAGCAGCATGATCCCAATTCCGGCCACAGGGACCGATCTGCCGCCGCTCGATCGGGGCAAGACCGTGCTGGCCCTCTATCCCGACAGCACCACGTTCTACAAGGCCGAGGTGATGGGGGGCGAGGGTGCCATCGGAAAGGTCAGCCTGCGATTCGAAGGGGAGGAGAACAATGTGACTCTGCAGCTTGTCGACCGGCGGTTTGTCGTTGAGTACAGAAACTAAGCGGACAAGTGGTGGGGTGGGGTGCCATGTCCATGTACGGAGTATCGGCATTCCGTCTCGTGAAGAAAGCGTTCAAAATCCTTGCCCAACCCGTGAACGTGATGTCCATAGTAGCGTGGAGGGAGTGGAGCGCTGACCCGCGCCTCGGCGCTGCTCCCAGCAAAGGCCAGCACCGCCGAACTTCGGTCGCAGCTCATTGGCCAGAAAATCAGGGGTAAAATAAATTCTCGCCTCCACAAGAAGACAGGGCTTGGGGGTTCCAAGGTTTCGGACCATGCAGGCGCTGTGTCCCTCCAGGTTCCAGGTTCCCTGTCAGCGAGAGACGCGGCTCCGCGTCCACAACCAGCACAATTCCCATCCCATCAAGTTTCCGTGACGCCCAAGAACTCGAGTCTTTGTCCCCTTTGGTCCCCCGGCTGCCCTTGTGCTGGTCTCCCGCCGATACGAAACCCTGCATCACCAATCGCTCGTATCCATCTCCGCAAGGTACCGCGTTCCTGGTTGCGCTAATCTGCAATCTCTCGTCTCATTTCCGTCACAGGAGAGGCTTCTGACCCTGACACATGGGCTGACCTGTGTTTTGTCCACCCAAGCGCGCATCTCGATTTTGCGACTCGACATCACGCATCAACGACGAGCTACGTTCACCAGGCAACAACCTCGCCGCGACGACCTAGACGGCCATCGGAAGACCCTCCCCGTCGTGCTTGTCGACTCGGCGCACCTTACCCCTTCCCAGCCATCCAAAACACACCACAGTTCGCGAGGACACCACACCGACCACCATGGGCGCCGCGTTGTCCATTTCCGGCCTCTTCGGCAAGCTCTTCGGGTCCAAGGAAGTGCGCATCTTGATGCTGGGCCTCGATGCCGCGGGCAAGACCACCATCCTGTACAAGCTCAAGCTGAACCAGACCATGACGACGATCCCGACCGTCGGCTTCAACGTCGAGACGTTTACGTACAAGAACATCAAGTTCAACATGTGGGACGTCGGTGGCCAGGACAAGATTCGCCCGCTGTGGAGGCACTACTACAGTGGTATGCATGCCGTGTTCGGGGACGAGGCTTCGTGGAGTTGAGCGGCGCTGATACACCGGCAGGCACCCAAGGTCTTGTGTTCGTTGTCGACTCGTCGGACCACGCCCGGATAGAAGAGGCAAAGACGGAACTGCACCGCATCCTGAACGACCTGGAAATGTCCGACTGCCTTCTTCTGGTGTTTGCGAACAAGCAGGATATAACTGGCGGTATGCGCAACCCTGAACCCCCCGAAACGTATGGGCTTGCTGATCTCGTGGGCAACAGCCATGGACCCCCAAACAATCACTCAAAAGCTGGAGCTTTCCAAGCTCAAGGAGCGCCCGTGGTTCGTCCAGCCGGCCATCGCCACCGACGGCGATGGCCTGACCGAGGGCTTCGGCTGGCTCTCCGACAACATCAAGAAGATGCCCAAGTACGGCGGAAAATGAGTCACCTCGGAGCATTACCAAGGGAGACTGCGGGCGGCGGAGAGGCCGGCGCCTTGAGTCGGACTGCCCGTCGACTCTGGGCTCACTCCTGACAAGGAGGGACCGGCCCTTCTCTATCCAAGCCCACACAGCAACAGCGCAAAGGGCTGAAGCGAGGACACGCTCTCCGGCTCGCATGCCATGTCAACATGACGGGCACAGGGGGCCTGACGAGCGTCGCGCACCGCAGCCCGCGGTCGGCCCCCGCACCACATCTCCCGGGTATTTTGTCATGCGTCCTTGTCTTTTGTTGCTCTGTCATGTCTACACTTCAGGCCTGTGTTCCCTTTTGTTTTGAACGTCTACCTTACGACCTTTTATATCCTAATGTTCGGGGCGGAAACCCCCGTTTTTCTTCATCTGTTCGCCGTAGCCGGAGGAACAGAGTCTATACCCAGGAGCGGGCGCGAGGCGGGAGGATTGGCAGCGACGGAGTTTGAGAATCTCGGAAATAAACCCCATCAAGCAGCTGCCAACTGATTCCGAACCGCTGTGATTGACTTCTCGTATGTGTCCATGAACGCCAACCCTGAGCTTTGATTCCTGCATACATCCCACCAAACGCCCAGGCGAATGCTGCACCATCGATCGTTTGTGATATCATCCAAAACGCCAAAAACAACCCCAACCGGCCGCCGTCCACCACGACTTAGCCCTCCTTGACCCTCTTGACGGGTCGCACCAGCGTGTCGTCCGGCAGCCCGCTCCTCTTGGTCCCCGGCAACGAGCTCGTCCTGATATCGTTGTCGTCCTGGCTCACCCTGCGGTGCGGGTACTCCAGCTTGAGGCCCTCGAAACAGTTGGCGCTGACGGGGTCCCCGGTGCTGAAGAAGGGGTGCTGCAGCGCGTCGGCGGCGGTCAACCGCTGGTCCGGATCGTACTCCAACAGCCCCGCCAGGAGCTGGTACCCCTCGGCGCCGAGGCTCGACAGCGGGCTCGTGCCGGACCCGGGCCCGGACCCGGACGTCTGCTGGTGGATGGTGTTGTAGTACCACTTCTCGAGGTGGCTCACGCCGGCGCCGGCCTGGCGCTGGGGCTGGTAGTGGTGGCCGTGCTGGTGGTGGTGGCTGCTGCCGTGGTTGATGGGCGGCTGCAGCGTCGTCAGCTGGCTGTACTCGATCATGCTGGTCAGCAGCGGCCAGCGCTCCTTGGTCGGCAGGCCCATGATGTCGACAATCTTTTGCATCTGGTTCCGCTGAAAGGGGACCGTCTTCTTGCTGTCCATCTTGGCTTCCTCGCCCTTGAAGATGGGGCGCAGCGACAGCAGCTCGGCAAAGATGCAGCCGACGGCCCACATGTCGATGGCGGGCGTGTAGTGCCTGCTGCCGAGGAGTAGCTCCGGGGCGCGGTACCAGATGGTCACGACCACCTTGTCGCCGCTGTAGAGGCTGTGCAGCGGCTTGTAGGCCAGCCGGGCGAGTCCGAGATCGCCAATCTTGACTTCCCCGCCCGACGTGACCATGATGTTGGCCGGCTTGAGGTCGCGGTGCAGCACCCAGTTGGTGTGCAGGTACTGGCAGCCGTTGAGGAGCTGGAACATGATGCTCTTGATGGTGGTGGGCGGGATGGGGTGGCGGGGCTGTTGCGTGTGGTGGTGGATGATCTGGAGCAGGTCGTGCTCGGCGTACTCAAACACCATGAAGATGCACTTGTCCTCGAGGATGATCTCGACCAGGCGGATCACGTTGCCGTGGTTCAGCTCGGAACACAGGGCCATCTCCCGCACGGCCGACTGCGAGATGCCCGTGTACGAGGCCTGCTCGCCCTCCTTGTCGGGCTTGAACTTCTTGATGGCGAACTCGCCCACCTGGCCATGACGGCCCAGCGCCTTGTACACACGGCCGTAGGTGCCGCTGCTAATAAAGCCGACGACCTTGTACTTGTCTGTCACGCGGACCTTGCTCTGGTAACCCATGTACCCGGAGCCGCGGTCTGCCGAATCTGCGTGGACGAGTTAGCTCCCGGACGGGGTCGGCATGCTGGGGCTCGTCTCCCGGAAGAACCGAATGGGTGATGGGGACTAACAAGGCCGAGGCTGGTAGCTGACTTCAGCCCTCGGACGTTTGGCCTGGTTCGCGGCCTGGTTGACGGCCTGATCCGCGGCCTGACTGGCGGCCTGACTGCTCAAGGCCGCGGCCGAGGCGGCTGCGATCTGCCTGGGCGTGGGGGGCGAGTAGACTGGCAAGGGAGGGGGGGCTGGGAGGGGATATGGAAAGGGCATCGGTGGGCTTGCTGCGGTCGGCAAGGCGGCTGGCCAGACGGAGAGATCTGGCCACACGGACAGATCCATGTCACCCGGGTAGGCGTGCGGGTGTCCAGCCGCGTGCTGCGTCGACGGCGGCGGAGCGTGTGGACGGTCCTCCATGGCGGCCCGAGAAGTTTCCCTTCTCAGCGGCGGCGCATGCTGCGATGGTTGGGAGAGACAGGTCCAGACTCCAGCGAGCGTCGAAAACAGCCCGCGCCAGCCCGTCAAGGCACGAAACAAAACGAAGGGCAGGGTTGGGAAAGAAAGGCAAGTACTGGGCAGGCAGTGGTACCCTCAAACGCGGCCTGCACACTCTTCTTCAATGCCTGGGTTCGGGCGGCGGAGACGGAACCCGGGCCGGTCGCGGTTGACGGCGGATTGGTGAGGCTCATTTGACCGGGGGGCGAGGGGCTTGCCAGGGGGCGGCGCGAGGGAGGTTTTTGGCCGAAAAGGGTCGGTTGGTTGGTTGGGATTGCCAAATGCCGATGAGTCAGGAAAAGCCCACGTCTTCGCTCATCGGTGCGAGAGTCCGCGTGTCGATTCTCGGAAGATTTCCAAGTGCTCTGCCCTCATAACTGCTGGAAACGAAACAGGGCGGGTGAGCTGGGTCCTTGGGGGCGATGATGTGAATGATGCGGAATCTCAGAATAACGTTACGATACACTCAATACTCTGTACCGCGGAGTGGGCTCAAAGTGGGGCTGTGATAAGGCGGGGCGNTGCCAGCATCGCACCGCTGTGGCTTTAGGGGCATGGGACTGGGTTCGCGGCAAACATGGAAGAGGCCACGCCTCGCATACCGCCAGTAAACAGGCACCGTCAACTTGGGAGCTGTCCGTTCGTGTCGGCGTGGATCATGCCGGTTGTTTCGTCATCTACTCCGTAAAGTGCAAACGCTCGCTCTGCCGGACCGGCCTATCTTGGGCCCAGCTTCTCCAGGACTCTGGTGCCCTGCTCCTCCCACTCCTGCTTCGAAATCCACATGCTCTCGTTGTCCGCCATGATATTAGCCAGCACCGCGCCGCCGAGGAACACCATGTGCCGTCTCCGCGGCGGGTCTTCTATCCTGACCTTGAACTTGCTCAAGCGCTCGGGGTTCCCGCCCAGCACCCTCGTCAGCCACAGTTGCTTGATCTCCTTCTCCAGGCGCGACGGCAGGCCAGGGTACATGCTGCTGCCGCCCGACAAGACGATGGCCTTGAAGAGGGACGACCGCACGTCGACGTCAGCNGCCTGGATGGTGTTGAAGAGGAACTCGGCGATGCCCGGCTGGTCGCAGTCGACGAGATGCGGCTGGAACAAGCACTCGGGCGCCTCGAACCGCTCAGACCCCACACGGATGACACGGCCGTCCGGCAGCGTATAGCTCTCCACCAGCACCGTCGTGTCCTCGCTTAACCGCTTGTCCAGCTCCAGGTCGTACGACACGTAGCACAACTTCTCCTTGATCTGGCGAACCGTCTCGAAGTCGGCGGTCCGGTTCAGCGCGTAGCCCCGGCGGAGCAGCAGGGCGATCAGGTTGCGGGTGACATCGCGGCCNGCCACATCGAGGCGGCGCGTGAGGTGGTTGAGCACGACGGATTCGAAAACGGGAACGATGTGCGTCACGCCGTCGCCGGAGTCGACAACCACGCCGGAGCTGAGACCTAGACGCAACCCCGTCAGCCGCGCCCATTCTACGCCATTCCACTCAGGGGCGCAGGAACCAGATCGCACCTTGGGCGTAGAGCGCCAGGACGGCCTGGATGGCCACGTAGACACCGCCGAACCCGTACCGCTCAAACATGACCTCGCACATCTGCTCGCGATTCTTGAGCGGGTTGAGGGGCGGCTCCGTCAGGAGGATCTTGCGGCCGACCGGGTCGACCTTCATCTTCTCGAAGAAGGTGTAGTCCCACAGGTGCTGCATGTCGTCCCACTTCTTGACGATGCCGTTCTCCATCGGGTAGCTGATCTGGAGCATGGTGCGCGCCGCGGCGGCCTCGTCTCCGCACATGATGTCCTTGATCACCAGGTCGCTGCCGCCCTTCTCCTCGGCACGCAGGATGGGTCGGCCGACGATGGACGGATATTGGAACTCGGGGAAGTTTTGCGCAGCATAGCCGACCTTGAGAAAGCCGGTGCCGCCATCGAGGACTGCGGGTGAGAGATGGAGAGGTCAGCGTTGGTGATGCCTAGCTTGCGGGGCCCTGCGATGCTGATGCCGACGCGACGCAACAGCGCCGAGGCAACGGGGCGCCGGAGAATCGGCAGTCCGACTTACCGATGGGCGGTGGGTTGGCCATGTTGCAATCCGCACAGCTGGCAGCCGGAGGTGAGATGAGCACTTGGATGGGCAAAGAGTGCGACCAGCGAGCTCCCGGATGTCGACAGCGAGCTGCGGGTGATGAGGGTTCGTGGAGACGTTGATGGTGGGGTCGATGGCTGGGCACCGCAGCAAGAACCCTGGCAGCCTCTTAGACTGCTGGTGATTCGCGCTGTGGGCGGGTGGGCCCTCGTAAGGACCCCGCCGGCCAACCATGACAGAAGTGGAGGAAAGTGATTCAACGGCCTCGGTGAACCCGCCAGAGGAAATTCAAAAATGGATCACACAAGAGAGCGACGAGTCAGAGCCACAGCGCCCGTCTTGATTTCTTCTCGCTCGGGGTCACTCGTGTCAATTGACAATGGCTACCAACTTGGTCCGACGGACCACCAAGATCCTGGTCCTGAACCCAAACTCATCCGGGCAGATGACCCACGGCCTAGAGGAGGCAATCCGAGGGTTGGGGCTTTCTCAAGTATGCCCCCAGGCCATTGTCGCCCAAGCAGCCGAGGTGGCTGACGGAGCCCGTTTCAGTCCACCGAAGTCCACACGTTCACGGCGCCCGACAGCAGCCCGGCAAGCATCGACGACGGTGATGATATTCTCAAAAGCGCCCACGTCGTGTATTCGGACCTGGTGGAAAAAGGCTTACTCAAACAGTACGACGCCGTGCTCGTCGCCTGCTACAGCGTCCACCCGCTGGTTGACATGCTGGCCGACCGGGACGGCGAATTCGGCAGGTTGGTAGTGACGGGCATCTTTGAGGCCAGCATCCTAACATGTCTCTCGCTGCTGGGCCACGGGAAGAAATGGGGCATCGTGACGACGGGCAGGTTCTGGGAGGAGCACCTGACTCGAGGCGTGAACGCCTTTCTGGGGATAGAATCGCGGGGTCCCAACACCAAATTTGCTGGGGTTGAGACGACCGGCCTGAGTGCGGGCGATTTCCACGGCGGCCTCGATCCCGAGTTTGTCGGACAGAAGCTGAGGGAGGCGACCGGACGGCTCTTGGAAAAGGGGAATGTGGAGTGTGTTGTCATGGGCTGTGCGGGCATGGCCGGGTTGGAGGAGATCATCCGGTCCGTGGCCGTCGACAAGTACGGTCCAACGGAAGCCAACCAGCTCCTCGTCGTTGACGGAATGAGGGCTGGGATCGGCCTGCTCGAGCAAATCGCCCACAACAAGTGGCTGTTCCAGAGAAGATGATAAATAGTAGGTACGCATCAACGAAAAGAATAGCGAAAGAAAAAACGCATGTACAGGCATATCGAACTTGTCCCAGCAACCCTGCTTGGAGAGGCTGCGCTGATCCATATCAGTCGACCCGTCGTGCCCTGCCCCAGACTTCGTCGGCATCACGCTTGCCCCGCGTCTCGGGAACGTTCCGCGTGACAAAGCCCGCCGACAGGAGCGCAAAGCCCGCAAAGATGAAGTATACCCAGCCAGCTCCACCCAGGGCGTTGTTCAAGGCCTCGTTGACAATGGGGAAGAGATATGCAACGAGGAATGTCGCAATGTAGCTCGCCCCCAGCGCCCACGACTGCGTGGCCCCAACGGCCTCCGGACCAACCAGCTCGGAAGCCATGATGAACGGCACGGGGCCGAGGCCGAGCGCGAAAAAGGCCACAAACAGGAGGACGGCGACGGCGGACAGAATCTTGACGCCGAACATGATGGAGAGCGCGAGTGCCAGAGAGCTCGAGCCTTGGCCGATGATGGACGCAAGGAGGCACGTCTTGCGGCCCAGACGGTCCGGCAGAGGCGACGACGCAATCGTGGTGCCGAGATTGATGACCGAGATGATGATGGTCAACACGGCCGAGCTGATGGGAAGGAGGTCCTTGAGCAGCGACACCGAGTACATGATGATGGAGTTGATGCCGCAGAGCTGCTGGGCAAACATGATGCCCACCACGGCAGTGATCGCCGGCCGGTATAGCGGGTCCCGGATCACGTCCACGAAACCCAAATGTGCCTTCTTCGATGTCGGGCTGGTGGACGACGGCGAGAGCAGCCCGGCGCCCGCCTCTTCCGAGTCCGTATCGTCACCGGCCAGCAGCCCATCTCGCTCGCCGGGCGGTTTGCCGGCCCCAGCGCCCCAGGCTTCGACTTCGGCGTCCACGTTGCTGTGCTTGCCCCGGATCCGCTGCAAGGCACGGCGAGCATGGGCAACGTCGCCCTCGACGTTCGCGGTCCACGAGGGGCTCTCGGGGACAAGCACCAAGCCAAAGGCTTGGGCGAGGGCAATGACGACGCCCGTCCCAAAGATCCATCGCCAAGCGCTGTCGTGGCTCATAAAGTAGCCCAAGGTCTGGGTGAGGAGGATGCCGACATTGATGCTGATCTGGGTGAAGGCCCCGAAGAAGCCGCGCTTCGTTGGCGGGGCCACCTCGCTGATGTACAAGGGGACGATAACCGTGCTGGCACCCGCGCCGATGCCGGTCAAGAAGCGGGCGAGGACCATGACGGGCACGGACGAGGCGAAGGTCTCAACGGCGGAGCCAACGAGGTAGAAGACGGCCGTGGCCTGCATCGGGAGCCGACGACCGCGGCGCGAGGTAAGAGGCCCAGCAGCCAGGGCACCAATAAGCCCGCCAACGGTGAAGACAGCCGAGATCGCAGCGAAGGAAGCCGGGGTCATCGGTATGCAGTCGGGGGCGGTCTTGGACCCGAGCGACATCAGCTTGTCCTTGATGCTGGATACGGTTTTCTTTTGGCAGGTGATGACATCCTGGGGCGCGTTCAGTTCGGCCTGGGCACCTCTGACGTTAGAGCGGATGTCTCAAGCTTGAGGGCGGCAGCCTGCGTCTCACCAAGTGATAGCCAAACTGGAGGGGTCCCAGCGTGGCCACGGCGACGAGCACCACCAAGTACGGCGTGACATCTCCCAGGGCGGACGCCATTGCGGACAAGGCGGAGGCGTAACTATGTTGCTGAGTAAATGGCTAGCTGATAACGCGGTGCATAGCGAATCGCGATCGCGTGTCGCCGGGTGGAACTGGCGATGGCGCAAGCAAGTGTTTCGAGCTGAACTGTCTTTGGCCCAACAGCCCGTTGCAGGGGGTCCAAGTCACGATGCTCGAGAGAGCGGGGTTGCTAGGTAATCACCTAACGGGGATCGTATTGCCAGCCGATGCATGATGTCCCTCTAGGTACATACAATTCTCATGCAACTAAAAGGTATCGTTCTTGTATCCACCAGCCAGCGCCTTCTTCACCGCGTCCTCGAGCGAGTCGAGGGCGGCCAGCTTCGCTCGGAGCACGTCGTTGTCGTTCTGGGCATACAACGTGCCCCCCTCGGCCCATATCCTGCGCAGCGTCGCACCAGTCGCCCGGGGGTTTCCTTCATCCCACGACTTGGCCTCGAATGCCCTGAGCTCGTCCAGCGGCGTCTTGGTGACCTCCCACTCGGTCCCCGTCTGGCGCTGGTACTCGGCCAACACCTCGTTCGGAGTGACAACGAAGCTCTGCACTTTCAGCGCCTTGCCAAAAGCCGCCTCGGGCGACTGGAGAGTGGCTGCGACGAATTTGCCAACACTGCCAGCTGGGTGAGCTTGGATTCCATCATGGATCCTGCGACAAGGCGTGCAACTGGTAAAATCGACTCACTCTGGCATCGTGCAAAACCCAACCCTGCCGTCGCCGTCCTCGATCACGTACGCCTGCTTCTTGGCCGGGACGTACCCGCCTGCCACCTCGAAGCCGGGGGCGGTGTTCACCCACATGTCGAAATAGGGGCCCGTCACGACATACGTGACCTTGACCTTCTTCAGGTTCTCGCGGATGTACTTGCGCACCTGCAGCTTGACCTGGTGTGGTTTCTCGTTTGGACTCTTGCCGTTGTGCTCAATGTCGGTGCCAAACTCAGACGGCAGAAACCACTTGACGCTGTCCGAGGCCTCCGCCAGCCGCAGCAGGTTGATCTGGTGCTGCAGGCCGCCTCTACCGACGGCCGAGATAACGGTGTCGACGCCCTTGTAAGCGGCCGTGACATCAGCCTCGGACGTGAGGTCGCCGACAATGACCGAGAGACCGTCCGCCTTCCATTTCTCCAGCTGCTGGGCCTTCTCTTTGGCGCTGTTGGGCGACGTGAAGAGCACGAGTTGCTGAAAGGCGGGCTTGGCACCAAGGAGCGCTGAGGTGATGTACCGTCCGATGGTACCCGTGCCGCCAAAGATCAGGATCTTGGATGCCGTGAACGAAGCCATTTTAGCTCTTGTTGTCAGGTCCGTCGAACCGGGCTGCGAAGATGCTGGACGGTGCTGAAGCAGTGGCTCGTCCCAAAGCAATCGGCTTCAGAGAGGGGGCACCGATGGCTTCTGGTGGAGAAATCACGACAGGGCAAGACTTGAAGGCCTCATCTTGCGCCGAAGGGCGCGCTGCAAGGCGAGCCTGCCCCTCATTGGAGCCCCGCCTTCAGCCCAGGCAATGGATATCGCCGGCTCGTGCCCGGCAGCCACGGCAAATCCGCACCCTGTTGGATTGCACAGCATTTTCTCCGTACAGAATATTCTGAAAGAATAGGAATTAGATTGCTGCGTCCCGATGCCATCTCGGTCATGACAAACACTCACTCTTGGCAATTCCCTGAAAGTGCATGCGTTATGAGAGCCGGCATTTGGGCAAGATTGTGACCCAAGACCTCGATGGGGTTGAACCTGCTCTGAGAACCAAACGGGCAGCGCAGGGATAAATGCCCGCCTATCGAATCTCCGCTCCTCATTGGTCAATGTCAAGCTCGCCGGCAGGCATCCCGACAATTTTTTGCGCCAGACCCTGGAAATTCGAGAATCGCAAACTGTTCAACCACAGCTCCTCCGACAAGTCGCCATCTGCTGCCCAACATGTCTGCTGCTGCTGTCGGGAGCTCGCAGGATGCGGGGGCTGTCAGCAGTCACAAATCCGAGAAGAAGCACAAGCGATCAAAGTCAGACTCCAAGAAGAAGCGCGCAAGGGACGAGGACGACGGCGCCGTCGTCGAACAAACCCGGAGGAAGTCCAAGAAGACCAAGAGCGAAGATGCCGACGAAGACGAGCGAGAAACACAACCACAACAATCCCAACTCCTTGCCGATGAGCCGATCAAGAAGAAGAAAAGGAAGCAAAGGGGAGATGCGGGAGACGACGAGCCCCAAGATGCTGTAGTCGCGGCATCCTCGGCAACGGACGTGCCCAAGAAGGAGCGCAAGAAGTCGAGCAGGCACACAAAAGATGTCGAACAATCTGAGGCAGAGCCGATGGACGTTGATCCGCCCGAGACGGCACCCGCTCAGGAAGACCACAAGGCGGACAAGAAGCGCAAGGAGAAGAAGTCAAAGAAGGCCAAGGTCGGGGAAGACGAGGAGATGGCAAAAGCAGACGTCGGACTACCGGAGAGAAAGAAGCGCAAGGGCGGAGATAATGGCGAGAGGAATCCCAGCGGAGATGCGACAACCGCCCGCGAACCACGGACGCAGGAATCCGTCGCTGAACTTCCGGCTGCAGACTCCGACTTCCCCTTCTTCACCCAGGCCATCTCGCTCTACGTCCCCTTCTTTCCTGTCGGTTTCGACAAACCCCTGACCAACGTCGCCGCTCAGCACCTGGACCCTCTCCTGAACCACTACTCGCCGGTGCTACGCGGCGTCCTCCTCAGCTACTCGAACCTCAACCTATCAGACAGACCGGCCAAGGCCAGCATCACGCACCCCCCGACAGACCAAACCCCCGCCCTGCTGCACTCGATTGACGAATACGCCGTGGGTTTCGGATGGCTCACCTTCGACGCCCACCTCTTCGTCCCCTCGCGAGGGAAGTGGATGGAAGGCGTGGTGCAGCTCCAGAGCGAAGGACACATCGGCGTGGTGTGCTGGAACAAGTTTAATGCCAGCATCGAGGCAAAGCGCCTGCCAGAGGGTTGGACGTGGGTTGACATCGCAAAGGGCGGCCCGAAACACAACGCTTCGACGCCATCCGACGAGGACGAGGGAGAGCAGGAAGAGCAGGACGAGGAGGAGGACATGCTCGATGGCGAGGAACTCCAAGTCGTCGAGCAAATCCACACCACCGGCTACTGGGTCAACGAGAGCGGGCGGAAATTGGGCGGCAAGCTGCGGTTCCGCATCAAGAACTTCGACGTTGGCCTCGCGGGCGATTACGGCTACCTCAGCATCGAGGGGACCTGCCTCGATGACGATGCCGAGCGGTCCTTGGGCGCTCGGGAACGCGACACGGAGCGGGCGCGCCGGGCGAAACAGAACCCCAGCGGCCTGCTGCGGCCAGTCTCGAGACGCGTGCCCGAGTTCAGCATGACCAAGTTTGGGAGGGAGGATCAGCAAGAGGACGACGGGCAACGGACGGTCCTGTACAAGGGCAGTCGCCCCGGCACGCCCGATGACTAGGTGTGGTCTGGCCTGACACGCCAATTCTCCTCCCCACCGTCTTCCGCTCGCAGCGTGGCACGGAGCCCGGGGTTTTGTTGATTGCATTGGGTCGAGATGGGTCGGAGTTCGGGAGCTATCGGAGGTCACGAGTGCGGATGAGGAGGTCAGGCCTGGTGGNTGGGAATCAGGCCGACGGCCCGGGGCACGCTGTCCTGAGGCTGGCTCGGCAAAATGCGACTTGAGCTGAAAATAATGTGTCGAGTTGCTTCCGCCTTCTCACATGCACGCACTGGAAATTTGGACGGCCGTGTGTCATGGGGGAAGTTGTACACTATACTTCAGCCTGTAGAAAAGTCACCAGATTCCAGTTACCGAACATGCACGCCTCCCAAGACAAGGTTCGAATTCCAACTACCCGCCACACTGCGTGTCAGTATCATGCTCAGCCATCCGCCTACTGTCCTCTTCAACTCCGGCTACCAGCCATGGATGTCCGAGAGTGGCGAGACCTCGCATATGGGGCCCCAGTCCGGCCGGCCTCGGGAGGGTCACGCACACCAGCTTGGGATTTGCATAGTGTGATCCGCATCGCCGCGAACATGTCACCGCAGTTTGCCCCGCCTCGTGGGGATGCGCGGTGTTTGTGTCTCGCATGGTTGAGCAAGCGGCCATCACAACCCGTGACACGGCAGGAATACCAAGTCGGACAGCTTAACTGGCCGCGGGCAATCATTCGACTGCAGTCAAGCCGGCCCGGTCAAGACCCGGCGAGGTGGCCTGCTCCCTGACCGCCCCCGACCACCACAAACCCCTGGTTTTCCGGATTATTCGCACCAGGGATCCTAATGCGCGCGGATGTATGCAAACAGAGGACTCCTACTCTTCCGCCGTGGCGAGGCTGCGGTTTTGGCATGGCGTAGGAGCCAACCCCTCCCTCCCATCCGGCCAGTTGTGGATGCGGCCACCGGGTCTCAGGCTGCGGCCGCTCAGACTTGGGAGCAACCGTGGACAAGCTCCGGGTTCGCCACGCGCCGGCCACCGGCCCGGCCGCAATGCGGGTCAGTTGGACGACTTCAGTCTGGCTGCCTCCTCAAGCAGGGAAAGACGAATGGTAAGGCACTGAGGTGGAAAAAGATAAATAAGGCGCCCAGGGAGCCGTTCATCCAGTCTATTCCTCCTCACCCTACAGCAGCAGCCCGTTTCTCGGCTTTGCTAGACAACCCACAAGACAACTGCTCTTTCTGTCTCCCTCCTTACCAGCATTAGTACGGTACCGCATCTCAGTCAGTCCGGCCCCAACAACCAACACTTCAACAATCGGCCAAGCAATGGAGGCACTCCGCGCAATCTTGGCGTGCATCTTCGGTCGCCGGGGAGGGCAGGAAGGGTACACGGAGCTCGTCTACGACGAGAAGATGGCCCTGTACTCGGACAACGAACCGTACACACAGCACGACACCATGAGCTACTACTACCATGGCCACGGTCACGGTGGCGGTGACGACCACGACGAGCTGAAGCCCCTCGGAGAAAATAGCGAAACCCGCACCGTGGAAGACATCGCCAGGGAGGTGGCCGAACTGCTGTGGCAGGCCGAGGAGAACGACGACGCGCTGCAATGCCGCATCTCGGATGCGGTGGGCGACCGCCGCTGGAACCGCAAGATGGTCGAGGCGTGTCTGGACAAGGTCATCGAGTACGTCGAGCAGGGCCGCTTCGAGATGGGCGACGCCATGTGCGCAGCGCTCGACACGGCCACCGACGTGGCGGACGACGAGTTTGCATTCCCCCGGCGGCACCCCCAGTCGCTCGACGGGTTCATCGCCATCGTCTCAGTCGGGGTGCTCGCGGAGCTGCAGGGGGCGTGGGTGCTAGAGCTGCTCGGGTTTGGTGAAGTGCGCGGGAAGGAGGAGGTCGAGGGCACGGGGGAGATCGCCATGCTCACGTCGGACAAGATTGTCTTCTCAAAGAAGCCGAGGTCCATCTCCTTCGCGGCTTGGTGGGCAAGAGAGTACGACGCCTACATCCCTAGCGATGCTGTCTACTCGTTCCTGCGCCGGATGGACATGGTTCAGCTCGAGTACTAAACAGCACCGTTCTCGGCTTTCTTAGAGAGGTGCTCCCTTGGGTCGGCGAGGCAGTGGTGGATTAGCTCTGGGCATCGTCTGGTGTGTTGAGGCTGGGGTCTTTGAGGGAGGTGTAGGTCAACAAATCTGCCACAAGCAACCAGATTGTGCCACAAGCTTCGGCGGACGGATTTGTGATGGTGCTGTCGGGGTTGTTGTACGATACAGGATAGTCAATGAGAAGAGTACCTGAACCCTGAACATGGCCCAGCGAATGGTTGACGGCGCTGCGCAACAGTCTCGGTTGTTCCTCTCCTCACCTTCTGGTCTACTTACACCTTAGTAGCACCAGGAAACCACTGATACGTTGGGTTCGTTCGACCTTGCGGTCCGCGGTTGCCTCTCGAGGGACCAGCGCCGTCGGTTCCTGACTGTAACGTACAAGTAGAGCCTCGACGGTGTCGTTGTTCTTCCGCTCCAAAGACGTGCGTGCGTGGATGGATTCGCGATTCGCGGTCTGAGCCCAATCTGGGCAGGCTGTGACCCCGGCAGCCCAACCCCTGAGATTGTCGCAGCCACGAGAGTGACAAGACCAGCGCATTGGCTGAATTACCGACTCGGTATCCGTCCACGCATTTTTTCAGCCCTCCGATAACGACATTGATGAGCCAGTTGGCACGTATCCCACGCAGCAACAATTCGCTGCGATCTGGAACGATGAGGATTCACAGGAATCTGGCGGCTGCAGCCGGAATTGGTCGGGAGAGGTCACCAGGTCAGTCCACTTGGCAACCCTCATGAGGAGGGGAACACCAGGTTGTAACGGAATTGCTGGACTCCACCCTCGCGGTCTGGCCAGAAGCCTGTACTACGTAACGTTTTGTACCGTTGTATCCAACCCCCTTGTGCGCCTTGGCTTGCTGGCTATTGGAGGCGGCGTGCATCAAGATGACTAGTTATGGATATAGTTGCATAAGCGCAGCCGCCATGGCCCTGTCGTCCGATTCCCGAGAGTAATCTCAAACCTCGTAATGGAAATAATGGGAGGGGCCAAGGCCCATCGCGAATTACCGGCGCCAATGTGTGTGATCCATCGCTCAAAAGGGACGGGGTTATCTCATATCAGCCCCTTCGAGAGCTGAAATGACGATGCCCAACGCCAATATTGTCGGAGCTGGGCTGTTTGATCTGGACAGCCTCTTGCCGTGTTGGAGCTCTGATTGTTCTGCTGCCATCTTCCACGTTATTATCCCGCTGGACACCCGACCAACACAAGCAGAGGGCAGCCAACGCCAATCCAGTCTCCAACGTGCCGAGACCAATCCAACAGCCGGCCGGCACACTCCCCGGTTGCCGTATCCACCCGCGCCGGCTTGTTCTCAAAACAGCGGCCTGACGGAGCTCGTTGACAAGTGACGACATTTGACGATCATCATCCAGCCCAAAAGCCATTGACGACTGGCAGACAGCAGAGCCGCAACTGCGAGAGCAAGAACCCACATGGGCATTCAAAAACAACCAGCTCCACAGTCCCTCGACTCGGTGTCTCGTCGTCTGATCTCCTTATCTCTCCGGTCTCTGCCCGCTGCCGCCCACCGCCTTACGTTACGACCACCACCCACCATCCACCACCCGCTTATTCCAGCGCGCTTTTTAACTCGCGACGGGAGCAAAGAACCAACGCCCAAGAACACGCCTTGTGCTGCCAACTCGATCGTTATTACCTGCTACACAGCACGTAATCACTGGCCGCCAGAGACCCGCACCGCCGCATCACGTCCAGTCACGTTGAACTTGTCCCTTTTGCAAGCACCCAGCCGACGACCGATCCTCGGCTCCCCAATGATTCGACTGTCGACAGTGCTCTCGAGCCCACAGCAGCACGCATTGGCAAGCCTCTACCACAGTCTCCACCCAGGAACCTGAACGTGAATATGAACGGCGTCAAGATGGCCCAGCTGATGCCCGTGGACACCCTCCTCGAGCCGCCGACAGGATCGGTGCGCCCTTACCCGCACCACTGCCACGACTTGGCGCTGCAAAAGTACCTCCTCCTCCACGAGCAGCACGAGTCGCTGCGGCAGCACCTCGACGAGCTGCGCCCGCCACGCCAGAGCTCCATCTGCACGCCCATCTCGCCCAGCCCGACCACGTCGCCGGTGCGCAGGTCACATTCGCCCGACGAGTCCCGTGGCCAACCGCAACACGGCTTCTCCCTCCCCGCGAGAAAGGGGTCGTACCCGGGCAGCACCGGCCCCGATCTGGGCTCGCTGCATCCGCCGGCGGCCGCGGTGGCGGTCGAGGAGGCCAAGCTCTGCGACGTCAACGAGGGGATGAAGCGGGCGCTCACCGAGCTCCTCAACTGCGACACGGTGCGCGCCGACCGCGCGCTGCGCACCTGGGTCCAATGCCGCCTCCTGGACACGGAGCGGGAGCTGCGCAGCGGCAGGAGACGCCGGAGCGCCCCGGGGCCGTGACGGACGCCGATGCGACGAGAGGGAANTGGAGGTTTTTGTTGGGATTCTGTTGGACGTCTTTAATGTTTGGTTCCGTACTGGTCTTTGTAATTAACATTTAACTTGGCATTTGGGATGGAGTTCGGGCAGCTGTCGGAGCCGGCATGGCTGGCAGCCAGGGAAGGTCGAGCGGCACTGGACGACTCGGAAGTCGGCATTGGTCCTGCGGCGACCGGATACTGGTTGGGTTCGAAAACGGGTTGGTCTGGGAAGGCAGGCCCATAACTGCTGCGGTTCTAGAAGGCGGTCCGGCAACAAGGCCATGAGCGGCCAGGTTTATGCAAATGGAACTGATCGACTTGACTGGCATTGGAGATTTTTGGTGTCGGGCGACCGTGTGACGCACGCACAAGGGCGGTTCTGGTACAACCCTAACCCCTATTTTCTGGCCGGCAGGCAATGTTTCCTGGCCCAGCAATTGGAGCTGTTACCTTGACCATTCCCCAAACTCCCTGCAGCTCCCATGCTCGGCACCTCGAAGATCCAACCTGAAGCCGACATCATCTCGAGTACCTGTTATGCGGGTGGCGTGATATTGCGTCCAAGATGTCTGTCCTCCTCGAAACCAGCGCAGGCGACATCGTGATCGACCTGCTGGTTGATTACGCGCCCAAGATGTGCGAGAAGTGAGTCGCGTCCTTTGCCCGAGCCCATTGCCAGTGCCAGCAGGACGCGCTCCCAGCCGGCCTTTGCTGACGGTGTATTGCCATGACCAGCTTTCTCAAGCTCTGCAAAGTCAAGTACTACAACTTCGCCCCCATCCACTCGGTGCAAAAATCCTTCTCCTTCCAGACCGGCGACCCTCTGGGGCCAATGTCGGCGCAATCCGACGGCGGCACCTCCATCTGGGGCCATCTCTCGGGCAACCCGGCCGACAAGACCTTCACGGCGCTCTTCCACCCGAAGCTCAAACACCTCGAGCGGGGCACCGTCAGCATGGCAACCGCCCCGCACCCGTCCGACCCGGACCAGCGCCTCGCCGGCTCGCAGTTCATCGTCACGCTAGGCGACAATACCGACTATCTCGACGGCAAAGCCGCCATCTTTGGAAAGGTCGTCGAGGGATTCGACGTGCTGGAGAAGATCAACGACGCCATCGTCGACGACCGGGGCCATCCGCTGGTCGACATACGCATCAAGCACACCGTCGTGCTCGACGACCCCTACCCTGACCCCCAGGGGCTGCGAGAGCCCAGCGGCTCGCCACCTCCCACCAAAGCGCAGCTTTCCACCGTCCGCATCGCCGAGGACGAGGAGCTTCTGGATGAGGACGCCAACGAGGAGGCAGCCGCCGGCGCGGAGCGGCGGAGGAGGGAGCGCGAGGCCGCGGCGCAAGCCCTGACACTGGAGATGATGGGCGACTTGCCGTTCGCCGAGGTCAAACCCCCGGAAAACATCCTCTTCGTCTGCAAGCTGAATCCGGTCACCACGGACGAGGACCTGGAGCTGATCTTCAGCCGTTTCGGCAAGATCCTGAGCTGCGAGGTGATTCGGGACCAGAAGACGGGAGACAGCCTGCAGTACGCCTTTATCGAGTTTGAGGACCAAAAGAGCTGCGAGGAGGCCTATTCCAAGATGGACTCGGTCCTGATCGACGATCGCCGCATTCACGTCGACTTCAGCCAGAGCGTGAGCCGGTTGAGCGAAGTGTGGCGCAACGAGACCAACACGAAGCGGAAGAACACTGCTGCCCGGAGAGGCGGCGGTGGCTGGGGCGGCGTCGAGGAACTGGAAAAGTGGCGGAAATACCGCAATGAGGACCTCGGGCCGGACGACGATCGGGGCTACAGGATGGTTCACGGGATGGAAGACTGGCGCAGCCGCCACGAGAAGGAAGGGGGCTCCGGGGCAGCCCGGCCGAACAGCCGCGAGCGCGCTGGATTCGACCAGGGCCACCGCCAGGACGAACGTTCCCCGAACAGGCACGGGGACAAGTACAGGTCCGGACACCACGACAGGAACCGAGATTCCGAACGGCGCAGTCGGAGCCCCAGGAGAGACCGCAACGGCCGAGACGGCCGGCCGGGAGACGCTGAGAGACGCCGGGATGACAGGGAAGCACCCCGCAAAAGTCGAGGAGATCATGATCGCGATCGGGGGCGGGGGCGGGATACGGACAGCTACCGCGGACGCGACGACTACAGGCGCAGGTGAGCCCGCCGGGCTCCTGTACATTGCCGGCATGACGCGATGGAACGCGGTGCTGTGTCGTGGCCGGGTCACGACAGACAGCACCCGCGCCTCGGCGTCAAGCCTGACACATCCACCATGCGGTCTCGGTTAGTTTCCCTTCGTTATCCCGTATGCTTACTGTGTCTGACCCCAACAAGATGTCAAAATCCCTTGACAACTCAGTGACTTGGTTGTGTCTGGTCGTCCGATCCCGACCACCTCCCATCGTCGAGGTTGGTTTCCGTAGCCATTTTTGCCGCCGCGACGCGGTAGATCCGCAATGCCCATGTCCACACGGTCATCGCCGATGTCGTGGCGATCATGGCAGGGCGCTCTGATGGCCCCGCTGATGATCGCAATCATGACACAGTCTTGCCCCGGCTGCGGAATCTTCCGAGAAGGTCGACGCCCGGATGCCGTGGGCTGCGACAACCACAATCCTCACTGCTCGCTTTATACGAAGGCAAGCTATCCTTTGGCGGACTGAAGGCATGATCCCCACGGCCACACTCCCTGTCCCTTCTTGACGGCGCAGATCAAAGGGGACCTCCCGTCAACCGCCCCCACGTTGTGTTACGGAGAGAAGGGAGATGCCGGCCCCATATTCGTGGCACTTATCCTGTAGGTGACGTGTTTCAATCAGATCGAAGCGCCCATCACCCTCGGGCTCGGGCCGTCTTGCCAATCTGGCTGTCAACCGAGGGGAGGATGCCAACACACGACTGGCAACCCCAGAGTTGGACCTCGGAGCTTTAGGTGGGCGCTTGGGGCATTAGGCAGCCGTACGGTTTTGTCCGTTCGTCGGCTTTCCTCCCATCTCTGTTTCGAAAACGAAATTTCACGGGTTAACCGCTCGGCAGCCCGTCTCGGGCTGGGGCTCGATGGGTGGGTGCTTCCTGCAGTCGCCAAATGCTTTCCGGTGCCGGGTCTCTGGCGTGTGTGTATCCAGCAACCCCCTGGCCACTGGCTCTCGGGTGCCTTACCGTGGTGGCTAGCTGGAGGAAAGCTCACGCGGATCTGCTGGACGTCGGCGGCTCCGTTTGTTTGGACCTCCACGTCCACATGTGGCAGGCGTGTCAGCCGTCGCCCCCGTCGGCAACCGCCAGGGATGTTCATCTTCAAGATCCCTTGTTCTCCGACATTATGCCACTTGCGCATACCTCTTTCACCCCCCTGACCAACCCCAGGTAGTCAAACGCAGCGAGGTATGAGCTTGGCGTCATGGCTTCACTGCCCCTCGCCGTCGGATCCCCGCATCTGGCAGGGCGACGCCAACAAGGAGGGGGGCTTCCAGTCTACTCCCCACTTGGACAATACAGCAGTTACTGTCTCCGGAAGCATCTGTCAACCACCGTGACCTACTGCTTCTCGGCCCGTGTACGACAGTCGGGGGCTGGGACCATGACTCTGCCAGATCTGTTTCATTCCCGACCTCGGCGTCCGTGTGCCACGAGCCTGGCCCTCCCAAACGTGCCCCTTGAGCCCTTGGCTTCCATCTGAGCCGTGGCTGTGCGTCAGCGGCCCATCTACCTGCCTCACGCAGACGTGTTGTGTCACCTCTGACCCAGCTGGCGGGTCCGAGCCGGGCCCTTATCGCTCCGAGCTCCTCCTAGCGCCGTGGTTTCCCGGGCCACGAGGGATCCCGGGGAGCCCGGGGAGGGCGCTCGTTCGAGATTGCCACCATATGAGACAGCCACCCCGACTAGTAGCCAAGTCACACCTGCGACCTGCAGCCTAGGTCGCCTGTTTATCGCCCTTTGGAGTGGTTGGCAGTTTCGAGTTGACTCTGGCTGTTAGGGAATGCGGGAGCGGCGAGCTCGACCTCGAACATGTGGGCAACGGCAAGACACCTAATTTGTGTGTCACCGAGGACAACGCTGGGTGCCGCAACAGCTTAATTGGCCTGAAACCAATTTCAGCCTCCCCTATGGCTGCTCCAGAGACATTGAAACCCCCTCCTCCCCGGCGGCAGCCTGCAGAACTGGCGGCAACTAACGAGACTTGACAGCAGGGTGCTGTGGCCGAGGCTGCACGCAGCCGGCGGGGCTAACCCCCCGAACCCTCCGCGTTTCCCTGTTGTCTCCAGCCCTGAGCTGGTGGCAAACGTCTGCCACATGTCCTGTTTGCCGTCCCTACCTGTGGAACGGGCGTGGGAGCTCCGGCAGGCTTGCGCTTGGGGAGATGGTGCCCAGCCCTTCGCCACCGCAAGTCCAGGCGGCTAGGCGTGCCGACGTAAATGTCATACATCAACCCCTGCGCCCCTCCGTTCTGGGTGGGTGCTGGTCGAGACCGAGATGGGTCTGGAATATGTCGCAGCCTTGTCCTGCCGGTCATCACTGCCGCCTCAGACATTTGGCACAGATCAACAAGATGGCCATCTCGAACAGGGGTCTCTTACGTCCGGCACTTTCAAGATATCACCACACGCCGTCCCTTTCCCCCCAGATGTGGCCCAGGCCTGCCACGCCCTACAGAGACTTCACGTCTTCGGTGGGGCTCCCAGCGGGTTGAATGGGACCGAGGGCATGCCAGCGGTCGATCGGCCAAGCCGCCCACGCCGGTCCGAAGCTGGGATTCCAGAAGGCCGCTGCGGAAATGAAGCTTGGTGGCACGGCCTAGGCGCAATCTATCTGCATCGCACGGAAGCTTTGACTTCCGGACGCAACCACGAGGTTGTCCTGCAGTGATATTTGCTGACGCTACTGAAGAGAAGCCCCGTTTGCAACCCACGAAAGTACTCACAGCACCCTCTACGGTCCCAGAATGCTGTCAAATCGGCTGACATGCCGACGAGGGAGCGGGAGGGGCCAGAGGCAGCCAAAGATCGGTCAACATCTTGATGCTGGGACAACGAGATCGGATTTTTCGCACAGGAAGTTGACAGGATCAACTCTCCCCGGCAATCCTTCTGACGCCTCCCGCATGGCTTGTCATTTCCGTGCTCGCAAACTCCGCGAAGGTGGCTGAAAGATCAAGTCCCGATTCGCGCGGTTCAGGATCCGTCGTCTAGTTGATGCCGTAGCCCGCTGTTGTGTCCGATCGATTGCTTCCGCCGGGGCTGTGGCCGCCTGGGCTCCTGATCTGCACAGCATTTGTCGTGTCGTGTACCCTCTTTCAGGGGCACCCTCTTGGGTCGAAAAAGAAAGGAAAAATAAAAGAGGAACCGGAACGCCACCCATGCACGAAATAATCAGGGGATGATCAGCAGCTTGTCGACCGCATTCGACAGAAGCAAAGTTGAAAGTAAATTCAAGCTGCGTTTCATTGCATGTACGGAGGAATGCCTTCGAACGCCAACCAGTCAATGCTACGGCAACTTGGAACACAAGCAGTATCACTCGCAGTGGTACGTGCCACTAACTAAATGAGCTGCTAGACTTATTAATTACCAGGACTCGGACACCGATTGTTATGAACTTGAAGTTGCTCTTTAGGAAGAGTAAGAAACGCTGCCCGTATCAACACCTGTCTACTGACGGACCATCAGGGTTCGCACCCAAGCGCACAACCCTTACTTCTAGCTGCTGATGGCCTGACCATCTTCTCTCCGTTTGACAGCCGCAATTCCATCCTGCCAACCTGGTCACCCCTACGGCCTACGGGTCCATCGAGACTCCGTTCGACCTGCAGTGCTGGGTCCCCGGCGCCCCTATGTGAAATGCCACGGTCTTTCGCCAAATGCCGGTTCCAAGTGTATTCTGCAAACTAGAATATCTGGTCTAGTTGCACAACACGTTCCAAATCTTGTCTCGTGTAAGCCGTTGTTGATCCCAACCCTGGTACAGTCCCGGACCACCTTTTTGGACACTCCGATGGCGCTCGTGTTCTCCTTTGCATTCCATTTTGCAGGTTGTTAATATTGCCACCTCGAGCAGAATACTTACTAACAACTTGCTGTTGTCGGTACTGTACAGGAACACTTCTTGTGTATGGTTTTCTTCCGTTTGCTCCAACCGTGTTCCGTTCTGGTAGGTCTCCCTCATCTGGTTCGTTTCCAGCCCAGCATCCTTGGCTCGCCGGTCACACGGGTTTTTGTTTTTTTGCCCTCGTCCTGGATGGGGCATCCTTCTCATGCTGCTGCATTGGCCTTTTATCCCTGTCTTACAGTCTTTCATAGGCGCCGGCGTGGATGACCCTGGTTGCAGTGATACTGGATTTGATGGAGGACGAGGGGCGGCAAGGCAAACGAGTAGCCGCGGGCCTCTAATTAGTGCTGCTGTTTGTCATTAGTC